>Ga0210394_10001833_pt1 | contig 31765 bp, 24 predicted proteins | sample IncBWC12MmetaG_FD_160121 | JGI IMG/M metagenome (GOLD analysis project Ga0210394, IMG submission 160121) | Forest soil microbial communities from Barre Woods Harvard Forest LTER site, Petersham, Massachusetts, United States - Inc-BW-C-12-M | ecosystem: Environmental > Terrestrial > Soil >... | reverse complement strand
AGCCACGGCATCTTCATGAACGTGGTCGGATCGATGTAATCCGTATCCAGGCCCCGGCCGATGGAATTCGACCGGGGCCTTGAATGTGCGCGGCAACCGTCGATCCTACGGCGAAACCGTGTTGAACACGCCCCACGGGGTGTTCTTGCGCGCTCCGTAGATGCCCTGCGTCCCGGTAATGCCAAGTATGTAGGCGTCCTGGTAGAACAGGTACAGGGGCTTGCCGTGGTAGGTTACCTGATCAGTGCCGTCGGGCCTCAAGACGATCCCCAGCGCGTCTTGGTCGACACCCGCTCCGGCCTCAGGCCGGCCGGAGGTGAGGACCGGTGGCCAAGGCACCGCAGCGCAAATGCCATGGCAGGCGCTCTCGTCGTCGCCACGGTCGGTTCTTAAGGCGTAGACGGGAAAGCTGGCGTTGGGGAATGCACTGAAGTCATTGTTCATCCGTACCGTCAGTACCGTCTGCTCTTGTCCGGTGCCGCCAAGCGGCGCGGTCTCTACCTGCAATCGAGCTTTACCCGGTGCCGGGCGGCCGCGACTTGGCTCGACCAGGTACCAAATTCCCGCGGGACTGGTCACTGGGTCGAACAGGTTAGCCCCCTCCGTTTCCCCTGGCGTTTCATCCAGGAAGAACCGATACAACGGTAGACCGGCGTAGGTCACCTGCTGTACCGACATACCGGGTAACGCGTCGGTGCGGGTCACCGTCCCGAGGAGCGCGGGGTTGACCCCGGGCCCTGCGATCGGCGCGCCGTCGGTGAGCAGGGCAGGCCAGAGCACAGTGTCGCAGGGCACCCCCAGGACATTCGAATTGTCGCTGCACGCGAATGGCTCCGCGCCAGTCGTCAGCGAATTGAGCTGATCGGAGGTGAGCAGGTACAGAGAGCAACCGGCGTAGTCGGCCGAGCCCACCACCAGAACCTTGCCATAGGGTGTCGACGCAGTCGATACGGTTGCAGGGCCGGTTGGAGCGCTGGTTACGGCGGTGTTACACGCGACGCTACTTTGGGCACCTGCGGGTGAGCTGAACTGAAGGGCCGCGATGCCCAAGGTGAGCATGAAGGCGAGGCGAAACAAGTTTCTATTGATCATGGTTGTCTTCCTTCCGGAAAGCGTTGCGAACGGGTGGAGCCATGCGCCTACTTCGGTGATAGCGTCACGGGCACCTCTGTGATGCTGTCAACGGGCAGCTTGTTAAGTTCGGCCGCCTTGCGGATTGCCGCTTCGCTCGGTCCCTCGTAGACGCAGAAAGTCCTGGTCTCATCGGCGTTCGCGTAGGAGGTGACCCAGTGCACGCCGACCGATGCATTGTTCGCGTTCACCTTCTTCTTGGTGGCGGCGTCGAGTCCCTTGAGTGCACCCGCCGGGAAGGTTCGCTCGACGAGATAGCGGTGCACCGCGCTCTTTGCCGGAGTGGCGGTCGATTGTCCGGGCGGGTCCGCGGCGAATGCCGGCGTGAGAAGCAGGCAAGAGAGCACTGCGAGGAGCGTTTTCATAGCAATCTCCGTAGTCAGTCGTAGAAGTAGGGGTCGAGCACGCGGACCTCGGTAATCTTCGACACCGGTAGCTTGTTGCGAGCCGCCGCACGCCGAACCGCCTCGGGCGTCGGCCCGTCATAAATGCAGAAGGTGCGCTTGCGGTCGGGCGTTACGTAGGACTGCAACCAGGTGACGCCATCTTCGGCGTTATTGCCGACGACCGTGCGGCAAAGGCTTGCACCGGCTTCATCGCGAGGGATGCTCAGGCCATCCGGAAAGTCTCGCTCAATCAGGTAGCGTGGCACTGCGGTGTGTCCCATGTCCGGGCCGTGAGATCCGGCCGAGGGAAATCCTGCGCCGCGGGTTAGCGGATCGAATCGGCGGTTTTGCCCAGGTTGGGAGGGAGGCCTGCCCATTTTTGGGCAGATCAGGAATCCGGATCGAAGGGGCCCTTACCCGTGCGAAGCAGGGAACACCGCTTCAGGATGTTGGCGTGCGATATCAATGGCCTCGACGCGGGATGACACGCCGAGCTTGGTGAGGATCGCCGAGACGTGATGGTCGACGGTGCGCGTCGACAGGAAGAGGCGCTTGGCAATCGCGGCATTGCGCAGCCCGTCGCGCATCAGCGTGAGGATCTGGGCCTCGCGCCGCGTGAGGCCCAATGGATGTTTCTGGGTCGACGAGCGGACGCCGCGCGGGACTCCGCGGATGCCATGGGATCGCATCCGCCGCCGCACTGCCTCCATCGCCGGGGTGGCGCCGAGTCGCTCGAAGATCTTGAGTGCCTCGCGTTGCTCGTCCTCACCGCCGTGCCAGCCCAGCACGATTGCCTGCTCATAGGGGCAGCCGAGCGCCTGCCAGGCGCGCGCGGCGTCCTGCCATTTGCCCGAGATCTCCATGGCATACGGTTGCGCGATTCCGCTCGGCACGGCCTCGAGCGCATTTGCGCGCCACAGCCACGCGGCAAGCTCGCCCTTCATCCGCGGATCCGGCTGCCGCGACACGCGTTCGTAGGCGGGCATCACTTCGCGTACCACCTGCTCCCAGTCGTCCACCAGCCACGCAGCCTCGGCCGCGATCGCCGCGAGTGTGCCGAAGCGCTGCAACTCTGGTTCCGGGCCGGCAAGCGCCCGCGCTTTCTCGAGTGGCGAGCTCGCGTCTGGGTCGCCGCGTCGAATTCGCAGATGCCCGAGCGTCCGCAAAGCGGGAATCAGCGTCACCGGTTTCTCCCCGGCATGCAGCAGCACCGCTTCGATGTCCTCGCTCGCGGCGAGCCAGCACCCTTGCTCGAATCTCATGCGGGCGCGGTACGCGAGCATATAAGTTCGTGTGAAATCCAGGTCGCGCTCCTCGCAGTAGGCGAGCCCGGCGCTCAGATACTGCGCCGCATCGTCGTACCGGCGGCGCGACACGGCCATTGCCGACAGGTCCGTGTACGCGACCGCCGCCTGCTCCTGAAACCCATTGGCAAGCGCGAGCTTGAGACTACGCTCAAGATCATCCCAACCTGAGTCGTCGCCGATGATGAGGCGTGCCGTGCCGCGGACTTTCAGCGCCGTACTGGTAATCAGATGGTCCTGCCAGGGTTCCGCGAGCGCGATGGCTCGATCGGCGAACTCAATCGCCGAGTCGTTCTCGTGCGATTCCATGTGGAGGCTCGCCCGGGCGGAATAAGCGTTCGCCAGGGCAGGGCTGGGAGGCAGAGACTCGAGTACTCTGATCGCCTCGACGATATAGCGCTCGGCCTCCACGCGGCGGCCCTTGTCCCAGGAAAGACGCGCCAGCCAGCGCAGCGTGTCGCCTTCTTCCATGCCGGCTTCGATCGCGCGCCAGATCTCCAGCGCGATTTGCCGCACCTCGCTCGCTCTCCCGTACCGCCCGGTCAGGTAACACTCGTAAGACAGCTGCTCGAGCAAACGAGCGCGATCGGCCGGCGCAAGCTCGTCGGCGTACGGGACCATCGCTTCCAGGTGGGAGGCGGCTTCGCGATGCGCTCCGACGGAGGCGGCCTGAGCGGCGGCCAGCGGCGCCAGGCGCCGCACCGCCTGCGCGTCGCGCGCAAGGGCAGCGTGATGCGCGAGGCGCGCGGCGGAAACCCCGGGTCGCGCCGCCAGCAGCGCAAGCACCTTGCTGTGTAGTTCCAGTTTGCGCGGCGGCGGCAGCGAATCCTCGAGCGCGCGCCGGACGAGTTCGTGTCGAAAGCTCAGTGAGCCATCGTCGGACAGCACCATTCCAATTGCCAGACAGCCCTCGATTCCCTGAGCATCCGGGCGGGCGGCCTGCTCGAGCAGCCACGGTTCTGTCTTTCCGGGCACGACGCAAACGAGCTCAGCGATTGCCCGCGCGCCCGGCGCCAGGCGAGCCGCGCGTGCCAGGACCGCATCGCGGACGGTGACGGGCACGCTGCCGGGGTCGGCCGCAAGTACCTCGGTGACGAACAGGGGGTTGCCGGCGGTGGTGCCGTAGATTCCCTCGGGGCGCCGACCGGCGCGGCGCGCGAGCTGCACGACCGCCGATTCCGACAGCGGCGCGATGACAGTCCGGTGGGTATTGGCGCGGGGCAGGTCACCGATCGCGATCCGCAGCGGGTGGCGCGGGCCGAGCTCGTCGTCGCGGTAGGAAGCGACGATCACGGAGCGCGTGCGGTGAATGCGGCGGCCGAGAAACTTGAGCAGATCGAGCGTGGCTTCGTCCGCCCAGTGCATGTCCTCGAGCACGAGCAGTGTCGGTGTGCGCTCCAGTTCCTCAAGCGCCAGCGTAAAGATGTGATCGCGGCTCGCGCCAGAGCTAATCGATGCTGACAGCGCCCCGTGAATCTGGCGCGCGATGTCGTGAAGCGGGCCGAGTGGCCGGGGCGTCGACAGGTCGTCGCTCCTGCCCCACAGGCCGCGCAGGATGCGCTGCCGGGCGCAGAGCTCCTCCAGTAGCACGGTCTTGCCAATGCCGGCTTCGCCGCCCACGAGCACCACGCACCCGGCGCCATCGGAGGCAGCGCCGAGCCATTTCAACAGGTCGGCAAGACATCCTTCGCGCTCGAGCAGCTCCATCGCGTACTCCGCCGGGATGCGGTGAGGTCGCGCCACTTGTAGCCAATTCCAGGCGATTCCGCAAAAGGGCAGCTGTTGGGACCCCGCACGAACGGCGGTGGCACTGTTCGATAAAGCAGATTAAGTGTGTTACAGAAACGATTGAAATATAATGAATTTATTAATCCAGATTGAATCCAACCAGTGGAGAGCAAGTAGCTGACAATTCAGCCGTTTCTTCCGTGCGTTTTGCTCGAGGTATCCCCGGCTCTACCCCGCGACTTAAGCTGCGAGGCTACGGCTTGATACGCGGTGTGCAACGCTGCGGATGACAGATGTTCGGACCGAAGCGCAAGGTTCAAAGGGAGGCCTCATGTGAAGATCAGGGTGGGCTACGAGCTGATCTACGACTGTCCGCAGCCGACACCGATGATGTTGCTGCTGAATATTCACTATTCGCGCGCCTCCGATCTTGCGGTTCCGGATCACGTAATCATTGAGCCGTCCATTCCAATAGCCGTCTATCGCGATGGCTTCGGCAACTGGTGCAGTCGTATCGTCGCTCCCAAAGGTCAGACGAGGATCACGAGCACCGCCGTCGTCAACGACTCGGGCGAGCCGGAGGTCGTTGCAACGTCTGCGCAGCAGCATTCGATTCAGGATTTGCCTGAAGAGGCGCTCGTCTTTCTCCTGGGGAGCCGATATTGCGACACCGAGAAATTTGCGCCGATCGCCTGGAACATGTTCAGTCACACCCCGATGGGGTGGGGTCGGGTTCAGGCGATCTGCGATTTCGTGCACGAGCACATCTCATTCGGCTATGAGCACGCAAGCGCCGCAAGAACTGCCTGGGAAGCTTTCAACGAGCGGCGCGGCGTCTGCCGCGATTTCGCGCACCTTGCGATCGCGCTCTGTCGATGCATGAATATTCCGGCGCGGTATTGCACGGGCTATCTCGGCGACATCGGCATTCCGCCGCCCTACGGTCCGATGGACTTCGCCGCCTGGTTCGAGGCGTACATCGGCGGGCGCTGGTATACCTTCGATCCTCGCAACAATGTGCCGCGGATCGGGCGAGTACTGATGGCAAGGGGCCGCGATGCGATCGACGTCGCGATAAGCACCACGTTCGGGGCCAATACGCTCGTCAGCTTCAAGGTGTGGACGGATGAGGTACAGTCAGCCTGAGGGAGCGCCCGAGAATAGCGGCATCTTCGGCCGCTCTTCGCTGGAAAACTGCGTCTGACTCTGGCCGGCGGCGTCGGCGCGCTGCGGAAAATAACTCTGCGCGATGCCCTCGTGCACGATGATGACGTGTAACTGCAGTCGATCGAGGAGCTCGTGCAGAGCCGGCTGGTCGAGAGTTTCCGGATGTGCGCCGACGAGGAAGCTGCAGGCCTCTTCCAGTGAGTCCAATACCCCGGCACTGCGTGGCAGCGCCCGCAGGAAATGCTCGACCTCTTTCAGGCAGAACAGACAGGCGCGCGGGAACTGCAGATCTCGCAGCACGAATTCGAGAACCGCTGAGCGGGTGACGCGGGTTCGCTGGCTCAGGCGGTACATCTGATAGCCGGACAGGGATTTCAGCAGGTTGAGCCAGTGGATCGTCTCGAACGGCTGGAACCCCGGTGCATCCGTGGGGAGCGGCTGCGCGGAGCGCACATCAATGATCCGGCTCGTCATATCGGCCCGCTCCAGATTGCGGCCGAGCATCAACAACGTGAATGCATCGTTGCGGCTCATCGTCCCTTCAAGCTGTCCGGTAAGCGTCTGCATGCCGCGTATGGTGTGCTGTAAAAACTGGAAGCGGTTACGCTTGCTCAACGCCGGCAACTTCTCTTTGATCTCCATGAACAGCTCATTCAAATGCTCCCACACCTCGGTCGGAAGCACGTCACGCAACGCGCGTGCGTTTTCGCGCGCCGAATGCAGCGATGAGAGGATCGATCCGGGGTTATCGAGGTCGGCGGTGAGGAACTGTACGATCTCGCGTTCCTCGGGACGCTTCTCGCGCGCGTCGAACAGTCCGCGGCTGCCGGTGATGTCGATGAGGGGCAGCCAACCCGGCCGGTATTCGGGCGGCAGGTCAAGGAGCAGGTGCGTGTTGACGTTGACCAGGCGCGCCATGTTCTCAGCGCGCTCGAGGTAGCGCGCCAGCCAATAGATATTCTCCGCGACGCGCGACAGCACCCGTTATGCCTCTACGTCGACAATCCAGGTGTCCTTGCTGCCACCGCCCTGCGAGGAATTGACCACGAGCGAGCCTTCACGCAGGGCAACGCGGGTCAGTCCACCGGTCGTGACATAGGTCTTTGGACCACTGAGGATGAAGGGACGCAGATCGACATGACGCGGTTCGATCCGGTCATCCACGAAGGTCGGCACGGTGGACAGCGTTATCACCGGTTGCGCGATGAAACTGCGCGGCGCGGCCTTGAGCTGCGTGGCGAAATGATTGCGTTCCCGCTGGCTTGCCGTCGGCCCCATCAGCATTCCATAGCCGCCCGAGCCGTCGACGGGTTTGACGACGAGGGAATCGAGATGCTGCAAAACATGCTCGAGCTGTTCGGGCTCAGCGCAGCGCCACGAGGGAACGTTTGGGAGAATCGCATCCTCCTCGAGGTAGTAGCGAATCATGTCAGGCACGTAGGTGTACACGAGCTTGTCATCCGCGACGCCGGCGCCGGGAGCATTAGCCAGAGCCACGTTGCCTTTCGCCCATGCGCGCATGAGTCCCGGCACGCCGAGCGTCGAGTCCGCGCGGAACGAGTCCGGATCGAGGAAGTCATCGTCGATCCGCCGGTAGATCACATCGACGCGTGTCCAGCCGTGGATCGTCTGCATGTACACGCAGTCATCGTCGCGTACTGCAAGATCCCGGCCTTCGACGAGCTCACAACCCATCTGCCGTGCGAGGTAGGAATGTTCGAAGTATGCCGAGTTGTAGATGCCGGGCGTAAGCACCACCACCTCGGGCAATCGCTCGCGTCGGGGAGACAGCGCCACCAGCATCTCATGTAGCTGGGAGGGGTAATCATCGACAGGCAGGATCGCAGTGTTCTCAAACAGCTCCGGGAGCACGCGCTTCACGACCTGCCGGTTCTCGATCATGTAGGAAACACCGGACGGTACGCGCAGGTTATCCTCGAGCACGTAGACTGTGCCGTCTTTGTCACGCACCAGATCAGAGCCGCAGACGTGCGCCCAGCAGCCCTGCGGCGGACTGATACCGACGCAGTTCGCCCGGAAGTTTTTCGAGGACGCGATGACGTGGAGCGGGAATACACCGTCCTTGACGATACGCTGCGCGTGATAAACATCGTCGATGAAGTGATTGAGCGCGGCGACGCGCTGCTTCAGGCCCGCCGCAATCCGGTTCCACTCCCGCGAGGAAATGATGCGCGGAATGATATCGAGCGGCCAGGCGCGATCGATCGAACCGCCCTGCTCGTGATACACGGTGAAGGTCACGCCCATCACCTTAATGGCGAGTTCGGCGGCCTGCTGGCGCACGCCGAGCTCCTCACTGCCAAGCTCCGACAGGTGGCGTATGAGCGCACGACCTGCGACCCGCGCACCGCCACCCGGGCCGATCAGCTCGTCATGCAGGCCGGATGCGCAGTAGCTGGTCCAATCGATACTCATCGGGGCTCTCAGGCGGAGTGCGCCGAAACATCGGGCACTCTCTCATAAACATACTAGCCCAGTTCGGCCCGAATCGAAGTTCTCGCGCGTGACGCGTTTTGGTGCTGCACGCTCCAGAATGGTGCACAAGATGCGGGCGGTGCCGCCCCATGCCCCGGCGGCGTCCGTATAATGCCGGCCCGTGTCGATCCATGTTGCGCTGAATCATGTCACGCATTACCGGTATGACCGCCGCGTGACCTTGAGTCCGCAGGTAGTGCGTCTGCGGCCGGCCCCGCATTCGCGCACACGCATTCTGTCCTACTCGCTGCGCATCGAGCCGGCCGGGCACTTCATCAACTGGCAACAGGATCCGCAAGGAAATTATCTCGCGCGGGTGGTGTTTCCAGACAAGACCGAGCAGCTGCGCATCGAGGTCGATCTGATCGCCGAGATGGCGGTGCTCAATCCGTTCGACTTCTTTCTCGCGCCGCACGCGGAGCGCTTTCCGTTCGCCTACACGGCCGAGGAGTACAGTGAGCTCGCGCCGTATCTGGTGAAAGCACCCGCGAGCCCGCGCTTAGCCGAGTATCTCGCCTCGATTTCGCGCCTGTCCGTCAATACGGCGGACTTCCTCGTCGGGCTCAACGAGCGTTTGGCCCGGGATGTGCGCTACCTGATCCGACTCGAGCCTGGCGTGCAGACGCCTGAACAGACGCTGGTGAATGCGTCCGGATCATGTCGCGATTCGGCATGGCTGCTGGTGCAATTGCTCCGCAATCTGGGGCTTGCCGCCCGCTTCGCCTCGGGCTACCTGATCCAGCTCCTGGCCGACGCGCCGTCTCCTGAGGGGCGCTCCGGCCCGGTCGCCGACTTCGCGGACCTGCATGCCTGGTGCGAGGCGTATCTGCCCGGTGCCGGGTGGATCGGCCTCGATCCCACCTCGGGTCTGCTCGCGGGCGAGGGGCACATCCCACTCGCCTGCACCCCTGACCCGTCAGCTGCTGCACCGGTGACGGGAGCAGTCGAGGAGTCCACGGTCAAGTTTGAGCATACGCTGCGCGTGGAGCGCGTGTGGGAAGCACCGCGCGTCACGAAGCCCTACACCGAAGGGCAATGGTCACAGATCGAGCGACTGGGTCGGGCGATCGACAAAGACCTGGTGGAGCTCGATGTGCGCCTCACGATGGGTGGAGAGCCGACGTTTGTGTCCGTGGATGATCCGGATGGCGCGGAATGGAATACCGCGGCGCTCGGGGGCACTAAGCGCGCGCGCGCGGTCGATTTGTACCAGCGGCTGCGCGCGCGGTACGCCCCCACGGGCCTTGCACATTTCGGCCAGGGCAAGTGGTATCCAGGCGAGCAGCTGCCGCGCTGGTCGCTCAACTGCTTCTGGCGTCGCGACGGCGAGGCGATCTGGTGCGATCAGGCGTTAATTGCCGATGAGGCGATTGACTATGGCGCAACCGCGCATACGGCGCAGCAATTCCTCGCCACCATCGCCTCCCGACTTGGACTGTCTCCGGAGCTCGTGTTCGCCGCTTACGAAGACCCGTTCTACTATGAGTGGCGCGAGCGCCGCCTGCCCGCTAACGTCGACAGCCGGGATTCACGGCTGGCGGATGCACAGGAGGGCGCCCGACTCGCTCGCCTGTTCGACACAGGGCTCGACCGCGCGGTCGGTTACGTCCTGCCGATCGCCCGCAACGCGACCGGCACGCACTGGCAGACGGGTGCCTGGTTTCTGCGCGGTGAGCGTTGCTATCTGCTGCCGGGGGACTCCCCGTTGGGCCTGCGGCTCCCTCTCGATTCGCTGCCCTGGGCGGCACCCGCCGACCGCCCGCAGCTGCATGCGCCGGATCCTAACCAGACGTTTGAGCCGCTCCCGCCGTACGCGAAGATCCGCCAGCGGCTTGGAGCCGCGACGCCCGGAGCACGGAGTTCACAGGCGTCACGGGCGCCACAGACCCACGAGTCGGCATACTGGATCGCGCGAACCGCGATCTGCGCTGAGCCTCGTCACGGCGTGCTCTATATCTTCATGCCGCCCACCGGTCATCTCGAGGAGTATCTCGAGCTCATCGCCGCGGTGGAATCCACCGCCGCTTCAATGTCGCAACCGGTCGTTCTCGAGGGCTACGAGCCGCCGCGCGATCCGCGTCTCAGTAACTTTCGCGTGACGCCCGATCCGGGTGTCATCGAGGTCAACATCCATCCCGCCGCGTGTTGGGAAGAGCTCGTGGACCGAACCACTCATCTTTACGGTGCTGCGCGCCTGTCGGGGCTCACCTCCGAGAAATTCATGCTCGATGGACGCCACACGGGCACGGGTGGCGGCAATCACGTTGTATTAGGTGGTGCGACCACCGCGGATTCGCCGTTCCTGCGGCGTCCCGACCTGCTACGCAGCCTTCTGGCGTATTGGCACAATCACCCCGCGCTGTCGTATCTGTTCTCCGGGCTGTTTATCGGGCCCACGTCGCAGGCGCCACGCCTCGACGAAGCCCGCAATGACTCGCTGAATGAGCTCGAGATCGCCTTTCGCCAGTTGCCGCCACCGGGCGCCGAGTGCCCCCCGTGGCTCGTCGATCGGCTGTTCCGCAATCTGCTCATCGACGTGACCGGCAATACCCATCGCGCCGAATTCTGCATCGACAAGCTGTATTCGCCCGATGGCCCGACCGGGCGGCTGGGGTTGCTCGAGTTGCGTGCTTTTGAGATGCCGCCCCACGAGCGGATGAGCCTCACGCAGCAGCTGCTGTTGCGTTCCCTCGTGGCGCGCTTCTGGCGTACGCCGTACTCGCCCGCGCATCTGGTTCGCTGGGGAACAGAGTTGCACGATCGCTTCATGCTGCCGCACTTCATCGCGCAGGACCTCGCCGACGTCATTGCGGAGCAAAATGCTGCAGGCTATCCGCTGCGGCCCGAGTGGTTTGCGCCGCATATGGAATTCCGCTTCCCGAAGTACGGTGACTTTGCTGCGCGCGGCGTCGAGCTCGAGTTGCGTCAGGCGCTCGAGCCCTGGCACGTCATGGGCGAGGAGGGCGCTGTGGGGGCTACCACACGCTATGTCGACTCCTCGCTCGAGCGCGTGCAGGTCAAGGCAACGGGACTGACGACCGACCGCTATGTGCTGGCTTGCAATCGCAGACCGATTCCGTTGCGAGCTACCGGCACCGCGGGCGAGTTCGTCGGTGGGGTGCGCTACCGGGCCTGGCAGCCGGCGTCGGCGTTGCATCCGACGATTGGTGTCCACTCACCCCTCACCTTTGATCTGTTCGACACCTGGATGAGCCGCTCCCTCGGTGGCTGCCAGTATCACGTCATGCATCCGGGCGGCCGCAACTATACGACGTTCCCCGTGAATGCATTGGAGTCCGAGAGCCGACGGCTGACGCGTTTCATTCGTACCGGGCACACGCCCGGCGAGTATTCGCTGCTGCCGGCGCACCCCAGTGCGGATTTCCCCTGCACGCTCGATCTGCGCCGCACATGAAGAGTGGGGCGAAGAGCGACCAGGGTGCTACGCCGCCCGGAGCCGGAACCGAGGCGTATGTTGCCAACTACGTCCCCGATCCCCGCCGCTACGACGAACTTCTCGATCAACACGGCGCGGTGCGTGCGCACTGGCGAGCGCTCGTCGAGCGCCTGAGCGCCGACAAGGCGCCGGATGCCGCGCGCCGTGCGCTGGAGCTCACGCGGCGGTTGATCGTCGAGAATGGCGTCGCCTACAACGTCTATTCGGATCCGCAGGGAGCAGACCGTCCGTGGGCACTCGACCCATTGCCCCTGGTGCTCTCGCCGGAGGAATGGCGCCAGATTGAGGGAGGCGTTGCGCAACGCGCGCGTGTGCTCGAAGCGTTGCTCGCAGATCTTTACGGGCCGCAACGCCTGCTCGCAGAAGGACTGGTGCCGCCGGAGCTGCCGTTTGGCCACCCGAATTTCCTGTGGCCCTGTCACGGGCTCGTGCCCAGGGGCGGGAGCTGGCTGCACGTGTATGCCGCCGACCTGGCGCGCGCCCCCGACGGCCACTGGCGGCTGCTCGCTGACCGAACGCAGGTGCCCTCGGGAGCCGGCTATGCGCTGGAGAACCGTGACATCGCCGAACAGGTTCTACCCGAGGCAATCCGCGATCTGGGCGTGCGGCGGCTACGCGACTTCTTTGGCGAGATGCGTGAGCGCCTGTGCAGCCTGTTTGACCAGGGCGCCCATCCACTGGTCGTCATTCTCACGCCGGGTCCTTTCAACGAGACGTATTTCGAGCACGCGTACCTGGCGCGTCAACTCGGTCTGCCGCTCGTGGAGGGGCAGGACCTCACCGTGCGCGACGAGATCGTGTATCTGAAGACACTCGGTGGACTCAAACGCGTGCACACGATCCTGCGGCGACTCGACGATGACTATTGCGATCCGGTGGAATTGCGCAGCGCCTCTGCTTTGGGCGTGCCCGGGCTCGTCAGCGCCATCCGGGCGCACAATGTAGTCATCACCAATGCCCTGGGTACGGGCGTGCTGGAGTCCGCGGCGTGGCTCGGCTTTCTGCCGGGCGTCGCTGAGCGCCTTCTGGGTGAGTCGTTGCAGCTGCCCGCCGTGGCCACCTGGTGGTGCGGCGAGAAGCCGGCGCTCGACTACGTGCTCGCGAATCTCGATCGGCTCGTGGTGAAGCCCAGCTATCCCAATCAACGCTTCGAGCCGGTGTTCGGCAGCAGCACTGAAGGAGAGGAGCGCGCAGCGCTCGTCGCGCGGCTACAGGCCCGGCCCTACGCGTACGTGGCGCAGGAGCACGTCGCACTGTCGCAGGCGCCTGTATGGCGCACGAACGGCACGCCGAAGTTTGCAGCGCGGGCATTCACCATCCGTGTCTACGCCATGGCAACGCCCGGGGGGTTTCGCGTGCTGCCCGGCGGGCTGGCGCGCGTCGCATCGGAGAGCGCGGTCGAGGTCGTATCGACGCAGCGCGGCGGCAGCAGCAAGGATATCTGGGTGTTGTCGCACGGTAAGGATGAGCCGGCGGCTGCGGCAACGCGCTCCCTGGAGGTATCCGTACGGCCCGACGATGTGCCCTCACCCTCACGACTGGTCGAGAATCTCTTTTGGCTCGGGCGTTACACGGTCAGATGCGCCAATAATGCGCGGCTGTTACGCAGCTCGGTGCGTGTGCGTGTCGATCGGGCCGTATGGATACATGCGGTGCGCGTCTGCCGCGCGCTCGGGGTCATAGCAAAAGTCCCGCAATCGCCAGCGGGCCTGCGTGACGATCCCTATGGCGTCGTTGCGGACGTCAAGCGAATTGCCTGGTGCGCCTCCCAGGTGCGCAGTCACCTCTCGGCACGCGCCTGGCGCGCAGTAGTCCGGCTGCAACGGCAGCTCCAAGAGGCGGCTGCTTCACCTCAGGAACCGCGTGAAACTCTCGAGCGCATCGCGTTGTCACTGGCCGCGCTGAGTGGTTATGCGGCCGAAGACATGACACACGATGAAGGCTGGCGGCTGTTGCGAATCGGCCGAGGCCTCGAACGGCTGCAATTCACGGCTGAACTGCTCGCGCAGCATTTGCGCGCCGCTGCGGCGACGCGTCAGGGTCAGGTCGAATGGCTTCTCGATGTCTGCCACAGCATCGACACTTATCGATCACGTTACTTCGGCACTCCGCGGCTCGGGTCGGCGCTCGATCTGTTGGTGCGCGATGTCCATCACCCGGTGGCGCTCGCGTTTCAGTGGGGTTCCATCGAGGGCGATCTTGAAGAGCTGGCGGCGTCTCTGAAGATCGGCCGCGATCCCGGATTGGAGGCGGCGATCCCCGAGTTTGCCGACAGCGAGTTGTTGGCACTCGAAGGTGAGGGGGCTGAGGGGCAGGCGGCGCGCAGAAACCTGGCGGCGAGACTCGAGGCACTGCACGTTGCCTGCGCGAAATTCTCCGACCGGCTTTCGATGCGTCATTTCTCGCACACCGGGGATTCGCGCTCGGTGTGGATGTGAGCGAGAGCGTGCGCTACAGAATCGACCACGAGACCGCGTACGAGTACGCCAGCGATGTGCTGCATGCGCATCACATACTGCATCTCGTGCCGCGTCCGGCGCCGTTCCAGCAATGCCTGGAGCACACGATCAGCGTGGAACCCGGGAGCTTTCGTCGGCGTGATGCGATCGACGCCTTCGGCAATGCCGTGACGCGTCTTGAATTTGAGCACCCGCATCGCAGGCTCCAGGTGGCGACCCACATGGAGGTCGAGGTGCACCCAAGGCCGAAGGTATCGATCGATCACAGTACGCCGTGGGAACGGCTCCGTACCGATCTCGCCTATCACGGTTCCTGGCCGACGCGCGCGAACCTCGATGCGTGCCGGTTTCGCCACGAATCGCCCTACGTGCGGGTGAAGCACGAGTTCACCGACTACGCAGCCGAGTGCTTTCCGGCGGGCCTCCCGATCCTGGCATGCGCGGATGCGCTGATGATGAAGCTGCACCGGGACATGAAATACGCGCCGGGTGAGACCGCGGTGGGCACACCGTTGCGCGAGGTGCTGAAGAGGCGCCGTGGCGTGTGCCAGGACTTTGCCCATCTCATGATCGCTTGCTTGCGATCGCGGGGGCTGGCCGCTCGCTATGTCAGCGGATATCTACGAGCCGGGCCGGCGCGCGGCGCCGCCTCGGGCGCGCCGCTGGCGATCGGAGCCGGCGCGTCACACGCCTGGGTGGCGGTCTACACGCCGCCGTTCGGCTGGCTCGAAAGCGATCCCACCAACAATGTATGGGTCGGTACGGATCACATCGCCGTCGCCTGGGGCCGCGATTTCGGCGACGTATCACCGCTGCACGGCGTGATACTCGGTGGTGCAAGCCACGAGCTTTCGGTGTCCGTGACCGTGGAGCCGATTACTCAGTAGTGACGGTCACGTTCACTGACAGCGACAGGAAGGACCGCGCCGGCCCCTTGAAGCTGCCCACCACCGGCACCGCCTGCGCGGCATCGCGTGCGACCGCTACCCGGATGAGATTGCGCCCGCCGACGAGGGCGTTGGTCGGATCGAACTCCACCCAACCCGCGCCCGGCAGGTAAACCTGCAGCCAGGCGTGGGTTGCGCCGGTCCCGACCATGCCGCTCGCGGCGCCGACGAGGCGCTCATCGTAGAGGTATCCCGACACGAAGCGGGCGCCCAGACCGAGGCCGCGCGCCGCCTCCATCATGAACACCGCGAAATCCCGGCAGCTGCCACAACCAAGCTTGAGCGTTTCGAGCGGAGACTGTACGCCTTCCTGCTCGCGCGCAACGTACTTGAACTGTTCCCGGATCGCCGAGGTCATCGCCGCCAGTGTTTCGAAGGTTCTTCCCCCGGGCGTGCGGTCCAGCACGCTCTTTACCCACTGGTCAATGCCGTGTTCGGGATCAGGGTAGACGCGCTCCTTTGTCCGGCCCAGGTCCAGTGCGTCGTCTGCGGAGTAGCTGAAGGGAAAGCGCGAGGCGTAGGGCTCGACCACGATTTCCTGCGGCACGAGCGGATAGTGTTGCGCCCGAAATGCGGATTCGAACGTGAGCGTGTCCGCCGGCCTGTCGAACGTCACAATCGCGATGGAATTGCCGAATACGTCGTGAATCCATCGCAGCGCGCTCGGGGGCGGGTCGATGAGGAGCGTCGTGTCAATGAGCCGCAGATCGTGGCTGTCGCGCGGCCGGGACATCAGCCGGTGTTCACCGAACTCGACCGGCTGCGAATAGCGGTAGCTGGTGCGATGGTGGACATTCAGAATCGCCATGGGTCTTCACATGGTTTCGATGAGTTACGCTCTAACTAATTATAAACTAAGGAATTGGCTCCCCGGGTTGGAATCGAACCAACGACCAGACGATTAACAGTCGTCTGCTCTACCGCTGAGCTACCGGGGAACCGGGAGGGACTCTCGAAGGGCGCGGATTCTCCGGTACGGGACTTCGCAGAGTCAAGGACACAGCGCGCAGGGCGCTCAGGCCGTCTCGGCCACCACCCGCGCGACGAGCAAACGCGCGATCCGGTCGAGTGCCTCCTCGAGCGTCTTCATGCTGCAGGCGAAGGACAGGCGGACGTGACCCGGTGCGCCGAAGCCTGAGCCCGGCACCACCGCGACGCCCGCGTCGTTGAGGAGGAGCTCCGCGAACTCGTTGTCGTCGCGGCAGCCGAGCGCGGCCATCGCCCGCGAAACCTCCGCAAAGGCGTAGAAGGTGCCGGCGCCCGGCAGGCAGCTCACTCCGGGCAGGGAGTTGAGCGCCCGCACCACGAAGTCGCGGCGCTCCTTGAAGGCCTCGTTCATCTTGGTGACGCAGCCCTGATCGCCGTTCAAGGCCGCCGCGGCCGCCTTCTGCGAGATGCTCGAAGGGTTGGACGTCGACTGCCCCTGGATGGTGCTCATCGCGGCGATGATCTCCTTCGGTCCGCCGCAATAGCCGATGCGCCAGCCCGTCATCGCGTAGGCCTTGGAGACGCCGTTGATGGTCACGGTGCGGGAGTAGAGCTCGGGCACCGCGGTGACCAGGCTCGTGAAGGGCTCGGGCTCCCAGTAGATCTTCTCGTACATGTCATCGGTGCCGATGAGGATGCGCGGATGCTCGAGCAGCACTTCCCCTAAGGCCTTGAGCTCGGCACGCGTGTAGGCCGCCCCAGTCGGATTGCAGGGGCTGTTGAGGAGCACGAGCCGCGTCTTCGGCGTGATCGCGGCGGCGAGCTGGCGCGGGGTGATCTTGTAGCCCTGCGCGAAGCCGGCGAGCGGCATCACGGGCAGCCCATCCGCGAGCAGCACCATGTCGGGGTAGGACACCCAGTAGGGCGCCGGGATCACGGCCTCATCGCCCGGGTCGAGCACCGCCATGCAGAGGTTGTAGATGGTCTGCTTGGCGCCCGAGGAGGCCATGACCTGTGCGCGCTCGTAGGTGAGTCCGTTGTCGCGCTGGAACTTGGCGATGATCGCGTCTTTGAGCTCGTCGATGCCCTCCACGTGCGTGTAGCGGGTGAAGCCGTTCTGGATGGCGTCGATGCCCGCCTGCGAGATGTGCGCTGGCGTATCGAAATCGGGCTCGCCGGCGCCCAAGCCGATGACATCCTTCCCCTCGGCTCTGAGGCGCGCGGCGCGCGCCGTGACCGCGAGGGTGGGCGAGGGTTTGACACGCTGGACGCGGCGGGAGACGGCCAAGGTCGCGATCCTCCGGGAGACCTTTGAAAGTCGCTTCGAGCCGCTATATTAGGAGATTGCGTCCGCGCCGGCCATTGACGCCACGGGCGCACGCGCCACGCACAGCAGCATCGCAGCACCACTACTGTATATGGAGTCGACAGAGCCCCGTCCGTTCGAGCTCGAGGCGGATTTCACGCCCGCGGGCGATCAGCCGCAGGCGATCGAGAAGCTGGTGGAGGGCCTGAACGAGGGCCTCGCGCATCAGACGCTGCTCGGCGTCACCGGCTCGGGAAAGACCTACAGCGCCGCCCAGGTCATCCAGCGGGTGCAACGCCCGGCGATGGTGCTCGCCCACAACAAAACCCTCGCCGCGCAGCTCTACGGTGAGTTTCGCGAATTCTTTCCGCACAATGCGGTCGAGTACTTCGTCTCCTACTACGACTACTACCAGCCGGAAGCCTACGTCCCGTCCTCCGACACCTATATCGAGAAGGACGCCTCGGTGAACGAGCACATCGAGCAGATGCGGCTCTCGGCCACCAAGGCACTGCTCGAGCGTCCCGACTCGATCATCGTCGCGACCGTCTCCTCGATCTATGGGCTGGGAGATCCGCAGGCCTACCTCGCGATGGTGCTGCATCTGAAGCGCGGCGACCGCTGGGATCAGCGGGCACTCCTGCGGCGTCTCGCCGACATGCAGTACACGCGCAACGAGCTCGACCTCACCCAGGGCACTTACCGGGTGCGCGGCGACGTGATCGACATCTTTCCCGCCGAGTCCGAGCGCGAGGCGGTGCGGGTCGAGCTCTTCGACGACACCATCGACTCGATCACGCTGTTCGATCCGCTCACCGGGGCCGTGAGCCGCAAGATCCCGCGCTTTACCGTCTACCCCGGCACCCACTACGTGACCCCGCGCGAGCGCCTCATCGGGGCGGTCGACCAGATCCGCGAGGACCTGCGGGTACGTCTGAAGGAGCTGCGCGATGCGGGGCGGCTGCTCGAGGCGCAGCGCCTCGAGCAACGCACGCGCTTCGACATGGAGATGATCAAGGAGGTCGGCTATTGCGCGGGCATCGAGAACTACTCCCGCTACCTCTCGGGCCGGGCGCCCGGCGAGCCGCCCCCGTGTCTGTTCGATTACCTGCCGAAGAACGCCCTCCTGTTCGTCGACGAGAGCCACCAGACGATCCCGCAGCTTGGCGCCATGTATCGCGGCGACCGCTCGCGCAAGGAGGTCCTGGTCGAGTACGGCTTTCGGCTGCCGTCCGCGTTGGATAACCGGCCGCTCAAGTTCGAGGAGTGGGAGAGCCTCGCTCCGCAGATGATCTTCGTCTCGGCGACCCCCGGCGGCTACGAGGCCAAGCACACCTCCCAAGTGGTCGAGCAGCTGGTGCGTCCCACCGGGCTCGTCGACCCGCAAGTCGAGGTGCGGCCCGTGGCGACCCAGGTGGACGATGTCCTGTCCGAGATCCGCCTCAACGCGGCGCGTGGCGAGCGGGTGCTGATCACGACGCTCACCAAGCGTATGGCTGAGGACCTCACCGAGTACCTCTCGGAGCACGATGTGCGCGTGCGCTACCTGCACGCCGACATCGAGACCGTGGAGCGGGTGGAGATCATCCGCGACCTGCGCTTAGGCAAGTTCGACGTGCTGGTCGGCATCAATCTGCTGCGCGAGGGGCTCGACATGCCGGAGGTCTCCCTGGTCGCCATTCTGGACGCGGACAAGGAGGGGTTCCTGCGCTCGGACAACTCCCTCATCCAGACGATCGGCCGCGCCGCGCGCCATATCAACGGCCGCGCGATCCTCTATGCCGACCGCGTGACCGGCTCCATGCAGCGTGCGATCGAGGAGACCAACCGCCGCCGCAGCAAGCAGCTCGAGTACAACCTGGCCCATGGCATCACGCCGCGTGGCATCGAGAAGCCGGTGACGGACATCATGGAGGGCGCGCGCTGGCAGCCGTCCATGGCAGGTTCCCGCCGCCGGGCCGAGAAGCCGCGCAGCGCCGCGGACTTAAGACCTGAAGCGCTGGTGAAGGAGATCAAGAAGCTCGAAGCCGAGATGTTCAGGAAGGCCCGCAACCTCGAATTCGAGGAAGCGGCCGGTTTGCGCGATGAGATCGAGCGTCTGAAGCAGCTCGAGCTCGGGCTCCCGGCGCCGTCGTAAGTACTTGGAATTACAAGCTTTAGCTTGCGTCCCCAGGCACTCTCTTGTAATGTTCGCGCCCCTCGTCGCGCTCGAGGGCTTTAGGCGCGTAGCTCAGTGGTAGAGCATCACCTTGACATGGTGGTGGTCGGTGGTTCGATCCCACTCGCGCCTACCAATTCTTCTCCGCCGCGCTCGTAAGGTGGGACAAACCAGGCCGCGTCCTGGTTTGTCCCAACCTTGTATGACTCTTCCCCGCGCTCGCCTCACGGCACTGTCACAAAGCCGGCCTAGGCTTCCCGCCTTCACTGCGTGACATCAACCGTGGAGGAAGACGTATGGTCAAGAATTTCCAGCGCGCGGGTCTCGCTCTGGCTCTCGCGGGTGCCGCGTTCGCGGCGCACGCCGACAGCCAGGCGCGACTCGATCGCGTCGAGCACGTGCTGCTCATCAGCGTCGACGGTCTGCATGCGGTCGACCTATCCAACTACGTGCAGAGTCACCCGGGCTCGACGCTGGCGGCACTGAGCCAGCACGGCGTGACCTACACCAACAACTCGACCTCATCGCCATCCGACTCCTTTCCCGGACTCGCATCCATCGTGACCGGGGGCTCGCCGAACACCGCCGGCTTCTGGTACGACGTGACCTGGAATCGCGCTGTCGGACCGCAGGCAGTCATCAATCCCATCATGGGCTCGAGCAGCACCGGCAGTTGCCCGGGCACTGTCGGGGCTGAGGTCGAGTACGACGAAGGGATCGACATCGACCTGACCCAGCTCAATGGCGGCGGCGGCATCAATCCCCAATACCTGCCCGTCAATGCGACCACCTGCGCTCCGATCTATCCGCACCAGTATCTGCGCGTCAACACGATCTTCGAGGTCGTGCATTCGCACGGCCGGCGCACGGCCTGGACGGACAAGCATCCCTCCTACGAGTGGACCAACGGCCCGAGCGGTCATGGCGTCGATGACTTCTACGGCCCCGAGATCAACTCGATCCCGGTGGCGCTCCCGTACCCCGGCTGCACGCCGGTGCCGTACCCCGATAGCACGCCGGATGACGGCTGGACGAACAGCTTTGCCGACATCATGTGCTATGACTCGACGCACGTGCAGGCGGTGCTCAATCAGATCGACGGCTACACGCACGACCGCGCGAAGCGCGTCGGCGTGCCGGCGCTCTTCGGCACCAACTTCCAGGCGGTGAGCGTTGGCGAGAAGCTGCTGGTGGATCCGGTGACGGGGGCGGCCGGTGGCTACACCGACGTGCTCGCCACGCCGGCTGCCGGCCTCGCCTCCGAGCTCGACTTTGTCGATCAGTCGCTCGGCAAGATGGTTGCGGAGCTCAAGTCCCAGGGCGTCTACGACTCGACGCTGGTTATTGTCAGCGCGAAGCACGGCCAGTCAGCCATCGACCACGGCAAGCTCCACCCGATTGGCGGTGGCCAGCCGCAGGCCTTGATCGGCTCGGCTGAGGCCTTTGACATCTCGGACGATGGCTCGCTCATCTGGCTGACGAGCCCCTCGCTCACCCCGAGTGTCGTCGCGCTGCTCGAGCAGCCCTCGAGCCAGCAGACGCTCGGCATCCAGGAGATCTTTGCGGGGCACCTGCTGGCGGACAAGTTCAACGCTCCGACCAGGGATCCGCGCACGCCCGACATCATCCTCAAGGTCAACACGGGCGTGATCTTCACCGGTGGCACGAAGATCGCCGAGCACGGCGGCTTCAACGAGGACGATGTGCATACGGCGCTCCTCGTATCCAATCCGGGTATCCGGAGCGCTTCGATCAACGTGGCGACGACCAATCAGCAAATCGCGGCCACCGTCGTGCGGGCGCTCGGCCACGACCCGCGCGAGCTTGAGGCGGTGCAGAAGGAGGACATTCAGGTCCTGCCGTTCCTTTTCGATGACGACGACCGCCGCTAGCAGCTGATCCGCGACGGGGGCGGACCTCGTCGCTCGTCTGCCAGGGGGCGCGCCAGGTGGCGCGCCCCTTGCGCTCTCAGGACCTGCTAAACTGTTGAAAAGAGGGCGCTCCTCGGGGTCGCAAACCCTGCAGAGCGCCCTTTTTTACTGTCCTTTAATATCCGTGCCGAGACCGCCTCCATGCCCGTCGTCACCTTGCCCGATGGCAGTCAGCGCCGCTTCGAACACCCGGTGAGGGTGGACGAAGTCGCGGCCGGCATCGGCGCGGGACTGGCGAAAGCGGCGCTCGCGGCGCGCGTCAACGGCAAGCTGGTCGACACTTCTTATGTGATCGACCAGGACGCGAACCTCGCGATCGTGACCGACAAGGATGCGGACGGCCTCGAGGTCATCCGGCACTCGACCGCGCATCTGCTCGCCCAGGCGGTGAAGGAGCTCTTTCCGGACGCGCAGGTGACCATCGGACCGGTCATCGAGGACGGCTTCTACTACGACTTCGCTTATCGCAGGCCCTTCACGCCTGAGGACCTCGCCGCCATCGAGAAGAGAATGGCGCAGCTCGCGCAGGCGGATGAGAAGGTGACCCGACGGGTCATGCCGCGCGATGAGGCGGTCAGGTTCTTTCGCGACCAGGGCGAGATCTACAAGGCCGAGATCATCGCGGGCATCCCGGAGAAAGACGAGATCAGCCTCTACGGGCAGGGCAACTGGGTCGATCTGTGCCGCGGTCCCCACGTGCCCTCCACCGGCAAGCTCAAGGCCTTCAAGCTCACCAAGGTCGCGGGCGCCTATTGGCGCGGCGATTCGCGCAACGAAATGCTGCAGCGGATCTACGGCACGGCCTGGGCCGACAAGAAGCAGCTCGATGCGTACCTCCTGCGGCTCGAAGAGGCCGAGAAGCGCGACCACCGCAAGATCGGCAAGGATCTCGATCTCTTTCATCTGCAGGAAGAGGCGCCGGGGGCGGTGTTCTGGCACCCGAAGGGCTGGACGGTGTTCCAGGCGCTCATCCAGTACATGCGCGAGCGGCAGCGGGCGGCGGGCTATGAAGAGGTGAACGCGCCCGAGCTCATGGACGCCTCGCTCTGGAGGCAGTCGGGGCACCTCGAGAAGTTCGGCGAGAACATGTATCTCACCCGGACTCCGGATGAGCGCGTCTACGCCATCAAGCCGATGAACTGCCCGGGGCACGTGCAGATCTTCAAGCATGGGCTGCGCAGCTACCGCGAGCTCCCGGTGCGTTTCGCCGAGTTCGGCAAGGTGCACCGCTACGAGCCCTCGGGCGCGCTCCACGGCCTCATGCGCGTGCGCGCCTTCACCCAGGACGACGGCCACGTGTTCGTGACGGCGGATCAGATCACCTCCGAGTGTGTCGCGATTACGAAGCTGATCCTCGATATTTACCGCGACTTCGGCTTCGAGGAAGTCACGATCAAGTACGCCGACCGCCCCGAGAAGCGCATCGGCGACGATGCCATCTGGGACCGCATGGAAGCAGCGCTCCAGGCGGCCTCCGCGGCAGCGGGGATCGAGTACACGCTGAATAAGGGGGAGGGCGCCTTCTACGGCCCGAAGCTCGAGTTCGTGCTGCGCGATGCCATCGGGCGCGACTGGCAGTGCGGGACGCTGCAGGTCGACCTCAATATGCCCGAGCGCTTGGGGGCGTATTACATCGACGAGCACTCGGCCAAGCGCACCCCGGTCATGTTGCACCGCGCGATGTTCGGCTCGCTCGAGCGCTTTTTCGCGATCCTGCTCGAGCATCACGCGGGCAAGCTCCCCGCGTGGCTGTCGCCGGTGCAGGCGGTCGTCCTGAGCATCACCGACCGCCAGGACGCCTACGTCGGAAAGGTGACAGAATCCCTGAAAAATCAGGGCTTTCGGGTCGAATCCGACTTGCGCAACGAGAAGGTCGGCTTTAAGATTCGCGAGCACACGCTGAAGCGTGTTCCGTATCTATTGGTAGCGGGCGACAAGGAAGTTGCCGCAAACTTACTTGCAGTGCGCAGTCGAAGCGGCAAGGACCTGGGCACGATGCCTGTGGAGACGTTCGCCGAACGGCTCCGCGTCGAGCTCGAGAGCCGCGGGCGCAGGAGTGTGGAGGGTTGACGAATCGCTAGTGCAACGAAGCGGGTCCGGCGCAATGAGGAGATCAATGCGCCGCAACTGCGTGTGATCGCGGCCGATGGGTCGCAGGCCGGGGTGATGTCGCGTTACGACGCCCTGCAGATGGCGACAGCCGCCGAGCTCGATCTGGTCGAGGTGTCGCCGACGGCGGAACCGCCGGTCGTGCGCATCATGGATTACGGGAAATTCCTGTTCGAGCAGAGCAAGAAAGCCCACTCCGCCAAGCGCAAGCAGAAGCAGATTCAGGTCAAAGAAGTGAAGTTTCGTCCCGGTACGGGCGAGTCGGATTACCAGATCAAGCTGCGTAATCTCACCCGCTTCCTGACTGAGGGCGACAAGGCCAAGGTGACCTTAAGGTTCCGTGGCCGTGAGATGGTGCACCAGGACATCGGGCGCAAGCTCCTTGATCGGGTGTCTGGCGACCTCGCGCCGCACGCGGTGGTCGAACAGAACCCGCTCATGGAAGGCAAGCAGATGATCATGGTGTTTGCACCAAAGAAGAAGTAACTCCCTCAAAGGACCCTCCAAGGTCCCCGCGGGGCGTTCGCCCGTAGCGGGTGCGAGAGTGCGCACCCTGCGATCGGTAGCTATACAACGTAAGGAGTGAAGTCGATGCCCAAGTTGAAAACCAACCGGGCCGCGGCCAAGCGCTTTCGCAAGACGGCGAAGGGCTTCAAGCGGTACGCGGCGAACCGCCGCCACAATCTCGGCCACAAAGCCCGCAAGGTGAAACGCCAGGCGCGCTCCGGCGGCTCGAGCCTCGTCGATAAGACCGACGTCGGCCGTATCGAGCAGCTGCTCCCGTACGCGAAGTAAGCGCGGCAACTCCGCGCACCATCTTTTTCAAAGAGAGCTTTAGTCATGGCACGAGTCAAGCGTGGCGTGACGGCCGGGCGCCGTCACAAGAAGGTTTTAGGCAAGGCGAAGGGCTACTACAACGCCCGCCGCAAGGTGTATCGCGCCGCCAAGCAGGCGGTGATCAAGGCGGGTCAGTACGCCTACCGCGACCGCCGGCAGAACAAGCGCGAGTTCCGCGCGCTATGGATCGCGCGCATCAACGCCGCGGCGCGCCTCTACGGTCTCACCTACAGCCGCATCATCAACGGCCTGAACAAGGCCGGCGTGCAGATCGACCGCAAGGTGCTGGCCGACATCGCGGTGCACGACACCGCGGCGTTTGGCGCCATTGCCCAGCAGGCCAAGACCGCCCTCGGCATCACCTGACCGTCGGGGGCGCTCGTGGCTGACCTGACGGCCCTCACTGCCGAGGCGCGCGCCGAGGTCGCGGCTGCTGCCGATGTAGCCGCGCTCGAGGACGTGCGCGTGCGCTGGTTGGGGAAAAGAGGGCGCATCACCGCGTTGTTGAAAGACGCAGGTAAGCGCGTCGCAAGCGAGGGACCGCAAGCCGTAAAGCGCATTCAACAGGCGCGCAGTGACCTCGAGGTCGAGATCCTGGCTCACCGCGAGGCGCTGGGTCGCGCCGACATCGATCGCGAGCTCATCGAAGGCCGTATCGACGTCACGCTCCCGGGCAGAGGCGAGGAGGCCGGCGGCCTGCACCCGGTGACGCGGGCGCGGCTGCGCATCGAGACGCTCTTCCGCCGTGCCGGGTTCGACGTCGCCGCGGGGCCCGAGATCGAGGACGACTTCCACAACTTCGCCGCGCTCAACATCCCGGCGAATCACCCGGCGCGCGCGCTTCACGACACGTTCTATTTTCCGGACGGGCGGCTGTTGCGCACCCATACGTCGCCGGTGCAGATCCGCGCACTCCTCGATCGCGGCGCGCCGCTCGCCATCATCGCGCCCGGGCGGGTGTACCGCTGCGACTCGGACATGACGCACTCGCCCATGTTCCACCAGCTCGAGGGTCTCGTGGTGGATGAAAACGTGAGCTTCGCCAACATGAAGGCGGTGCTGCACGGCTTTCTGCAGGCCTTCTTCGAGCGCGATCTGGCGCTGCGGCTGCGGCCTTCGTACTTCCCCTTCACCGAGCCTTCGGCGGAAGTCGACATGTCGTGCGTCTTCTGTGGAGGTGCGGGCTGCCGTACCTGCAAGCACACCGGGTGGCTCGAGATCTCGGGCTGCGGCATGGTGCATCCGAATGTGCTCAAGGCGAGCGGCGTGGACTCTGAGCGTTACACCGGCTTCGCGTTCGGCGCCGGCATCGATCGCCTCGCGATGCTGCGCTACGGGGTGAATGACCTGCGGCTCTTCTTCGAGAACGACCTGAGGTTCCTCAAGCAGTTCCGGGCGTTCAGCGCATGAAGGTCCCGTACAGCTGGCTGCAGGAGTGGGTGAAAGTTCCGTGGCGGGCGCAGGAGCTTGGCACGCGGCTCACCATGGCGGGTTTCGAGCTCGAGGCGCTGGAATCCGCCGCGCCGCCGTTTTCCGGCGTCGTGGTCGCCGAGATCCTCTCCGCCGAGCGCCACCCGCAGGCCGACAAGCTTCAGGTGTGCCGGGTGACGACCGGCTCGGGTGCGGCGCTGCAGATCGTCTGCGGTGCGCCCAATGCGCGCGCGGGATTGAAGAGCGCACTCGCGCTGGTGGGCGCCGAGCTTCCGGGGGATCTCAAGATCGGCGCGGCGACGCTCCGCGGCGTCGAGTCGCAGGGCATGCTGGCCTCGGCCAGGGAGCTCGGCCTCGGCGATGCCTCGAACGGCATCCTCGAGCTCCCCGCCGATGCCCCGCTCGGGGAGCCCTTGCGCGAATACCTGCGGCTCGAGGAGCCGGTGCTGGATATCAACATCTCGCCGAACCGCGGCGATGCCATGTCGATCCTCGGGATCGCGCGGGAAGTCGCCGCGATCGCGGGCACCAGGGTGACGGGACCCAAAATCGAGAGCCCCAAGGGAGCCAAGTCGGCCAAGGGTGATCGTTTCCCGGTGAAGCTCGATGCGCCCGCCGGCTGCCCGCGCTTCGCGAGCTGCATCGTGCGCGGGGTCGACAACCGCGCGGCGACGCCGGTGTGGATGAGCGAGCGGCTGCGCCGTGCCGGGGTGCGCTCCATCAGCCCGCTCGTCGATGTCACCAACTACGTGATGCTCGAGCTCGGGCAGCCGATGCATGCGTACGACTTCGCAAAGCTCAGGAAAGAGATCCGCGTACGCCGCGCGCGCGCTAACGAGGAGATCACGCTCCTCGATGGCAAGACGGTGACGACCGATGCCGGGACGCTCCTCATTACGGACGCCGAAGGCCCCGTGAGCCTCGCCGGCATCATGGGAGGACTGCGGACCGCGGTTTCGGCCGAGACCACGGACGTGTTCTTCGAGAGCGCGTTTTTCCCGCCCGCCGAGGTGCAGGGACGCGGCCGCCGGTTGGGGATTCTCACCGATGCCAGCCAGCGCTTCGAGCGCGGCGTCGATCCGAGCCAGCAGGAGCGCGCCGTGGCCCGTGCCGTGGCGCTGCTCAAGTCCATCGCGGGCGGAACCGCATCCGGCATCGCGCTGGCCGAGAACGCGAAGTACCTGCCGAAACGTCCGCAGGTGTTGCTGCGTGCCAAGCAGTTGCAGCGGCTGCTTGGCGTCGCGGTGCCCGCGGCGCGCGTGACCCGCTCGCTCACGGGACTCGGTATGAAGGTGTCAGCGCGTGCCGGCGGCTGGAAGGCCGTGCCGCCGCCGCATCGCTTCGACATTGCGATCGAAGCGGACCTCATCGAAGAGGTGGCGCGGCTTGCGGTGTGGGACAAGATTCCGGAGACCGATGCGTCAGGGCCGCAGCGCTTCAGGAAGCTCCCCGAGGAACGGCCCGGCGAGCGCGCCGTGCTCGAAGCCCTCGCGGCGCGCGGCTACCAGGAAGCGATCACCTACGCGTTCGTCGATCCGGCACTGCAGGAAACACTCTTTCCCGGGCGGCCGGCGCTCAAGCTCTCGAATCCCATCGCGAGTGATCTGTCGGTCATGCGCGTGTCGCTCTGGCCCGGCCTCATTCGCGCGGCGCTCGAGAACCGCCGCCGTCAGCAGGATCGCATCCGGCTGTTCGAGCACGGCACGCGGTTTGAGATCGCAGGCGTCGCCACACACGAGATCGACACGCTCGCAGGCCTCGCCTGGGGCCCGCGCCTGCCGGAGCAGTGGGGCGTTGCGAAAGAGGCCCGGAGCGTTGCCGACTTTTACGATGTGAAGGCGGACCTCGCGGCACTGCTCGCCGAGACCGGCGCCGCCGACACCTTCACTTTCGAGGCCGTTGAGCTTGCGGCGCTCCATCCCGGACGCGCCGCGCGCGTGCTGCGCCGCGCAACGCCTGTTGGCTGGATCGGGGAGCTGCATCCGGGGCTCGTCAAGTCGCTCGACTTTACATATGCACCCGTGCTGTTCGAGCTCGATATGACGGCATTGGCCGTCAAGAGGGCGACGTTCGAGGAGGTCTCGCGCTTCCCCCAGGTGCGCCGCGACCTGGCAATAGTCGTCGATGAATCAGTGACTTTAAGTACCCTCACCGAGCGTGTAACCTTGGTGACATCAAGCTTGCTGCGTGGTCTCCGCGTTTTCGACGTGTATCGGGGTCCCGGCCTCGAACCCGGTCGAAAAAGCATCGCTTTAGGCTTGATTTTTCAAGATATTTCTCGCACTCTTACCGATGAGGACGTGGACCGCCTCATGGCCTCCGTAGTAAGGGATTTGCGCGAGAGCTTGAACGCAAGAATCAGAGAATAAAGAAATGGCCCTGACCAAAGCGGAGATGGCGGAAGCGTTGTTCAATCAGCTCGGGCTCAATAAGCGCGAAGCGCGCGAGCTCGTGGATCTCTTCTTCGAGGAGGTTCGTGCTGCATTGTCGGGCGGGGAGCAGGTGAAGCTCTCCGGTTTCGGGAACTTCGACCTGCGCGACAAGAACCAGCGCCCGGGGCGCAATCCGAAGACCGGCGAGGAGATTCCGATCAGCGCACGACGCGTCGTCACGTTCCGTCCGGGGCAGAAACTGAAGGCGCGGGTCGAAGCCTATGTTGGAGCCAAAGAATAACGCCCAACTGCCGGTGATACCCGGCAAGCGCTACTTCACCATCGGTGAAGTCAGCGAGCTGTGCGGTGTGAAGCCGCACGTGCTGCGCTATTGGGAGCAGGAGTTTCCGCAGCTCAAGCCCGTGAAGCGCCGCGGTAATCGCCGTTATTACCAGCGCCAGGACGTCATCGTCATCCGACAGATCAGAAGCCTGCTCTACGACCAGGGGTTCACCATCGGCGGTGCCCGCAACAAGCTCACCGGCGAAGAGGCGCGCACCGATCTCACCCAGAGCCAGCAGATCGTCAAGCAGCTGCGGGTCGAGCTCGAAGATCTGATGAAGGTCCTGCGGCGCTAGAGCCGGGACCTTGCGCGCCCGATTCACGCTCCTCCCCGCGCTCGCGGCTCTGGTGCTCGTCATCGGAGCCGGTGCGGCAGTCCCGGCGCGCGCCACGGAGCTGAGCAGCAGCGTCCAGCAGTCGATCCGGGCGGCGACCTTCGAGGTGGTGCAGTTGAAGCCGCCCGATGGCGACGTGACTTACGAGCGCCCGCTGCCGCTCGAGCTCATTCCCTATCAGCAGCGCACCGACAAATACCGCTCGATCGGCACCGCCTTCGCCATCGGGCCGAATCGCTACGTCACCGCTGCGCATGTCATCAACCTCGGCACGGGCAGCCAGTTCGGTCCGCCGGCGCTGCGCGATGGCTCGGGTAAGGTCTACGACATCGACCACGTACTCAAGTACTCGGAGCGCCGCGACTTCGTCGTGTTCACGCTGCGTGACCCACCGAGGAACGCGAAGTCCCTGGCGCCGGGCGGCAAGCCCGCGCTCAACGCCGCAGTGTTCGCGGTCGGCAATGCGCTCGGGGAAGGCGTGATCATCCGCGACGGTGTCTACACCTCCGATACCCCCGAGGAGCTGGACGGCCAGTGGAAGTGGCTGCGTTTCTCGGCCGCGGCTTCGCCCGGCAACAGCGGCGGGCCGTTGGTCGACGATCATGGCCGCGTCATCGGCGTCGTGCTGCGCAAGTCGCCAGCGGAAAACCTCAACATGGCGCTGCCGATCAGCGAGCTCCTGAGCGCCAAGGATGGCGAGGCGAGGGTCGGCGCCCGCTTACCGGTGCGCTTGCCAATGTTCGATGCGAGCGAGACAGTGACGTTCGACGAGCGGTTCGATTTGCCGAAACCGCTCGCGGACTTCTCCACCGCTCTGCGGGACCTTTCGGTCAAGCTCATCACGGGGGCCGAGCAGAGGCTTCTCGAGCACAACGCGGCGCACCTCTTTCCGCGCGGCCCGGGCTCGGACCGGCTGCTCTATACCGTCGACCGCATGGTGTTCCCGCGGCTGATGCACGAGGATGCGAACAAAGGCTGGGTCGCGAACGCTCCGCAGATGCAGACCGTCCAGCTCGACGCCAACGGTTTCGTGGAGCAGAGCGCGGCATTGGTGCGGCTTCGGGTCCCCGACGGCATGAGCCTCGCCACGCTCTACGGTGACGACAAGCTCTACCTGGATATGCTGCTCAAGGCGCATGTGCTGCGCCGGACAGTAGGCTCCGACTCGGTGCGCGTGACCTCCTTAGGGAAGCCACTGCACGCGGCGCATTTCACCGACCGGTGGGGCCGTACCTGGCAGGTGCGCGACTGGCCGATTCCCTACGACGATCAGATCCTGACCGCCGCGAGCCTGCCGACGCCCGAGGGGTACGTCGCGGCGCTGACTACTGTCGGCAGCGGTTACAACGAACTGGTGCACCGGGGCCAGCAGATCCTCTGCGACTATCTGGCCCTCACGCTGTCTGGCTCGCTTGCCCAATGGCAGGACTACCTCGCGCAGCCCGGCATGCAGCCCAAGGCGTTCGAGGCACTCAAAATCCAGATCGATCCGACGCACGAAGTGGCATTTCACTCGGCTTACTTCGATCTGACGGTTAAGCCCGAGTTGGTCAGCTTAAGCAAGGACAGCATGCTGTTCCTCGACTTCGGTTTCACCGGCACCGCCGATGCCGCCACCTGGAGCGTGCAGCGCGTCGTAGTGGGCGAGCGTCTGCACACTGAGAACTGGGTGCAGGCCATCCGGCGCAGCGAGCCGCTTGCATCACTCCCGGACAGTTTCCAGAGCAACTGGACCAAGCACAAAACACACAGCTTTCCGTTCGACGGTCAGATCGAAAGCCAGAACGGCCAGACCCGCATCAGTGCCGCGGTCCCGCCCCCGGGGGCGGGACCCAATCCTCGGGTCCTTTTTGGGCTGGAGGTGACCCGAGAGGGTGTGCAGACGCAGGCTTCGATGACCCGCCGGCTCGAGCTGCTCGAGCATGCCTTCACGCCGTTTGCGGAGGCCAGGTAGATCCGGGTATCTGCGGTATCATACGCAGGCGGCGCCGCTCCCCAGCGCCGTATCTTCAAGAAGAAAAATCTGGTGTCGGAGCGTGGCGCAGTCTGGTAGCGCACTTGCATGGGGTGCAAGGGGTCCCGAGTTCAAATCTCGGCGCTCCGACCAATAAAAACAATTACTTACTGATCTACGAGAATGCGACTCTCCTCATGAGGTACATCTACAGGTACATCTGAGTGCGGCGGCTAAGGACGGACGATGAGCTGTACTAGGGGCGATGTCCCCACGATCCCCACTGAGTTCGGAGGCTCGTGGGCCGCTTTCTGCGAGCAGTGGCACCCCGAGGGCGCCCTTGGATACTCCGCCGCTGAGATTACCCGCGGTCTCGCGACGCTCGCGCGATTGTGGCCAGCAAGAGCGGCGGAGCTGCACGAGCGGCGGGCTCGTGGCAACTGGGGCACGGCGATAACTGCGGGAGTGATCGATCTCGGCTTGATGCTTGCCGCCTGCGAGGACGCGCCCAACTTCCCGCGCCAGCTTGAGCCGCGTCCGGTCGCTCGAGGCTGCATTGCAGGCTGAGGCAGTGGGCTGCCGTGTAGAGGTCGCTCTTTATGGAGAGTTCTCGGAAGCAGATATCCACGCCGCCCTGACCGCGCTCACCGCTGCCGCCCCGCTCACGTGGACGGATGTCGGCGGATGGGCGCGCCTCCGGCGGGTCGATGAGGGGCAACTCCTCCCGCCGCAGTTCGACAACCCCGGCGGCGCCCACATCGCGGTCGCGGGGGAGGGCGATAGACAGGGACCTGGGACGGTGATCCTGATCCGCTGGGAGTCGGAGGACTTGCGCGCCGAGCACTCGCTACAGCAGAAGCGCGGTCAGATCGCGAGACGTAACGCGAAGCTCGGCGTCTCGGCGGCCGTCGTCGTCATCGACGTCAGCGCTGTTGGTGGTGTCCGTGAATGGCCTGTCCTCATCGCTGCGCTGTCTGGCGCGGATTAT
>Ga0210394_10001832_pt1 | contig 31784 bp, 26 predicted proteins | sample IncBWC12MmetaG_FD_160121 | JGI IMG/M metagenome (GOLD analysis project Ga0210394, IMG submission 160121) | Forest soil microbial communities from Barre Woods Harvard Forest LTER site, Petersham, Massachusetts, United States - Inc-BW-C-12-M | ecosystem: Environmental > Terrestrial > Soil >... | reverse complement strand
AGCCCAGATAACTCACCAGCTTCCTGCTCTTCGGGAAGCGTTCGACTGGCCCAATCGTCAGTACGAACGCCAGTGCCGTCACCGGCCCCACTCCTGGCTGTGTCATCAAGCGCACGGCCGCTGGGCGCTTCTCGGCTTCCTGGATCACTGCTCGATCCAATTCATCCATGACAGGCTCGAGCTGGTCCAGCATCTCTAACAGTTGCTGCCTGCGACGACTGGCCCAGGGACCGAGGGACAGACCCTCTAGTTCCTTTCGTCCCACAGCATGTAATTGGTTCTTCAAGGAAGTTCGCAAGCAGATCAATTTATAGCGGTGCCGCAGCAGTTGTCGCACGTCGCGCTCCTCCGTGGACGGAATCCAGATCCGCGGAAACTTGTCTCTGAGCAGCAGTCCAGAATATGGCAAGCATAACGCGAGTCACTCTTCTGCTTCCGCACCATCGCCGCACGGATCTCCGCTGCATCTCCTACCCACAACTGATGTCCTTGCTCAGCAAGCATCCGTTCGAACCATGGTGCATATCCGGTGGCCTCCATTCCTACGCGCGCCGGAGTTGGAAGCCCGGCGTAAAACTTCCGAGCCTCACCGTTCTGGTGTTCTAACCGACGCTCGATGACTTCGCCGGTCTGCGGATCCAGCATCGCAATTTGCTGGAAGCGCGAATGGAAATCGCATCCTATAATCAGCATGCTCGGCTCCTTTCCTTCCAAGTCTTGGTCAGTTACCGCTACCAACTTTACTCGGTCGGGGGGAGCCGACGCCGTTATCTAATCAAGAACAGGACCTCCATGATAAGTCCGTGTCAAGAGGGCAAAAGCTCTCCTGACGCGCTTAGGAGAAGCGCGCGTAATAAAACTCTTCAGGTCCTCAGCTCGCGTTCGTGCCTCTCGGCGGTGGTTCCTCGGATATTACAACCAGACATCCATTTGCTGTCTCAGCCCATGGGGCTTCCACAGAAGATTGAGTTTGTGATCTCCTGCCACTCGAAACATATCAAAGTGGGCCTTGCCCAGTCCTACGCAATAATGCGAACGTCGCTTTTCTCTAGCGTAGGGAACTGACTGGGATCAAGATTGTTGTTTTTGGCAGCCTCGCTACTGGTCTCTGGTACCGGCTCGTTGCCCGCTGACGCGATTTCGGCGGCTTGTTCCTCGGGATATATGAATCGGTAGCCGTATCGCTCACCCGGATAAAACCAAGCTTTGATGGGAGTAGCATCAGCACAGCCTTTCTTACCAAGGGCGATAGCCCTGTACTTGATTGTTTCGGGGCAATAGTCTGAAATTGTCAGAATTGTGGCGAACACCTTGTCGTCGCTGCGGCTTGTGACTCGAACAATTCTTCGATTTGCACTCGGACCTGCCATCAATGAGAAGGTATAAGAGCCCGCGGGAAGTGTCGCGCCAGGCACTTGTACCGGGCGGCTGAAAGTCAAGTGACTCATCATGTTCGCTAAGTTACTTTGTGGCCAGCCCACGCCACTGAGGGTTAGAATCGAAGCAGGTAGGACGAAGGTGCCGATTGCACCGTGGAAGATTAATCCTCTCACGGCTCACTCCTTCTGCTCTAGTTGATAGGCGGCTCAACGCCAGTGACCACGCGGCACAGACAATAAGCACAATGCGCGATGCGATGAACTGTCACAACTGACAGGCAACAAATCGCTGCACTACACGTGGCCGAAGCTCCGCTCAACTGTCTCTTAAGAAACGGCACAGTCGCGTCACACACAACAGAAAAAACCCCACCACATCGGCAAGGAATCTCTTTTTATAGGACAGTCATTCGTGACTCCCTGTACAGAAATCGAAACCGCCTACACAAAGGTCCTTATTCTCTAACTTCTTTCGACAGGTCATAGTGCCTTCGGTAATTATTCTCGACAGTTTGGGCGGGAAACGAATGAACGCTTTTTCTAAGTGTGCGAACGCTGAATGCAAGGAAGCCTTTCAAGCAGGTCACGGCAAGTTCTTCCGGTTTCTCCAAGACAGCCGTGGTGAGGCTTCAAACGCCCACGGAGTGTGTCACTATTGGTTGTGCGACCGATGCTCGCAAGCTCTTACGCTTAAATATCAGCCGGGTGTGGGTATCTTCGTTGTTAGCCGCCTTCACCTGTCGGCGTCCGCTCGCAGAGTAGCCGCATGATGGATGCTCGTTATCCTGCCGTGATGAAGCAGTCCGCCCATATCCCCTGTTGACCCACTGTGAACTGTAACAGTTCAAGGTGCCTGCAAACGCTCGTACCCTGTGCTGAGATACAAGTGAACTAGCGAACGCAAGGGTCGGACTCCCGCGCACCTGGTCACTTCAGTGGTGCAATTCGATGAGGAGTAGTTGGCGTTTCCTGGCGCTACTGTTGATCGCAACCTTGACCACATCCACGCTGGATGCGCAGTCCAAAATCGTCCATCGCTGGGTTCTAACTGGCATACCTATGCCCCAGTTGAAAAAGGTGCTGGTTATTGCGGTACTTGAAAACTACCTCATCCGCCAGGAATTCGAAGACGAGATGGAAAGGCTTTTGGCGAAGTCCGGAGTGGAAGGAATAAAAAGCCACATGGTCCTGCCGCCGCGGAATGAAATGACGGAGGCTGAACTGAAACAGCATATCAAGGACAGTCCGCTGGACGGAGTCCTCGTAATTCGGCCGAAAGCCGTAAAGAAAGAAACCGAAGAGGTGATCGTCGGCGGCGCGTACGTCCCTCCCCCGGGGTATTATTCTCTCTGGCCGTACTGGGAGACTACTTCTTCGTTCCATTCAACGAGTTCGTACACTCGAGAAAACACGATCGTTCGCGCAGAATTCAACCTCTACAACGCCAAGGATGAAAAACTGCTCTGGAGCGGCGAAACCGACACAGTCTACTCCGAAGATTTCGATAAATTGGGCAAGGACTATGCGAAGATGCTGGTCAAGCAACTCAAGCGAGATAAAGTGATCGGCCATCAGTAACAACCCCTAACCAGCGCTGGAACAATCGCAGTTTCAATCATGCATTACTGCCCGGTAGGTTGGATCGGACATCGTATTGGAGAACACGAGAAATCCGCCTCGAACAGGCCCGCAGCAGCGACTTCCCAGCCGGGTTGTTCTTCGAGCAGCGCGCGCACGCCTTTGCTTGTAAGGTAGTGTCGTCTGCCACTAACATTCTTACCAAGCTCTGGTACAAACTTTAGAGACTGCTTTGCCTTGTGACCTGGGACTCTTGACAGATTGATCTTGCAGTGAATTCGGGATGAACCACCACGTGGTTCTGCCGGATTCGCCAACTCCCTCCATGAGAAGGCCGGTGTGTGTCAAGAATAGTTTTTTCTGTTCCTTGGTTCTGGTTCGTCACGTTGCGTTGAGCCAAGCCGCCTCTGTCGCCATCCCTCCATCCGCACTCGTTTGTGGAGCGATTTTTCCGCTCGGTGCCAGTTGGGCGTTCTCGTTTCAGCACGTGCTGCAACCTGAGAATCGACCTCTGCTTCCATCTCTCGGAAGAGGGTCCGGGACTTGGCCGCAGTCACCTGAACTCGGCGGTTCGGCAGCTTGAAGATTGCGCCTTGAGCGCGTCGATCCATTGGGAGCGTATCGCATCCCGTCGGAGACCGGCCTTCTCATCCCATCTGATAAACGGCCAGTATTGGAGAATTCGGCTGTTCGCCGGGAACAAAACAAGTACGCTCTGAGGTGAGGGCTTCCAGACAGTTTATAGGGGCGAAAGCGAGCGGATGTCCATCATGGCCCGGAGTCCTTGACTCCACTAAAGGCCGAATACATTAGCGCCGACCAACTGTCATCTTCAGTTTCCGCTTGCAACTCTGCGGCGGACCATACATTCCGGAAATCCGAACTCAGCACGAGCCCCAGCGTTCGGCGGTCCGCCTCACAGCCTAACTCAACAATCATGCCTGCTGCACTGACTTCATGCTGGTCAGTCTTGCCAGTTGGTAGTCGCGCTCCGTGATTGGATGATCGCTTGAGGTTATCAAAATACGCTGAGAGATCGGTCGGCCCCTTGTTTCGTCACATCGCTGGATTACTCGCGTTACTTATCGCGTGGCAGTTGTGCGGTCAGGGAACACCCGGACCGTACCCTTTTCTTGTTTCTCGTGAACGTCCAGCCCCAGGTAATACATACTCTGCATGGGGGAGCCTCCTTGGCTGAATCTGAATCAGCGGGATCGCTGAGTTCAGCATTTCTACACCAAGCGCTCCTCCCTCGACTTATTCATTCAAACATTTCAAGACTTGGTGATGAATAGCCTACGTATAAGAATGCCTTAGTGCACATTTGCGATTTGTCATCACCATCGAACGCCGAACATGACTGGCACGATGCGGGTGGAGACTCGTCCCCCTTGGGGTGAGTAATGGTAGCGAGCTTCCATGTACACTTTAATGCCCGAGCTGGTCACCTTGAACGTGAGGCCTCCGCCGGCATTTGCTCCACCTGAACTCACACCCTTGACTGCCAGAGTATTGGTGTTACTAACAAATCCTGCTTGGCAGGAATACCCCCACCAGTCCCACGCCGGTGCACAAACGGTGCCAGGTACGACGGTATAATTTTGTAATTCCAGACGCCGATAGTACCAGCCACCACCGCCGATCAGATAAAATCCATAGGTATTACCCTCACGGTGGTACATGTAATTTGCCGTTGCGACATACAGATTGCTCGAAGTACCGAAATTTTGAGAAAGAGTAGCTGCGCAGTTGAGGGTAACACTGCCGCCGCAGAGGGGATTGACGATGGCCGCAAGCCCATTGTTGTTCGGCGGAAGACCCTGCCACATGAACTCTCCCACAAGCGAATTGTGTGCGCTCAAATTAGGACCGGCACCAATCTGAAAAGCCCCACTAAGTCCGGCGAATCGCCCAGTCTCACCCGTCGGGGTTCCGATGCCTCCTCCAATATGTCCATTAACCTTTGAAAACTCCTGTGCTCGCACACGAAAGTTCCCGGCCACAGTTAGTAGTACAACAATAATGAGAAGCCGCTTACGCACTTGCGCTCCCTCCTTTTTCTTTGCTACGTTTTGTTGTCCTTTCCTTCGGGCGGTGTGATCTGCAATCACTCGAAAGAATTGAGTAGTAGGATAGTTAGGCGTTCACGTGATGATGTACTGTCATTTATAACAGTCCGTTAGGTTTCGTTGGTCGAGTTTCGTTGGTCGATAAGTAAGTAATCTTCATCCGGCGGCCCAGTCCTGGATAAACGGTGTTCTCGGCGACTGGCTTTCGGCTTCGCCTTGCTCTGCGTCAGTTCCAGTGGAACATCAGGTTGTTAACACAGTCCCATGCCAAAAAGCAGGGAAGCAGCTCAAGGTTAGGGGCGCATTGAACCCCTTCTCAGGGGTACTTGTGTGTTGGACCCAGACTAGCGCAGAAGTGGGGCAAGTCGTACTCGTAATTCTGACATCTGTAACAACTCCGAGTTGCATTTGGGCGCTGCTCTCATAGTCTCTAAGCTGGGCACACACATCAGGGGCCACCCAATCGGATCGCATCCAATGGCCCCTAGCTTTTTTGTGTCATGGCCCGCCGAGTCACTTGGACGAATGACTGATCGAACGGTGTGGTTAGGTTAACCTGCGTTCCCATCACTGTAAGAATCGCCAGTTGCATTTGCGGCGCCGCTGCCTTAGGTTTCGAGCTAACAGATGCTAGCTGCTGCTAGCTCCGGCTAGGGGACAAGCACCCCATCCTTCGTAATGTGTCCCCTAGCCTTCTTCGTGTGTTTTGATGGCCGGTCTCATGGCACGTTTTTCTCGGTGAACATTACGAGTTTAATCTTCCGCTAACCCCGCGATAGGTTTTAGTTAAGCCGATTCGTCGGCTGGATTAGGCGCACCACCTAAAATCCACACCTGGAGGCACGTGCCTCTAGCCTTTTTCTGCCGCCCTGTAACAGTACCCTTTCTGCCAGCGCCGTCTAGTCTTTGAGCTCTCGTGTTAATTCTCCCGCTGGGGGCGACACCAGTGCTCGCCCCTGGCTTTTCCTCGGGAGCGGGGAGCCCTAGCCTGTAATAACTACGAGTTTACAGTTGGGCGCTGCTGCCATAGTTTTTAGCCAGACTCAAAAACACGCGACTTGGGTCGTCTTACTCTAGTTACTCTAGCGTCTCCGCCAACTGTGGAGACTCTTCAGTGGGGTTTGTTAGGCCAAGTTTTCCGACTTCCAAGAGGCTTTCCAAATGGGGTAATTCTATGAATTCCTTCAATTCACGATTTCCATTTTGTATTTGTAGTTCGAGTAAGCGAACCGCAGTGCTGCTGAGTGCAACACTGGGCGCGCTTTTGGTTTGCCTTCCTGTTTTCTCGCAAGGCAATTTCGGCACTATTTTGGGAACAATCACCGATCAAAGCGGCGGTGTGGTTGCAGGCGCAACCGTCACTGTTACGGATACACAACGAAACACTTCGCGAAGCCTGACTACCAACGACGCCGGTGAGTACGTCGCACCAACGCTGCTGCCCGGAACATACACGGTGCGGGCTGAAGATAAGGGATTTAAGATAATCCAGCGCCAGAATATTGTTCTGGAGGTCGGCAAAGAAATTAGAGTTGATCTCAGCCTGCAGCCGGGCGAACAGACGCAAACTCTTACCGTGACTGAATCGACTCCGCTGGTGGAAACCACCAATGCCACGCTGGGCGGCACGCTCAATAACACGGACATTGTCGATCTGCCGCTCAACGGCCGCGACTACCAGGACTTGATGGGCTTGCGTCCCGGAGTCATGCTCCAGCCGGGTGGCGGACCATGGACCCAGAGCACCAACGGCGTCCGCCCCGACGAATCAGTGTGGATGGTCGACGGTGTGCTGAACGCTAACTTTTTTGACGCCCGCCCAGTGGCGGGTATGCCGAGTCCATTCCAGGATTCGGCGACGATCCTGCCCATCGACGCCATCCAGGAATTCAACCTCATGGAAAATCCCAAGGCGGAGTACGGTTGGAAGCCTGGCGCGGTGGTGAACGTAGGCATCAAGTCGGGCACCAACACTCTTCACGGTACGGCTTACGCCTTCGGCCGAACCTCCGACTGGGACGCGCGCAACTACTTCAACATCCCGGCGAGTAATGGAGTCTGCGCGCTTAACTCCACTCTTGTGTCTGCGTGCGATAAGGTGCCAGTAAGTTTGGAGCAGTTTGGCGCGACGGTAGGTGGGCCGATCAAGAAAGATAAGCTCTTCTACTTCGGTGCCTATGAGGGCGCGCGTTCATCCGTGGGTGCGGCAGCCGTGGCGCATACTCCTGCGACCTTGAGTACCGGGGATCCGTCGAAGAGCATGGTAGATGCGATCACGGCCCTGCAAGCGGCGGGCGTACCCGCGAGCCCAGTTAGCCTGGCCATATCGGGATGCACCACAGGTCCATCTCCAGCGTGCACAGGCGGCCAGTTCCCGAATGTCGGTACATCCAACAACTTCCTCAGCACCTTCCCCAACATCAATACGAGCGACAATGGAATAGGGAAAATCGACTACCACCTCAACAATAAGAACACGATTTTCGGCACCTTCTTCTACGGCCACTACGATTCGGTCGGAGAAGATCACCCGTTCCTGAATCAGGCCAGTACGGATAATGCTCCAATCCGCACATTGTCTGACGTCGAGAGCTGGGTTTACACGCCCAACTCGACCATGGTGAACGACGCGCGGTTTGGCTACGACCGGATAAGCTTCAACTTCGTCAACGTGGACATCAACACCTTCGCCGATGGCCAGGGCTACCCAATTAACACCGGCGCCACCGTTGGAGGCTTCCCGAATGTCACTATTTCCGGGTTCGTGAACGCGGGAGTAACCTTGGGCACGGCCGCAAATCGTCCCCAATATAATTCGCCCAACCCGTATTGGGATCTTCAGGATTCGTTTTCGTATTTGAAAGGCAAGCACTCCCTCAAATTCGGTGGCGAGTTCACACACATTGAGGCCGATAGCGCCATCTTTGTCAATGGCCGGGGCCTCTTCAATTTCAACGGTGGCCTGTTAACGGTTGGCGGGACTCCTTCAACAGCTCTCGAAGAATTCTTTTCCGGAACTCCAACAACCGGAACACTCCTCGCAGGCAACGCAAACATCAAAGCGCATTGGACATCGACCGCCGGGTTCATTCAAGACGATTGGCGCGTCACGCCGAAGGTCATCGTCAATATGGGGCTCCGCTACGAATACGTTACGCCCATGAAGGCGGCTAACAATAACTTTGGCAGCTTCGATCCGACTTTGGGAATGGTGCAGCAGGGCGGCGCAATCTCAAGTGTGTGGAAGGCGAATCCTCACAACTTCGAGCCACGTCTGGGGTTTGCCTGGGACGTCACGGGCAAGGGGACGACCGTCGTGCGCGGCGGTGTCGGCCTCATCTACACGCAGTGGCCTCTGCTCACCTGGGACGGGGAATTCGGGCTGCAAAATGACGGTGCGACCAGTCTGGCAGCCGTACCCACCGGAGCTGTCATTCAATGCACGTCTTTTAATATCGGCTGTCCGGCCACGGGCGGCGGCACGATAGGCCTCGGCACCGCCACTTTTGCTCCAAGCCAACTCTGCTGGGACCCTGCCCTCACGACGGGCCCTGCGGCCACGACCGCTTGCGCAAGCGGTCAGAAAACGGTTTTCCCCGTTGCCGCCGCCCAATGTGGTGATGGCTTAGCCAATGCGGCACGCCCCAGTGGCCATGACGCATCCCCGTGCGACATCATGGGCGCGAATCCAGAGCTCCATTTACCCTACGTCGTGAATTACAACCTCAGCGTTCAGCACCAGTTTGGCTCCAACGTTTCGCTCGAGGTTGCCTACGTCGGCAATCACGGATACGAACTGTTAAATTTTCACGACATCAATCAAGCCCCGCTGGGCGCTGGCTGGTGTCTGAATACGCTTACTGCGGCGCAACTCGCAGATGCCTGTAAGGGAGTAAGGCCTGAGACGCCTCTCGCCGCGTATAATCCGCTGGCGACGCAGGAAGCGCGGCCGTTTTATACCAAGTTCCCATACTTGGGATTCATCAACTACGCGACGAATGGATCCCATTCCAACTTCAACAGCGCGCAGGTCACGCTGACCAAGCGAATGTCTCAAGGCTTGTCATTCACGGCCGGATACACCTACGCTCATGCGCTCGACAACGGCTCGCTTAATCGATTTGGAGGACTGCCGCAGAACAGCAACGATCTAGCGGCGGAATACGCACCGAGCGACTTCGATATCCGTCATCACGCCACTTTCACAGTCACTTACAACATTCCGGGCAAGAAAGGCTCCGGTCAGATGCTGGAAGGCTGGCAGGTCAACACTATCGTCACCCTTCAAACGGCCCAGCCTTGGGCAGCATGGGATGCTGGAGACAATCTCAGCGGAACCGGTGAGAACGCTGATCGCTGGGATATCGTTGGCAGTGGCGCCGACTTTTCGTCCGGCAAGAACAGCATTCCCTACTGCAGTGGCTTCGGTACACCGGGGGCGGGTTGCGTGGTCACATCGATATACGGCACGTTCCCGTTACCTACCGCACAGACGGCGAGCGATCTGAGCGGGTGCGCTGCGAGTGCACCAAGCGTCGGTACGCTGGGCACCGCCGGATGCTACGCTTCTGCCAACGGCAAGTCGTTCCTCGTTCCTCCCCCCTTGGGACAGTTCGGCAACATGGGCCGGAATGTCTTCAGAGATTCAGGTTACAGGAACTGGGATTTCTCCGTGTTCAAGAACTTCACCTTCCATGAACGCTTTGGCGCGCAGTTCCGGTGGGAGATCTTCAACGTGCTCAACACTCCCATTGCCGCAAACCCCTATGGAGCCTCGAGCTTCGTCAACGCCGGGAACGCCTTCCAAGGGGGCGGCCCACTCGGTTTTTCGGGGTTGACCCCAGATTTCGCGGCAGGCAATCCGCTCGTCGGCTCGGGAAGCCAAAGGGTGATGCAGCTTGGGTTGAAGTTGACGTTCTAATTGAAACGTTCAGTTGGAGGGAGCGAGAACGCTCCCTCCAACTTTGCCACTCGAAACCGCTTTCATCTCTTGAATCTGTGCCTGGGCGCTGCGATGTTGCACCCGGCTCAGCAGCTAGGGATCCACTCTCGCCAGCCGTGCCAGCGTTCGTGCATCAATGCGATCATCTTTGCGCCGACTCTCCCCGATCAAGCGTACGTTCCGTGCATGCGCGACAATCACCTCGCGCCCCAGTGCCTTCAACAGCCGGCTGACCCACGGCGAGTGCGCCCCGTCTCCAGGGCGATTCGGCTCCGCCGCATCCTGCCGAATACCTGCTTCCTGGCTTCCGGTGTGGTCGTCAGTCGTGTTCCAAAGGGTGGATTCAATGGGTCATCGCAACACAGGATCAAAATCTGGTAAGAGGAGCCTCAAGAGCTACATTCAGGATCGGGCTTTAATACACATGGAAAGCACTGTCCTGTTTAGGTTTAGTTGAGTACAGCTCGGAAAGATCAGTTCCCTGCTAGAAGTGTTGTCCGAGCAAGCCGATTAGCTGGTCTTGCATCGACCGGTTGAGCTGGCAGGACTTCTCGGGACTTATCCTTCACCCATTCTTAAGAAGCATGAGGGAGCGGATCGTTGTACCAAGCTGGCGTTGAGATTCAATCGAAAGTTCATCAATTAGTTTTCATCCGCTCCTTCATACTCATAAGCCCAAGCCTTTGGCCTTTCAATGCCCAGGAGGCGTAAGTAGAAGGATTTTGCTGTCAAAAGTAACAGTTGTTAATTCTGACATTGGAATTCATCCTGCGCGTGGTTGGGGACTGATTCCTGTGTCGATTGCGAATTATGCCGTCGGTTTGACGTGTACAGCTAGTGCCTCTCTCATTGCCATTGCTCAATTTGGCAGCCGCGGATCAGGCCCGAAGGACACCGCGAAACTAGCCCAGACTCTCGATCAGCAGCTGAAGAAAAATCACCAGTTGCTGAAAAGAAATCGGCATCTGATGGGTGAGATTACCTCCCTCCGAAACAACCCGTTGGCCTCCATCCCCGTGAACCAGGTCCAGACTCTCGATCACCTGACTGACAAAAACCAGCAGTTGCAAAAAGAGAATCAGGAGCTAGTGGCGAAGTTGCCGCAGTCCGAAACAAGCTAGCCGGACCTAGCGAAGCCCGTACCAAAGTGAAAGCAGGAAAGACCATCGCGAAAATTGCAGCGTCGCTCCTTTCATGCGTTCGGAGGACTTAAGGTGATCCACCCATGGATTCGGATTAACTTTGCGTTGGCTATCGCACTCACCAGTGTCGTCATTGCCGTTGCTCAAGAATCTGCTAACCCTACCGCGGGCCCGAAAAGCACTCTGAACACCACCCAAGCTCTCGATCAGCTGATTGAACTGAATCAGCAACTGGAGAAACAAAATCAACAGATCGAGATGCAGAACCAGCAACTAGAAAAGCAGAACCAGGAATTGATGGAACAGATTAAAGCGCTGCGTGGTGCTGGGGCTCAGGGTGCCAGTGCCAGTGTGAGTGAGCAAACTGCTGAAGCGCCGTCGGCTCAAGCCACTGCTGGGGAAAAGACGGACCACACCGGGCAATCTTCTCCCCAGGGACCGAACGAAGTTGATGATAAGACGGAGTACCCGCAAGCCTCAGAAGGGAATCCCGCCATTTTTGGTGAATTCAACCCGGGCCGCGGATTTACTGTGGCCAAGGGCGAACACGGGGAACTGAATCTCAGCGGCTATATGGTCGTACGATATCTGAATCAGTTCCCGGGCGACCAGTCGGCCACCGACCACTTGGGCCGCCCAATCGCAGTAATGCCTCGCAATGACTTCCAGTTCCATCGGGTCATGTTGTTTTCCCAAGGATGGCTATTCTCTCCCAAGTTTTTATATTCAACGTTCGTGTGGACAGTGCAGGATACGAATCAGGTCGCGGTAGGTGGCGCCTTATATTACGACTTCGGCAAATACATGACGCTCGGCGGGGGATGGAATGCCTATCCCGGCACAATGTCTTTACAAGGCTCTCACCCGTATTGGGAATCCTATGACCGCGTGATGGCGGACGAATTCTTCCGGCCCTATTTCTCGCAAGGTGTGTTCGCCAAAGGGAATCTGCTTCCAAACCTTGAGTACAGGTGGATGATCGGAAATAACAACAGCAACTTGGATGTACCGGCGGTCAAACTCGACCGGGAACTCTCCGGTGGCGCTGCCTTAACGTGGTTGCCGACGACAGGCGAGTTTGGCCCGCGCGGTGCTTTTGGAGACTACGAGAACCATCAGAATCTTGCGACACGGTTCAATCTAGCTTACACATACAGCCCCGAAGATCGCCAAGCAGCAATCGGCACACCAGCAGGCAATACAACCCTGCGTCTTAGCGATAGCCTCAACGTGTTCGATACGGGAGCCCTCGCTAACGGTGTGACAGTAGAAAGGACGCGTTATCAGCTTGTTTCTGCAGCTGCGGGGATGAAGTACCACGGTCTTTGGATTCAGGGTGAGGGCTACGGAAGGTTACTAGATAAATTTGTTGCGGACGGAAAGCTACCAGTGAGTGCCATTCGAGATTCTGGGTTCTACGTTCAGCTCGCGGACATGATCGTGCCGAAGAGGTTCGAATTGTACGGGGGTACGTCGTATATTTTTGGCAAGTATGGAGATTCCAAGGAATTTCTCGTGGGAAGCAATTATTATCCTTGGAACACAAGGAACATTCGGATGAACCTCCAGCTAATCAATGTGGATCACTCGCCCGTTAGTAGCACTTTCGGCTTCTATGTAGGCCAATTGACCGGGCATATTTTTTCTTTTGGCGCGACCGCCCTTTACTAAGAACGAGAAATCCCTCAGAATAGTTCTCGGGTGCTCGGCAACTGTTGAAATCAGCTGTGGTGTTGAAAAACTCCTGGGCGCGAAAATAGTAAAAAACAAAATTGCGCTAGGATGCCCGAAGCCTTTTGTGAATCCAATGCCACCGGCTACCAGTGGCTTATTAACACAGGTAAGATTTCGCTTCTTTTGTCTCGCAACGGGTAATGGTGACGTTCTCAAACGTCGCGCCCAGGTCCCGAGAAACGGTGCCAGCTCAACCGGTCGATGCAACACACCATTGTTTTTGTGCCACGCAAAATCTATTACTTTTGACAGCTTACGTTCGTCTCCTCCTGACCTAATTTGTTTAAGGATGTACAGACTATCCGGTTGGGTAGAGACAATGCTCAAGAACCAGCAAGATGTGGCGGTCCTCAAGGCGGAACTTGAGTACCTCGATGTGGATTTTAGGCCCCAGCAAGCGGTACACGAAGTTAAATCCTTCGGTGTTCGTCCCGAGTGTGCAAACCCGAAATGTCAGACTGAGTTTCATTGGCGCGCAGAAGGAAATTCTTTCGATTCCGGCCCGAGGGGAATGCCTCGGCAAACGAGAATAAATCGGATCGAGATGCGCCGACCAAGCACCACGGAGTAAGGCATTATTGGCTCTGCAAGTGCTGTTCTCTTCTGCTGACACTCGTGTACCGAGAGCATGGAGTCATTCTGAGGCCGCGTTGGTTATGAGATCAGGCCGTTTCGCCCAGCGACAAGGTTAATCAGATGATTGCCGAGTGTGATAGACGCGAACGCAAAAGGGCAGCAAGGCAAATTTCAGGGCGCACGAATAAATACTGCTCCGACTGCTACGCTTATCTGGCGCCGATGGCACAATACACGGGGCGTGCTATAGGCGGGAGAACACAAAGCCGCAAATTCAAACACCGACGTTCGCGACGCGTCTACTCGTCTTCTTCTCACCCCAGAGTGAGACCCCGACTTCTTGTGGCTGACGACCATTCAGCATTCTTGAAGAAACTTGTTTTGCTACTGACTACGAACTTCGATGTTGTCGCCACTGCTGCGGATGGCAATGCGGCCTTAGACCTCATTCGCCGCTACGTGCCAGATTTGGCTGTTCTAGACCTCCGCATGCCGGGTTTGAATGCCATAGAGGTCATGCAGGAATTAGCTAAGTCTTCCCAAGATCCGCCCATAGTAATTTGCTCAGTGGAGACTGCCCCAGACGTGGTGGAGGCGGCACGACAGGCAGGAGCGTTGGGTTATGTTTTCAAAACGCGCATCGAACAGGATTTGATCTTAGCTGTGAAATCGGTTCTTCAGGGAAAGCCCTTTCCATTTCCAGATTCACATTGAACGATCTCATTCTTCAGATCATCCGTTTGCCCGTTAGAGTTCATTCTTGGACTGAGAGGCACGCGAGCTTGAATCGCTGTTCCGCTCTGCGGCTTTGAGTCAATGGAGAGCTGCCCGTCGACTAGCTTCAATCGTTCCTGCATGGTAGTAAGCCCAAGCCCTCGCCCCAAAATTGCCTCTTCAGGTTCAAAGCCAATCCCCGAATCATGCACCGTGAGCTCGATCTCGTTTGCCCCGCCTCTAAGCGAGACTTGGAAGTGTCGTGAGCCGCTATGCTTGATCGCATTCTGTAAGGCTTCTTGCAATACCCGGAAGAGACAAAGCGAAATCTCCCGTGGCAGTTCTTTTGAGATGTTCTCCGAGTGAAAGTCAATCTCCACTCCGTGTCGTTCGGACAGCTCCCTGGAAAAGCCAGCCGCAGCTGCTGCGAGCCCCAAGTATTCCAGCTTCGGGGCGTGTAGCCGATGTGAGAGGGCTTGTATATCGCTCGCAAGATCCGCGACCTGCTTACCTACTTCAGCCGCCCAGACGGGGCTACGTCGCTTCGCGCTTTCGATGCCCATTGCTAGCAATGCGAGGCGTTGGCTGATGTCGTCATGAAGCTCTCGGGCTATTCGGGCGCGCTCTTCTTCGTGTGCTTCGATCAACTTTTGGCCCACGGTAGAAAGGGCCTCTTCGGCCAGCCTGTGTTCTGTGACGTCAATGGCCGAGCCGATGTAACCAGCAAACGAATTATCCACGCTGAATCTCGGCACACCGGTAGCGAGAATCCAGTGATACTCTCCGTCGCGCCGACGAAGCCGATATTCGATCTTGTAACGCTCGCGCTGGCCAAAGGCCTTGGTGTAGGTGTCGACACAACGCCTTAAATCGTCGGGGTAGACTCCTTTCGCCCAGCCATTTCCCATTTCCTCTTCGAGAGACCGACCCGTAAATTCAAGCCATCCCTCATTGAAATAGGTGCACAAGTTGTCGATGCCAGACATCCAGATCATTACTGGGGCGGTGTTTGCAACGAGGCGAAAGCGTTCTTCGCTCTCGCGCAGGGCCGCCTCTGCTCGTTTGCGTTCCGTGATGTCTCGGGCGATTGATGAAACGGCGATAATCGTGCCGCTCGCATCTCTGATCAGTGAGAAGGTGATCGAAAGGTCGATATTTGTTCCGGTTTTCGAGATACGGCGTGTTTCATAGCGTTCGATACGCTCACCGGCTAGCAAGCGTCTCAGAATGTTGTTCTCCTCGTTATGTAGGTCGGAGGGGATGATAATTGTGATCGGCTGCCCAATCGCCTCTTTTTCCGTGTATCCGAACATCCGCTGGGCTGCTGGGTTCCAAGCTGAAATCACACCCTCCCGGTTCTTCGCGATTATCACATCATCGGACGACTCCACGATGGAGCTGTACAGGAGGAGGACCTCTTCTGAACGTCTCACGTTCGGCGGCATCAGCAATTGTATGCTTGTACCCTTCAAGCGACCGCTTCTTCGCACGTCCGATCCCCCTTTTTTTTTGCGGTGGCTTAACATTTCGCTCCTTACTAATTGCCTTCATATGAATTGAGGCGAATTACATCCGCAGACACTTCAATTCATCTTTCAGGAGTTGGGCGTTTGTAAGAGTGATATGAAGAACGGGGCTTTGGCATTGTCACTTTTGACAGCATCAACATTAAAACGTGGACGATATTGCCTACAGTCGTTTATCTAGCGTGGTTTCGTTTCCTACAACTGCGTGATCCCGTGCCTCATAACGAAGGAACGAACCCATATTAGGCATGGAACATGCCAAGTGCGAAAAAGCGCATAACGATTCGCGGCAAATAACAAACCAATTATCATGAAAATGATCCATCGATACTTCCGCCATTCCTCACGATAATTAGAAGCAGAGACAAAGACATCTACCGGATATGCTGCCGGAATCTGGACCTGGCCTCAAATTCCAGTGTACGAGAATCCCGTTTCTCAGGCGGTATCGAGTCAATTCATTGCTTTCCGTATCTCGTACATAAACGGGGATCGTGTTTTTTGGCAGCTTTCCGGATCAGTTCGCGCGCCTTCTGCTCATCACGCGGAACTCCAACGCCGTCTGCGTATAAGCGGCCAAGAGCAGCCATCGCTGTAGGACATCCAGCGTCCGCGGCCTGACTTATCCAGTGCGCTGCGACTTCGTCATTTCTTTCGACTCCAGCTCCGCGAAGATAAAGCGTCCCCAGATTGAATTGCGCTCGAACAAAACCGGAGACCGAAGCCCGAAGATACAACTTGGCGGCTTCAGTCGGACTCGCGGGACCACCGACGCCGGTTTCATAAAAATATCCAAGGTTGGTCTGAGCTATGGGATCACCTTGCTCGGCAGCTATACGATACCAATGCATCGCTTCCTCGAGGTTCTTGTCCACGCCTTGTCCGAACTCAAACGCGATTCCGAGCTGAAGCTGAGAGCGGGTCTCGCCTGCAAGCGCCTTCTTGTTTAATGGCGCAAAATTACCAGTGGCCTTCTCGGGCATGAGATCCGAACTCGGGCCTTGCGCGATTGCGGAAATCGGCAACAGCACGACGAACGCCAAGACAGTTTTCAGCTTCCCCATACTCCCGCTCGCTCGATTCCTGACCTTGAAACTCCATCAACCAGGCAGCTTCTCTCAAAAAACGTTCCACCCTGCGCAGTTGTTAACAAGAATCGTCGATACACACAGCATATCGGTGCGGAGAATCGAGTCACTACCATGGGAACCTGAGGGAAGGCTCAAGCGAGATTGAGGACGAAGGTTGAATAAAGAATGCGATACGTCCTGATAAGTCGTGCCAGCTCAACCGGTCGATGCAACACCATCTAATCGGCTGATCGGACAACACTTCGCAGGGAACTGATCTTTCCGAGCTGTACTCAATTAAACCTAAACAGGACAGTGTTTTCCGTCTGTATTAAGCCCGAGGTCGAATGTAGCTCTTGAGGCTCCTGTTACTAGATTTTGAGCCTGTGTTGCGATGACCCATTGAATCCACCGGACTTATCGGGACTGAAGACGTGACCCGGAGAAAGAAGAAGAGAGAAAATCGCCCGGAACACTTACCGGCCTTCTCATGGAGGGAGTGGCCAATAGCGGGTAATGTGGGGTTGTTAAGGGTGGGGGCTCACTTACCGCAACACGACTGCTATGCCCGCCAGCACGGCAGGAAAAGACCAAGCCCACTCACCGAGATACTTGCCTGCCGCTGCGGCCACAACGCAGCCGCCGAAGAACCCGATGAGCAGAATGAGGGAACTCCTTAATCGTGCTTTGTCGCTGGCCTTCGGCGGTTCGCTCTGCGACGTCCTGTCTAGTAGCGACAGCACAACGGTCGTCAAATTGCCGGTCATCACTGCCGTTGACAGAGGGACAGGCAAAGCCAAGCGCAAGAGCGCGAACTGAGAGGCCATAGCGGAGACGGCCATCATCGCAGCTATGTCTGCCATTAGGCCGTGTGGGTTGGCGGAGGGTTTGGTGATAACACTGAAAATCAGAACGCAAGTGAGGAGCAGAAACTGAATCAGGAGAAGCAATCCCAGCAAGCTCGGACCGCGCCTGCCCGATGCCCTCGCGAGCAGCCAAACGGCGGCGACCGCGAGGATAAAAACGGGAATCGCCAGAATCTGCGTCGGGTTAATGCGTCCGCCGCGGACCACCCAGGCGCCTATAACCACAACGTTGCCGGTTATGTGAGCGGTGAATACATTGCCGAGACCCACAAAGCCAGTCAAGTCCACCATGCCCGCGATGATGCTGAGCAAGATCAGAAGCTGCTTCTCCAAGCGCGATAGTACCGGTGCGTCTTCAGCTGACGAGAGCCCTCGCTGAGCAGTACCGGAATGTGCAATGGACATCGGCGAATCCCCTTGCAGTCAACACTTCGACTCTTGCCGCGAGAAATCGTGAGTCTAGATATTGGGCTGGTATTGGCGCGGCCACTCTCACGGCGAACGTCGATCGGACTACCTGCCGAGTATGTTAATCGCACGCGCCGCGACGGCGACTGTAGTCACGAGTGAGATTGTGCTTTCGAGCATCATCAATAGTTTGCCGCGAGACGTTAGCGGCTGCACATCGGTGGGGCTGAATGCTGTCGCCGTACAGAATCCAAGAAACAGGTAGTCGACGAATGTCGGATGCCAGTCAGGCGCCACGTCCTCGCCTGCGTTGTCTTGCGGAAATAGCCAATCCGGCTTCCCGTTCACGTGGTTCGCACGAGCTTCAGGGCCACCCCGATCAATCCGCCAGTACGCCACTGAAAAGACGAGCACAGTTGTGGCCCACACGGCAATGCTTGAAGTAAGGAGCTGGAGGCCGGTAATTCCGGATGAATGACGTACCATGGCAGAGAGAACGGTCTTCAGCGTAGCGATTACTCCGAAAGCCGCTATCACAAGAAAGAGCACTGTGACAATTCTTTCAATGCGCAGCAAAGGCCCAGTGGCAGTATTTAGAGCTAGAGCTGCCATCGGCACAATCAGTACCATCAGGGTAAGCCAGGGAACCCAGGCGGGGAAGACCCTTACACGGCTCGGTAACACAGCCAGCAACAAAACTACAGCCGTGACCGCCAGTATGACAGGCCAACGCGGTTCGATAGCGGCACCACGGAACTGTAAAACTCCGGCTTCCTGCTGCGAGCGCGCCACTTTCAACCTTTTCCGGTGTCCCTCGATAATTGGGAAGGGTCGGAAATTATCATTTCTGGCTCCCCACGATCAGAGCCTACCCGGCCAGTCACGCAAATCCTCTTATTTCGATAAGTCTCTTCGGCATTTCTGAATTTCGCGCGATCCTTTCCCCAGATGAGTACTGTGAAAGTTTGGTTCGGATAGGCTTTGTCGAGGTCTAGAAACGTTGGATTACCCGGTGCCCTCGTGTGGCGTCCACTCGCCACCCTACCGCGGACAGTGGCTTGCTCGCCGATACGATATTTAGCTTCCTTGGTGGTAAGTTTCTTATCCTGTCCCCAAAATGCGGAGCTAACTCCAAGCAGGCTGACGGCGAAAAGTGCAGTGAGACGCCTTAGTCTCGTAATTGACATAGTTCAAAGCTGAAGTTGAATGCGGGTTTGGAAAAATTGAGTATTGCCTTTGAGGTTGAAACGGTCAAGATGGCCATAACCGTACTCGAATTCTAGCCGTACGTTGTCCGAAAGGTACCAGTTGACCTGTGACGTGAATCTTCCGAATATGCCACCGTTTATAGCCTGATTGTCCAGATCTATGTGGGAGTATTGAAACACTAGTTCCCAAGCACCCGGGCCTCCGTCAAATACAGGCCTAGCAGGAGATATATCTCTAAAAAAACCGCCAATCGTGTTGTAAGCTCGCGTTTCGCCTGTGATTAACCAGGTTGCTACGGCGTCACCTCCATTAAAAGTTGGATTGCCGCGAGACGGTGAAGAAGCATGTGTGAACCAGTACTCACTGCCGAACAACCAAGGCCCGTTTCGGTAGTAGATCTCATATCCCGCCATGCGAGTTGCGCTCGCGGGGAATTTGCCGGTATCGACGAAATAGGGCGCAGGAAAGGCTTCAGGACGTGATCTGAGTTGAAGTTGGTCGTTTACGGGCTTTCCATTACGCAAGTTCACGCCCAGGTGAAGAAGGGTGCCCTCTGCCTCGGAAAGGATCGGAAGCCATGCAAGTCGTGCGACCTCCTGGTTGTGATAGGACGAAAACGTCTGGCCCTTCGACAGCAAATCATTGTAGTAACCGAGGTTCCAGAGGAAGCCGTGCTTGGGAGAATAACCAAGCCATCTGAAGCCGTCGGCAAGTATGGGAATGGTCGCGTCATTCATCGTAAATCTCTCCGTCGTCCAGCCATCGTACCCGGTCATGACTTTTAAGAGAGAGAACCCCTCTTTGCCGCGACCGATGAAGAGATTGCCCCAGAGCTTTGGAATCTGAATCATGACTCCCGTTTGGCGCACCAGCCAGGAGTGGGTCGGGGCGTCGTACATGATGCCGGCGCTCCAAGTTACGGATCGCGTAAAATCGGGAAACGTGCCGCCGAGAACGAAACGAAAATCGCGGAGCTTCTCGGTAGGCGACAACGCGAATTGTTCTTTGCTCTGAGTGTCTTGAGAATACGCTACGAAGTCGTACAAAAACCCGCCGCCAAATCGAATCGTAAAATGAGGTCCGTGGTACTCATTCCAATGCAAAAGCTGGCGTCTTGGTGCTTCCTCGGACTCGGTTGCGTCGATCGTGTTTTCCAAGGTGGGAGCGGGAGTGGAAGTGGAAGGCGCTTGAGTTGTGTTCTGTGGGTTATCTGGAGTGGCTTCGGTAGCTGGGCCAGTTGAATCCTGCGTTTGCGATGATACCGGCGCGGCGCCTAAAGCCATCATTGCGAGCAGTAGCAACAGAGTCTTCATTTATTCCTTATTCCCGTACGGCACGATGCACACAGATTCAGAAGAAGTTCAGTAGGTAGCAAAGAGCTCTTGAATTTGTGGTGCCGTTCGCGGCTTCAGGAGCGCCAACGAAAGCAGGATCCGTGATTTCTGCGGATTGAGTTCATCGGAAGCGACGAAACCGAGTTGATCGTCATTCACTTCTACGTTTCGTCCAACGGTCCCTAAGGCGACGCGGCTACTGCGAACTACGACTACGTCTTTTTTGACAGCTTTAGCAGCTGCTTCCACCGATGCTTTGTTCATGTTGCCGTTGCCAACGCCAGCAATGATGATGCCCTTTGCGCCATTGTGCACGCTTGCGTCGATCAGGTCCGGAGACATGTCGGCACAGGCAAAGACAATATCCACGCGTGGCAGCTTGGTTGTATTTGAGATGTCAAATTCGCTGGTAGTGGTGTGTTTCCACGGAGGCGTGTTGTAGAAATCATTGTTGCCGTAGGCGGCGACACCGACCAGGCCACGCAGCGGCGACATGAAGGTCTGAACGTCAGTCGTGCTCGTCTTGGTTAACGAGTGTGCCCCGTGTATCCAGTCGTTCATTACGACCAGTATCCCGCGGCCCCTGGCTCTTGGATCGCGAGCTACGCCAACGGCGTTGTAGAGGTTGAGGGGGCCATCGGCGCTGATCGCCGTTGAGGGTCGCATCGATCCAACTAGGACCACCGGTTTGTCGCTTCTCACCACCAAGTTCAGGAAAAACGCGGTTTCTTCCATGGTATCCGTGCCGTGTGTGACGACGATACCGTCCACATCGTTTGTCGCCAACAACTCATTGATGCGCCTGGCAACGGTAAGCATGATGTCAAAGGTGATGTCTTGCGATCCAACGTTAGCGATTTGCTCACCCTTGATATTCGCCAGATCCTTGATTCCGGGAACGGCGGCGAGCATGGCGTCGATTGTCACCGCGCCAGAGGTATAGCCGGATTGCGTCCCCGTGGCAGCCGCACCGGCAATCGTGCCCCCAGTCGCCAAAATCACGATGTTGGGTTTCTTATTCTGCGCTTGAGCGAACTGTACGCTCGCCAGTAGGGCAACCATCACCAGATACGTTGCCTTTCGCGCGTTGCGAACTACCTTAGCCATGCGAACCTCCTTCTTAGAGCTAAACAGAAACGGATTTCGTGCTCTCTATTTCATTTCTTCGGTCGATACTGGTTCTTGTCGAGATTCGTGAGCTTCACTGGGTTCAGAAGGTCATTGATCTGCTGGTCCGTCAGTATTTTCTGCTCCCGGATGACTTCGACGATTCCCTTGCCGCTCTTGTACGCCTCGGCTGCCAGCTCCGTGGACTTCTCGTACCCGAGCACCGGATTGAGCGCAGTTACAATACCAACGGTGGTTTCCATATAGTGGGACAGTACTTCCTTGTTCACGTCGATTCCATCTACACACTTCGTGCGGAATGCGACAGACGTGTTGTAGAGCAAATCCTGCGATTCCATAACGGCAAGGCCTTCGAGCGGCTCGTACGCATTGAGCTGAAGTTGCCCAGAATGGGCCGCTAGCGCGACGCTGTAGTCGTTACCCATAACGCGGAAGGCAACGATGTTGACAAGTTCCGGAATTACGGGATTCACCTTGCCTGGCATAATCGACGAACCAGGCTGCAGTTCAGGTAGGTCAATCTCATTTAAACCGGCTCGTGGACCCGAGTCGAGCAAGATGAGGTCGCTTGCGATCTTCGATAGCTTGACCGCAACGCTTTTCAAAGCCCCGGAATAGGCGACGAATCCCTCCTGGTCCCATGTAGCCGCAATCATGTCGGAAGCTGGCACAATCGGTTTGCCCATCAGTTTCGCTAGATGGGCTGCACACTTATCGGCATAGCCTTTCGGAACGTTAATCCCGGTGCCGATCGCGGTTGCTCCCATATTGACGGCATAGAGCTGCTTCTCAGCTTCCCGAAGGAATGCGATCTCGCTTTCTATCGAGGACGCGAACGCGTGGAACTCCTGTCCGACTGTCATGGGGACGGCATCCTGAAGCTCCGTGCGTCCCATCTTCACCACGTCCATGTAGGCGTCTCCCTTTGCCCGGAATGAGGCCGCCAGTCTCTCTAGCTCTGCCGTTAACTTGTCATTGCGCAGGATAAAGGCCACCTTTATCGCTGTTGGATAGGAGTCGTTCGTCGATTGCGACATATTCAGATGATCGTGCGGCTCGACAATCGCATACTCCCCTTTCTTATGGCCTGTCATCTCGAGCGCCACATTGGCGAGCACCTCATTGGCGTTCATGTTGGTAGAAGTTCCTGCTCCACCCTGGTACCAATCAACTGGGAACTGATTGTTGTAGTCACCCTTCATAACGGCTTGTGCTGCTTTTTCAATGGCGTCCAAGGTTTGCTTGTTCATGGCACCTACGTCGGTATTAGCGCGCGCTGCGGCCAGCTTCACGATTGCCCAAGCTTGTATGAATTCGGGATAGCGGTTGATTTCGACTCCCGATATTTGAAAGTTCTCGAGTGCTCGTTCAGTCTGGACGCCGTAGTACGCATCCGCAGGAACTTGTTTTTCGCCCAGCAGATCCTTCTCGACTCGGGTGGGTCCGCCGCCGACAGGTTGCGTGTTCGCCGTAGGCTGCGCAGTGATCGGCGGGATTGTTTGAGGCGTATTTTGCCGAGTGCAAGCCGAGGTCAAAGCAAGAGCCATCGCGAGCGCCGCTACTCGCGTTCCGTCTGGTAATGAATTCATTCTTATCTTCCAGCCCATGACTAATTCTCCTATTCAAGTGCGCCACAATTTGTAGCGAAAAAGAGCTTTAGCGGGAACTGTCAACAATCACAGCATGAATTTCGAGCTGGGTGCGGTCATTCGCCATTTCCCGATAAGCCGTGCCAGCTCAATCGGTCGATGCATCACCAGCTAATCGGATGATCGGACAACACTTCTCGCAGGGAAGTGATCTTTCCGACCCGACAAGATCGGGTGTCAAGGAACTGTGGGGGTATATTGGGACACCCTGTTTCTGGTACAGCTGCGGCGAGTTAAATTTAGAATTGCTAATTCGCGCCGAAAATCCCGTTATAGGGAGTTGGGCGCGGCAGGTGAGGGCGCTCCGCGATCTTTTTTCACCTGATCCCGCCAAATTCCTGATGTACCTTCACTGAGAATAGTTGGAAGTCAGCATAGCTAAGGCGCCGATAGAAACGATGGCCTCGGAAATCCATGTACAATTCGACGCTCGATGGCAGCCACATCGTCACATTGGTGCCTGGAAAGCTTCCCCGAGAGTATTCGATTATTTCATGCTGCAGCCGAAGACGGATCTCCGGTATGGTCTCGACGAGGTCTGTTTCCACACGCCCCACCTGATAGGAGTCGGCGAGAATCCAAGCCCTACCTCGCAGCCTGAGGAGATACTCTTTTCCGTCTACTCCCAGGCCGCTCATATGGCTCGACTGCTCCTCGAACCGAATCTGCCAGGCAGGTTGTCCGTGCCAGCTTCCAAGCCCCTCACAGCTCATCTGAAAGTCTTTGGCGTGATACGGATGAAAAATGAGCAGAAAGGAGAATGCACCCCCAACTGCGACATGATCTGAAGACGGCTCTGGGGCATTATTCATGTTACGACCGCGATACTCTTTAAGATGTACATTTCCGTCCGGTTCTTGCCTCGCTGAGACCACGTATTCGGCCCTCTGGATTTCAGGAAGCTTTAATGTGCCAGAATGGCTGACGGTCTGAGTCTGAATGGTCTCCGTGGCGGTGAGGCGGTTCAAATTGTCGACGAACTCTTCTACCCGCGTTCCTGCTGTCGAGATTACATCCTGCAACGCACAGGTTGCCTCCTTTGCAACCGGAGGGCGGATTGCGTCGATGTCTGGAGGAACCCAACCATCCCTTTCTGTTCGTTCCTCTGCATCCGTAGCGACTTTCGCCGAAGCTTTCGGTGCATCTCTCAGCGTGTTCATTTGTTGCGCTATGCTGCTGTTCGCCACAACGAGGCACAGTAATCCGTGAGCTAATAGGAATAGACAGCGACTTTTTGTCCTGATTCTCATTCCAGCGACATCTGTCTACGAATTCCCCACGACTCGGTTGTGATACTAGTCAACGGGCGGCAGGGATGAAGTTTGTTTGTCGTGGAGTCCAGCCTCAGCCGTGTTACGTCTAGGACTCCAGATGTTTGTAGTGTGTGAAGAGAAAACGTACGACTGTTAAAACCTGCAGTTTTGAATTTTCAACGGCACGTGCCTGTTACAAATGACAGTTGATAGTTACAGGGCTACCTAACTATCGTGTCGCTCACCGAGATCTTCCAAGCTTCGCGCAGTAGTCACATATGCGTTTCTGGCAGCGTGTATCTCATATTGGACGCTTCCTGCTTCGGCCAAATACTTCTGGCGTTGATTCTCAGCCTTACACGATATCCGCAAATGTGAATTTAGTGATCGTGCCGGTTACGGTTACAGGTCACGAACATCACTTTGTTTCAGGACTCGATGCCGCGAAGTTTCGTGTTTATGAAGAAGGACGCCCGCAGATGCTCTTCCTGCTGACAACGTAGAGGAGGAAAGATGGGTGTGTATCATAGCTGTGTAAAACGAACCGTAGTCTGTCTCGTCGCTGTGCTGATTTTGGCAGCGATTCCGTCCGCGGCCCAATTACCAACTGGTACGATTCTGGGAACAGTTAAGGACTCATCGGGCGCTTCGATACCTGGCGCTATGGTGACATTGAGGAACGCAGATACCAACCTCACCAAGATGGCTACAACCGAGGCGGATGGCAGTTATCGTTTTCCCGAACTGCCTGTCGGTCACTACGAAATCAAAGCGGAAGCTCCCGGGTTCAGGACTGAGACGCACACGGGTCTGAATCTCGAGGTCACTCAGCAGGGCGTAGTTAACTTCGCCCTTCAAGTTGGCTCTACCGCGCAACAGGTGACGATCAGCAGCGAAATACCTTTGGTGAATACACAGGACGCCACACTCGGCGGCACCGTGCACGAGCAGCAGATGGCGGAGTTGCCCCTGAATGGGCGGAATTATACTGACCTGACTTTGTTGAAGCCGGGTGTCAACCAGGACAAAAACCAACGAAACTCGTCGGGTACCAGCTTCAGCGTGAACGGAGCGCCGCCGCGCTCCAATAATTTCACTTTGGACGGGGCCATCCTACAAACCAGCACGGGCCGCAGCCCCGTCGCCGGTGAATCCGGCAACGCCTTGGGTTTGGACGGGATTAAGGAGTACGAAACTGTAACCGGCACTTTCCAGGCTGAATATGGAATGGCTATGGGCAGCCAGATCGTCGCGGTCAGCAAGGGCGGAACGAACCAGTTCCACGGCGACGTCTTTGAATACTTCCGGAATTCGGCGCTGGATGCCAACGACTTCTTCGGCAGAGGAGCCGCCGCTCCGGTCCCGCCGCTGCAAAAGAACCAATTCGGAGGGGCATTTGGCGGCCCCATCAAGAAAGACAAAACGTTCTTCTACGCGGTTTATGAAGGTATTCGAGAGAATCTGGGTGTCCCCATCAACAACATTGTGCCCGCACCAGGATGTCACGGACCGGCCGGCGCTGTAATTACCGTAGCAGCTTGTCCCGACCTCGCTTTCGATTCGGACGCCGCGGGCAACCCCATCTCTCAGGTAACGATTAGTCCGTACACTGCTCCTTTGCTGGCCATAGTACCTCTACCCAACGTTCCTGCATCCGGCGGAAATCTGCCCGCTCAAATAGGCAGCGATCACAACACTCTCGGAGAGAATTATGGCCAGATGCGCGTGGACCAGAACTTCTCCACCAGCGACACTTTCTTTGCGCGCTATACCATCGACAACGCGGTTCAAAATCTCACCCAAGGGGACTACTCTTTTTTCCGCTATCTGGCGCCCGCACGAAATCAGTGGATCACGCTCGCAGAGAACCATACCTTTTCGCCTGCGGTTCTCAACACCGCTCGGTTTTCCTACAGCCGCACCCGGAGTGCTAACACTCTGAACAATATCGGCCTGCCGGGCGGTACGGGTCCGCAACTCGTCCCGGGTTTTTCCACCGGCGTCGTGGACATGGGCGGGTCCGCGGGTGGTACTTACAGCGAGTTCGGATCGGTCAATGCTGCCCCCACGACGTTCGACGTCCAGAACATCTACACGCTGAGCGATGACGTTAACTGGACCCGCGGAAAGCACGCTTTCAAATTTGGAGTACTTCTCAACCGGTTCAACCAAGGAAGTCAGGCCACCAACTCCTATAATGGACAGCTCCAGTACAATCAATTTTCTGATTTCCTGCAGGATATTCCCGCCGTTGTGGAATTTGCTCCCACGTGGGCGAATGAAAACCGGTTTTTCATCTACAACACATATGGTTTCTACGGCCAGGATGACTGGCGTGTTACACAGAAGCTAACTGTGAACCTGGGCTTGCGTTATGAATTCATGAACACGCCACACGAATTGCAAGGGAAAGAGTCCAGGCTAATCAACGACTACAGCGATTTGTTCACCCCAGGGCCGATCGTCGCGAACAACACCTTGCACAACTTCAGCCCGCGGGTCGGAATGGCCTACGACCTTTTTGGGAACGGAAAGACGGCGATTCGTGGCGGAGCCGGAATCTACTACGATTTGGGGAACATTGGGTCGGCCCTCGGAGGCACGACGAACGGCGGTCTGCCCTACGGGGCATTGATCGATGTCTTGCCTAACTGCACATCCACGTTCCTCGTCAACAACGGCTTGCCCTGCACCACGACGGATTGGCAGACCGTATTAGGAACCAATAACGCCGCTGGCGGCGGGTTTCCGCTTCCGATTCCCGATCAGGTGCGAAGCTTCTATCAACCGACCTGTTCGGGGACCTTCCCCCATAGTGTCGCCCAGTGCACGTCCAATCCCGGTGTTGTCACCCCTACCTTCATAGACTACAACTGGAAAAACCCCAATATGATCCAGTACAACGCAAGCGTTGAGCAAGCGTTACCCTGGAACATGGCGCTGATGGTCGCCTACGTGGGCAACCACGGAGTTCACTTGCCGATGGTTCGCGACGGAAACCCGGTCGTCCCCACCTCTTTTGGTTCCTGCGGCGATCCTGCCAGCCTCTGCGTAAACGGGCAGGTGCCGTTTTGGGACGTCACCTCTCCCGCCTACCACAATATCAATCCTAATTACGGCAGCGACATCAACATCGCCACACTCGCAACTTCTCGCTACAACGCTTTGCAGGTCGTGTTGCAAAAGCGGACCAGCCATGGATTCGAATTCGAGAGCTCGTTCACGCATAGCAAGGTCACGGACGAAACACAAGGCCAGGCCAATATAATGGACTGCGTTGTTTCGGGCGGTCTGCTGGGTACCTATCCGCTAAATCCGCAAGTAGACAAGGGCCCGGCCTGCTTTAATATCCCCAACAACTGGGAATTCAATATGCTCTATCATTTCCCGAGTCCCAACGGGAGCGGGTTTATACCCAAGGTGCTGGGCGGCTGGTTCATGAGCAGCATCATAAGCATCCAGACTGGTCAACCAATGACGCCGCTCGTCGCCAACAATCGCTCGAACTCCGGCGTGGCGCAGGCCCAGCAGGGTGACTGGGTGAATATCAATACGCCGGCGTTGCTGGCAGCTTATCCTTGCACCTCACAGCCGGGCCAGCCGCCAGCCGGCAGCAATCCGTGTGCATATCAACCGATCGTCTACAATCCCAATACGGTCGTTACTGGCAATCCAAACCAGTGGTTCAACCCGGCCATGTTCTCGATAGCACCGAACTGTACCGGGCCAGGACTAACAAATTGTTCGTCCAACATAGGCCAACTCGGCGACGCCGGGCGCAATTTCCTGATCGGGCCGCCCGAAAGAAATTGGGACTTTTCGATTGTCAAGGATACGAAGCTTGGTTTCCTTGGTGAGGCCGGCATGCTGGAGTTCCGGGCGGAGTTCTTCAATATCCTCAACCGTCCGAGCTTCAGCGGACAAGGCCTGAGCACGGTTGTATTCTCAGGCCATTCAGGTGACCTGACTCCGTTCTCGGAATCCCCCAGTCCGAGTGCAGGCCAAGTCACCAGGCAGTTGGAGGGTAACCAGCGGCAGATCCAGTTTGCGCTAAGGCTTCAATTCTAAAGTCGTCGCCTGGGGGAGCCTTTCGCGTTAGAAGAGGCAAAGGCCCCTGCAGCTTTTGCTCGAACCGAGAGGCAATTGAGAACCTGTTTCGCAGGCTTGCAGAGTATGTTTTTTGTCGTGCATAAAAGAGAGCTTGAATCTTGGCTCAAGTAAATTAGGCGCTACGAGCCATGACCCGTCTTGGCAGCTTACGATCTTTGAGTGTATGGGCGAGGCCCCAACAAGTCCAACGTACGTTCGCACGGCTGGGTGACGACAAACATGCAAATATCGGTGGTGCTCTGCTTCTTTTTGGAGCCGAGATACGCAAACTTCGACTAAAGCGCAACCTCTCCCAAGAAGGATTGACAGAATTGGCGGGACTGCAGCGAAATTACGTCGGAATGGTGGAGCGCGGTGAGTGTAACATCAGCTTAATCGCCGTCCTTGCCCTGGCTCGCGTTCTAAGTGTAAAACCGGCCAAGCTGATGGCCTCGATCAGCCGATGATCTCCGATCATCCTCTCACTAACTTAGCGAGAATGTGCCAATTCCTCGGATGCGGGCGGCGGCGACCCCTGCGAACATCCGCATTATGACCAAGAGACGCAGAGTGCAATTGCACTTGTCGAGGTCGTTCAAAAACCAATCTGTTTCGGAACACCAAAAACGTGCATAGCGGCTGATGTGGATTCAATGAGTTGGGGGAGCCCACGAAGAGGGGTTTTCGGAACGTGAGGGGCCGTGTGCCTCATACTCAACGGCGTTAAGGTCGGCAACTGGATTTTCCTCATCCACGGAGCCAGTTTTGCGATTTGACATCGGCATGGCATGGATGACGGGCGGAGAGCAGAGACCAATGGCCACATTCAAACAGATGTGCCGATCATTCTCATCGCCCCGCGAATCGCACGGGCGAGGCTTCTTTGAATCGTAGCCTTAGAATGGGCAATCCCCGAGGGAACGAAAAGATCCGAGGTGCGCCTCTCGATGGAGCGACGACGTGTTGTGTGTATTCTTAGCCCGCGACTCCAGTTTGCGCTGAACTGTATGGCAAAGACCACGCAAGGCCAACCCGGAACGTCAAGCTTGAGCCAATTGTAATGCCGACCGCAGCGTCACTCAAAGGTTCCGGTACAGAAATTGACCCCACAAATAGCATAAACTTAGGTCCCTGTGGCCCGCCTCCTTCGGAATTAGGCATACCAAACGGGTTGACCCATTCAGACGGGTCTGAAGGGGGACCTTGTGGCTCATCTCCGGGGCTGTATTGGGGAACAATCAGACTTGGATCCGTCATATCAGGGATTTCAGGGTCCCCTTCTCCGCTTAGCTTTGAGGGGGGTCCTGGGTATTATCGCCAGTACCTTGCTGAGCAGCAGCGTTTTGTGCCCCATCCAGAGGGCCGAATACGTGGTCTCAGCGAGGCGAGAGCCGGACGGAAATGTACATCTTGAAGAGTATCGCGGTCGTAACATGAACATGCCCCAGAGCCGTCTTCAGATCATGTCGAAGTCGGGGGTGCATTCTCCTTTCTGCTCATTTTTCATCCGTATCACGCCAAAGACTTTCAGATGAGCTGTGAGGGGCTTGGAAGCTGGCACGGACAACCTGCCTGTGGCACAACCTTCACTCTGCGGCCCGATGGACGGTCAGCCGCTTCGCTGTGCCGCCTAGCCGAGCTAAGCGACTTGCTTTGGGCTCTATCGCCCTGTTCTTACTGCTGATGACAAAGTGCCCTGGGTTCGGCATATGTCGATCAATGCATATCTCGCAAGCCGAGATCCGGTGTCAGGAGCAGTCTATTATGCGGAGCTTGGGATCTTTGCCATCGTTCCACTTTTTAATCGAGTGAGGGTCACCAGGTGAGCTCGCTGTAGCTTAGCACAGCGCGCGGCATTCGATGGAGGGTGGCAGCAGCGCATCTGGTCGTCAAAAATCCACAGAACTTTGGACTCGGTGGCGGCGTGGTCGTAGTCGCCGGTTGGTTCGTCTTCAGCACGATATTTGGCTTGGCAGAAGGGATGACGACGTCGAAAGCGTCTTCCGCGCGCCCTCCATGAGCAGTGGGATTGGTCAGTGGATCAATTACGTTGAGCAGTTCGAAGATTGCCCCCGGCTATCCATGCGTCATGATCAGTGGCATAGCGTCCGAAAGAATTCCGAACTCTTGAAACGATATTAAAAAAGATTGGGAAACGTGCCGAGACCCTGGGGGCCGGAATCAACCCAAGGTAGAAATCAGAGAAATGCAGATAGGAATACAAGCCCACTGCCACCGAACCGCACAGGTTAAGCGTGGATGAGTTCGCGTCGCTTTAGCGTCGGAAGGGCCTTGATGGATTTTCCTGCCTTTTCGTGAGCGAGGCGTAGGCCATAAAGGTTTTGAAGGTTTAGCCAAAACTCACCGCTCGTGCCAAAGAAGTGAGCCAAGCGCAGCGCTGTGTCCCCAGTAATGGCACGTCTTCCATTCAAAATTTGGGTCACGCGATTTGTCGGCACATCGAGCTGCCGTGCAAGTTCGGCGGCGCTCATCTCGAGTGCTTTCAGTTCTTCGGCCAGGTGTTCACCGGGATGAATAGCAGGTATCGCCATATCGATGCTCCTAGTGATAGTCAACGATCTCCACCTTTGACTTTACCAGAGCAACTTGAGCCCGAACTGCACTTGGCGCGACGAGGTTGACGTGCTGGTGATCAATCCTCCTACGCCCGAAGATGTGGGCGCCGTCGAGCCCGGCTGCAGCACGGCAACAATTAGGCTCGGCGTGTTGAAATTAGTGCGGTTCAGCAGGTTAAAGATTTCCGCGCGAAACTGCAGGCTCATTCGTTCATGGAGTTGTGTGTCCTTCATGACCGAAAAATCCCAGCTACCGAGCCCAGGGCCGATGAAGGTATCCCGGCCGAGATTCCCGAAGAAGCCGCTGTTATTTGGAACCGCAGCGAATGCCGCAGGATTGAACCACTCGTTGAGACTCCCAACGATCACCGGGCCACTGAAACTCGGATTGACGAATGGTCGGACAGGATTGCGTGTGTCTCCGTCATTCGAAGGGTTGTAACTTAGTTGTGGCGTAAACGGGAAACCGTCCTGCAACGTCACAACGCTGTTGAGTGCCCACCCACTGGCTAGCGCTCCGCCGAAGCCATTGGTGCTACCGA
>Ga0210394_10001831_pt1 | contig 31792 bp, 27 predicted proteins | sample IncBWC12MmetaG_FD_160121 | JGI IMG/M metagenome (GOLD analysis project Ga0210394, IMG submission 160121) | Forest soil microbial communities from Barre Woods Harvard Forest LTER site, Petersham, Massachusetts, United States - Inc-BW-C-12-M | ecosystem: Environmental > Terrestrial > Soil >... | reverse complement strand
CGCACCCATCTCTATCGCGGCAGCGCATTCCTCGCCGCCGGATTCGCCATCGCCGGCCATTCCTGGTGGGCGGGAAGCCTCATCGCAATCTATTTCGTGGTGTTTTATTACGCCGTGATGCGCAACGAAGAAGAAGACCTGCGCGCCCGCTTCGGCACGGTCTTCGATGAATACGCCGCGAAGGTCCCGCTCTTCCTGCCAGATTTCTTCGGCTCCGGATATATGCAACCCTCGAAAACCAAATCCACCCAGGCGTTCTCGTGGGAACTCTACCGCCGCAACCGCGAATACAGAGCGCTGATCGGCACAATAGCCGCTCTAGCCACGGTCTGGCTCCGCATGTGGCTCCAGCGCCGCTACGGCTATTGATCCACCGGGAAGGGAACTGGGTAGCGCCGGCGTCCGCCGGCTCATTTACTTTTGATTTTGAGATCGTAGCGGCGCACTTCCGTGCGCCAGGTGTGAGGCGGTAATCAGCGCTCGGCAATCTTTGTAGGTCGTGGCTTCAGCCGCGACAGCAACGCAGCGAAATGTGCGGGGCTTTTGCCGCTGGAGTGCCGATTGCGCAGCTGCAACAACACGCGCGAACCATCGTCGGCCGCGCTCGCCTCACTGCAACCGATAAACCGCATGCATCACCCGCTGAAATTGCGGCCGGTAAATCAAATCAAACGCCCGCTCTTTGCCGGGAAACATATCCAGCGCAATCTTCCGCGTCTCGGCGACCATCTGCGCCGCATCCTCCGGCGACAAATCTCCACCCGCAATCGTTTCCAGCGTAATATGCACCAGGATGCGCAGCCTGCGAATGCGGCGGCTCTCTTCGTCAATCTCTTGCTGCGTGGGCTGAACCGAGGGGTCGTCCATATTTGACCGTGGGTACCGGAAAACTAGTATGGACCTAAGACCCGGAGGCGCACAATAGTACTGTCGCACTGTTTTTGAGGAGCCTCATCATGCCCGAGGAATATTCCAACGAACGAGTCGTCATCGCCCACATGGCCGAAAACGCCACCGAAGCGCTGGTAATCCGCGGCCTGCTGCAGAGCAAGGGCATCGAGTCCCCTGGCTCGGTCTCGACCGACCCCTTCCCCATCCCCGAAAATCCCGAAGGCCCCCACAACGTCGAAATCTTCGTCCTCGAATCCCAGGCCGACGAAGCCCGCAAGATCATCGCCGAATATCAGTCCGCCAACAATGTAACACTAGAAGATTCCGACGACTCCGCCGATTCCAGCAGCTAGAATTCACCTGGCCTCCATTGCCATCCTGCGCGACCAGAAGTCCTCCTAGCGCCTACGTCTGGCCGGTCCTGCAGCGCGGCAGCGGGCGGCCTTTGCCTTCGCGGTGCAATTTGTAGCGTCCATCGGTCGCTGCGCGGGGTCTGGCGCAAGCTGTAAGCGGAAACATGTAGAAAACTAGCGATTGAATCGCGTCGGTGGCGAATGTTTTCAATAATTTGCGATGATTTTCGCTTTTGTTTCGCTGGCGATTGAATCAGGCAAGGGATGGGTGATCCGAGGCCGGCCGGGGTGCGGGCAGGCGCTGCGAGGCGGGGGTGGAGGCATGCGCTTGCGCCGGATCGGGCATGTAGCGTCCTTTTGGGGGCCTTGAATGGCTCCCCAACTCACGCCAACATGTTTGGCGGTTGTGGAATAGGCGTTGAAATACGGACCAGGGGGAACGACGGAAAAGACGGTGTCTAGCTCGCCGTTGCCAGCGGACGCAAACTCGCGGCAAGCGAGACGGCGGCCCTTTGGTCCCGATTAAACCGGACCGAAGGACAAGCAAGCCGCGCATTCAAAAACGCGCCAGGTGGACGAACGCGAGCCGCGCGATGTTCAGCCGCGCTTTCGCAGCCTGACGACAGTCTCCATGTGGAACGTCTGAGGAAACAAATCAAATAAGTGCACTTCCGTCGCAGCGTACCCCGCCTTGCCGAATAAAACCAGATCGCGAGCCAGCGTCGGCGGCTCGCAGGAAACGTAAGTAATCCGTTCAGGCCTCAGCTTTGCCAGCCGCTCCACGGATTCCGGCGTCATCCCGGCCCGCGGCGGATCCAGCACCACGAGTTCCGGCCGCTCCTTATTGCGTTTCAAAAATTGCTCTACCTCAGCCGAGCGCACTTCAATCGTTCCTTGGCCGCGCATGTTCGTTTCCAAGTCGCGCGCCGCCGCAGGATTCGATTCCACCGCCAAGACGCGCGCAAATCGCTTCGCAAGTGGAATCGAAAATAGTCCCACGCCCGCAAACAGGTCAATCGCCAATCGCCCACCCTGTTCGCGCTCCACCACCTCCCGCGCCAGGTCCTCCACCAAAAACCGGTTCACCTGGAAAAATGAGAAATGCCCCACGCGATAGGAAATCCCCCCCGCCGCATATTCCACAAATCCCGGCCCGTACAATTCCATGCGATCGTGGCTCGGGTCGTGAAACAGCAAACTGGCAATCTCCGGCACCGCTCGCCGGAAGGTTTCAGCATGCTCCGCCGCGCGCGACGGGAATCCTGCAAACGTCGCCGTCAACAGCAGCTTCGCGTCCGCGGCATCCACAAACGCCTCGATCTCTCGCAGCCCACGCGGCAAAGTCCCGGCCGCCAGCGCTGCGCGCAACGAAAGAAGCGTCTTCAGCAGCAGCGGCGAAATGATCGAGCAATCCTCCACCGCGCAAAGCGCCGTCGAATTCGCGCGAAAATATCCGATGCTCAACTTGGCGCCGCCGTCTACGCCATTCTCCGCCGCTTCGTCGCCCGGAGTTTCCAGGGGACGCAGTTTCCACTGCGCCCGGTTGCGATAGGCCCACGGCGGCGATCCGTGCGTTGTGATCTCTCCGGCCCACTCAATCTTCCCGATGCGCCGCAACGTTTCGCGCAATATTTCGCTTTTGAATTTCAGCTGTGCTTCATAAGGAATGTGCTGGTAATCACAGCCGCCGCAAACACCGAAATGCGGGCAGCGTGCCGCCACGCGCTCCGGCGCCGCCTGCAAGATCCGTTCCACCCGCGCCCGCACAAATTTCTTCTTCTGCGCGACGGCCTCCACCGCCACGCGCTCCGCCGGCAGCACAAGGGGCACAAAAACCGTCGACCCATCGTGGTGGGCCAACCCCTCCCCGCCATAAATCAATTTTTCAATCGTGATGTCCAAATCAAATTACCTCGTTGGCTGCAGTCTGCTCCACAGCCGAAGCGCCACGCCGAATCTCGCTCCGGTGCCGTAGGCGCGACACTTGCTCCGCAACAATTGTCGGTTCAAGACTCAATGAGACGGGAATAACCTGAAACCATCTGCGGCGTTCGATTTTCCAACGCCGGACTACGTCAAATAAAAAAGACTCAACCGTGGTACTTCAAAATATTCGAACAAGCGCTTCTGCGTATATTGCCTTTCCAACTGCGCCAATTGCTCTGCCGACATCTTACGCCGGTAAGGCGCGAGGGACCGGTCCATCTCGCGCCGGATCGCGAGCGACGCCTCTTCGTCTGCATCCGCCGCCAACCCCGCCGCCAATTTCTCCTCCAGCACCGTCATACGCCGCTCGAAATCTTCCAGATCAAGCGCCCCCGGCGCATCCAGCAACGGCAATGCGTCATCCAGTTTCTGCGCGGTCTCATCAAACCGCACCGCGAATCCCGCAGCCGCGGCGCTCGCCTTCGCGCGCTGCTTCCCGGCGGCCACCCGCAAACGCGCCGCATTCCGCTGCAAATATCTCCGCAACTCTTCGCGCGAAAAGGGTTCCGCGCCGCCGCGCGAGGAATTCACTTCCGGACCGGTACCCGCTGCCGCCTCCGCTGCTTCCGCCGCAGCGTCCAACACCGCGTCCACGCAGTACGCCAAACTTTTCAGCTGCCGCCCGCCTGCCGCCCGCCGCGATCGCGCCCAACTCTCAAACGCCCGATCAATCCCCTTGAGCACCGCCCCAATCGGAATCCCCGCCTTCTGCCAAGTTTCCAGAATCGCCCAATCCAAAGGCGAAACGAGCAAATGCGCCCCGCGCTTCCGCCAAAAATACTCCTCGATCTCCGTAAAATAGTTAAAGTAGTTAAACGATTCCATGAGTGGGGGCAAAGCCAAGGTCCCGTGGGAGCCGATTCCGCGGCGGCGCCAATATTTATCTCACTGCCGCTTTCTAGAGTGTTTCAAGAGCTTAAGTTCGTCGTGCCGCAGGTGCTTTCTTCTGCGCGCCATCCTGATTCCGATCCCAAATAATGCGCAACCCTTCCAAAGTCAAAAATTCATCCACAGTTTCAATATGCCGCGACGCCCCGCCGATCAAGGCCGCCTGCCCGCCGGTAGCCACCACTTTGGTCTTGGCCCCCATCACCTTTTTCATTCGCTCCAAAATCCCATCCACCATGTCCGTGTACCCATAAAAGAGCCCAGCCTGCATCGAAGCCGCCGTATTCGTCCCAATAATTTTCCCCGGATCCTTGATCTCCACGCGAAACAAGCGGGCCGCGCGTGCAAAAAGCGCGTCCGCCGAAATCCCGATTCCCGGCGCCAGCACTCCGCCCATATATTCGCCGCGCACAGACACCGCATCAAAATTTATCGCCGTCCCGAAATCCACGATAATGCACGGTCCACCATACTTCTCAAACGCCGCCACACTATTCACGATCCGGTCCGCTCCCACCTCCTGCGGATTATCGTACTGCACGGGCATCCCCGTCTTGATTCCCGGCTCTACAAACAACGCCGTCTTGCTGAAATATCTTTCGGCCATTCCCGCCAGCCGCGAATTCAGTTGCGGCACTACCGAACTGATGATCACGCCGCCAATTTCGCGCGGTTCCAGCCCGGCTAGCGTAAATAAATCCCGCGTCAAAATCCCGTACTCGTCAATGGTCTGATCGCGCGCCGTCGAAAGCCGCCAATTCGCTACCAACTCCTTCCCGCGAAAAACGCCCAGCACCGTATTCGTGTTCCCCACATCCAGCGTCAGCAGCATCAATCGGCCTCCGCCACGTCGCCGGAAAGCACCAGTTCGATCCCGCCGCCGTCGTCGCGCAGCACGCGCAACACGCCGCTAGGCTCCAGGCCCGCCGTGCTTCCCGTAAACGTTTCTCGCGTCGTCGTGATGCGCACACGTTTCCCTTGAAAATAGCTGGACACTTCCGCAAACCGGCGCAGAATCGGCGTAGCGCCTTCGCTGAGGAACTGATTGTAGTAGCGGTCCAGGTGGCGCAGCAACCGGATCAGCACTTCCAGCCGCGAATGCATTTTCCCAGTCTCGATCCGCAAGGAAGTCGCGATGTCCTCCAGGCCCGGCGGCATCTTGGTCTGGTTCACATTAATCCCGATGCCGACCACAGCGTAATGCATGCGGTCCGGCTCCGCGTGCATTTCGGTCAGAATCCCCGAAAATTTTCGACCGCGCACCAGCAAATCATTCGGCCAACGAATGTCCGGGGCGGCATCGAGTTCCTCCGCGGCGGCGTCGCGCGCCGCGAGTCCCGCCACCAGCGTCAGCAAGGGAGCGTGCGCCGGAGGAATCGGCGGTCGCAGCAGCACTGTGCAGTGAATTCCCGCAGACCTTTCCGAAACCCATTTCCGCCCCGCGCGCCCGCGCCCCGCCGTCTGTTCTTCCGCGAGCACCACTGCTCCGTGCGGCTCGCCCTGCTCGCCCAACTGCATCGCCACGGTATTGGTCGAATCAATTTTAAAGAAATGATAGATCCGCCGCGCAAACGGTGTGCCGTACAACCGGTGACTCAAAAGCTGCGCCGCCAAAATGTCTGGCGCCCGCTCGATGTGATATCCGGTCGCCGCGTGTCCCTTCACGCGCACGCCCAGCTCGCGCAACTTCTCGATCCAGCGCCACACCTGCTGCCGCGTCACCCCAATTTCCTTCGCGATCTTCGCTCCGCTGATCACAATCGTCGAATTCTCAGCAAGCAAAGTCAGCAACGCGTCCAGCCGCCGGTCCGTAGTCCCCGGCAAATTAGCCATCCGTTTCGTGACCATGTGAACTGAAAAGCATACGCGACCGTAGCGGCGCGAACAAGTCAAGGGCTTGGGAAATGCTTCGCCCGATGCCGGATGTTATTGGAATCTAGTGGAATTCTAGAGGGAAGGGAATTCCGCAGCGCGTCGCGGCGCATTCCGGAGCGCGGCGGCTTGCCGCCGCTTTCATCGAATCCGGCTGTAAGGCGACAAAACGTCCCAGGCGAGGCTTCGCTCGCCCCGCATAATTTGGGAGCAGGTCCTGTCCCCGAGTGCCGCAATCCGCAGCAATCGAGGGATCTGCCGTTAGCGTTATGCGAGCTGCTTCAAACGCTGCACTAGCTTCTGATGCTCAATCTCTCGCGCCGCCAGCGTAGCCTTCAGATCCTCGACAATCCTCGCCGGAGCCTTACTCAGGAAAGTTCCATCGGCCAGCCGGCCCTTCTTCGACTCAAGATCCTTCGCCAGTCGTTCAATTTCCTTCTGCAATCGCGCAATCTCCACCTGCTTGTCCACCGCTTCGTCGTACCCAATCCGCAAATCAAATCGCGCGGTCGAACGCACCGCCGCTCCCGCCGCATCCAGATGCCCGCCGGAAATGTGCAAGGCCGCGAGATTCGCCAAACGCAGCAACGGCTCCAGGTTCAACTCCACCAACTCTTTCACCGCGCCATCCTGCGTAGAAAAATCCGCAGCCACCTTCTTCTTCTGATCGACCTTCATCTCCGCGCGAATGTTGCGCGCCGCCGCGATAATTTCCTGCATCAACGCCATGTCGCCGTCCGCGCCGCCGTCAATCCAGTCCTCGCGCCGCGTAGGAAACCGATCGAGCGCAATGGACCGCGCCCCCGCTGGCTGGGGCAATTTATGCCACAACTCCTCAGTCAAAAACGGCATCACCGGATGCAGCAATCGCAGCGCTGCATCCAAAACCGCGAAAATATTCCGCCAAGCCGCAAGCGCTACTTCGCGGTCCGCTGCAGAAAGCTGCGGCTTCACCCACTCAATGTACCAATCGCACAAATCGCCCCAAAAGAAGTGATAAATCGTCTGACAAGCTTCGTGAAAACGAAATTCATCCAGCGCCTTCCCCGCTTCGCCCGCAGCCGCGGCCAACCGCGAAAAAATCCAGCGATGCACCAGCTCGCCTTCGCCCTCGAACGCATACGGTGCCGCAGCGCGCACAGCCGGTGCAGCCAATTCGTCCAGTGTGAACCCCGCCGCAGCCTCCACCTTCTCCAAATTCATAAATAAAAACCGCGCTGCGTTCCAAATCTTGTTCGCAAATGCCCGCGCGCCCAAAATCCGGTCCTCGCTCAGTGCGATGTCCGTCCCCGGCGCAGACATACTCGCCAGCATATAGCGCATCGCGTCGGTGCCGAACTCCGCGGTCAATTTCAGAGGATCGACGCCGGTGCCCTTGGTCTTGGACATCTTCGCGCCTTCCGCCGTGCGCACCAAGGAATGCAAATACAAGCTCCGGAAGGGAATTCGCTCGGCTGCTGTCGCGCCCGAAGCCAGGTGCAACCCCAGCATGATCATCCGCGAATCCCAGAAAAATAAAATGTCGTACCCGCTGATCAACAAGCTATTCGGATAAAACGCGCGCAAATCCGCGGTCGAGTCCGGCCAGCCCAAAGTCGAAAACGGCCACAGCGCCGAGCTGAACCACGTATCCAGCACATCCGGATCCTGCGTCAATTTGCCGCCGCCGCACTTCACGCACTTCGTCGGCACACCCGCCGCCCGCGCATGCCCATCCACAATCTCGACGCTCGAGTCCGTCGCCGGAACCATCTCCTGGCAATCCGCGCAATGCCATATGGGTATGCGATGCCCCCACCACAGCTGCCGCGAAATGCACCAATCGCGGATATTCTCAAACCACTGCAGCAGAATTGTCCGCTGATTGTCCGGCACCACTGCAATTTCCGCCGCAGGCCCAAAAGCCCCCGTCACTGCCTTCCTCGCATCCTCTGCCAGCGGCTTCATCTTCATGAACCACTGCGTCGAAATGCGCGGCTCCACAATCGCTTTGCAGCGGTCGCATGTCCCCACCGAATGCGTGTGCTCGGAAATGTGATCCAGCAACCCGAGTTCTTCCAGGTCCGCAATCACCCGCGCCCGCGCCACAAAACGCTCCAGTCCCGCATATTTCCCCGCGGCCTCGTTCATGTGTGCGTCGTCGGTCATCACATCGATCTGCGGCAAGTTGTGTCGCTTGCCCACTTCGAAGTCGTTCGGGTCGTGAGCCGGAGTGATTTTCAGCACGCCCGTGCCGAATTCCCGGTCCACATACTCGTCCGCGATGATCGGAATCTCGCGATCCATCAACGGCAGCAGCACGCGTTTCCCGGCCAGATGCCGGTAGCGCTCGTCCTCCGGATGCACCGCCAGCGCCGTGTCGCCGAGCATCGTTTCCGGCCGCGTCGTGGCCACCACCAGAAATTCCTGCACCGCCGCGCCTGCGCCCGCACTTGCGCCGGCAACTGGATAGCGGATGAACCACAAATTCCCGGTGCGTTCGTTGTGCACCACTTCCAGATCGCTGATCGCGGTCTGGCAGCGCGGGCACCAGTTCACCATGTACCGCCCGCGATAGATCAGTCCCTCGCGATAGAGCCGCAGAAACGCTTCCAGCACCGCGCGATACAGCGCCGGCTCCAGGGTGAATCGCTCGCGCGTCCAGTCGCACGACGCGCCGAGGCGGATCATCTGCTGCTTGATCACTCCGCCGCTTTCCGCCTTCCATTTCCAGACGCGGCGCTCGAATTCCTCGCGGCCCAATTCCTTGCGGTTGAGGCCTTCCTTCGCCAGCATTCTCTCGACGACAAACTGCGTCGCAATCCCGGCGTGGTCCATTCCCGGCAGCCACAACGTGCGTTCGCCGCGCATGCGATGCCAGCGCACCAGCATGTCAATCTGGGTGTGCTCCAGCATGTGCCCGATGTGAATTGATCCGGTAACGTTGGGCGGCGGCAGCGCAATTGAAAACCGCGGCTGCTGGTCGCTCGGCGCATCCGGCGTTCCGGAATTTTCCGCGCGGAATAATTTCTCGTCGAACCAGGCCTTCGCCCAGCGCTGTTCAATTTCCTGTGGCTCGTACGCTTTCGGAATTTCTCGCGCCATCGGCTCCCCGATTTGAAATTGACTTTGCGGTTACACCGCGCCGTCACTGCGGAAGAGAATCAATCAATAGTAGGGGCAGGGAAGCGAGCCGTCAACGGACGGCGTCTGCTGAGGGCGCGAAAACTGAAAAAGTGATGACGATTAGGATTGGCCGCTTCCGTTTGTTTTCATGGAGTTAGACCTGACTTCTAATCGCTGCAGCGGCGATTAGAAATGGCGCGGAGGCCGTCGCGTGCGTAGAAATATCCGGTGGGTTTATCGATCGAGAGGGGCGGGGAAGTGATGAGCGACGAGCGCTGAGTGACGAGAGACGAGTGAACGGCGTCCACGCTGCAGCCTATACCATCCGCATCATCCGCCACCATCCGTTGTTCGACGGCAACCAGCGCGACGGCTTCGTCGTTGGTGCTCTGTTCCTTGAGATCAATGCCACAATTTCATCGCCAGCAAGGAAGCGTCGGCGCAGGCCGCGCTAAGCCCCGCAGCAGACACGCTCGATGAATCCGGTTCCGCCGCGTGGCTGCGCACGAACCGCAAGCGGCGATAGGCGAAAATTCGAGCAGGCAACGAAACAGGAGCTCCACGGGACGGCTGAGTGATGCTGTATCTAGACCCGCATCCCTCAAAAACCGAAGGGCGCAGCGCCCGCAAAATCCAATGCGCGGGTTGAGGTCGTGTGGCAGGGTGGGCCATCCGTCCGCAGGTCCTAGCTCCAGCGGGAGCGCAGCACTCGGACGTACAGGTGCAAGTACAACGGCAAAAGGCCGCGTAACCTCTACGGCAACTAACGCGGTGGTATTAACGGTTTGCGCTGAGCGCCAAGCGCATCCGCATGCGACAAAGCGAATCCTGCCGCACAAGAGCCTGGGCCACCGGCCCTCGAACACACCCCTACACGGATTACCGTATTGCCGGATGCACTATAATGTTTGTAGCTCAACGGGAGGAGAGTAACGTGACCACAGCCACGGAGTCGAGCGATTCGGTATTAAACAAGCCGAAGACAATCCTTATCGCCGACGACAGTGAACTCGTGCGAACTATGATTCGTAAGGCACTTGAGCGGAACACGGACTTCGCAGTCTGCGGTGAAGCGGTGGATGGCACCGATGCGGTTTCAAAAGCCAGAGAGCTATCTCCTGATTTGATTATCTTGGATGTGAGAATGCCCGGTCTAAATGGCATCGAAGTAGCAGGGATCCTGAGATATGCACTGCCCAAGATTCGGATCGTTTTAGTAACCATGTACGCTCAGGATATCGAACGGAATCTGACGTCTCTTTTTCGTATCGATGCCGTGCTTGCCAAGGCGGGTGGCTTAGATGAATTGACGGCGCACGTTACGAGCCTGATGGCGGATCCACTTGACATCGCGATTCCAGACGATGCCTTGAGGATTGAGCGCTAAAGTAGAATCCGAAACACTCGATGCGACCCGAGGCGACAGCGCATCGAATGTCTTCGGCGGGTCGTGCATCCTTCCACCTTGCCAAGAGAATCCCGTTGAATATACGAATGGCTCTTCGAAGGGTGCCCGTCTAGACGCAGCGTCGCGGTAGCCGTCCTGTCGAACTCTTGCCTCGGGCGCTGGTCTGAGGAAGTGGCGCTACCCTTCGATCCCCTGCTCCGGGCGGGCCTGTGTTCCACAAAGGCAAAGGAAAGAGCACGGGCAAGATTGATTGCCTCTGCCACGATGCGCGGGCCACTGCTCACCAATCCCTACTCACGAATTACTAGCGTTCTTTCTTGTGGAGTTCGTTCTGCAGGAGATTTTCTACCAGGGGTTTTACGCCTTGGGAGAGGAGTTCCTGGAGATGTGGGCCGAGCTTTTCCATAACTTTGCGGACCATGTCGTCCACGGCTTCGGCGTCGGTGGCGCGCGCCGCGGGGTGCTCGGAATTTGGCGGCGGCGGGAGCGGCGGCATGAGGAAGGGAATTTCCGAGAGCGCTTCGCGATTGGGCGGCGGCAGCGTGGGGATGCGTTCAAAGCTGTGCACTGACGGCGGCTCGTTTGCGGCGGATTCAGCGAAGAGCGATGCGCCGGAGTGCGCGAGGACTTCTGCTTCGCGCGCCGCGGCTTCGCGGTCCCAGTAGTCTTGGCTGGGCGCGGGATGCGCGAGCTGGCCGGGATGCGTATCTTCCGCGAAGGCTTCCTGCTCGCGGGGGTCGGCGTGCGGCGGTACTTCATCTTCATCGCGCGGGGAATACTCCGCGGCGTCGTGAAGCGGGGCGCTGCCGAAGAGCGGCTCGGCGGGGAGCATGCCGGAGAGGCCGCCGCCGTTCGCGGGCAGGTCGGCCGGAGCAGACAGGATTTCGGGCGATACTTCGGGAGAAAGCGCTGGCGAAAAATCAGCGGCGCTGCTGGTGATGGGCTCGGACTGGGGTTCGGCTTCGCCGTTGGGGCCTTGGGAAACCGTAGCGCTGTTGGAATAATCGCTAGGGGCTGCTGGTGGTTCGGTGGCGGATCGAGCGGGCTCGTGAAATTCGTCGATTACCGCGTCGTGAGTTGCGGCGTGCGCGTCGCCGGAAAAATGGTAGGACGTGGCGCTGAATTTCGCGTCGGTGTCGCTGCTTTCTGCGAACTGGCGAGTTTCGACTTCTTCACTTGCTTCGGCACGGGTTTCGACAGGCGATTCGGCGTTTGCGGTGGGCGCGAAGTCTTCATTGGGAGCTGCTGGTGATGGCGGTTCTGTTGCCGGGAAAGCTGTGGCTTCGATGATGGGTTGCGTCTCCGCGGATTGGTCGACGAACGGAGCGGCGGAGGCAGGCGCTACTTCGACAGACGGACCCGCCGATTCGGCTACCGGCGCAGATGCGGACGCTGGAGCGGATTCAGGCGCGGACGCAGGCGGTGAAGAAAGATTCGCCATCCAATGATTGTCGGCGGTGTCGCTCGAATGGCTGGCGGAAGAATCGGCTGCCTCGGTGGCTGAGGTGCTTGCCGAATAATCCGGCGAGGAAGGCGTGAGCATGTCCATCCAGCCGCGCATGCGTGAGACCAGAGTGGGCCGGGCGGCCGGCGGTTCAGGGGCGGCTTCGTGATGCTGGGCCACGGGTGGCGCTGCAGCCGGCTTTTCGGGTTGCGACGGCTTGGCAATTTCGGGTGCGAGATGTTTCGCTTGCGTGTCCGGTTCTTCGACGCGGGTGAATCCGGCGGCGAGTTCGATTTCGGGCTGATCTTTCACGTCCCAATCGCTGGACTTTGCAGCATGTACGGCGGAAGTTTGCCGGGGCACCGGCGCGATTTCGGCTGCGGGTTTTTCTGGCACTGCTGCAGGCGCATCAGCTTTCGCCGCGGTTTCTCCGGCGCTGGTTTCGTCTGTTTTCCGACGGCGCGGGGGAACGTCGCGCTCGGATGGAAAAGTGATGGGCTCGAAATTGCGCCCGTAGGAATAGACCGGATCGGCCGCGACATTTTCTGGAACTTCGAAGTCAGCCGCGTTGCGGCGCCAATCGTTGGCGGTGGCGGAGCTGTCGAATTCGTCTTCGTCATCTCCAGCGGCGACTACCGGCGTTTTCGGAGCGGCGGGCGCCTTCGGCGCTTTGGAATCTTTCGAGGTCTTGGCGTTCTTGACGGCCTTCGGAGTTTTTTCCGCGTCCTCTTCATCCACTTCGTCCAGGTCAATCGCGCGAACGCCTTTGCCGAAGCCATAAATCACGGCAGCTTCTTCGGCGGTGGGCTCGGGGAATTCGGGAAGCGGCTTGGGCTCGGCCTTCAGCGGAACCTCCGGCAAGGCTGGTGGCAAAAGCGCTGCGGCAGCGACTTCCTTGGCTTTCGCGAGTTCGGCGGCGACCTTGGGATTTTTTTCCAGCGCGGACATCACCATGGCGATCAGTGGATCGGGCGGCACGAAGGGTTTCTTCAACACACCATCCGCGCCGACGCGACGCGCTTCTTTTTCATCCAGGGGATCGAAGGCGCCTACCAGTAGAATTACGGGGACGTGCGCGAAACGCGGATCTTTCTTTACGAATTCGCAGACTTCGTAACCGTTGCGCACGGGCATGAAAACGTCGGCCAGCACCAGATCGGGATTCACGTCGGGCAGGCGGCGCACCGCGGCTTCGCCATTGCCGACGGCGATGACTTCCACGCCGCGCTCTTGAAATGCGAGCACGACCATTTTTTGGATATTGGTGTTGTCGTCCGCAACCAAAATTCTGGGCACTGTAATCCCCCGGGCGGCTAGCCCCCATACGAGACGCGCCTAGCCCTGAACATAGCTATTGCAGCACCCCGGAGCAAGGGCGTCAACAAAGTCGAAGTACAGGAGTGCCTGAGTTGTTAGCAGGGAGTAAATAGCGAATCGGCGCGGTCTACCAAGGAATGAGTTTCTTCAATCCCTTCTTTTTCTTGCTGGTGGACTCTTCCTTGGTGTCGACGGGCGTGGGTTTTACCGAAGTGGAGGCTTTGTCCGCGGATTGCGCGGCGGGCTGGGCTGATGCTCCCGGAGCTGCTGCGGGGGCCACCCTGTCGCCAGCTGCCGCCGAGACGCTCGAGGAGCTTGCAGCGGTTGAGGAATCGGCTGGCGGATTTGCGGTGCCCGAGCCGTTCAGGCCTGCGTCCACCGTACCGTTGGAGGCGGGTGGAGGCGGTGCGGCGGCTGTTCCGGGCGCGGAGGTCTCCGTAGCGGGCGTTCTCGTCGCAGGCTGCTCGGAGGTTGGCTGGCCTTTGTCGTCGAGCGGCGTCAGAATTTCGGCGCCGACGCCGGTCTGGTTTGCGCCGGATCCCGCTGGCACGGTTGTCGCGTCTTCTGGAGTTACCACGTCGTTGCTGCTTCCCGCTGTCTGCGTGCTTGCTCCTGCGGCGCTGCCCGTCAGAGTAAAGGAAGGACCTGCGGCGCCGGGCCTGAGTACATCGGTGGCCGAAACCGCGTCGTTCGGGGGAGCCATTTGCGGAGTTCCGCCACGGGCTGCGCTGGAGACGTCTGGATTCCCCTTGAGCATTCCCATCGGGAGTTTCACCACCATGCTCTGGTGATGCTGCTTTTCGTACAGTTGCTGTTTCTGCATGCGCACGATCGCATCGGGATCGGCGGAAGGCACTGGCCTGCCCATGTCTTTCAGGCGCGCCTTGGCGCCCGGCGCGTCCTTCGAGAGCGGATAATCGCGCACGATGCGGTCGTAGCACTTGCTGGCGAGGTCGCTCCAATGATTTTTGTCGTCTTCATTCTTGGAAACTTGCTTGGCGCGTTCGTAGATATTTCCGAGCATCCACAGCGCGTCGTCGTTCTGGCTGTAGAGCGGGTAACGGTCGGTGACTTCCACCAGGCGCGCAGCGGAGGCGCGGAAATCCGCCTTCGTATAGTAAAAGTAAGCGATTTTGTAATCGCCATCGGCCAGGACTTCCTGCACATCGCGCAAGTACTGCTCCGCCTTGGGAAGCAGCGGGCTTTGCGGATATGACAACAGGAACGCCTGGAAAGCGTCTTCCGCGGCTTCGCCCTGGGTTTTGTCGCGGTCGGATTTCTCCATCATCTTGTAGTGCGCCAGGCCGATCTGCATTTGCGCGTAGGCCGCTTCATCAAGGAACGGAAAGAATGTGCGGAAGTCGTTGTATTCCTGGATGGATTGCGTGAGGTTGGTGGTGCCGCCTTCCTTATAGTAGGAGTCGGCTACGGCGAGCTTGGCCTTGGCGAGATATTCGCTGTCGGGATAGGTGTTGATCAGGGTTTGCAGCGCCAAGCGCCCTTCGATGTACCGGCCCGCTTTCAGGTCGGCTTGCGCGCGATCATAAAGCACCTTGTCCGGTTCCGCCGAGGTGTTTACGTCGATCGTTTGCTTCTTCTGATCCTTCTTTTTCTTGTTCGCGGCAGATTGGTCGGCGGGCTTAGCTTTGGGTTGCGGTTTGGGCTTGGCCGGGGCAGTGTCGGCTGCCGTCGGTGTGGGAGGGGGCGCGTTTTCACCGCTGCCGCCGGTCTGAGGCGTCGGCACTTGCGCCTTCGCGGCCGGGCTCACCAGGAACACGAAGCCGAGCGCAGCCAATAAAAATGTGGCGTTTCGATAACTCTTCAATTTTTTCGCTGCCATCGGATTATTCCAGTCAGACATTCGCAAGGTTATCCTATGCCCTTTGGCTCAAAGCTTGGGTAGCGAGTTTTTTCAACTGGCGCGTTGCAGCCGCTGGATCAGCTGTGTGGAAGATCGAGGTCCCCGCTACGAACGTGTTCGCTCCGGCCTGCGCCAGCTCGGCCGTGTTTCCCGGATCAACTCCCCCATCCACTTCAATCCGGAAGCTGGCATTATAGCGCGCTCGCATCTGATTCAGCTGCCGAATTTTTTCGTAGGTATTGGGGATGAATTTCTGGCCACCAAATCCCGGGTTGACGGTCATCACCAACACCGTATCCACCTTGTCGAGCACTTCACTGAGCATACCCACCGGAGTCGCCGGGTTGATAGCCGCGCCCGCTTCCGCACCGAGTTCGCGGATCATCGCCAACGCCCGGTCCAGGTGAACTGTGGCTTCCTGGTGCACGAGGATACGGTTGCCGCCAGCGCGTATGAAGTCCTCGATGTAGAGTTCGGGCTGCTCGATCATCAGATGCACATCCAGGGGCAACCGGGTTGCCTTGCGAAGCGAGGCCACCACGGGAATTCCCAGGGAAATGTTGGGGACGAAGTGGCCGTCCATGATGTCGACGTGGAGGACGTCCGCGCCGGCTTCTTCGACGACGCGGACGTCCTCGCCCAGCTTCGCGAAGTTCGCGGCGAGGATGGAAGGCGCAATCTCAATGCGTGCGTAGGTCATGATGGCAGGCAAATTCTAGCACATGCGTTTCGCCCGATTGGTGGTTTAAGCAACCGGGCCAGATTCTGAGGCTACTGCGCGGGCTCCGCGCTATAATTCGAGATGCGGCGGCCCCCCTGCGTGCGCAGGATGGGTCTTGTAGTCGGAGTCCACAATGATTGACAGTTTCCGCGCGGGACTCGCGCTTGCCGCTGCGCTAGTCCTTTCTTCCAGTATTGCTTCGTGGTCGTACCTGCACGCAAAACGATTCGATCAGACCATTCAAGTGACCGGGTCCGCGAAAAAGCGGATCAAATCCGACGTGATGATTTGGCAGGCGTCCGTTACGGTGGAGTCGAGCAGCCTTCCGGAGGCTTATGGGAAGCTGAGCCGCGACGTCGCCAAAACCCAGGCGTTTTTAGTGGCCCACGGCGTGCCGCCCGAGCAGATCGTGGTGTCCGCCGTTAGCACGACGCCGATTCGCCCGCCGCAGCGCCGGGAAGCCGAATCGCTCTCCGGAAAGGTCAGCGGGTACCAGCTGAAACAGTCGCTCGCGGTGCACAGTTCGGATATCGACAAGATCTCGTCGGTGTCGCGCCAAGTGACGGAGCTGATCAATCAGGGGATCTTGCTGGAGTCCGAAGAGCCACAGTACCTGTACACGCGCTTGGCGGAAACCAAGGTGCAAATTCTGGCCGAAGCAGCACGCGACGCACGCGAGCGAGCCGCGCAAATCGCCGCGAGCGCGGGGAGTAGCGTCGGCCAAATTCGCTCGGCTGAAATGGGTGTGATTCAAATCACGCCAGCTGATTCCAATAACGTTTCGGACTACGGCGAGAACGACACGAAGTCGCTCGAGAAGGACGTGAACGCGGTGGTGCACATGTCCTTCGCTCTGGATTAGAACGATTGTTTCGCTGGTTGGTGAGCACTTCGCGGCGATCGGACTGCAGGCATCGCGCTTGAGATGAGCAAGCGGAGACGGTTGGACGAACTACTCCGCTAACTGCAGTTCGATCGTGGTGTTCGCATCCAAGCGCGCGCCGCGCGAGGGAGTTTGTCCTATCACGGTTCCGTGCAGTCCGCCGGGGACGGGCGCGAACGTCAGCTTCGTGACTTTCAGACCTGTGCCAGCGAATTTCGATTCCGCTTCGGCGACAGAAAAGCCGACCAGTTCCGGCATCAGGTACGCCGCAGGCCGCGGGCCCAGGGAGACCAGCAAATCCACGTGCGGGCTGGTGACGTCGGAAGTTCCTGGCGCGGGATCCTGTTGTAGCACCGCTTCATTTTCAGTTCCGGCAACGTATGCCTGAGAAATCTCGCCGACCTGCATTCCCGCACGCAACAGCTCGATGCGCGCGGCGCGAATGCTGTGGTCGGTGAGAATCGGAATCGTGGCTTGCTTCGGCCCGAGGCTAATCACGACGTGCGCGTACTGGCCGATTTTCACTTTCATTCCTGGCGGAGGAGTTTGGCGCACGACGGTATCAGCGGGCAGGGGACTGAACATGCGGTCTTCGACTTTGAATGCCACGCCGCGGCCTTGCACTATTTGTTGGGCTTCCACAGCTTTCTTTCCGACGACGTCGGGCATGGCCACTTCGCGGCCTTGAATGGCGAAGCGCATCGCGGTGAGCGCGCTGAGAAACGCGACGGACATCAGAATGAAGGCAAGTAGCGCCATCCGGAAGATCCATTCCAGGCGTTCGCGAAATGTCATCTGTTTGCCTCAGCCACCCTTGCCTTGGGCGATGCACTACGAGCCTAACACGACTGACGGCGGCGGCACTTGGTGGCCGATGGCGGTCGCGCTCTGGCGGTTAACTCCGCTGGCTCCAGAGTCCTACGTTCTGCTGATGACCGCCGCGAAGAACCCATCTGCTTCGAGCTGGCCCGGTGTGGTGTGAAAGTATCCGTCGCGATCGAAAAGCCTTTCGTATTCGCAACCTGGGACGAGCTTGTCTTTTAGACCGTGCGCCGCTTCGCTTCTGACGATTTGTTTGAATCCGCTGACGCCGCGCAACGCCTGTTCGACGACCTGTTCGTTCTCTTCCGGCTCCATCGAGCACGTGGAATAAACGAGGCGCCCGCCTGGCGCCAGCCGCTCTAGCGCCGATTTGAGCAGCGCGTTCTGCAGCGCGCGAAATTCCGCGAGCTGCTCCGGCTGCAGCCTCCAACGAATTTCCGGATGCCGGGAGAGCGTGCCGGTGCCAGAGCACGGCGCATCCACGAGAATGCGATGGAAGAGTGCGCCGAACGGCAGGGGGCTGGCTGCGTCCAGTTCGACCAATTGCACGCGCGTTAGTCCGAGACGCTTGAATTGTTCGCGCATCGCGCGCAGGCGGTGCGCGTGCCGGTCCGCGGCGACGACTAACCCGCTGGATCCTGCGGCGCGCACCAGGGGCGGGGTCTTTCCTCCTGGCGCGGCGCACAGATCCAGCACGCGGTCGTTCGCTTGCACGTCGAGGAGCAGTGGGATCGTTTGCGAAGCTTCATCCTGAATGGAAATCGCGCCGCAGCGGAAGGACTCGGTGCGCGTGGGACTGCCGCCGCTCGCCGCGAATGCGGATTGCAGAATTTTCCCGGATTCGATTCGTAAGCCCGCGCGCTGTAGCGCTGCGAAAATATCCTCGCGTCGCCCGACATCGTGCAGCGCGCAACTCAGTCGCGGCGCGCGATTGTTGGCCCCCAGAAGCGCGATTGTTTGCTGCTCGCCCAATCGCGCGAGCCAGCGCTCGACCATCCACGTGGGATGTGAATGCAAAATGCCCAGACGCTCTGCGTCCGGCGCGTCGGGCGCGAGGAACTTCTCAGCGGGGACGCGCGCTTCGTTTGAGGCGCGGCGCAGCACGGCATTCACCAGCGTCGCCGCCGAAGTCTTGCGCGCGGTTTTCACCAGCTCCACCGATTCGTTCACCGCCGCGCGGGCTGGAATGCGTTCCAAGAAACGCAATTGATACAATCCAATTCTCAGCGCTAGCGCCACCGGCAAGTCAAGGCGTACCGCGGGCTTTTTCAATTGCCGTTCCAGCAGAAAGTCCAGCAGCCTGCGCCACCGCAATACGCCCATCACCAGCTCGGTCGCGAGCCCGGCGTCTTCCACCTTTACGCGCGCGCCAAGTTCGGCGTGCAGCAGGTCGCTCGCGTACGCGGCTTCGACTTCGACGCGCCGCAAAACTTCGTAGGCGATTTTTCTTGCGGGACTGATCATTGTGCCATGAGACCACAACTATAGGCTGGATTGTAGGCGCCGTTCGCCAACCGTCTGCTCCGGTCTATTTGGGAACTCTTCGAATCGCGCCATCGAGCGTGTAGGTGAAGAAGGCTTCGTAGCCCTTGCGGTCCACGCCGCCGTAGCCCGAGACCTTGATTCGGATCGTCTTTTCGTCGAGCCACGCGACGCCCTCTATATAAAGATGATCGTTCGAAAAGATGCGAGCGCTGCCAGGGTACTTCGTACGCAGCTCTTCTGTTACCTTGATGCGCCGCCGAGAATCATCGAGAAGAATGACGTAGGCATCTGTGAAATTGCTGCCAGCGTAGTCATTGAGGATCAGGCCTGAACCGCTGGGCGACCATAGGATGTCGACGCTTCGATCGTAGGAGAAGAGTTGATTGCTGGTTTTCTTGGAACGATCTTCGAGAAGCAGTCGATGTGCGGCGCTCGAACCGTCGTAGTCAATATTTCGGATGACGTAGCGGCCATTTGGCGATTTTGACGATGACCGGCCGCCAGGGAATGTCTGTACAGACTGCCTTGCGCCCAGAGAGAAACAGAACACAATTGTGAGCACAAAACTGATTGCTGCCTTCACCGATACTTTCGGTGGACTCATCTGGTTAGGCTCCGAATCGCTCCCCGGGCGCGAGCCGCGCGCCGTTTGCGAATTCGCGCACGGAAATTTTGTTGCGTCCTTCGAGCTGCACGAATTCCAGGCGCAGCTCGCTGCCTTCTCCGCAGGCCACGTTCACTTCGCCGCCGCTCGTGCGAATCGTGCCGGGTGTTTCCTGATTCGGCTGCGTTGCCGTTGTAGGGGCGGGCCTTAGGCCCGCCCCTACGGTGCCTTCGCCTGCTATCGATGGATCGGGCTTGGCGGGCTTGCCCCAAATGGTGCACTGCTTTCCGCGGAAAGTGGTGAATGCGCCGGGCCACGGCTGAAAGCCGCGGATGCGGTTGTAGATTTTCTGCGCGGGGAACGACCAGTCAATTCTGCCGTCCTCTTTTTTCAGGGGAGGCGCGAGAGTCGCTTGCGAATCATCTTGCGGCAGAGGCTTGAGCGTTCCGCGCTCGAGTCCGCGCAGCGTCTGGACCATCAGGGGCGCGCCTGCTTCGGCCAGCCGTGCGTACAGTTGCGGCGCGGTTTCCTCCGGCGCGATTTCGGTTTCGTGCTGCAACAGCATGGGCCCTGTGTCCAGACCCGCGTCAATTCGCATCGTGGTCAAACCAGTGCGCGTCTCGCCGCTGGCGATGGCCCAGTGAATCGGAGCGGCGCCGCGATATTTCGGCAGCAGCGAGCCGTGCAGGTTGATCCATCCCAGGGGCGGAATGGCGATGAGGCGCGCGGGAATAATTTGGCCGTAGGCAATGATTACCACCACGTCGGGCGCGGTGGTGTGGAAATATTCGTACGCTTCTTCTGCGCGGATTTTCTGTGGCTGGTACACGGAGATTCCGGCGGCAACGGCGGCGGACTTTACCGGCGAGACGGAAATTTCCTGGCCGCGGCCGCGCGGGCGGTCGGGCTGCGTGACGACTCCTGCGATTGTGAAATCGGGACGCGCTAGCAGCTCACGCAGCGTGGGCAGAGCAAACGCCGGTGTGCCGCAGAAAATAATTCTTAGCGGCGGCACGAGCGTCCTACCACTCGCCCGCTTTTTTCAGTTTGCGGATTTTGCGTTTGATCAGGTCGCGCTTGAGCATGCTCAGGTGCGTGATGAAGAGGACGCCGTTGAGGTGGTCAATCTCATGGCAGAAGGCGCGGGCGAGCAGACCTTCGCCGCGGCGTTCGAACTGAGCTCCCGTGGCGTCTTGCGCGCGGACGGTGACGTACTGCGGGCGTTCGACGTAGCCGCGGAAACCGGGCAGCGAGAGGCAGCCTTCCTCTTCGCGCTGCTGGCCTTCGGCGTAAATAATTTCGGGATTGGCGAGGACCATTTTCGCTTCGGGAATTTTTCCGTTGGAGACATCAATTACCGTGAGGCGGAGGCCGACGCCAATCTGCGGCGCAGCCAGTCCAACGCCGTTAGCCGCGTACATGGATTCGAACATGTCCGCGACGAGCTTTTGCATGTCCTCGTCGAACTTTTCGACGCGCTTGCCGGGAGTTTCAAGCACCGGGTCGCCGTATTTCACAATCGGATGAATCATTTCTCGATTTCGCCTTCGTAGCTGCGACGTTCTGAGTTTGTGCGACAGCTGCAAAAACGGAACTTCCGCGGCTGAAGCCGCGCCGTTTTTGCCTGCGGTAATGTCGTGGCTAAAGAGTCTGTGTGAGAACTCACAACTCATTCCTCGAGCGGCTAAAGCCGCTCTGATCTTGCGGCGGTCACGGCACGGCTAGAGCTGTGCCCGGCCGAACAGCAGAGGATCTCACACACATTCTAAAGCCACGACTTACAAAGATTCCCGACTCCGCACACCGACTGTTCCGCTGCCAGGTCTTGTCTTCGAACTTCCAACTTCTAACTGTTGAATTCCGACTCTCGTCGATCAACTCCCAGCCCTCAGGCATCTACGTCCGGCTAAAAGTCATCGAGCTGCTTCTGATACCCGTCGAAATTTCTACGCGTTTCGCCGAGTGAATCGCCGCCGAATTTTTCCAGGAACGCGCCGGCGAGTTCCATCGCCAGCATCGCTTCGCCTATGACGCCTCCTGCTGGCACCACGCAGACATCCGAACGCTCATACGCAGCTTTCAGCGCTACTTTCGTGTTCAAATCCGCGGTGAGCAGCGGGCGGCGCAGCGTGGAGATCGGTTTCAAATATCCGCGCACGACGACGTCGCTGCCGTTGGTGATGCCGCCTTCCAGTCCGCCCGCGCGGTTCGAGGTGCGCTCGAAGCGTTTTTTCGCGGCGTCGTAGCGGATCTCATCCTGGACTTCGGAACCGTAACTCGCGGCATTGCTGACGCCTGTGCCGAATTCGACTGCTTTCACGGCTTGAATGGACATCACGGCGCGCGCGATGCGCGCGTCGAGTTTTTCGTCCCACTGCGCGTGGCTGCCGAGGCCTGGCGGAATTCCGCGCGCGACGACTTCGAATACGCCGCCCACCGAATCGCCCGCGCGCAGGACGTGATCCACTTCTGCGATCATGCGTGATTCGGCGGCCGTATCCACGCAGCGCAGTGGCGATTCCAGATTTTCGCACACCGTGGTGATTTCTTCCCAAGTGGCCGGGCGCTCCAGGCGCGCGTGGCCGACCGCGATGGTGTGGCTGAGCACCTCGGCGGCGAATTCGCGCAACAATAATTTTGCGAAAGCGCCCGCTGCGACGCGCGCGGCGGTTTCGCGAGCCGAAGCGCGCTCTAGCACGTAGCGTGCATCGTGAAAATTAAATTTCAGTGCACCGGCCAGGTCCGCGTGGCCGGGGCGGGGCGCCGTGAGTTGGCGTTGGGCGCTCTTGGGGTCGCCGTGGCCCGCGCCCTCGGCGTCTTCGGCACTCTCGGCGCCTTCCACCGGCAGCGTCTTCTCCCAATTTTTCCAATCGCGGTTTTCAATGCGCACGGCGATGGGCGCACCGATTGTCCTTCCGTGACGCACGCCGGCTAGAATGTCCGCGGCGTCTTTCTCAATGCGCTGGCGTCCGCCGCGGCCGTAGCCCAACTGGCGGCGATGCAGTTCGCGCTGAATAAATTCGAGATCTACGCGTACGCCCGCAGGGAGTCCGGAGACCCAGGCAATCAACGCCTGCCCGTGAGATTCACCGGCTGTGAAAAATCGCAGCATATTGGGTCGGACCTCGCATGCAGGCACGAATGACAGATTCTACCGGACGCTTCCACGCGCGTAAAGGCGCGCTGGATGCGGGTGTGCTGGATTCGAATGTGGGACAGGAGCGCGGATTTGATTCGCGAAATTCGGGTGCGGAGCTAGCTTCCGAGTTGGAGGGTGAATTTCGCGTAGGCGCTGCGCTTCATTCGGGTGGTGGTTTTGTTTCCGGTGAAATCCACCAATTCTTCGTGGTAGTCCTTCGGCAAATTTTGGCCTACCAGGCTGAGCGGCGCGTTCCAGCTCGTGTGGTAACCGCGTTCGAGTTTCGAGCCGACGGTGAGGAAGAGGTTGTCCGGAATGAGAACGATTTCGTCTTGGCGGAAGGAGTTGAGCAAGTGACTGTTCGCGTTCGGCGGAATCAGGGAGATTGCCAGATTGTCGGCCGTGTGTGATGCCGCGGGAATGCGTTTTGTCACACGCGTCGAATTCTTCCGCGGATGTCTGCTTGACGCAGCGCGGATCAGCCGTTACGCTTCCGGGGACTCGGCGCAGGCGGCGCATTCCGTCCGCACGCGTCGCCAAAAATGCCCGAAGCCAGCGCCACCCCATCGCTCCCAGCGGTTCTCGGCGAAGTATTGAAGCGCCAGGTCGCGGCTGTGCAGGATTACACACTGCTGACCATCCAGACGCTGCGGTGCATGTTTTCGCCGCCGTACTACTGGCTCGACACCCTGGAACAAATGGACATTGTCGGGGTCGGCTCGCTGCCCATCATCGTTGTGGCCGGACTTTCCATCGGCGGAGTGTTGGTGCTGCAAACCGCGGCACAATTCCAACGGTTCGGTGAAACGGCGCTGACCGGCGACGCCGTATCGCTGGCGCTGGTGCGCGAACTGGGCCCGGCGGTGACGGCTTTGCTGGTATCGGGGCGCAACGCGTCGGGAATGGCGTCGGAACTTGGTTCGATGGTGGTGACCGAACAGGTGGACGCCATGCGCGCGCTAGGCACCGACCCCATACGCAAGTTGATGATGCCGCGGGTGATTGCCACGGTGCTGATGGTTCCGCTGCTCACCGTGGTGTTCGATTTTGTGGGGCTGTGCGGCGGATTTCTGGTCGCTTACTCCACCTTGCGGCTTGGTGCGGTGCAGTTCTGGACGCGCGCGATCAATTCGCTGGATATTGGCGACGTGGTACAGGGCATGACCAAGCCGGTGGTATTTGGGCTGATCATCGCGACGGTGGGTTGCTACTGCGGATTGCGCGTGCGCGGTGGAACCCAGGGTGTAGGTCGCGCGACCACCACGGCGGTGGTAATTTCCTCGGTGTGCGCGTTGGTCGCGGATTTCTTTCTGTCGCGATTGTTGCTGTATCTCTTCCAGTAATGGCGTCGAGTTTCGTGCGTGATATTGCCGGCAGGAGTTTGCAGCGTCCGCGGCCAGCGTTAGACGCAATGCTGTATCGCACCCACGGCGCTGGTTGCGTGGCGATGGTGCATTGCGAGGCTTTGCCGAAGCGTGGCTCCGAGTAAATAAAGACGCGACCCGCCACACGATTCTGCTGGTTTCCATTTATAATCGGACGCATGACGCGCGACGTTCCGCCGCTCGGCTCCTCCCGAAATGTTGCGAACGCCTCGCGCTCGTTGCCGCGCGAAAGGGCGCAGCAGGAAATACACAGCGTACCGGGCGAGGCGCTCATCTCCCTCCGCGATGTACACCTGGGGTTCGAAGATCGCGAAGTTCTGCAGGGAATTTCATTTGACGTAGCGCACGGCGAAACCAAAGTGCTGCTGGGCGAGACCGGCGCGGGCAAAACGCTGGTCATGAAGCTGGCGGCCGGATTGATCCAACCCGACTCCGGGCACGTGCTGGTGATGGGCCACGACGTGAGTGAAATGCCGGAGAGCGAACTGCTGAATTTTCGGCGGTCCATCGGATTCGTGTTTCAGGAAGGCGCGCTGTTTGATTCCATGACTGTTTCCGACAATGTGTCGTTTCGTTTGCGCGAAGAGGCGATGGACGAAACGGAAATTGATGAGCGGGTGCGCGAGGCCTTGCGCTTCGTGGAGATGGAGGAGGCACTGGAAAAATATCCCGCGGACCTTTCCGGCGGAATGCGCCGGCGGGTTTCGATCGCGCGCGCGCTGGTGGATCGTCCGCCGGTAGTGCTGTACGATTCGCCGACAGCGGGGCTGGATCCGGTGACGTCGCAGACGATTATCACGCTGATCCTGCGCGGGCGCGATTTGCAGGACGTGACCGCGTTACTGGCGACCCATCGCGTGCAGGACGCTTTCGGATTGGCGAATTTTCGTTTCGATAAGGCCAGTGGCCATGTGGTGCCGCTCGCTGGCAACGGCAAATCCGGCCTGGCGCAATCGCTGGCCGAGCGCGAGAAGGCCGCGGAGGGCGGCAAAGAGCGAAATGAAGCGCAGCCGACCAACGTGCTGGTCCTGCGCGACGGCAAAATTTATTTTGAGGCGCCGGCCGACGAATTGCTGAGCACCAAGGACGAGTATCTGAGAAAATTTCTGGCTTCGGCGGAATGAGACCGTCGTTCGCAATCACTGAGGAGGCAAGGCCATGGCGCAACGCAAGCAACTGACGTGGACGGAGCTGCGCGTAGGACTTTTTGTGCTGGTGGGTCTGTTCATTCTGGCGGTGGCGATCTTCTATATTACGGGGGCGGGAATATTGGGGCCGAAGTATCGCCTGTACACCTATCTGCCGGAGGTCGAGGGCGTGACGGCGGGCGCGCCGGTGCGCCTGGACGGCGTGGCCATCGGCAACGTGGAGAAGATCGGGCTGAACCCGCATCCCACGGACCGCACGCAGAGCATCCAGCTGATCTTGCGCATCGACAAGAAATTCATGTCTGACGTGCGGACGGACTCGACGGCCAGCCTGGTGACCGAAGGATTGCTGGGAGATCGCTACGTGACGATCAAGCGCGGATTGACCGGCCCAGCCTTGCAGGCGAACAGCACGATTCCCGGCGCGCCGGCGGTGGCGATGACGGAGATGGTCGAGCGCGGGACCGATTTGCTGGTGACGTTGAACACGGTGTCTGGTGAACTGCGCGGGATTGTGGATCAGGTGAAAGGGGGCCAGGGCACGGTCGGAAAGTTGATCACCGATCCCGCGCTATACAACAATGTGAACGCTACGGTGGCGCGGTTGAACTCGATGGTTGGATCGATTCAGGAGGGCAAGGGCACGGTGGGGAAATTCGTCACTTCGGATGAGCTGTACACGAAGGTGAACGCGACCGTGGACAATGTGAACGATGTGATTGGTGCGGTGAAGGAGCAGAAGGGAACGGCGGGCAAGTTGATTTACGATCCGGCGGTCTACAACAGCGCGAAAGGGTTTTTGGACAACGGCAACGCGGTGTTGAGTGACGTGCGCGCGGGGAAAGGATCGCTCGGGAAATTTGCCACGGACGAGGCGCTTTACAACAATTTGCGCGATGCTTCCGCGCAGGTGCGCGATGCTTCGGCGAAACTGAATGCCAATCAGGGGACGGCTGGGAAATTGTTCACGGATCCGAATTTGTACGACAACCTTACGGGGATGACCGGCGATTTGCGTTTGCTGATTGGAGATTTTCGCAAGGACCCAAAGAAGTTTCTGCATGTGAAGCTGGCGGTGTTTTAAGGCGTCGGCTTATAACCGGCGGTCGCAGAGCGAAAGCTGCTAAAGAACCAAATACCGAGCCGCTCCGTGCAAGCAAGATATTCATCGGATCGTGACAACAAACGCTCGTTTCGGCGCCGTGCGGCGCTCCTCGTGGCTGCTTTCGCAATTCTCGCGCTCTGCGCCGGTTCTACGACGCTAGCGCAATCACAGGCGAAGCCCGCGGCGGAAACGCAAACGCACCCAACCGAGCAGGCTGCAGACAGCCAAGTGGCGATTCGCAAGATCACTCCGGAAATGCACGCGAGCTTTGGCGCAACGCTGGCGAACTTACAGCCCTCCGTGAAACAGTGGATGAGCGAGCAAGCGCGCGTCGAATCGCAGCGGCCGGCGCCGGACCCGGCAGCGCTAGAGAGGGCCATTCGCGCGCGATTTGGAAAGAATCTTCCCGGAACCGATGTCGCCGAGCTCGAATTCGTGGTGTTGATGTTGTCGATTGCGCCGCAATACAACGCTTTGCTGCAGTCGGTGGAAGAAGTAAAAGCGCACAGGCAGGCGAAGCAAGCGTTGGGCGACGCAATCGGCAACGTAGGCGGCGATGTTGCCCCAAATCCAGCGGCCGGCGCGAAAGCCGATACGAATGCGCCTTGTATCACGGCCAACTGCCGTTCTCTGGCGCAGGCTGCGACACAAGTGGCCAGCTTGACAGCGCAAAGCAGCCATCCGCTACGCTACGACCTGCCGAGCGATTTTAGCTATGCGCAGGCGCAACAAGCGTTGCAGCAGATGCGGCAGGATTTGAAGATCTTGAACCTGTCGAGCGAAACAGAGCAACAAAGGTTGCAGACGGCCCAGCAGGGCTGGTCCCAAATAATGGATATTATTTCGCATGCCATGAAAGCGATGAACGGCACCTCCCGCAGCATAGTGCAGAACCTGAAGTAGACTCGCGCCTGAATCAGCCGATCGCTATTGTTTCGTCGTTGCGGGAATTCTTAGCCACCAGACTGTGCCGGCATAATCGGAGAAGCAGACGTGGCCGCCGGATTCTTCGAGGACGCCCTTGCTGCGGTCTGAAAACTGGACCGTGGCGACGATGCCGGGCGGAACCAATTCGTCCCACTCCACGTAGCGAGAGACTTCCGTGGTTTGTGCATTCAGCACCGCGACGATGTGTTTGCGGAGTTCTTCGCGGTCAGGTTTTTCCTGGCCGGTGCCAAGACGACGGATGATCACTACCGCGATGGGCGCGCCAAACAGCTCATTGACGGAAAACGGCCTGTCGAAGCTGCGGTAGCCGTCTTTCGTTGCGCCGAACGCACTGCAGGCTTTGCCGAACGGCTCGGCGGGTGACAGGTGTGTCGTGCCGTCCGTATTGGCGGGTTCTTTCGCGTTCGCATCGCTGGAGGGCGATCGCTTTTCCAGTTCGACGACGACTCTCGGGTCCTTGTTTTTGTCTTGGGTTTTCTCTTGCACGTAGCCGGGCTGGGCTGCCGCGACGGCGAGCGCGAGAATCACGAGAAAATTTTGCGGGCTTCTGAGCATTTCGTTCCTCGGGACGCGACACGCCCGGAAATCGGGATTGTACTGCAATTCATCGCGGCGCGTGGCGGCTTCACGTAGATTCACGGACCACAAGCTTGGCGTGCGGCAGCTGCGGCGCGGAAGTTCACTGCCTGTGATGCGAGGGGCGGGGAACACACCGCGTCCTCGTTTGCAATTTCCGCGCCGCTGCATTCACGCTACGGCTTGTGGTCCGTGCTACGCCTCGTCGTCCAGCACGAGCTCGATGTTGCGCTCGTTTTCCTTCCTGTCGCCGGGAGCGACGAAGCCGGCCTGGCGCTTTGGTCCGCGCGGCGTCAGCGTCCAGGCGATTTCTTCCATTTGCAACAGGGTTTGGCGGCCCTTCTCTTCATAGGTGGAACATTCGCGGACTGGGAAGGGCACTTCTCTTTCCGGCCAGGTCGCCCGGCAGACCACTACTTGCTCGCTCTCGCGGTAGCCCTTGAGGATGTGCGAACGGAAACAGGTGTCGCATAGTGACGGGCCGTGCGTCGGCGTGGCGTTTTTCATGTTGATGCTCATGTGCGTACTCCTTCCTGGAAGCGGGGGTTTCTCCGCTTCGAAATTTTGGATTTTGCGCACGGGCGCAGACACAAACCCGCGGACGCACCGGCGCGCACGGCGCTAGAGGAGCGTGTTGCAGGCGCGAAAACTGGTTGGCGGAACCGGGAACTGTGCCAGCCGATGGTTCAAGCTACGTTTTACGCAGTTGAGAGCTAGGGAGACGTTACCGGGAGGGATTGCTGAACATACGGCCACAATCCCTGCGCAGCGTCTTGGCCGCTGGCTCCGACTGCGAATTGTGTTGGCGTATGGTCATGCTGTGTTTTTCTCCAGCTTGCGCGAATTTACGCGAAGAGTGGTGGGAAGGCAATTGCAAAGTGCTGAACGGTGAAAAATTCGCGGCGAATGGTTTTTGGGGCGGGGTGAAATGGGAAAGTCGATGCGCGACCTCGAAGAAGTGCCGCGGTTAGCCACGAGGGAGCGAGGCAAGCCTCTCCCAGGGCGTTTTGTTGCCGGACTCTTTGCTTCTGCAAAAGGGGCGGCCCTTCTGTCCCGATGCATTCGGGGCCTCAGGACAAGCAGGGCGCCGCACTCCACATGAGGCTAGGCTTACTCGGCTTGGCCGGAGTGTTCGACGGCTACTTCGTGGACGCGGCGAAGGTCTAGTTTGCCGCTGCCTAGGTGCGGGAGTTCGTCGATGTGAAAGAACTGATTGGGGCGGGGGATCCAGAGATTGGGCAGGCCGGAACTTGCTAGCTTTTCCAGGACTGGCTTCAGGGCATCGGGGGCTAGCGTGTACAAGACTACCAGGCGCTCGCCCTTTTTTCCGTCGGGGACGCCGGTTACTACGAATTGCTTTTCTGCGGAACCGGCAAGTTCTTGGAGTTTTTCTTCGATTTTTATGTGCGGGACCATCTCGCCGCCGATTTTGCTGAAGCGGCTGAGGCGGTCGGTGATGGTGAGGAAGCCGTCTTCGTCCTCGGCGGCGATGTCGCCGGTCGTGTACCAGCCGTCTTGCAGCACTTCGGCGGTTTTTTCGGGCTTGCCGAGGTAGCCGAGCATGACGTTGGGGCCGCGCACGAGCAGCAGGCCGGGCGTGCCGACCTCGCGGCGTTCGCGCGTATCGGGGTCAACGATACGCACGCTGACGCCGGGCAGCGGATGGCCGATACGTCCGCGCTTGGAGCCGACCTGGCGGAAACCGGGCGCGCGAAAATCGCGAGTGTTCACAGCGACTACCGGCGAACATTCCGTGCAGCCGTAGCCTTCCAGCGGACGAATGCCGAAACGGTCTTCGAACGCGAGTGCGAGGGGTTCGGGCAATTTTTCCGCGCCGACCACGACGAATTGCAGGCTGCCGAAATCTTCGGGCAGGCAGCGGCGGGTGTAAGCCTGCAGAAACGTGGGGGTCGCAAGGAGAAACGTGACTTGATAATCGCGGACCAGTTCGCTGACGGCAGTGAGATCGAGCGGGCTGGGATGATAGGCGACGCCGACACCTAGGACGGCGGGAAGCCACAGCGTCACGGTGAAGCCGAAGGAATGGAAGAAGGGCAGGACGCCGAGCAGGACGTCGCCCTTGCCGAGCATGAAGGTCTGGGCCATCTGGTCAATGTTGGACGTGATGTTGTAGTGCGTGAGCATCACTCCTTTGGGTTCGCCGGTGCTGCCGCTGGAAAAGATGATGGTGGCCAGATCGTCGAGCTGTGTGGGTTCTCCGGAACCGAGCGCGCGTTCGAGCAAGCGGCTCGGCAGAAACCAGAGCAACAGGGCCGCGATTTTTTCGCTGAGGCGCGGGCCAGCGGCGATTTCTTCGAGCAGGATTTGTTTTCCGGGCACTTGCAGCGGAAGTTTTTCGAGCAGCAGCTGGGTGGTGATTACGGTTTGCAAGTTGCATTGCTGCGCGCAGGACGCCAGAGTTTCGTTCGACGCAGTGTAGTTCAAATTCACGGGAATTTTTCCGCTGAGCGACGCTGCGAAGTTCACCAGCGCGCCGGGAACCGACGGCGGCAGCAGGATGCCGACCATTTCCTGGCCGGCCCAGACGCGGCGCAGGCGTCGCGCGAGAAAAATCGAGCTGAGCAGCGCGTTGCCCCAGTTCATGCGCGGGCGGCGCTTATCGGCTATCGCGAAGCGGAACGGATAGTGATGCGCGGTGCGGATCAGCGAGCGCGGCAGGGTGTTCATGCGGCTCTTGTGATGGCCATAGGCTTCGGATTGCAATTCCTGCACGGCTTCGCGGACTTCGAAGGCGGTGGCGCTGGACGGCATGGGCGCGCCGAAACTCACCGTGACGGGATAGGGAATGTTGCGCGGAAGTTTCCAGAGGAAGCGGCCGCGCTCGTAGCTGAAAATGCTGCCCCATACGCCGTCGAGACTGACGGGAACGACGGGAGCGTTGATGCCCTTCATGATGCGTTCCATGCCGCGGCGGAAAGGCAGGAGCTGGCCGATGCGGGTGATCTGGCCCTCGGCGAAGATGCAGACGATTTCGCCGTTGCGTATGGCATCGCTGGCTTCGCGCAGGGAATGGATCATGTCACGCGGGCGCAGCTGCGAGGAGATGGGAATGGCGCGAATCATCTTCGCGAAGGGCTTGATGTAGGGCTGGTCGTAAATATCTTTAAAGAGGAGGAAGCGGATGGCGCGATCGGTGGAGGCGAGGAGCAGGAGCGCGTCCACCAGAGACATGTGATTGGAGACGAAGAGCGCACCGCCCGATTCGGGGACGTTGTCGCGGCCTTCGACGCGAATGCGGTAGACGGAATGCGTGATCATCCAAAGAACGAGGCGAATCAGGGAATCGGGCAGAAGATAAATGGAATAGGCGGTGGTGACGAGAGTGAGGATAGCGCCGTCGAGGAAAACGCCGGCGGGCGTTTGATGCAGGACCGTGGAGAAAAAGAAATAGGCACCGGCGGCTAGAAATACGCCCACGAATGAGAGCAGGTTCGCCGCGGCGATTACGCCGCCTTTTTCCTCGGGGCGCGGGCGATGTTGAATCAAGGCGTTAAGCGGCACGGCGAAAAATCCCCCGAAGAAGCCGAGGAGCCAGAGATCGGGGATGCGCAGACGCACGATGGAGACGATGAACGCGGCAGTGTGTTGAACGAGCGGAATGCCGACTTGCGATGCGCCTACCTGAAACCAGCCGGCCAGCGCCTCGGCTGGCCGGTCGAAATAAAGCAGAGCGCCGAACAGACTCATGCCGACCGCGCCGAGCGGAATCAGTCCATATTCGATTTTCCCCCCCGAGAGATAACCAGCCGCGAGGCTGCCCGTGCCGATGCCGATGCCTAACGCGGCCACGATGTAGCTGATGTGGGTTTCGTCGGCGTGCAGAATGTCGT
>Ga0210394_10001830_pt1 | contig 31828 bp, 43 predicted proteins | sample IncBWC12MmetaG_FD_160121 | JGI IMG/M metagenome (GOLD analysis project Ga0210394, IMG submission 160121) | Forest soil microbial communities from Barre Woods Harvard Forest LTER site, Petersham, Massachusetts, United States - Inc-BW-C-12-M | ecosystem: Environmental > Terrestrial > Soil >... | reverse complement strand
AACACGAAGTTTGATTTTCCTAAAGGATCGTTGAACGTTCCGATGTTGCCAGCAAAAGCCGCTGAAGCAGTTGACGAAGCAAACACGTCATTTACGAAGTTCATACAGAGCGACAAGAGTCCAGTCCTTCGCGGTTACACAAAGCACTGGCTAGGTCTTGTGTTTGCGCAGTACGACAGTGCAACGCTGAACGTATTGTCGTGATACACGACAACACGGTACCAGCGTTCGCGGTTGGTATAGTGGTTGGTGTCGTCGTTGCCGTCGTAGTAATGGCGATACCGTTCGTCTTGTTCGTGTAATGCCGACAAGACCACAACAGTTCAAGCCACCACAATGGCGGCCGTACAACAAACCAACGTTCAGTAACGATCCATTCTATCAAACGTCAGCATGGCGCACACTACGTGCGTCATGTCTGCAACGTGATGGTTTCAAGTGTACTGTTGTTGGTTGTCGTACACCAACGCAACGTTTGACAGCACACCATATCATCGAGCGAACCAATGGTGGTGTTGATGCATTGTTCAATCTATTAACGCTGTGTACCAACTGTCACAACAGAACGCATGGTAAGCGATGATGGAGACAATATGATTGCTAACGTGTTGTTGCTTTTGTTTGTGTTGGTGTTGCTGGTTATTTTTTTCAGGTAAAAAGAAATCTACCGCGCGGTTAGTTATTACAGTGCCAAGATGGTAACCATGCCGGAAGAACCCGCCCCGTGGTGGGGGTCTTGTATCTCTGGCACATGAGGGGCTGCAACCGGCCAACAGGAAAACTTACACGTCCACAAAATGGGGAGATTCGATGAAAACGACGAAAACGACCGTGGATGAAGTATCGACAGGGTCACAGCGACCGATTGATAGTGCTTGAGGGGAAAACATGCCTTACTTACAAAACCTTTTGATGCTTCTTGATGAAATCATCAACACCATTACAGGCGGCTACCCCGACGAAACGGTTTCGTTGCGGCTCGCACGCAAGCGCAATCTAGGAATTTGGTACGGCTGCGTTGGCTGTTGGCTTCTTGGCAAGATCGTGAAGAACCATTGCGACAACGCAATAGCCAATGAAGCCGCGTCTGTTAAGGCTCGCGGCCTATGAGCACGCTTGAAGAGAAACTACAGCACGTAAGCGACACAGCTAAGGCGCGTCGGGTTCGCTACTCTGAAGTCAAACCAATCATTGAGGAAGCAATCGCGGAGTTGGAGCGGTTGCGCGAATTCGAATTCATGTACCAAGGACTAACCAAGTAAGATGGCCACCGTATACGTTCAATCAAACGACCCGCTGTTTCAAGGCGCGGAGTCAAGCGTCTGCCGCACAGGCGCTATTATCTCTACTTCGGACACGGTTGATATCGCAGTACATCCCAAGTCGGTTGTTGCTGCAACGGCTGGTACTCTTGTTGTGTTGCCGCTGAAGAATTCGGACGGCGCGAACGCGTCCGGTATTCTTACTTTCACGGGACAGCCCGCCAACACCCAAACCGTTACGATAAATTCAAAGGTCTACACCTTTCAAACGGTTCTGACGAACGTAGACGGTAACGTGTTCATTGGCGCGACTGCCGCAATCTCGTTGGCTAACCTTTTCGCTGCGTTGACGTTGTCCGCTGCCGGTTCCGGCTCAGCCTACGCCGCTGCCACTACGGCACACACCACAGTTGCTGGCACGAGCGTCGCGGGGCTAAAGCTTACCGCAACGTCTCTATTGAACGGCACTGCCGCGAACGCTTACGCTTCGACAACAACGGTTACCGGTGCAAGCTGGTCAGCGGCAACATTGCTTGGCGGTGTTGCTGGCGTGTATGTCACGTTCGGTTCTGTGCTCGCTGGCTATGTTGTCCCGTTCCGCGTCCGGCGTGTTAACGCAACCGGTACGTCGGCAACCTGTTACGCACTGTACGACTAAGGGAATTGAACTATGGCCCGGCCGCGCAAGCCTACGGCTGCGTTGGAATTGAACGGCGCATTTGATAGAAACCCCAAGCGAGCTAAGGAACGTGAGAACGAGCCTAAACCGCTTGGGAAGATTGGTGAACCACCCGACTCGCTCGCTAAAGAAGCGGCTGCGGTGTGGCGTGACATGGCCGCTGAAGCACATTGGCTTACGAGCGCCGACAGATTCCTTTTGGAAATTGCCGCTAAGTACATGGCGTATTTTCAAGGCGGGGGTGGCGATACCAAAACGATTGGCCAACTCATAACGGTATTGAACAAGTTAGGATTCGGTCCTGCCGAAAGAAGCAAAATCAACGGCCCGAAGCCCAAAGAAGACGAAGGCGAGTCCGAAGGAGTCCTTGGTCGCATCAAGCGCAAGTAAGAAGTACCCGCATTGTGAAGCGGGCGTTGCGTATTGTAAATCGGTTGTTGCTGGAGTCGTTCCGGCGTGCGTGTTTGTTCAGCAAGCCTGCAAGCGACACCTTGACGACTTAGAGCGGAAGAATTGGCCTTACTACTTCGATAAGGCGGCGGCTGAAGAGATTTGCGAATTCTCTTGCATCTTCCCGCACATTAAAGGGCCTCTTGCTGGCCAGCTTCTGAAGCTTGAGGGATGGCAAGCGTTCATCCTGTCTTGCATATTCGGTTGGAAAATCACCGCGAACAAGAAGCGAAGGTTCCGCCGCGTCTACATTGAAATGCCGCGAGGTAACGGCAAGACAACCATTAGCGCGACACCGGCACTTTATATGCTGGCGGCTGACGGCGAGGGCGGCGCGGAAGTCTACAGCGCGGCCCGCGTCAAAGATCAAGCCAAGATTGCCTTTGGCATCGCTCAACACATGGCGCGGAAATGTCCGGCGTTCAGAAACGAACTCGGCGTCGATGTTATTGCTCACCGTATCGTGCACACCCGGAGCGCTTCGTTTTTTGAAGCTGTGTCTTCTGATGCGGACTCTTTGGACGGCAAGAACGTTCACTTTGGATTGATTGACGAACTACACGCGCACCGCACGAGGGATGTTTATGACGCTATTGAAACGGGCTGCGGCAAGCGCGACCAAGCTATCCTTTGGGCTATTACTACGGCTGGCAGTGACAAGACAGGTATTGCCTACGAACAGCGCGCATATGCGCTTAACATTCTCAAGGGAGTCGTTGAAGATGATTCCTACTTCGGAATTGTCTACACGATAGACGAAGGCGACGATTGGACCGACCCGGAGATACACCGCAAGGCAAATCCGAATTACGGCGTTTCGGTTGAGGAAAAAAACCTAAACGATATGTGCAAGAAGGCGCAACACTCGCCAGCTTCACGCGCCGCGTTTCTGACGAAGCACTTGAACGTGTGGGTGTCATCTAATCAGGCTCTTTACCCGGTAGACAAATGGGACGCTTGCGCAGACGATTCATTAGACATTGCAAACTATGTTGGGCGCAAATGTCGTATTGCTGGCGATTTGGCGTCTAAGGTAGATATCGCGGCTGTCAATCTGGTCTTTGATGAAGACGACGGGACTGTAACAACCTTTTCGCGGTTCTACGTGCCAGAGTCGGCGTTGCTTGAGACGAAGAACGCTTCGTACGTCGCTTGGCAGATTGAAGGCCATCTTACTGTCACTGATGGCGACGTTATCGACTTCAACCGGATTGAATCAGACATTCGGGAAGACCTAGCGCGGTTCGAAGTTCTAGAATTGGGATTTGACCCGTGGCAGTCAACGCAAATGTCGACCTCGTTGATGGGTGAGGGCGCGAACGTAGTTGAGTTTCGTCAAGTGGTGTCGAACTTTTCAGAGCCAACTAAGGAATTGGAAAGCCTAATGCGTACCGGAAAAATCCGGCATGAAGGTAATCCCATTATGTCTTGGATGATTGGCAACGTTGTTGGCCACTACGACGCGAAAGACAATGTCTACCCGCGCAAAGAGCGACAAGAAAACAAAATAGACGGTGCCGTTGCGCTGATTATGTCCCTTGGCTTGAAGCTGAAGGGCGAAGTGCAAAGCGGCTCTTACCTTTCAACAAATGATTTGATGATTCTTTAGGGGGTTCAATGCGGTCATACATTAAGGACGGCATTGGACTAATAGGGGTTGGACTTGTTTCATACGGCGCTTGGCTCGTATTGCCTGCGGCTGGATTCATCACAGGCGGTATGTTCTTAATCGTCGGAGTCATTCTATTTTCAAGGTCTGCAAAAAAGTAAATGGGGATTTTTGATAACGTAGCGTCATCTTTCGAAAAGAAGATGACCAGCATTGCAGACTACACATGGGCTGAAATATTCCCGCACACAAACGCAAAATCTGGAGTCTCTGTCAACGTTGATACGTCGCTTCGCGTAACAACGGTGTTTGCATGTTGCCGCGTTCTTGCGGAAGGTCTGGCGCAACTCCCCATCAACCTATTTCAGGTTGACCCGGTAGACGGCTCTAAGACTCCGGTAAAGAATATTTCGTTGCTGAAAATTCTTCAGCGCCGTCCGAATGATTGGATGACTTCTTTCGAGTTGCGCGAAACGATGATGTTTCACGCTGTTCTCACCGGTAACGCCTATGCGTACATCGGTTGGGGCGGAAACCCGAAACGAGTCATGGAATTGATTCCACTCGTGCCATCGCGGGTTGTGATTCAGAGGAACATTGATTACAGCCTGACATATTACGTGTCGGGACTTGATGGCGGTCAGACTAAAATCCCCGCTGAAAACCTTCTGCATATCAAGGGGCCTTCTTGGAATAGCTACCTTGGAATGGATGCTGTTCAATTGGCCCGCGAAGCTATCGGCCTTGCGATCACCACCGAAGAGACACACGCCAGCTTGCACGCCAACGGCGCGCAGCCGGGCGGCGTTCTAGCGGTCAAGGGCAGATTGGACCAACCGGCCCGTGAACGGCTTAAGCAGTCGTGGCAAGCCTTCCAAGGCGGTGTTTCCAATAAATTCAAGACTGCTGTTTTGGATGTTGATGCAACTTGGACTCCGCTGCAAATGAAGGGTGTTGACACCCAACATTTAGAGACGCGCCGATTTCAAATCGAAGAAATCTGCCGGGCCATGCGGGTGTTTCCGCAATTGGTCATGCACACCGACAAGACTTCGACGTTTGCAAGCGCCGACGCGTTCTTTCTAGCGCACGTCACCCACTCGCTTATGCCGTGGATTCGTCGTTGGGAAGAAGCGATTGAACACAGGTTGCTTGACGACGAAGACAATGTGATTTGCAAGTTTAACACCGCAGCGCTTTTGCGGGGTGACGACGCTGCACGCGGTAATTTCTACATGCAGGCGCTAGGCGGCGCTCGCGGTGAAACTGCGTACATGACTCGTAACGAAGTCCGCGCATTGGAAGACTTGAATCCAATCGAGGGCGGCGACAAGCTTTTGATTCCGCAAGTGCAGGCACCAGTTGACCAAGCGCCACCGGGTAAAGACCCGAATGCAGTTGATGATCCGTCGAAACCGGGCGCAACAGCACCCGCGAAGCCCGGTGCGAAGCCCGCTAACCCGAAGAAATCGGAATTGTTGGCCGACATTCGAGCGAAATTAGAGGCTTTGGAAGCGTCCGAAGACGAAAAAATAGCCGCGTAACGACCAGCGATAGCGGCTATATTTCTTTTGAAATCAGGTTTTGCAAACGCTTTTTGCTCAATTCAAGATCAAAAATTAGATCAATGAATAGCTCTAGCGGGTTTTGCGCGGGCTCGACTTGATTTACTTCGGCGTTCACAAGAATTCTAAGCACAAGCCGTGTTACGGCTGGCAACTGCAAGTCACCGCTGACGTATCGCCGCGAAGTTCTAGCGTCAACGCCAAGCATCTTCGCGGCGTGAACCTGTGACCAACCTAGCCGGGCGATTGCGCGGCTGTATTCGGTCACAGGGTAATCGTATTTACGTTCGGGTGGCATTTACAATCCCAACGCCTTCAGTTGGTCGCGGTCGCGGATTGTTTGAGCTATCACACGGGCGCGTGCGGGGGTGTCCATAGCAGCGCCGAAGCCTTCCCCGGTTTGAAGTGAGTATTCGGTCGGATTGCTTTCGAGCATCAGGCCGTAAAGAGCGGCTTCGATATCTCGAAACCCGTCAGTGCCAGTAAGCTTGAAATTTGCGGCCTTAAATATTTCAAAAATTGTTTCCGCGCAATCGTTGATTACGCACGCCGCCTCTTTGGCGCGCTCGTAGGTGCCTTCCGGCGCATTGGCTGCGCACTCTTGAAGGTTCGTTAGCCGGTTGTGTAGCTCGCGATTCCTAAGTGTCATTTGTCATCCCCTAAAATATTGATCGCAGCAGACTCAGAATAGGGCCAATCGCCCTACTTAGTCAACATCTATTTTGTATTAAAAAGAAGAATCTTTGCCAATGAACCGCATTATTTGCCCGTTTGAAGTCAAAATAGACCAAGACGGAGACGAAGACGGAACGATTAACGGGTACGGCTCAACATTCGGCAATGTTGACTCATACGGCGACACGGTAGCCAAGGGCGCGTTCAACAAGACTATTACGGAAGCAAAATCCGGCGTCGGACAATGGCCCGCGATGCTTTTGCAGCATGGCGGAATCACTTCCGAAGACGAAACGCCTATCGGCATTTGGACCGGGATGGATGAAGACGACAACGGCCTTAAATTGAAAGGCAAGATTGCCGTCAACACCACTCGTGGCGCAGATGCCTACAATCTTTTGAAGATGAAGCCGCGCCCCGCATTGAACGGGCTTTCAATCGGCTACATAGCGAAGGATTTTCAACTTCACAAATCAGGTTCAGGTCCGAACGGTGCGAGACGCACCCTAAAGGGCGTTGACCTTCACGAAGTTTCGCTTGTGACATTTCCCGCCGATAAATATTCGCGCATTGGCGGCGTCAAAACAGAACTCAATACAATTCGCGAGTTTGAAACCTTCCTGCGGGACGTAGGTGGATTCTCTATCGCGCAAGCCAAGGCTATTTCAGCCTCTGGCTACAAGGCAATCGCAGAACTTCGGGATGAAGCTGGCGATGTAGACGAAGAGGCGGCGGCTATTCAACAGAAGTTTGAACAGTTGGCCAAGTTCATCCGAAATTTATAATCCCAAGGAAAATTAATGCCTATCAAAGATACTGACACTTCCGTTAAGGAAGTGATGACCGCTATTGAGGAATTCAAGGCGACGAATGACGCTCGAATTGTTCAGCTTGAGAAGCGTGGCGAAGACCCGTTGACGGTTGAGAAGCTTGCGAAGATCAACGCGACTCTTGACGCACACGAAGCAAAGAATCAGGAAGTCACGATTGCTGCGGCGACTGCCAAGAAGGCTGTTGACGAAGTGGCACAGCTTGCGGAAGTCATTGCCAAGATCGAAGCCAAGATTGGCCGCCCCGGTGCGCTTGGCGCGACCGAAGACGAAGGCAAAAAGGCTTACAAGGCCGCGTTTGACTCCTATCTGCGCAAGACCGACAACGGAATCTCGCAGGACGAACGCAAGATTTTGCAAGAGTACAAGGTTCTGTTGGCCGGGAACGATACACTCGGTGGCTATTACCTTTCGCCCGCCGAAATGGCGACAGAGATTATCAAGCAAGTCATCTTGCAGTCGCCCATTCGCGCGATTGCTCGCGTGACCACGATTGGCGTTCAATCGCTCAAGCTTCCCAAGCGTACCGGCACGTTTGCCGCGACCCGCGTTGGTGAAGTCGCCGCGCGTACAGAGACGACAGGTTACACTACAGGTATGGTGGAAATCTTCGCCCCTGAAATGTACGCTGAAGTGCATCTTTCGGAACAGATGATTGAAGATTCGATGTTCGACATTGAATCCGAAATGATGCAGGAATTTTCGGAGCAGTTCGCGGTCAAGGAAGGCAACGAATTCACCGTTGGCACCGGCACGAACAACCAAGCCGAAGGGTTCTTGACTTCTACGGCTCTGGCTACAACGAACTTTTCGGGTTCGGCCACAACCATTGCGGACGCGTCGGGACAGGCTAACGGCCTTATCACGATGTTCTACAGCGGTTTGAAGACCGCTTACGCGAAGAACGCGACTTGGACTCTGGCTCGCCAGACTCTTGGCTCAGTTCGTAAGCTTAAGGACTCGTATGGCGATTACATTTGGCAGTCCGGCATTGCCGCCGACAAGCCGAACACCATTCTTGGTGCGCCTTACCTTGAAGTGCCCGATATGCCCCTTGAGGGCGCGGGCAACTACCCGATTGCGGTTGGTGACTTCAGCAAGGGATATCGCATCGTTGACCGGGTTCTGATTTCGGTTCTTCGCGACCCCTTCACCATCGCAGGCTCTGGCCAAATTCTCTATCGCGCCCGTAAGCGCGTTGGTGGTGCGGTTGTGCTTGGCGAAGCTATCGCCAAGCTTCAGTGCCACACCTAATAGAAAATCAGGGACGCGGCTAACGCTGCGTCCCGTTTCTATTTGCTTTTTTTGAATTGGAGAATTTTCTAAGTGGCTATCAAAGACCTTCACGATAATATTTTGGTTAAGCGGACCATTTCGCCTGTGGCGATTGGTACGACTGGCACGGGCCAGACCGGCAAGCCGGTTGATGTTCTTGGTTTCAACGCTGTTGAAATCGTCGTCAACTACGGTTCCGTCACTGCTACAGGCGCTGTGTTTACGGCGGCTGTGCAAGAGGGTGACGTCACCGGCACCATGACAGCGGTTGCGGCGTCCAACTTGATTGGAAACCAGCCGGGGCTTGCGTTGCAGGCAACTGCCCGCACGTCGGGCGTTGGTAAGAACTTCACCAAGCGAGTCGGCTATATCGGCCAGAAGCGTTATGTGTCCGTCAACGTCTCTTCGACGGTTACCGCTGGTACGCTTATCAGCGCTGACGTAATCGCTGCGGTCGCCGAGAACAAGCCGGTTGCGACATAATACTTAGCGCGAGCTAGGACTACAGCGGCGGGGCTTCGGTCCCGCCGTTTTCATTTCTAAACCGGTGGAGCGGTAATGCACATTTGTATTTTGGGACTCGGCCCATCGTTAGAGTCCTATGTTGATTTGGTTAAGAGGATAGGCGGACGATCCGCGTTCAGCGATGAAGTTTGGTCTATAAATTCGCTTGGCGATGTTATCCAATGCGACAAGATTTTTCATATGGACGATGTTCGAGTCCAAGAGATACGAGCGAAAGCCGAACCTGAATCAAACATCGCGAATATGTTGAAGTGGATGCGCAAGCATGCTGGTCCGATTATCACGAGTAGGACACACAACGATTATCCGGGGTTGGTTGAATTCCCGCTTGAAGATGTTTTGAACAAGCTTGGTTACGCGTACTTCAACGGTACCGCTGCCTATGCAGTCGCCTATGCGATCTACTACGGCGCGACAAAAATCAGTTTGTTCGGTTGCGACTTCACGTACCCCAACGCTCACCAAGCCGAAAAGGGCAGGGCGTGCGTTGAGTTCTGGCTTGGCGTCGCTGCGGCACGAGGAATCAAGCTGGCGTTACCAGAAGCAACGACGCTGATGGATACCAACGAGCCTGAAAACAAGTTCTACGGCTACGACACAGTAAACGTTCACATTGCACAAGAAAGCGAAGGCGGATTAGCGACCGTATCATTTACGGAGCGCGAGCCACCGACTGCCGAAGAAATCGAAGGCAGGTACGATCATTCGGTACACCCAAACAAATTAATGAGAGAAAAAAATGAAATTTAAAGTCCTAAAGCCGTTCCGACTTCTGAACGATTGGTTGCAGCCTGACGCCGTTGTTGAAGTTCGCGAAGACCTTGTTGAAGGTCTTTTGAAGGAAAAGTTCATTGGTCACGTCAACGACGCGCCAGTGAAGAAATAACTTTTGGAAGGGGAGTCCAATGTCGAACGTAAATGCAAAGTCGCGTGGTGAAACCACCATTGAACTAGTTGTCACTCGTGCGAACGGCACGGTTGAAAATCTAGGTGTCGTCTCTTACTGGCACCCGAATCCACTTAAGCGACTCGCGTGGCGGGTCAAGAAATTGTTTAAAGGAAAATAATAAGTGACTGCACAGGTTCAACAGACTGGCTTGGCCGCTATCACGGCCAATTTTGTTACTGCCGCCGTTTCAAAGTATCTGCAGTGGGGCACCGGAACAGGTGCAGTGGCATCTGCAACAGCGGTTACGACCACAACCACGACTGAAGCCCGCACAGCCGGGACCATGTCACAGGTCACTGTAACGACAACAAACGATACACTACAGGTAGTTGGCACGATCACAGCGGCGGGTGCGCGGGCTATTACCGAAGTCGGCGTGTTCGACGCAGTCGGAACAGGCTCGCCACCGACAACCGGAAATATGGATTTCTACGGAAGCTTCGCGGTTGTCAACCTTTCGACTGGTGACTCGATTGCGTTCACCGTCAAGGTAACTTGGACCTGATAAGAAAGATAACTCGTGGCATATTACGACGCGTTGATAGCGAAATGGTCAACCGCAACAAGCGGCACGACGCAACAGAAGCTTGATGCAATCAATGCGTTGACAGTGCCGGGGCCAAATGCCCCGGTGCCTGTCTTGCAGGTGATGACGTATCTTCGAACTAATAATTTGTGGATGGCGATTAAAGCCGCCGTCACAACCTCGCAGGGCGCCGCTGCGGCGGTAGATTACAACTCTGACCCGCGAGTCCAAACGTTAGACGTGTCCTTAGCAATCGTACAGGGGATGCTAGCGGACTTAGTCACTCATAGCCTTCTATCGCAGGCACAATCAGACGCAATCGTTGCGATGGGTACGCCACCGATTCCTTGGTGGCAGGCTAATGGATACGGCGAACCGATAGGCGTTGGTTTTCTAAACAACGCGGGGGGATTAGTCTGATATGGCCACGACACTTAAACCGATATACGGCGCGTCAGCAGCACTAACGATTACGCTCAATGCTCTTGCTTCGGATACCAATTTGCTAGCCGGTCGCTCGTCGTCCGTTGTGGATAACACGTCGAATTTGAGCGTTGATGAGTTGATTACTGGCGTCATTAAAACCGGCACGACTCCGACAGTATCTACCAATGTTCTTATCTACGCATGGGGCATTTTAGACGACACGCCGACATATCCTGATACGGTGACAGGCAGCGATGCAAATACAACGTTGACTTCTGCGAACGTGCAGCAATCAGGGGCGTTCAAATTGGCGGCTGTAATCACGGTTGACGCTACCACGGGCAGGACTTACCCATTCTCTTTCAGCCTAGCTGCGTTGTTTGGTGGCAATATGCCGAAAAAATGGGGAGTCTATGTCGTGCATAATAACGTGGCTGCATTAAATGCGGCTGGCAATGTAGTCTCACACATTCCGTTGCAATATCAGAACGTCTAAGGATAATACGTGCTTGAATTTAAAGGACGCCGGGCAAGATTTGACCCATCGCACCCGGCGTCTAGGGGAATGGCCATTGGGCGCGGCCTATCCTGCGTTGCCGCCGCTGGAAATATGGTCAATCTACTTTCTGGCCAAGCTGGCACCGTATCGGGAGCGCCGACAAAAGTTATCAAGGCGGTCATTGGACCGGCCACGAATTTTGCGACGACTTCAGACCAAGTTCAATTCAGTGGCAACAGCACCGCAGCGGCAGCTAATGCGACGTTCGCGGGCATATGCTCGTTTGATACTATCGGGAATTTCCAGTGTCTCTTAGACACAGCGCCGACAGGTGACCTCAATTTATTTGGCCTGATGAATACCGGCTTTTTGGGCATTTATTGCGGTGGATCGCAGGCAACCACGTTTGCGCCAGTAACGGGCGTTCCGTATTTTCTAGCGCTGACATGCGCGGGAACCAAGTTCAATTTTATTGCAGGCAATTTCCAAACCGGTAACGTTTTTACGCAAGCGCTTACGTCAGGCAATGCACTCTCTGCTCCGAATGCAACGCATGTTCTCGGTGACTCGCAATCGTCCTATCCATTAACTGGCTCGCTTGCGGCTGCAATGTGGTCGCCAACCGCGATTTCAGCGCAACAACTTTTGCAATGGTGGCAACAAGAGTTTAGTGGTTCAAGATCATTCTGGTATGAAAATCGCCAGATCAATAAAGCGATGGCATTTTCGCAAGCATCAATTGGTGGTGCAACGACAAACATAACCGTCACAGTGAGCAGTGTGGGTGCTGTAGTAACGGCTAAGATCGCTGGCAAGACTGTATTTATTACGTCTTCCGGTTCACCTTCGGTTATAAAAGCGGCCTCTAAGTTTATCAAGCTTAATTCAACCGGAGTCGTCTCTGCGTTAAAGTCAGTTGCTAAATCAATTCTTTTAACGTCTATCGGCGCTGTTACGTCTGTAGCCCAAAAGGTTAAACTCGTTGCCGTAAATATCGCATCTTCTGGCGCGGTATCTGTTTCAAAGGCTGTCAACAAAAACCTAACGGTCGCATCAACTGGCGCTGTGTCGCTTCTGAAGTCGATTGGCAAGAATATCACGGTTACATCTACGGGCGCTGTATCGCTTCTTAAGTCAGTTGGAAAGTCGATTATAATAACGTCGGTTGGCGTTGTTACGGCTGCTGGCATCAAGGTTCGAATCGTAATCGTCACGATTACATCAACAGGTGCTGTTGCTGTATCCCGTTCGGTTGCCAAGGTTGTGTCTATCACGTCAACCGGTGCAGTATCGTTCGCGCGGGCCATAAGCAAATCAATTGCCGTGGCTTCGAATGGTGCTGTATCTGCGGTCAAGTCTGTTGGCAAAAAGATTGCTCTGGTTTCAACCGGTGCGGTTTCATCAAGCAAGACTGTACTAAAGAACGTTGCCATAAACTGTGCCGGTGCTTTGTCGCTGGCGAAGTCAGTTGGCAAACGTGTTCTTGTTGCGAGCGTCGGCGTTGTTTCCGTTGTCGCTCAGTATATCAGCGGTGGTGGCGCTCACACGTACTTAGTTGCCGTGTCCATAGTCTCAACCGGTTCGGTTGCGATTAAGAAGAGTGTTGCCAAGACGGTTTCAATTTTTTCGTCTGGCTTCGTCAAGTGGCTTGTGCGGATTGTCAAGAAAGCAAACCGCGAATCTCTACCGCGCTCAACCAACGGCGAAGCAAAACCGCGTTCTAGCGGTTGGCCAGCCGCACCAAGGGAAGTCTGATGAAATCGGTTTTGATTGTTAACACGCCTGCCGATAGCTCAGATTTGACGGTGCTCGCGACAGTCAAGGCGGAACTTGGTCTGACTACCACCGCAGAAGACGCCAACATAGAGACTTGGATTGACCAAGCAAGCGGCGCTTGTGCAGCGTACTGCGATAAGGTGTTTGGACTTGAGACGGTTACGGAAACTTTTCGTAACCGCTTCTCTTATGTCTATCGGAATCAAAACAAGCTAGATTCGATTCAGTTGCAGCGTATTCCGGTTGTCTCGATTGTATCAATCGTTGAAGACACTGTTACGCTTGTTCAAGACACCGACTTTTGGTTAGACCCCGACGAAGGGCTTATATATAGGCTTGACACCAACCAAAACATTATTCAGTGGTCATTTACTCAGCTAACAGTCAACTATTCTGGCGGCTATGAATTGCTTGGTACGTTGCCGCAGAACGTCGAACGTGCTTGCATTATTCAGGTCAAGAGCCTGCGAAGTGATGCAACGCGAGACACGAGCGTAAAGCAAGAAACGATTCCGGGTGTTCTTTCGACAACGTACACCACCAACAACAGCGCTCTAAGCGTCAGTCTTGATCCTATCGCGGCCGGTTACTTAGACCCCTATAGAAATATAGGCGTTTGATGGCTAGCCAAATTGACGCGTTAGACAGGGCGCTAAAAGTAGCCGGTCAGTCAATCACGTTGCGTAAGGTTACCGGGACAACGTCGCAGACGTTCACCGATGTTATTTGCCAAGCCAATGTTCGCGGATATTCGCCGCAAGAGTTGGTTGGAGCGATCACGCAACAAGACTCCAAGGTCATCATATCTCCGACTGAGATAAACAGCGCCGTTTGGCCATATGCTCAATTCGGCTACATCAATGATGTTCGCGTACCAAGCAAGAATCGCGGCGACCTTGTCATTATCAATGGCCAGACGCGAACGGTTCAAGCCGCAGTCGGAATATACGTGCAAGACGTTCTTGTGAGGATTGAAATTCAGGTGCGGTAAAAAGGTGCGGTAATGTTGGCTGTCAAGTTTGAACCGATAGACCGCGACATTGAACTACTGATTAGCGATTTGCTTTCGAGCAAAGCGCAAAGCAAATATCTTGCAGACTTCGCAATAGAGAGTGCCGCAAATGCTGAAGAAAGCAACGCGGCTGTATTGGGAAGCCAAGTCGATTACACGACATTCGTTGACGGCATAGAAGACGCTAGCGAATTCGACGTTAGGCCAGACGGAACGATTGTTTACGAATTCAATCTTATTAACGAAACGCTAGCCTACATCGGCCAGCAACTAGAAATGAACTCGCCGGTTCTAACCGGTAGGTACAAAGCATCGCATACGCTTTTCGCGGACGGAATTGAAGTTTCTCAGGGAGTCAACATTCCCGCTGCGACGGTCTACACGTTCGTCAGTACCCTTCCGTATTCGAGAAAGATTGAACAAGGCGAGTCGCAGCAAGCGCCAAGCGGCGTTTATGAAGTGACAGCAAACCAAGCGCAATCGAAATTCGGCAACGTCGCTAAAATCAACTTCGTTGATTATGTCGGCGTCTACGGTGTCGCGGCGCAATCGCCCAACGCAAAGTATGGAAGGCATTCGACGTTGCAGCATAACAAGGCGGTCAACCGGTTTCCGGCAATTCAGGTACAGTTATGAAGATGGGGTTATAAGTGGCATCAGGTGCAGTGTTCGACGCCATCAGGTCTTACTTTGATGGCTCTGGCGGCAACGGGGCGTGGACGACAACGCCAATCCGTTGGGAGAACGAAGCGATTGACCCGCTGCCTGCGACCTTCGTTGACGTTGAAATGACCGGCACGGCATACGGTCAACAGTCAATAGGTGCCTCTCCGCAAGCCGCTAATAGGTGGGACGAAGAGGGGGTGCTTTGGCTTCATGTGCTCGTGAAGATCAATACGGGAGGCTCGCTTGTTCGAACATACGCCAAGGAATTGGCAGACTTGTTCAGGGGGTTGACGCTTCTGAGCAACAGCCTTGAATTTAGAGACGCCTTCATAGGTAAGGGCCAGACCGGCCACGAAGACGGCACATATTATCGGGTATCGGTTTACATAAATTGGAGACGCATTGACGCATGATTGTTCTGAAGGATTTTAAGACCACGAATCAGGTTTTCAAGGTTGGTGACGAACTTTACGACAACATTGAAAATCTTGAACATTGGGTAGCTGGCGAATTCGTCACGCTTGAAAAATTTGTTGGTGACTCAGCGACTCCGGTTGTTGCTGCACCGGTTGTAGCGACTCCGGTTGTAGTTACCGAAGTGCCAGCCGCTACATTCGCATAAAGGAATACGACAATCACTAGCTCAAATAGGTTACGTCTTTCGCTTGTGCGTGAGACGACACAAGGTACAACGCCGGTCACACCGCGTATGCGTACCATGCGGGTAACTGGCGAGTCGCTTGCATTCGCGCCAAACTTTATTGACTCTTCTGAAATCCGTTCAGACCGTATGCTTGGCGACCCCGTCAAGAACATGCAGGCTTCGACGGGCGGAATCAATTTCGAATTGTCGTATCCTCTCGACAATACGCCGATTTCAGAAGTCATCCGTTCGGCTATGTTGAATTCGTGGGTGAACACACCTACACTATTCAACGACACGACAGCTTCAAGCGTTATTACCGCTGCGGGCACGAGCACGTACACCGTAACCGCCGGCGGCGCTGCGTTCTTGGCTGGCATGATTTGCCGCGCTACAGGCTTTTTGGCCGCAGCCAATAACCAGAATTTTGTTGTTGCTAGCTCAAGCGCAACAACCGTTGTTGGTACTGCACTTGGCCTTACCACCGACGCTGCCCCGCTTGGCACTGCCAAGCTTAAGGTTGTTGGCGTTGCTGGTGCATCCGGCGATATCACAGCAACCGCGACTGGCCTTGGTTCGACGGCGCTCAATTGGACGACTCTCGGCCTTGCGGTTGGGCAGTGGATCAAGATTGGCGCGACGGCAACTACCAACCGGTTCGCTACAGCGGCGGTGAATGACTTCGCCCGAATTACCGCGATTTCTGCCACGGCTCTTACGCTCGACAACCTTCCCGCAGCGTGGGCAACCGATACAGGAACTGGTAAAACTGTCTGGATTTGGTTCGGTGACGAAATCAAAAACGGAATCACGCCTTCGTCTGTAACGATTGAGCGCGGCTTCCTTGGTCAAACGACACCTACCTATATCGTAAACACGGGTATGGAAGTCAACGACCTTACGACTACGATTACGAGCAAAGCGAACATTGTTTGCGTTGCGACGTTTATTGGCATGGGCGGTGGTGAATCTCAGGTTACTTTGAGCGCTACACCTGATGCTGTGACAACCGGCCTTGTGATGGCGGCTAACGCCAACGTTGGCCGTCTTGGTGTCAACGGCTCGCAATTGATTTCTCCTAATTGGGCGAAGTCGATTACGTTCGTTTGCAACAACAACCTTCGAACGATTGAGGCTGTTGACTCTACTGCACCCGTTGCGGTTCGCGAAGGCGACTGTACCGTTACCGGAAAGATGGATACTTACTTTGGCAACGATACCGAACTTGCGGCGTTCTACGCCGGAACAACTCGGCCAATCAACACACGCGTTGCTAAGAACAACCAAGCGGTAATCTACCAAGTACCTCGTGCGACGTACAAGAGCGGCGGCAATCCTTCAGCTAGCGCAAAGAACACTGACGTTATGGCGTCGTTCTCTTATCAATCAAGCTACGACAGCTTGACTGCGGCTCAGTATATCATTGACCGCATAGAGTACTACGAAGTCTAAAAGATACCGCGCTGCCGAACACGGCGCGGAAGAAATGCCTACCGCGTAGGTGCGCGGGATGCGGCTTGTGGCCGTGGCAACTATGGGGGGTGACTATGTCGGTAGTCACCCCTTCCAACCTCATAGATAACAGGAAAACCGATTCCAATGGCTATCAAGCTTGATTCAATTAAGAACAACGTCACCGCAGAACGCGAGGGCGACTATATCGAAATTCCCGAATGGCCCGGCGTGACTCTAGGAGTACGCTCGCTTGAAATGCCAGCGTACAAGATTGCGCTAGATATTCTGGTGCAGAAGTACGCGAGGAAGTACAAGGGCAAGACCGCGCCGCCGGATGTTCGCGATTCTGATATCGGCGGATTGCTTGCGGACCATGTTCTTTTTGACTGGAATGGTTTTGACCAAGCGTACACCGCAGAGAAGGCGAAGGAATTGATGACTTCGCCAGAGGGCAAGGAATTTGTTAAGCAGGTTCTTTGGGCGGCTCAACAGATTGCGGAAAGCGAAGTTGAGTTTGTCGCGGACGCGGTAAAAAACTTGCCGCCGCCTTCCGTTACGAACTAAACGAGAAGGCAACCGACGAATTCCTTTTGGAGTTGTCGGAAGAAGAATCCGGCGTACCGGAACCACAAGAGACTACCGCAGAGTGGCCAATATGGTCCGGCTATTTGCGGGCCGCGTGGCACTGTCTACGCGAAGACCGCTTCTACGGCTCAATGGGCGGCGTCGGCAGAATTTACTACACGGCTATTAGCCGTTACGCCGAAGACAACGGCATAGAAATAGAACCCTTTAACACGTTCATTCAAGCGATTGATGGCGAGTACGTTGTTTGGGCTGCAAAGAAAGCAGAACCACCAACACCACCGCAGGATTAAAATTACGTGGCTGATGAAGTAATCCGAAAACTAACTATCACCGCAACTAATACTGGTGTTGATGAAAATACATCATCACTTAATAAGCTTGCAGATGCCAGCACAAACCTAGCGACGATCACTGACACCAACGCGACCCGCGCACTTTCTGCAGAAGCAGCTTGGAACAAGCTGAACGCGTCACTAGACCCGGTTGCTAAGTCGCAGGCTGCGATTGAAAAAGCCACCACGACTCTTAATGCGGCGCTTGACCAAGGTGTTATCAGCCAAGATCAATACAACGCCAGTCTTGGCCAGTTGAAGGACAAGTACAGCGACGTTAACGCTGCCAATAGCGATGCCAGCAACAGTTTCAATCTTACAGGCGTCGAAGTAGCCAGCGCAGCAAATCATATCAGGCAGGCTGCGGAAGCGGCTTACCTACTGTCACCGGCCTTTAGGGCGATGGTGAATCCGGCAATCGTCGCCGGTATATCTGCCACAGGGTCTGCATTGGCGGCTATGGGGCCGACTGCGGAAGTTGTTGGCGTTGCCGTAGCGTCTAGGCTCGTGCCAGCGCTATCTTTGCTGTTGAGGATTGCCGGGCCGATTCTTCTTGTCGTTGATGCAATCAAGCTTGTTGAATTCGCTTGGTCATCGGCGAGCGACCAAATCGACAAATACAATACGCTTTCAGTCACGGCGACAAAGGACGGCGTTAGCCCGGAATTTCTTCAAGCTTTCGGTAAGGCGTGGGAAGACCTTGGCGGAAAGATTTCTGACGCAACGGAACTTGTAAACAAGTTTAGCCAGACAAGCGAAAGCAAGCTTGGTGGCAGCGATCTTATGAAGAAGATCGACTCGCATATTGACGCTGGAAATTTGGATCAAGGTCAGGGCGTTGACCTTTTCAGCAACGCAAACGATACCGAATCCAGAATGCGGGCCATCGTCACCTTGATGGACGAGCTTGTTTCACAGAACAAGATTCTTGCGGCTATCGACATTTCAGAAACCGCGTTCGGCCATACAGCTACGGAAAACTTTCGGCAGAATACCAATTATTTCAAAGATATTCTTGAGAGTGCTGACGAAGTAGCTTCGAAGAAGCTTGTCAACCCTCAAGACGTTATCGACGCAACCAACCTAAAGAATCGATATGACGACGCTGTAAAGATTCTTAGCGAGCAATGGATTCCGTTTCAGGCAACTATCACTTCTGCCGGAATGGGTATGCACTCAATTTGGGTGACGATTGTTGAAGACATCGCTTCAGCGTTCACGGGGCTGGTAAACATCGGCAAGGCAATTTCAGATTGGAAAATGCCAACGTGGTTTACTTCACTGTTGAGTGCGATGGCTGCGGCTGGAATCACCGGTGTTGCACCGGCTGTAAGTTTGGTTGGCGGCGCTATAGCGGATCACTTCTCAGGCGCTCAAGCACCAAATCAACAATTTGGCGCGGGTAGCCCAACGGATGCGCAAAGGCAGGCTGGTCTCGCCAAGTTGCGTGCCGGAATGCCTAACAACACCGATACGTCCAATGAGCTAAACAAGCAAACGAAGGCACAGACTGACGCTAACGATGCTGTTGACCGCGCGATTAACACGCTGACAAGGCATGTTGAACAGCAAGAAGCCGACACGAAGGCTATCGGCCTTGGTGACGGTGCGCTTGCTCAATTCCGCGCCGAAGCCGCAGAGACTGCGGCCATTCAAGCAAACGGCGGGAAAATAACCGATCAGCAGGCGGACGCGTTTCAGGACTTGCAAGAGAAAGCAGGCTTGGCTGCGGACGCGTTAGCGAAAGCTAAGGTTGCTTCGACTATAAGCCGGGGTTCGCAAGAAGCGTTTCTTTCACCCGCTGATGTTGCTATCGCAAATCAGTTGAAGGGAATCTATGGCGACGACATTCCTGCGGCGTTGAAGTCTTCGCAAGCCGAAGCGCTTCGCATGAATGATATTCTGAAGACCATCAACACCACGGCCCGTACTTCGGTTGCAACGTTCGCCAATGATTTGTTGCAGGGAATCGAAAGCGGAAAATCAGCGTTGCAGTCGCTGGAAACGGCTGCGGCTTCGTTGGGCAAAACGCTTCAAACTGCTGGCCTAAACAGTCTTGTGAACACTGGCATAAGTTCCCTTACGGGTTCTGGCGGCGCTGCGGCGTCTCTTGCGGCTGGCGGCACAGCGGCTGCGGCTGCGATCACCGCAGCCTGCACGGCTGGCGGTACGGCTTTGGCTACGGGTGGCGCTGCGGCTGGAACAGCCATTACAGCCGGTGGCACTGTTGTTGCGGTAGACGGCACGGTTGCAGGGGCAAGCGTTGGTGTCGGGGGCGCAACCGCTGGCACAGCCCTTGCGGCTGGCGGCGTAGCTGCCGGTTCGGCGCTATGGGGACCAATCGCGGCGCTCGCTGCGGTGGTTGCCGGTGCTGGCCTGTCATTCCTTGGCGGCGGAAGTAGCTCTAAGGATGCAGCGAACACTACGACGGCCAACAACACTGCGCAGATAAATTCGTCTGCGCTTAGTCGGCAACAGCAAGACCAATATGACACTGCAAGCGCTCAACTATCTATGAGCGCCGATCCGAATTCGCTGCAAAACCAACTTGCGGCGTTCGATTTGCAGTCTAACCAGAAGCGTCAAGCCGAGGCACAAGCTGGTAACGGTGCCATCGTTGAACTTGAACAATCGCTAGCCGCGCAACGGCTGGCTATCATTCAAAAGTCAAATGATGCAATCACCAAGACAATGAACGACTATCTGAACTCGATTAAAACCGGTTCGTTGTCAACGTTGTCGGCTGGTGACCAAGTTGCGTATGAACAGAATCTGTTCAACACACAATTGGCAGGCGCGAAAGGCGGAAATTCTGATGACCTTAGCGCACTGACAACGACAGCTTCGGCTTTACTGACTCTTGCACAAAACTTCTATGCGTCCGGCACAGGATATGCTGACACGTATAATCAGGTGACAAGCGCTATCGCTTCACTTGCGGGCAATCCTAGCCCGCCTGTAGCAAAAGACTCTGGCGCAACTAGTTACACGGTAGATGGTATAGCTACAAATACTTATGACGGTCACGGTAACCTTCAAACGAATACCATTGCGGCTTTCGCTGGCGGCGGCGTTGTTCAAAACGGTATTTACGGTGTCGATAGTGTCACGGCAAAGCTTGCCGGTGGTGAGCACGTCACAAAGGCCAGTAGCGTAAACTCTGGCACCATTGGAGCGTTGAGCTACATCAACAAAACCGGACAAGCACCGGGCGGAAACAATAGTGAAGTTGTTCGCGTGTTGACACAAGGCTTCAACGGTCAAACTCAAAAGTTATCCGATAAGCTTGATGCTATCGCAGACCGCATAAGCCGCGTTGAAAACGTCACGCGCATTTCAGTCAACCAACGGCGTGTGCCGGGGACGAAGCACTAAATGGCATCTATGACTTCATATCTGGAAAAAAAACTTCTAGATCACATGCTAGGCATTTCTTCCTTCACAATGCCAACGACTGTCTACGCTTCGTTACATACGGCGAGTCCGGGTCAATCCGGCTCGCTGACTAACGAAGTGTCTTCAACGTCTAGCGGATACGGAAGAGTTGCTATTACAGCGAAGATGAACGCAACAGACCCCGTATCTGGAATTTCTGTTAGCAACGCAATCATCTTATACGGCCCCGCAACAATCAATTGGGGGACTATCAATTACATTGCTATCAGCGATGCTTTAAGCGGCGGCAATATGTTGATGTATGGCGCGCTGACAATTGCGCAGACGACTCCAATCGGTGAGTCCGTGCAGTTTTCCGTTGGTCAATTCATCGTGCAATTTTCGTAAAGGTAAAACACAGTGGCTTCTTACCTAGATAATTGCAGATTCACGCCTACTCTTGGCGGTACGACAGATTGGGTATACTCGGCTGCTGTTCCGGGCTGTCAAAGCCCAACAGCGGCTAACGCCGTCAACGGCACTGTGTATCGTTATCGCGCTGAAAGCCAAGATTTGACGCAATGGGAAATTGGTTATGGTGCTTACAACTCCGGCACAGGAACATTTCCTAGAACAACGATTCTGTTCAATTCTTCCGGCACGACCGCTGCAATAAACTTCAATACCGTTCCGCAAGTCGCAGTTGTCGCGCTGGCAGAAGATTTGCCTTCGTTGTCTGCGGCTACCAACACGTTCACAGGGGCGCTTGCCAGCGCTTCTGTGGCAGCAACTGGTGCTGTGTCGGGGGCGACGGTTGCAGCAACCGGCTCCATTCTATCAACCGGAACGACGGGCGTAGGCTATGCAACGGGCGCGGGGGGCACGGTTACACAGATAACCAGCCGAACGACTGGCGTTACGCTAAGCAAGATTTCAGGTGCCATCACGTTGCTAGCGGGTGCTCCGGTTGTTGGAACGTGGGTTTCGTTCATCGTTACAAACACATTGGTTGCCGCAACCGACACCATTATTGTTTCAGTTAAGTCCGGCACGAACACCTACATTGCGTTTGTAAGCGCTGTTGCTGCGGGAAGCTTCCAAATAAGTTTCGATTCAATCTTGGGAACAGCTTCGGACAGCCCCGTGATAAATTTCGCAGTCATAAAAGCGGTCAACGTGTAATGTCATTATTGGGATTTGATGCCGTTGGCCGTCGCGCTATTACGCAATTTACTGTGTTTCAGTTGGCGACTGCGACAGTTTCCAGCGGTTCGAATCTTACGGCAGTGCCAACGTCTAGGTACAAACAAATACTTTCAGAACCGATGCAGAAATTGATTTTTACAGCGGAAATATCACCGTGGACTTTGGCATAGGATAAGCAATGTTTGCCGCTGGCGCATTTTCCGAATTACCTGAATCGGATATCAAGAATACAACGTTTTGGGGATATGTAACCTCAAACCTTAGCGTGTCACGTGGCTTCAATATTTATGCGGCAACAACTGAATTCACGACTCAGTCAACGGACACTCTTGCTAGCCAACCATTCTTCGGCACGCTCGCGCAACCTATTAGCTTTGTCAGAACGTTGCTAGGTGGCACCAACCTTGGCACGTTCACGGCGGGTACTGGCGAACTCGATTTAACAAATACCGATGGCCAATACGATTTCTTGATTCAGGGACTCGCAATCGACGGAAGAAATATTTCAGTAAAGATCGGTAGGCCAAGCGATCCTTACAATAATTTCTATACCGTGTTCTCTGGCACAGCTTCAGATTGGTCGGTTGAAGAAGACTTGGTAAAAATCTTCCTTATAGATAATAGCTACAGGCTAGGTGTCACCCTTCAACCAAACCTTTACGGCGGCACGGGCGGTTCTGACGGCGGAACAGATTTATTCGGCAAGAGAAAGCCGCGTGCATTCGGGTACGTAAACAACGTAAGCCCTCCGTGTGTTGTGCCAGCTTCGCTTATCTATCAGGTCCATGACGGTTCTGTTTCAGCGATAACAGCCGTGTATGATCGTGGTTCGGTGCTGACGTTCAGCGCTGACTACGCGACATATGCTTTGCTAGCCGCAGCGACTATAGCTGCCGGACACTACGGAACGTGCTTGGCTCAAGGATACTTCAGGCTCAACACAGCACCGACAGGAACGATTACCGCAGACGTTAGCGGAGACAACACGGGCGGTGTATTTGCGTCAACGTCAACCGATATCGTAAGGCGCATTGTCTCGACGACGGGAACGGTTGGCGACCCTAGCGGACTCTATCTTCCGTCATTCATTTCTGTTCTAGCCGCGCAGCCCGCTCCTATCGGGTATTGGGTTGCCCCGGATTCAACAAATACTATTGCGGACGCTCTAGCTAATATCATGGGGGCGATAGGGGGATGGGCTGGCTTCAGGCGTTCCGGTCTTCTTGATGTTGGGATTGTATACGGGCCTTCAGGCAGAATTCCAAATGCGATGTTCGACAGAACAGACATTTTTGAAATAAGCCGCGACCCGTTGCCAACCTCTCTTTCCCCGCCGCCGTACAGGCAGCGTTGCGCTTACCAACATAATTGGACGGTTCAAACGGATATCGCGGGAAGCGTCGGGGCAACTCGCACAAGCTTTCTTGCGCAAGCCGACAGGTATTCGGAGTCGGTAAATACCAACGTTCTTTTGAATCATCCGTTCGCGATAGATCAAACGCCAGTGGCCAGCTACTTTCTAAATCAATCCGATGCACAGGCAGAGTCTGACAGACTGTTAGCTTTGTTTTCCAAGAACGCTGCGCTTTATCGCTTCAAGGTTGGATACCAGCCGTTTGCGTTAGACCTTGGCGACGTTGTCAACGTCACTTACCCGCGTTGGGATTTGACTGTTGGAAAGAACCTACAGGTGTTGGAATTCACCGAAGACGCGCAAGCGGGTACAATTGAAATGGTTGGTTACGGATAAATGAGCAACAACGCATATATTGCATATACCAACCTTGCAGACAGCGCGGCACTTCTAACCGCGTCGTCAGCAACCATCCTCTTACCGATTTCAAATTTGAACGTTCCGCACATCGCTAGAAAATGGCGCGGCCAAGGTGGCGCAACTGATAACTTTGTGTTTGACCTTGGTGCGTTGAATACAATCGACACCGTAGCGATTTTCGGAATCACTGGAACGCAGATACGCACACGAATTTCTAGCGTTGATGCCACAGGCGCTGCGGGCGATCTTTACGACACCGGAACGATTGCCGTTGACCAAAACTATTTGTCGTCAATAAACCTGATAACGACTGGCGCGGTATCCGGCAGGTACGTCCGCGTTGATATAACCACGGCTGGCGCATACGTCGAAGCTGGTCGGTGCTTCATCGGCGCTCGTACTCAATTCTCGTACAACTACGTAGCAGGATGGTCGCGGCTTTGGAATGACCGAAGCGTAAAGACAAAGACGCGCGGCGGACAAACTCAGGTTTGGAAAGATAACAAGTATCGTTCAATTGACGTATCGTTTGATTTTCTGATGCAGGCCGACAGGGACGGCTTCGTTGAAACAATAGACATGATTAACGGATACGGAGTCGATGTTCTTTTCATTGCTAACCCATCAAGCACAAACCTTTCCAAAGACTCAATTTGGGGAATGATTTCGGCCATGACGCCTGTAGTGCAGCCGTCAGTAAAGACTTTCACTAAGCAATATCAAATCGAAGAAAGACTCTAAGTAAATGGCTTTCGTTCTAGCAGACAGGGTAAGAGAGTCTTCAACAACAATAGGTACAGGCGCAATAGCTCTAGGCGGCGCTGCAAACACGTCTTACCAGCCCTTCAGCGGCGTAATGAGTATTGGCGACACTTGTTGGTATTGCATGGTACTTCCCGGTTCGGCTTGGGAAACAGGAAACGGAACCTACAGCGGGGCTAGCACACTGACTCGAACGTCGGTAATTGCCAGCAGCAACGCAGGCGCTCTTGTGAATTTCGGGGCTGGCACCAAGGACGTTTTCATTTGTCAACCGGCGCTGCCTTCGAAGGCGTTCCCAACCGGGACGTTGATGTTGTTTCAACAGACGGCTGCACCAATCTATTGGACTAAACAGGTAACGCACAACGACAAGGCACTTCGCGTTGTGTCTGGCACGGCATCGTTCGGCGGAACAAACGCGTTCTCAACAGTGATGGCGCAGACGACGGTTGGCAATACAACGAACACGCAATCTACGTCACCGTCTCACACGCACACAGTAAGCAACGGACAGGGCGGCGCGCAGTTTAATTTCGCGTCTGGCGGCTCGCAAGGCGGTCAAATTCAAGTGGTAACTACAAGTTCAATCGGAAGCGATGCCCCGCATAATCACACGATTGCGTTGTCTGTGACCTATGTTGACCTGATTATCGCCTCAAAAGACTGACGCGAAAATGATTATAGCACAGACTCTTCCGCAGACGAACTTCGGAAGATAGCAAACTTTTACAGCATTAATTGAGGATAAAACATGCGAGTTACTATTGTTGCCGACGACAGCAAAGTAGTCGTTGAGGGAATGCCGGAATGCGTTGATCTGTCTTCACTTGAAGAAGACGTTCACGCTGTCCAATGGTATGGCACGGTTGGAGAAGTAGAGTTTAAGCAGGACTATATCAACAACACGCGCGCTCCTAACGAGCGTATCACTGACTTCACGCCGTATCAAAAGTTCGTAGACCTTTGGACGGTCGAAGCCAAAAAGGAACTTACGGTACCCCCTGCAGCATCGGTGCCAAATGCTTCCTGATAAAAAAGTAAAATGCCCTTACACGGGTTTCAAAACGTCATGCTTTGATGGCGTTACAAAGCATTTATGCCCGAAGTGGATTCACGTATTGGGCGCTGACCCAAACACGGGCGAGCAAGTTAACAAATATGCGTGTTCGGACTTCTGGATTCCAATGCTTCTAATCGAGAACTCTCAACAGCAACGCCAGACAGGCGCCGCAGTCGAAAGCTTTAGAAACGAAATGGTGAAAATCAATAACGGCCCGGTGTTGCCGCCGCCGGGTCAAGCAAGGATGATTGAAGGTAGATGATAAAAAAGATTTGGATGACTCTGGCCGCCCTTTTAGTGGCGGCTTTTTTATTGCCTACAATAGCAAAGGCAGAAGTCGCAAGCTACTACTACGAGGGAAAGCGCACCGCCAATGGCGAGCGCTTTAACCCTGAAGGAATGACAGCGGCTCACCGAACATTACCGTTCGGAACAATGGTCCGCGTATGCCGCGACTCCTGCGTAATAGTTCGAATCAACGACCGTGGCCCATTTATTCGTGGCCGAGATATCGACTTGTCGCGCGGCGCTGCACGAGCCATCGGGCTTATCGGCGTTGGTGTAGGCAAAGTCTCAATGCAAAGGATTTAATAAATGAGCCAATGGCCGCATGACGATGCACGCTCGCGTGCAGCCTTCTACGGTGACCCTGATAGGGGCGAACCGGGAAGGCAATTAGTACCGGTTACCCCACCGTTCCAAATGTATTACGACGGCAAGCCTATTGCGCACGTCATGTTTCACCGCAAGGCCGCGTCGGCACTTTCCGCTGTGTTCAACGAAATTTGGGAACACTGCGGTAAGGATCAAGCGAAAGTAAACGAGTCAGGCGCGTCTGATTTCTGCGGTTCTTATAATCCTAGAAAGATTCGCGGTAGCTCTACAGTATGGTCTAACCATGCTTACGGCGCTGCAATCGACTTGAACGCTAAGGCTAACGCGATGGGTAACCATCACGGCACAATGCCTGCGTTTATTGTTGCTGCGTTCGATAGGCAGGGCTTCAGGTGGGGAGGGCGCTACAAAGGCCGTCCCGATTGGATGCACTTTGAAGCTGTTGACGCAGGAAACGTTGCACCTGTTGGCTTCATGCCGCAGGCAGATAGCGACAGCGACGAACAGCAAGACAACAACGAGACATATCAGTGTGACGTTCCAGAGTCAGAGCCTACAAGCACGCCTTGGTACAAAAAGGCTTGGTCTTGGGTTTCTGGCGGCGGCGTAGGTGCTCTTGGTGTCGGCGGATCGTGGCTTAGTGGCGTAACGCCTCTTACGATTGTCATTATTCTTGGCTTCGCATTCGCGGTGTTCTGCGTCGTGTGGTTCAGTAAGAAGGGCCACGGATGGTAATGGCAACGCTAGCCTATCTAGGCTCACATTGGGTTCTTGTGATTGTTGTAACCCTCGTTGTCGCTGGTCTAGGAGTTGCTGCATATATTCTGAAAAATTTGAAATTTGCGCTGGCCGCAATCGTGATTGCTGTATGCGGCTTCGCATATCAGGGCGCGGTAACGTCAGGCATTCAAGATCAAATGAATAAGGACATCGCTGCACAGGCAGATTTGTACAAGGGGCGGCTCAACACATTGAGCGATCTTGCACTTAAGAACGCGGCACAAGCAAAAATCGACGCAGACAAAATTGCAGAATTGGAAAGTAAGGCTAGTGAAACTCCTAAGAATGATGGCGCTTGCTTTGATGCTGACGCCGCTAGGCGGGTGTCTAACATCGGGAAGCAAAACCGCAAGTCAGTTGCCACCGGTTCCTTCGGACATTCAGGTTTGTTTTTCAAAGGGAGTCGGTAACGTCCCACAAAAAGCATTGAACATTGCCGAAGTTGAACAGCTTTGGAAAAATGACCGCGTGCGAGTTGTCGTGATGCAGACATGCGGCACGCGGTTCTACCAGTGGTACGAAGACCTACGGGTAAACTGGAAATGAGTATCGTAGAAATCGCCGCGCTGTCTTTGATGGTGACGTTGGGCGCATTAGTCGTAGGTTGGGTTTGGACAATCGCAAACCGTATCTCGGCTGTAGAATTGAAGGCTGATGCGGCCGCGTCACGCGCAGATGCGGCAGGCATCAGCGTTGCGATACTTTCGCAAAAGGTTGAAAAAGTTTCAGACGACCTTTCTAGGCACCGCGAAGACGTGGCTAAGGAATACGTTTCATTCAATCACATGGTTGCTCTTGAAAACAGATTGGTAGACGCCATCACGGGACTCGGAAACCGTATTGATGGGCTTTTTACGCGGGTGACGCACTCCTAACTTGTCGGGCCACCTTGAAAAGTGTTCCTAAAACAGGTACACATTCCTTACTCAAAAAATGGGGTTCCATGTCAACGTCGCAAGAGTTGAGCGAAGAACTATGCCAACTGGCTGTAGTAGCACTTACGGAGCACGGTTCACAAACCGCAGCCGCATCTGCTTTGGGCATTGCTAGGAGTACGTTTCAAAAGAGACTTAAGCGGGCCGCTGAACGCGGCATGATGCTTGACCACCCACCGGCCATGCCGGGCTTTCGTATCTCGCGCGTCAACGACGGACCAAACGGTAAGTCGGTTGAGCAGAAGCCGGAACACGGCGAAGTCTACACGCCACCTTTCGACCACGTCGTAAAGAAACTCTCTGTTCTCACCAGTGGTGACGGCAGAGAGATTCTACGATGGACGAAAAGCGACTTAGAAGCGCAAGCAGCCATCGCAGCAATCCGCACCGTCGTTGATGAACTTAAGAAAGACCTTCCCCGTATTAATATTCCGGCAGGCCCCGCGTACCTCAATGAAGATTTACTGAATCAGTTTACTATTACCGATCTCCACATGGGAATGATGGCTTGGAAGGAAGAAACAGGAGTCGCGGACTACGATCTTAAGATAGCTGAAAAGCTTCTTCTTGATTGGTTCTCTGCGGCTATCGCAATGTCACCACCGGCAAAGTATGCGGTGTTTGCGCAGATTGGCGATTTCATGCACCACGACTCGCATGAATCAGTTACGCCAACCCACCGGCACATCTTAGACGCAGATAGCAGGCTTCAAAAGATCATTAGAGTCTGTGTTCGAGTCAACCGTCAGATTATCGCAATGTTAGCTTACAAGCACGAGCATGTGCATGTGATCTACGCGGACGCAAATCACGATCCCGCCTCGTCGGCTTGGATGCGTGAATTGCTTCACACGATGTACGAAGACGAACAGCGTGTGACAATTGATAACTCACCCGGCACGTACTATGCCCGCGAGCACGGTAGAACCGGGTTGTTCTATCATCACGGCCACAAGAAAACCATTAACGACTTGGCGGAAATGTTCGCCGCGACGTTCAGGGAAATATTCGGACGTTGCCTACAATGCTATGGACACACCGGCCACAAGCATTCTGACGAAGTCAGCGAGAGTCCGCTAATGAAGGTTGAGCGTCATAGGACACTTGCGCCGCCAGACTCCTACGGTAGCAATTGGGTATCTGGTAGGGATGCCAAGGTTATCACCTACCACAAAGAGTATGGCGAAGTAGGGCGCTCTATTATTTCGCCGCGCATGTTAGCAGCCAATGACAACGCGCCGCTAGCGTTAGCCGCGTAATGGAAGAGTGTCGCATATATCTTTCGCCGCGTGATGAATCAATTTTCTGTCTGGTTTCGCCAGAAGATTACCTTTGGGCTTTGCAATGGAAATGGCAATTCACATTGGACCGTCACAAGGTCAAAATGTATGCGACACGTTCGACGTGGGAGTTTGGTCGGCGCAAAAAGATTTACATGCACAAGGCGATTTTGTCTGAACGCATGGAGTCTCAGCATCCTTCACCGGCTCACCACATAGGAGACCACGGAGATTCAGATTCGCTAAACAATAAGCGCGGCAATCTTGAATGGGTGACAGCTATTGAGAACGCAAGCCGCAAACGCTCAATCCGCTGGCGACATTTGCCAGCCAACGACAACACAGAACATTCCAAGGCAGCATGACATTTGAGCTACAAGATTCGGGAGATAGACGGCGGCGATAACGCCGACATTTTAGCAGACATTCACAAAACCTGTTTCAAGGACACCGCGAAGCAAGTTGATTACGAACAAGGTTATTGGTGGCTGGCATACAACGATAAAGAGCCTGTTGCCTTCGCTGGCATCACGCCAAGCACATTGGGATTCAATACAGGTTATTTGAAACGCGTTGGCGTATTGCCGGAACACAGAGGACAAGGTCTACAAAAGAGGCTCATTAGAGTCCGCGAAGCGCGAGCTAAGAAACAGGGTTGGTCAAGAATCGTAACCGATTGCACAGACAACCCGGCCAGCGCCAACAGCCTTTACAAGGCAGGATACAAGATGTTCACGCCAACTTGGCCGTGGGCCTTCGACAACAGTTTGTATTGGACAAAAAATCTTTAGAGGAGAAAGAGTTTTGCTATACCGAACACCTTGCATCTACATCATAGGGTCATTGCGCAACGAAGCTATTCCACACGTCGGCAACGCAGTTCGTGCGGCTGGCTTCGAAGCGTTCGATGACTGGCACGGCACCGGCCCGAAGGCTGATGACCATTGGTTTGAATACGAGAAGCTACGCGGTCGCACGTACACCGAAGCGCTAGCTGGCAGGGCTGCGCAAAACACGTTCGCTCTTGATCGTGACAACATCATGCGAAGCGAAGGCGTGATTATGGTTCTTCCGGCTGGCAGGTCTGGCCATATGGAATTTGGTTTCGCTCGCGGTCGCGGCATCCCCGGCGTCATCCTGTTGGATAAGGAACCGGAGCGCTACGACGTGATGTACAATTTTGCTTCGAAGATCACATACGACGTGAAAGAAGCCGTTGAGTACATCACGAGTCAATTACGGGTGTCGCAATGAATCCAAATAGCAGGACAGCTTACTACTTCGATAATCAGCCGATGGCTCACAGCTTCTCACCGGGCGGCATGCCAGCGGCGAACGACAACAAGCCGACATTTTCTAACGCACTATATGCAACGCCGCTGAACGATCTTGCACGGCGCTGCCGGGAAGGCGATAAGAAATTTGATTTCAACATAGAGACTGGCGAACCAATCGTACGCAATACTGGCGAATGGTTTATGCTGATTGTTTCCGAACTGTCGGAAGCGTTCGAAGGTGCGCGCAAGAATCTGATGGATGACCACTTACCGCATAGGCGTGCAGTCGAAGTTGAGCTAGGCGACGCTCTGATTAGGCTACTAGCCTATGCGGCGCGGGAAGGCTTGGACCTTGACGGAGCAGTAGACGAAAAGCTGACGTATAACGATACCCGCAAAGACCACACACGGGAAGCGCGGTTAGCTCCAAACGGAAAGAAGTGGTGAAAATGAAAATATATGTAGCCGGAAAAATGCGCGGCCTTCCTGATTTTGGTCATCGCGCTTTCAGGGACGCTGCTGACAAATTTCGTTCAGAGGGGCACGAAGTATTTAACCCTGTTGAGGAGTGCGAACGAATTTATGGCGACAACGTCTACAAGAACAACCCGGAGGGCGACGAGTCCAGAGCGGGCATAGACCCTAGAGTCGTGTTCGGAAATGATATGGCTTTCATTTGCGATCACGCTGACATTGTCGCTTTGCTGCCCGGATGGGAAACCAGCAAGGGCGCTATTGCCGAAAAGGCTGTTGCAGATGCTTTGGGCCTGAAGGTGATGTTCCTATGATCGTAGGAATTGCGGGGGAGGCGGGTTCTGGCAAGGGTACGGCTGCGGAAGTGTTGGCAGAACGCGGATACATTAGGGGGAAATTCGCCGGGGCGTTGAAGGAAATGCTGCGAGCGCTGTTGCACTATCAGGGCGTTCAACAGATAGACCGATACATTGAAGGCGACTTGAAAGAAGTTCCAAGCAAGTATCTTGGCGGTAAGTCACCGCGTCACGTCATGCAATGGTTAGGAC
>Ga0210394_10001828_pt1 | contig 31864 bp, 26 predicted proteins | sample IncBWC12MmetaG_FD_160121 | JGI IMG/M metagenome (GOLD analysis project Ga0210394, IMG submission 160121) | Forest soil microbial communities from Barre Woods Harvard Forest LTER site, Petersham, Massachusetts, United States - Inc-BW-C-12-M | ecosystem: Environmental > Terrestrial > Soil >... | reverse complement strand
CGCACACGCCGAGGGCCCGACGCCGATCTCCGCGGTGCTCTCCGGACTACTCCTCAACGTTGCCATCTACGCGGTGGTGCGCTGCAAGGTGCTGGTCGAAGGGTCGCTCCACTCGCCGCTCCCGTCGCGGATGCTGATGGGGTTCGGCCTCCTCTCGGTGGTGCTGGCCGCGTGCTTCCTCTGGCGCCAGCGCGACATCAAGCGTCTGTTCGCCTACTCCTCGATCGAGCACATGGGCATCATCGCCTTTGCCTTCGGCATGGGCGGACCGGTGGCGAACTTCGCGGCGCTCCTTCACATGACCGTGCATTCGCTCACCAAGTCCGCGATCTTCTTCGCCGTCGGCCACGCCGCGCAGAAGGCGGGCTCGCAGCTCATGGACGACATCCGCGGCCTCATCACGCTCAGTCCCACCGTCGGCTGGGGACTCATGATGGGCTCGCTCGCGATCCTCGGCATGCCGCCCTTCGGCGTGTTTGCGAGTGAGTTCCTTATCCTGACCACCGCAATGCGCGAGCAGCCATGGGCGACGCCGATCCTGCTGCTGGCGCTGGGGGTCGCGTTCGCGGCGATCTTCGGGCGCGTACAGCCTATGGTGTTCGGCGAGACGCGCGCGCAGCGCCTGCCGCATCCGCCGGCACTGCTCCCGGTCTTCGTGCACCTGTCTCTGGTGCTGCTGCTGGGGCTCTACGTGCCGCCGTATCTTGCGGACTGGTATCGCGCCGCCGCACGGCTCATCGGAGGACAGTGAGATGCCGCTCAGCGGCTGGTCCGTTCGCAGCGAATGGCAACCGGGGGCCCCCGGCCTGAGATCGCTCACCGTCACCGCCGGGGAATGGCGCGCGCTGATGGAGGATGTACGTGCCGCCGGCGGGCGCCTCGTGGCGCTCTGGGCGACCCGCGAGGATCGCCTCGATACGGTGCGCGCCGCGACGCTCACCGGATCGCAGGGTTTCATCGTCAGCCTGCCGCTCCGGGGGCTGGGTGAGTCGTACGGCGGGCTCGAGGATCTCTTCCCGGCTGCCACGCGCATGCAGCGCGCGGTGCGCGATCTCTCGGGGGTGCCTTCCACGGACCCTGACAGCCGGCCCTGGCTGCGCCACGCCGCCTGGCCTGACGCCTATCGGCCGCTCGTCGACACCTCGCCGCCGCCGGACCTCACCGCCCCCCGCGACCACTACGAGTTCATCCGGGTCGAGGGTGTCGGCGTGCACGAGATCGCGGTCGGCCCCGTGCACGCCGGTACCATCGAGCCAGGCCACTTTCGCCTCTCGGTCGTGGGCGAAAAGTTATTGAAGCTGGAGGAGCGCCTCGGGTATGCGCACAAGGGAATCGAGCAACGCTTCACGCAGCTGCCGATTCTCCAGGCGCACGCCCTCGCAGCGCGCATCTCGGGCGACTCCGCAGTCGCTTACTCCTGGGCGTACGCGCAGGCGCTCGAGGGCATGGCCGGCGCCGAGGTGCCTTCGCGCGCTGCGTGGCTGCGCGCCGTGTGCCTGGAGCTCGAGCGCCTCGCCAACCACCTCGGGGATCTCGGCGCGCTCGGCAACGACGCGGGCTTTGCCTTCGGCCTGACGCAGTTCCTGCGCCTCAAGGAACTGCTGCTACGCGCTACGCGCGACTCGCTCGGCGCCCGCTACCTCATGGATGCGATCGTCCCCGGCGGCACCACCTGCGACCTCGATGCGATCGGCTCAGATCGGCTCCGCGAGTGCGTGCGTGCCCTGGCGCGCGAGACGGCAACCCTGCGCGTGATCTATGACGAGCACAACGGGCTGCGCGACCGCTTTAGCGGTGCCGGCACCGTGACGCCTGACCTCGCCGCACAGCTCGGTCTCACCGGCCTCGCCGGACGCGCGAGCGGTCAGGCGTTCGATCTGCGCAACGACATGCCCTGCACGCCGTACACCGAACTCGCCCCAGTGAAGTGCAGCCGTCGCGAGGGAGATGTCGCCGCGCGTGTCGCGGTGCGCTTCGATGAGGCGCAGGAGTCCTGCCGCCTCATCGAGGAGATCCTGGCGCGACTGCCGCCCGGTCCGCGCCTGGCGCCCGTCGACCTGCCACCCGCCGGTATCGTCGGCGCCGGGCTGATTGAGGGCTGGCGCGGTCCCGTCCTGGTCGCGCTCGAGGCGGGTGAAGCCGGCACAATCCGCCGCTGCCACCCGCACGATCCTTCATGGCAGAACTGGCCGGTGCTCGAGCACGCGATGATCGACAACATCGTTCCGGACTTCCCACTCATCAACAAGTCTTTCAACCTCTCCTACAGTGGCCATGACCTCTAGGGAAACACGCGGCGCGCAGTCATGCTGAAGACGCTGCGACAGATTGCGATCGTCGGGATCGCCACCGAGCCGCCGCCGAAGCCGGACGACAGCCTGAGCGTGCGCAAGGCGCTGCAAGAGCGCATCCGCACCGTGCTCGGCCGGGCGCTCTGTATCCGGCACGTCGACGCCGGCTCCTGCAACGGTTGCGAGCTCGAAATCCACGCACTCAGCAATCCGCTCTACAACCTGGAGGGCCTCGGTATCCGCTTCGTCGCGAGTCCCCGGCACGCGGACCTGCTGCTGGTGACCGGTCCGGTCTCGAGGCACATGGAAGCGGCGCTGCTGGGAACCTACGAAGCGACGCCCGAGCCGAAGCTGGTCGTCGCGCTGGGTGATTGCGGTTGCACCGGCGGGGTGTTCGGGGAGAGCTATGCGAGCCGCGGGCGCGTATCGAATGTCATTCCCGTAGACGTCGCGGTACCGGGCTGTCCACCGACTCCAACGCGGATCTTCCAAGGCATCCTCACTGCCCTGTCGTCTCGCCGCGCTGATCGCGAGTAACGGAAGCAGCGGCGTTCGCTACTGGTGATAGTCGGCGCTGAGACTGGCCGCCTCCAGGGTCACGGCCTATTTTGAAAATGCCACTCGCGCCAACACCCATTGGCCATCGCGCGGATCGCCGCTGGCGAAAATGCACAGGTTACGAGCGTCACCCGGCTGCGGCTTGAAGAGACGTGCATGGAGTTCGGTTTGCCCCTCCCCTCGCGCCTCGGCCAGGGGCAATCTCGCGAGCAGCGGCCCCGCGCAGGAATCGGCATGGATCTCGAACTCCCCCGCCGCGCTGGCCTTGGGGCGCACCACGGCGTGCTGAGCCTCGTCGCCGAAGCGCCATGCCACGCGCCCGACAGTCAGGGTGACCTGACCGGTGCCTTCGGCCGGTACGCCGGGCCACAGCCAGCACATGTCGCCGGGATTCATCTTATAAACGGGCCTCGGGCCCTCAACCGGCTGATTGCCGTCCAGGCGCAGTCCCGGCTGGTTTGAACAGGGCGCCAGCTCGCTGCCGTCGCGGCCGAGCAGCGTCGAGCCATCCAGCACCTGCGTGCGTGGCGCGGCGAGCTCGAACCCGTCGAGCGCGAAGGTCGCAGCGCGCAGCGTCACTTGGCCCTGGACGGAAACCTCCAGCGGCCGGACGTACTCGGAGGACGCGGCGGTCGGCGCGGAACCGTCCGTCGTGTAGCGGATCCTGCCGAAGTTAGTCTGGTTGGAAAGCGCGACGTGCAGCGCTGCCTCGCGACCTGCGGTCACATCGAACGCCGGTGCAAATGCCGTGTCGGCATAACCGATGCCGAGAGCCCGGTAACGCGCGAGCTCGGCGGGCAGGCGCTGCAGGAAGTCATCCCAGTCATGTGTGCCCGCGGCCGACCACCCGAGCTCCGCCAACGCCGCGATGCGCGGGAACACCGCGTGCTGATCGCGCCCGAAGTCCGGCATGAACTCCGTCCAGAGATTGGCCTGCACGCCGATGACGCGCCTCGCTTCGCTCGCGGTTGCACCGCTCGGAATCACGGCGGAGTCATAGGCCTGCCGCAGCGTTATCAGCGGAGGCTGTCCCGGCCATTCGTCGGGCAGATCCGATTGGTAGTGATCGAAGTACAGCGACTCCTCGGGCGTCACGACCACATCGTGCCCCTGGGCGCTCGCTTCGAGCGCGACGTGTTCCCCATCGCCTCCGTGCCAGGACATGACCACTTCCCCTGCTGGAAGCGTCGCACCCGCAACCAACTCGTCATCCCACCCGACCGGGGTCCGCCCGTGACCGAGGAGATGATCGGCGACCCGGGCGGTGAACCAGCCTTGCAGCTCATCCATGTTCGCGAGCCCGAGCCGCCGCATCCGGGCACGCACTTCAGGCGAAGCATTCCACTGCCGCTTGTCGGCTTCGTCGCCACCGATCGAGATGTATCGCGAGGGGAACAGCCGCATCACCTCGTCGAGCACTGCGTCGACGAACCGCAAGGTCTTCTCGTCGGGTTTCAATAACCACGGGCTGATCCCCCAGTCCGTCCACACGGACGGGCGCTCGCCGGTGGCGCCAAGCCACGGATACGCGGCAACCGCCGCCTGCGAGTGTCCGGGAAGGTCGATTTCCGGCACCACGGTGACGAAGCGGGCGGCGGCGTAGCGCACGATGTCGCGCACCTGAGCTTCGGTATAGAAACCGCAGTAAGGTTTGTCAGCAGCGCCGGTCAATTCGCCGTCCAGGCCGACCGCCTTGCGGCATGCACCGGTCTGCGTGAGTGCGGGGTACCTGGGAATCTCGAGGCGCCAACCCTGGTCGTCGGTCAGGTGCCAGAGCAACACATTGAGCTTGTCGAGCGACATCCAGTCGATCAGTTTCTCGATGTCGGCCACGCTCTGCCAATGCCGTCCCGAATCGAGCAGCAGCGCACGCCACGCGAAACGCGGGTGATCGTCGATGACTCCGTCGGCAATCTCGGCTGCCGTGCCGCGCGTCCAGCCCGGTGGCGTCAGCAACTGCCACAGGGTGACGCCGCCATAGAACGCGCCGCCCGGCGAGCGCGCGATGACCCTGATCCCCTGCTCGTTTGCCACGATGCGATAACCGGTGTCTCCCACGACACGCGCGTGAGGATCCACGTCGAACGTGATGACCGGGTGCTGTGCATCAGCCGCAGTCATCGCGCGTAACCGCAGTCCGCGTGTGCTGGACACCAGCTGCATGAACCGATCCGCGATGGCCTGAAGTCGCTTGCGGTCAGCGCCGCGCACCGCCACCAGGGCACCCTCCGCAATCGTCACCACGCCCGGCCCGGCGGGGCGCGCGTCGACGGGCTGTGGCAACAGCGACCAGGATGTTGCTGCGGGTGCTGCGCTCGCCATTCCCGCTGTCGCCACCCAGGCGACTGCAATCGCAATCCGAGGCAGCACCACTACACGACGGGCACTTGGCTGATGTTGTTCTTCGGATCCATCCAGAACGACTCGTTCACGAAGCGGCCGAAGATTTCGCGCGGCAGGATGGAAGTGCGCTCGATCGGCTCGACCTTCGGGCGCACGGTATGCAGGCCGGGCATGCCGATCCGGGCGTCGAACTCGTCCGCCTGGTAGGAAATGTGATCGAAGTCATGCTCGAACCAGGGTTCGCCGATGAACTGGTAGACGGCGCGCATGGCGGCCGAAGGGTTGCGCGCCAGGCTTTCGTAAGTCAGCAGCAGCAAGTGGCCAGGCGCATATTGGCCGTAGAACGCATCCTTGGTGGCCTGGAAGGAAAACCCCACCATACCGCGCGGATCGGTCAGCGCTTCGACGCGCGAGTACACCGTGGTGTTGGTGTCGAAGCGGAATACCTTGCTGACGCCGACCGGATGCCTGCGCACCAGACGTTCCATGCTGTCGAGTACCCAGGACAACTGGCGCACGCACGCGATGACCTTGGCCTCCGGAAACAGCGTGTCGAGCAACTGCATGCGGCTGCACCACAGCCGGCTGGTATCGAACACCACGCTGGCGTTGGCTTGTCCCGCGTAGAAGTTCTCGACCAGGCCGCGCAGCATCGCAACCCGCTGGTCGTCCGAGACATCGAAGGAGAAATCGTTCTTGCTGCTCGCCTCCGCGATCATCACCCCCATGATGTCGGCAAGCGGACTGGTCATGCCAGCGCGGAAACGCGGGTTCTGGTTGAGGATGGCGGCGAGGAGCGTGGTGCCCGAGCGCGGCAGGCCGGAAACGAAGTGGAACTTCCGGGCTGAGTTCGCGACGTGCGGTGCGGCAGGCATGTGGCCCTCCCCTGGGAATCGATGCAGCGGATTGTATTAAAAGCTCCCGCCGGTGGATGCCCTCGCAGCGGCCGCCGGGCTCTCCCGAGCGATCGGCTCGCTCCGCGCGGGGACGTTCCATCCGCTCACTTCGACGACCGGCGTCGCCGCCCCCACCGTGGCGAAATGTGCGCTCAGAGTACGCGATTCGCCGGGCCACAGCGTGATGTCGTTGTCGCTCCACAGGATCGGCAGCATCAGCTCGCCGCCCGCGGATCGCCTGATCGACACATGCTGGAACATCGCCACGGTCCTGGAGGACGGGGGCACTGCCAGCGTGACCGTGGCGATGTACCCGGTCCCCTCGGGGCGCATCGTGGCCCGGACCTCGCTCGTCGCCGCCGGCAGGGTCTGCAGTGCGGTCAGGTCCGCGTAGCGCGTAACCGGCGTGAGATACCAGTTGGAATGTGCCCAGTCGAGCTCGTCGGTCTGGGTGGAAAGCCAATAGACGTTGCGGCTCATCGATTTGCCGGCTGCGGAGGTCAGCTCGAGCTCGATGAAGTAGGCGCGCGACAAACCAGCGAGCGCCGGCAGCACGGCGAGTTGCCGCGCACCATTTGCGGCGAGATCAATGTCCTGCAGGCGCCGCTCGTACGCCACGCTGCCGTCCAGGTTGCGTACGTGGATGTTCGCCCGCAGCCCATGCTCGCCGGCGAGTGTGTGATTGACCAGCAGGACTGCGCGTGTGTCGTATGAATACTGGATATGCACCGGCTCGTTGGCCATCCTGGCACCGAAGTAGGCGCCGGCCGGATTCAGGAAATAGTCGTACAGATGCCAGTGCAGTGACGGCCAGGCGTTGTTGAGCATCCAGTAGATCACGCCGGTGGAGGGCTTCGCCGCATCCGTGTGCGCACTGAACGCCTCGAATTGCGCCCGCACGTTGTCATAGTTTTCCAGTTGCGCCTTGGCGACGTAGTCCGCAAGGCTCCTGGGTGCTCCGTAACGCCTGGCCAGCGCGGTGTTGAAGGTCTCGAGCGTGGCGAACGTCGACCAGGCGGCTGAGGCGTGATACTGCCGCGCTTGCGGGTATTTCCACAGCGCCTCCAGCTCCTGCGGCGCGAGCATGCGGTTGAGGTCCTCGAGCGGCGGGATACTGGGGCCCGCGCTGACTTCGGAGTCGAACCCGAACGCGCCGCCCAGCTTGTCCGCATACCAGTACGCCGGCGCAACCCACGCGTAAGGCCCGGCCATTTTCATGCCGGACGGTCCGGTCTCGGCCGTGCCCTGCTCCGCCGCCGCCGCGACGATCGGCAGCGGCCAGTCTGCGGCATGCAGGGTGTCGACGTACATCCGGGCGACCGCCGCCGGCGGCGCATTGTCGCTGCCGATCAGGAATCCGATCACCGACGGATGGTTGCGCAGCAGTCGCGCTTCGCTCGCCATCGAGGCTGCGGCCACCTTGTAGTCGGCATCGTCCCACGGCTGGCCGCCCGTCTTGGCCCACGCTTCCCATTTGTCGCAGCACTCCCAGCCGGCCAGGACCATGATGCCGTCGCGGTCGGCGAGGTCGTAGAAGTGCGCGTCCTCGAGCTTGCCCTCGCTGCGAATCGTGTTGAGCCCGAGGTTCAGGACATAACTGAACTCGGTCTCCGTGCGCCCGGGGTCGTCGCGCAGGAACATGTCCGGCGCCCATCCCGCGCCGCGAATCAGCACCGGCTTGCCGTTGACGAGGAACTGCCGATAGCCCTGCGGCGTGAGTTGGGAGCTGACGCTGCGTATGCCGAAGGTCGCACCGGCCCGGTCGGAAACCACACCATCAACGGCAGCCGTCAGCTGCAGGCGATAGAGCGGATGTGCGCCCATGCCGACCGGCCACCAGACCTGCGGCTGTTTGAGATCGAGATCCGGATCGCTGCCCGGGGAAAATGTCACGCTCTGCATCTCACCGGCAGCGAGGTGGATCGCGCGCCGCAGCGGAACGCCGGCGACCTCGCCCGTGATCGTGGCGTCGTGTGCGGAGGCGTCGAGGTTCTGCACCTCCATTTTCACGGTCAGTGCGGCGCGCGCCAGATCGGGAAGCGACAACGTCGAGGTCACCTGCGGAGCACGTATGTGAACCGGCCCCGTCCGCACGATATCCACGCCGCGCCACGGGCCCATATTGTTGTCCGGTGGCGTCGGGTTCCAGTCGACCCAGCCGATCGACAGGCTCGACCTCGGATCGGCCGGTTGCACGCGCAACGCGAGGGTGTTGGTGCCGGCGTTCATCCAGCGGGTCACGTCGAGCTCTTGCACGGGATAGGCGCCGGCGACGGCTGCCTGATCGGCGACCAGGTGCCCGTTTAGCCAGACATCGGCGCTCGCGATCATGCCGTTGATGCGCAGCAACGTATGTGTCTCGCGCCCTCCTTTGCCGCAGGTGAACTCGGTGCGATACCACCAGGGAATCACGAACAGGCTGGCGCCGGAATCGGGCTCCTCGACCGCGCGCAGGTTGTCGCCGTAGAACACGTTCGGGTAAGCGCCGTTCTCGAGCAGTCCCGCCATCACCGTCGCGCGGCCGCTCACCGGGTACCAGCCGTGGGTGGAGAAACCGGCCGCGGAGACGGCGGCGCCGCCTTGCTGCGCTTTCGCGCTCGACTGAATCTGCCAATGGGCTATGGCGGCAGTGGAGCCGCCCTCGCCGTCCACGCGCGTCGGGGCGAACGGGCTTGCGGCGCCGGCGAGCGGGCTACCCGCCAGCGCCGCCAGCGCCACTATCACCCGGATTGAGGGGGCTCCCACGATGCCATCACCACTGCCCGCGGACGCCGACCGTATACATGCGCTCCGAGAATTGCGAGTGCCCCGGCTGGTCTGGCCACGTGAGGTAGAACCGCTGGTACTCGTTGGTGAGGTTGGTGCCGTCCACGAACAGCTCCATGAACTTGCTGACCTTATAGGCGATCGAGGCGTCGAGGTACTTCTGCGGTGCCTCGTACTCCTCCAGCCCATAGATGCCGCCTACGTTCTCCATCACCGCCCGTTTCGAACGGTAGTTGTACGCGACGCGGGTCTCGAAGCGCTTGCTCTGGTACCAGAGGATGATGTTCCCCGACTCGGTGGAGTTGTCCACGAACGGGATCTTGTTCCCCGCCAGATCGTATGTTCCCGTGTTGCTGGGTGCGTAGGTGAAGTTGAGCTCCATACCGGTATTGGACAGGAGCCCCGGCAGGAACGTGAACCCCTGGCGATAATCGAACTCCGCGCCCTGGATGCTGCTGCCGGCGCCCTGCACGGGCTCGGTGATCGCGATGCAACGGTTGCGCACCACGCCGTCCTCGTCCGGCAGGCTGCAATTGGTCACGGTACCGTTCTCGATGAAACTCTGCACGTCGATGTGGAACAGCTCGAGGCTGACCATGCTCAGGGGGTTGATGTAATACTCGAACGAAAGCCCGTAGTTGGTGGAGCGCCACGGATCGAGGTTCGGATTGCCCGTCGAAGTGCCCTGCGACACCGCGAATATCGGACCCTGCTTGGTCTCCAACAGCGAGTAGCCGAGCTGCAGGCCGCCGCCCCACTGGCTGAGATCGAGCGGCATCATGTTCTTCGAGACGGCGAGGCGCATCGTCAGCTGGTCGGTAATGTTGAGCGCGAAGTTGGCCGCCGGCAGAACGTCGTTGTAACCGCGGCCGATGTACTGGGTGCCGGCAAAGGCGGACTCCGTGCCGTATTGCCCCGGCGCGCCGGCCAGGTCGTGGGTCACCTGAAGATTGGTGTGGATCAGGCGTGCACCCACGTTACCGCTGTAAGTCATTCCGCCCAGCTGGCCGCTGAAGTCGGCCTGCAAATAGCCGGCCGTTTCCCGCAGGCGCACGTCCCAGGTGATTTCAGGCGCCACCTGTGTCGTGGTGTTGGGATACAGCGACTGCCAGAACGCCTCGGGGTTTTCCAGGGCGCTCGGATTGATCCCCCAGAAGTTGATCCCCGACCCGAGCAGGTTCGTGTATTCCTGCCAGTTGCCGGCGAGCGGCGGCGGCGTCTTCGAAATCTGCTGCGAGGACAACGGGCCGGCACGGAAGAACCCCTGCGAGTTGCCGGCGGTACACCAGGTACCGTCAGAATTGCCGCTCAGGATCACATCGGAGCCCACATAGCGCACCAGGCAGCCGCCCGGGTCGCTGGCACCAATGCCCGCGTAGACGGGGACCTCCAGGGTGAAGCCGTAGTTATTTGCGGTGCGGATGCTGTTACGTGCGCCAAAATCGAGGTGGAAGCCGTCGTTGACGTCGTAGTGTCCGTCGAAGCGCAGCGCCGTGATTGCGGTGTGGCGGTCGTAGTCGTCAGTGGATTCCAGCGTCTTCATCGTCCAGGCGTTCGGGTTGGCGAAGTCCGTGGCGAGCGATGCGGGCATGCCGATCGTGAGATAGCGGCCGGTGAAATTCGCGGTGATCGGAACCGTATTCTGGGGAATGCCGTTGGCGTTGAACACCCGGTTGCCGCCGAGCTGAGCCGGGTAGACGAAGGTTCCGCAGGGCAACCCGGTGGTGGGATCCGCCCACAGGCAGCCGTCGGAATCGGAGATGTTGGTATCGGTCTCGATCCACTCCTGGCTGGCCGTCTCGCGGATGCCGCGCACGCTCGCCCTGAACCTGCCACCGTCATTGAAATCCAGCTGCGCATTGAAGTTCTGCGCGGTGGAGTCCTGGCGCGTGACCTGCGTGAACGATTCCACATCGCCCGGCCATTTCTCGTATATCTGGGTGGTGTAGATCTGCGACCCGGCCCAGTACGAGTCGGCCGGCGGCGTGTTGTACTGACCCAGCGTGGTACTGCCCGTGTTTCTCGACTGCAACGGTACGTAGGTCGCGCCCTGCCAGTTGGTGGAATTGAACTGGATGCCGATGTTGTCGTCGAGCTGTTCCTGGTGCGCGTAAAAGAAGTCGCTGGTGAACGTGAACCCGCTGCCGAAGTCCGCCTGGAACGAGGCGTTACCGGCCTTGCGCTTGCGCTGCGTGGTGACGTCGTACAGGCTGATGTCCTGGCTGCCCATGAATACGCCGTTGGACTTGCCGTCACCGTTTACGTCGACGCTGCCGTCGGCATTCTGGTGGATCTGCGGCGGAATCGGCGCGCCGTTCCACGCCCCGAGGAACCCGTTGTAGGCGGCGGCGCTTTCGGCGTTCTCGCCATGGAATATGACCCCGTACTGATCGAGGCCTTCGTTGGCGTTCATGCGCGTGGTGTTGGAGTAATCAACGGCGACCAGCAGACCCCAGCGGCCATCGGCGTTGTAGGAGACGAGACCGCTCGCCTCGGGGCCCGTTTTGCGGGTGGTGTCGCCCCGCTCGCCGTCGGCGGAATAGCTGTAGGTAAATCCATGCGGCAGATCCCAGGGCCGGAACGTGTGCAGATCGAGCGAACCGCTGATGCCGCCCGCGGTCAGGCCGGCGGTGGCCGACTTGATGACGTCCACCTGATTGAACAGCGTGCCCGGGATCGTCGTGAAGTCGGGCTTTTGCGAGTCGATCTGATCCGGCGTGATGAAGACCTCACCGTTCAGCATGGTGCCGACCTGGGGCAGTCCGCGCACCTGGACCTGGGTGCCGACGCCGGCATCGCGGTCGATCTGCACGCCGGTGATGCGCTGCAGCGCGTCCGTGATGGTCACGTCGGGCAGCTGGCCGATGCTCTCGGCCGAGATGCTGTCCTGGATATCCGCGGCGTTGCGCTTCAGGTCGATCGCTTTTATCTGTGACTGACGTACACCGGTGACGATGACGGTCTCGAGGGCCGCCTGCTGCTTCGCGTCGGCCTGCGGCGTCGCCGGTACGTCCTGCTGCGCCGGGTCGGGCGCGCCGGTGTTCTCCGCCGGGGCAGCCGTACGGTCCGCTGCCACGGCCGAGGCCGCCGCGGCGGCGAGCAACGCCATGGATACTGCCGATGCGACACTGGTACGCCGTGTCTTCATGATTCAACTCCCCCCGTCGGTCAGACCTTGGCCTGACTACTCTTTTTACCCAGGCTGAACAGTTCGGAGATCCCGACCGTTTCGTTGCGGACGAGCGGCCGGGCCCAGAAAGACACGCTCAGGATGTAGGCCAGCGTCACGAACACGGTGAGCATCGCGAGCCGCAGCCCGACGTGATCACCCAGTAAGCCGACCAGAGACGGCACGATCGCCCCGCCCGTGATGCCGGTGCACAGGATCCCCGAGAACGCGCCGTGGTAGCGGCTCACGGAATTCAGTGCCAGCGAGAACACGATCGACCACATCACCGAGAGGAAAAACCCCGCGGCCGAGAACGCGCCGAGAGACACGTCCGCGGAGCCAAAGAGTGCGAGCGCGACGCAGCCGATCGCCAGCACCGCGGCGCAGCCCAGCACGATCCTGGAGTCCAGCAGCCGCACCAGCGCGAGCCCCAACAGGCAGCCGATGGACATGAGTCCCCAGAAGAGGCTCACCGCGTGCGCGCCCTCGACGGTCGGCGAAAAGTGGTGATAGGTCGCGAGGAACTCCGACATCCAGTCGGCGAGGCTCTGCTCGGTGCCGACGTAGGCGATGATGCCCAGAAAGAAGAGCTGCACCGGCCGCTCGCGGATCAGGCTCTTGTACACGGCGACGGTGCCTGGGCGCTCGTCCTCGGCGAGCGTCACCTGGGGGATGGCGATCCTGAAGGTGATCAGAAGGAGCAGCAGGTACGCCGCTACGAAGGCGAAATACAGCTCCACCCAGACGATCGGCCGCGCGGGGGTCGCCGGCCGCTTCATCACTGCCGCGAACACCAGAGGACTCACGAAAGAGGCCGCCCCGAAGACGAGTTGCGCCATGACCGAGAAGAAGGCGAAGTGCTGCTCACCTCCGGTGGTGCGCATCAGCGGATTGATCACCACCTGCAGCATCGCCATGCCGAGGCCGATGACGAAGAGACCGCCGATGACGACCAGGTAAGTCGGCGAAAGGCTGATCGCCAGGCACCCGGCGAGGTTCAGGGCAAACGCCAACAGCAGCGTGAAGCGCGGTCCGCGCGCCTCCACGAGCGCTCCCGCCGGGATCGAGATGAGCCCGTAGGCGAGGAAGAACGAGAACGGCAGGAACCCCGCCATTCCCAGGCTGAGGTGAAAATCGCTGATGACAACCGGCATCAGGGGGCCGATCAGGTTCGTCACAAACGAAATGGCGAACCACACGCACATGATGTAGCCCATGAGCAGGGTTGCGCGCTTCATGCCCGCTCCAGTGCCGGCGCGCCGGCGCCGCGCAATGCGCGGCGCGGGAAGCTCGAGAGGATCGCGGCCGCCGCGCCGCAGCCGGCAGCGAGCGCATCCTCGAGTTTCGCGCCGTGCAGTCGCGCCAGCAGGTACCCGGAATTGAAGGAGTCGCCGGCGCCGACGGTGTCGAAGATGGTGGCGCGCTCCGCCGCGCACTCGCAGCGCCGCCCGTCCGCCACGGCCACCGCACCGCGTTCACCGCTTTTCGCCACCAGCGTCGCGCCAGGCTTGAGCCGCGGTGCGAGCCGCGCGAGCGCCGTCTCCAGATCGCTGGCCTCCGCGAGGCTCATTACCTCGAGGTCGTTGAGTAACACGTGATCGCAGCGGGCGATCCAGCCGGCCACTTCGGCGCGCAGCGCGGCGCTCCATCCCGAGGGCGGCCAGTTGGTGTCGAGCGCGACGCGGTAGCCGAGCGCGATGAGCTCGTCGATGAGGCGCGGGTAGCTCGTGCGCAGCGCCGGTGTCAGGAACGCTCCTGAAAGCAGCGCAATCGATCCGGGGCCACCTGGCGGGATGCGGGGCCGCAGCAGCTCATAGCTGAGCTGCTCCAGGTGCCCGCGCGTAGTGAAGAAGGTGCGTTCGCCGCTCGTATGAATGATGCCGACAGTGAGAGTGGTCGGGCCATCGCATACCGCGAGCGCGGCGCCCTGCGCGGCGAGCTGATCCCGGAGCCACGAGCCCAGCTCATCGCTCCCCACGCCCGAGACCAACTCGGCTCGCTCGCCCAGGTAGCGCGCGGCCAGCACCGCGTTCCCGGCGGATCCCCCGGGTCGCAGCTCGCTCTTGTCCATCAGGATCTCGGTGCCGACCTGGGGCCACTCGCCAATCGGCCCCATGACAAGGTCGACGCCCACGTCACCGATGACCACCAGCCGCTCTGGCCTGCCCCCCATGAGGCTGACTATAGGGCGGCCAGTTTCAGGGTGTCAATAAATACAACTAATGGATGTTCTTATTCTAGAGACGGCCTGCCCGGCTGGTCGGGCGGTGTCCCATGATGCTGCGCGCGTCGGCATCGTCGCGGCGCTCCTGCTGTAGCACCTCGAGCCGGGGCGACAGTAGGTCGTAGATCGGCAGTACGGCCGCGCCCAGGATGGAGCTGTCCTCCTGCCGCTCGGACAGCAGGATCCGTGGGTGCGCGGCGGCGACCCCGCCCCGCACCGAGTGAAGCAGAGGCTGCGCCAGTGTCACGAGCCGCTCGACCAGCAGCTTCGGGGCCGAGCCGCCGATCACGATAGTCGCGGGATCGAGCATGTTCTCGATGACGCATACCGCGTCGCGCAGGCGGTCTGCAGCCTCGCGGCACCAGGCCTGCAGTGCGGGGTCGCTGTTGCGCTCGAGCTGCGCCACGATCAGAGCATCCCGATCCGCAGCTCCGGCCACGCCGAGAGCTTCCGCGAGGGAATGAAGCGAAAGGTAGCGCTCGAGGCACCCGGAGTTGCCGCAGTAGCAGGCCCGGCCTCCCGGCACTACGGGAATGTGGCCGATCTCGGTGGCGTTGCCGTTGGCGCCCCGGTATGCGGAGCGGTTAACCACCAGCGTGCCGCCGAGGCCCAGGCCGAAATGCATATAAAAGAAGCTATCGAGGGAGCGGGCCACCCCGAACAGCGTCTCGCCGAGCGCGGCTGCCACGCTGTCGACGCTGTAGAAGACCTGCAGACCCGTGGCTTCGCGCAGCTGATCCAGAACCGAAAGATCACTCCAGCCCTCGAGCACGGTGGGACCGAGAAAGCTGATATCGGTCTTCACCAGTGGGCCAGGTAACGCGACACCCACACCCCAGACGCGCTCCGTAGCGCCCGGGCGCTGGCGCAGGTCCTGGATCAGTTGCAGCATGCCGGTGTGCACGCGCTGCGGATCGTGCGTGTCGAGGTCGACCTCACCGCGCGCCAGAATCTCGCCGACCAGGTTGACCAGCGCCGCCGAGGCGCGCCCAGGCTCGAGGCTGATACCGATCGAGCTGCCGGCGCTCGGGTTCAGCTCGAAGGCGATCGGCGGCTGGCCGCGGGCTTTCGCGCCGGTGACCCGACGGGCGACGATCAGCCCAAGGGTCTCCAGCTCGTTGGTGATATTGGCGACCGTCTGCGGACTCAGGGACACGAGCGCCACGATCTCGCGCCGCGAGATGCGGCCCTGGCGGCGAATCACGTCCAGCACGATGCGCCGGTTGTAGGGGGCGCTGGACTGCTGCGTCGTACCGCGGCTGAGCATCGTGCGGCCTAATATACACAGCCGCCATTGCGCGAAGCAGCCCGAGATTTCCCTACAGATCGCCTTATCAACGGTGGAGGCCGGTTCTACGCACCGTTTCCAGGCTGCGGGCGACTATCGGCTGCGCGCGCCTACGGATCTGGCTCTGTCTTCCGCCAGGCGGAGGCGCGCGAGCCAGTGACGCTTTAAGCGTTCTTGTACTCGTTACGCCACCGTTTCGGCGACGTCCCGACCTGAGTACTAAATGTCCGACTGAAGGCCGCCTGGTCGGAGAATCCGGACCGAACCGCAATTTCGGCGAGAGGAGTCGACGAACTCTTCAACAGAGATTTTGCGAATTCGACCCGGCATTGCATCACGTAACGATGTGCCGGTACGCCGAACGATTGTCTGAAGGAACGGGAGAAATGGCGCACCGACAGGCCACATTCTTCGGCAAGGGATGATAGGCGAAGTGCGTGGTGTAATTCAGCGTTGACGAGCTCCATGACACGCCGCCGTTGCCACGGCGCCAAGCCGCCCACCGCTCGCGCCGATAACTGAACGTTCCCGTATCTTGCGGCAACATGGCTGCAGAACATCAGAACAAAATAGTCAAACGCCAAATCGCAAATGCGAGCCTCGTCGCCAAGCCAGGGGACAATGAATTTAGCTAGCCCGAACAACACATCATCTCTTTTCCCTTGGGGGCATGACAGACTGTCGAAACGCCGCACGTTGCTGTCGGACGTGAACGCATCCAGGGTCGCGCGCGGCAAATTGAAATGCACACTGTCGAATCCGCTCGGTCGCAATGCCCTCGGATTCGACTCGAGGTCATAGATGCCAATCCCTCCTTCCTGCCAGTGATCGACGGGCAGGAATCTCCCATCGACCCACGTTCCCCAGTGCTGGCACGTCGGCTGCCGCAAATGCACGGAGACGGTGAATCCTCGCTCCACGAGTACCGGCCCTGCCGGCTCGCTGAGGCCCGAGGGCACCGTGATCCGCGTGACCGCCATCTGCGGTCGAGACCCCGAAGTCAGGAGCAGAGAAGGAGCCTCGCGTAGTCGGAAGCTCCTCGCAAAGTGCTTGCCAACATTCAGGATAGCGGCGGTCCGCTGGAGCGACATTTGCCCGTGTCCTGGCTGGTTTATCGAAGTGACTCGAGTCGGGTGTGGCAAAGCTCGCGCTGCGCGCTCTAATCCTACTCCTGCGCAGTACGAACGGTCATTCTTGAGCCTGCGGATTTCCGTGCTCTGATCTCGGGCGACAGCCGCGTAATCGGCGATTACTGGCTCAAAACGACAATTGCGGCACTTTCGAGCAAGCCCGCCTCACCAGGGAAAGGTACCGTCCCGCGGGGCGCAGCCGCCTTGCGCGCGGCCGATCGCCTTTGCCGTGCCATTTGACCCGTACGCACTTAGGGGACGCCAGTGCTCCGTACGTCGGCGCGCGATCGCATTCTCGAGGTGGGCTTGAGGTTAGCGTGCACCGGTGGATTGTGCAGAGTGACATTCGGCGCAATTGCGCGGCGCGCCCACCTCTCAAAGAGCGGGATCGTTGCGCACTTTTCCAACGCGGATAGTCTTAAAGCAGCCATTATCGTTAGCGCGATCGATCTCTGGAAAAACGCCTGTCTGGTACCCGCAGAGGACTCATCCGGGCTTGCGGAACTGACACGATACGTAAGCCGCTGGATCAGCTGGACTACGCGAGCCGGCCTTCCGGGTGGGTGCCCAATCGCATCGGCGCTCTTTGAATATAACTACGAGCAAGGTTCCGCGCGTGCAGCGGTTGCGGCAGCTGAAGCACTGTGGCGCGAAACTCTGATCGATCTCATTGAAGATGCCATCGCGGAGTCGGACTTCTCGCACAGGGTAGACCCGTCACAGATGGCCTGGAATCTTCTGGGTATATACCTGACCCATCACGTATCGGCGCATCTGCTTCGAGCCCCTGACGCCGATCGAAGAGCCCTCGAGTCCGTAAATCAGCTGATCGCATTCGCCCGGTGAGCAAACTCATAGTCAGGGCACGCGACCCGACCGCAGCGCGCGTCGCGTTCCTCCCTGGGCTCCGTCATCCACAATCGTCGATGGCCAAAGCGCCAACCCGCCGGCCGACAAATGCGGCCCACGACGACAAATCCAGTCCACATTCCGCAAGAAAGCTGCCCAGGAAGCGTCTACGGTGAGTGATGTCCACCCACAGTGCCCGTTGGGATCTAACTAACGCACTGCTCATACAACACCCTGCAACAGGAGGAAAGTGTCATGAAGCGGCATCTCAGCAGCACCAGGGTCACAGGCGCGCTGATCAGCGCGGCTCTATTTGTGGCAAGCATTCAGGCGGTTGTCGCCGCGCCCCCTTCAGGCGTTAAGAACGTGGTTCTCGTGCATGGTGCATTCGCCGATGGCTCCGGTTGGGAAGCCGTCACTAACATCCTTACGAAAGACGGATACAACGTGGCGGTCGTGCAGCATCCGGAGACCTCCTATGCCGAGGACATCAAGTTTGCCAAGGCCGTGATCGATCGAATGGGTGGTCCGGTGGTGCTCGTCGGCCACAGCTATGGCGGAGCTGTCATCACCGAAGCTGGCAACGATCCCAACGTAGCAGCGCTGGTATACATCGCTGCTTTCGCGCTCGACGTGGGGGAAAGCTGCGCCGCGATCGAAAAAGGCCTGCCGCCCGCATCCCAGGGAATCAAAGCCACCAGCGACGGCTACTTCTATATTGACCCGGCGGTCTTTCACGCGGACTTCGCGGGGGACGTCCCGGCCGAAAGAGCTGCGTTCATGGCGGTGTCGCAGGTTCTGATCTCCGCCGATTCCTTCACGAGCGTGGTCAAGACTCCCGCCTGGAAGTCGAAACCCACCTGGTACATGGTGGCTACGGAAGATCGGTCGATCAATCCGGATCAGGAACGCATGATGGCGAAGCGTGCCAAAGCCAAGACGGTCGAGGTCAAGTCCAGTCATGTGGCCTATATCTCGCATCCGAAGGAATCAGCCAGACTCATCGAACAGGCCGCTATCTCCGCCGGCGCTGGTAAGTAACCGAGAGGAGAGGCCGCCCATGAAGCCGATCATCGTTGTCATAACGATCTATCGGGGTTGAAACAAGGAGTGCGACTCGTGGCTGAATCAGCTAAGCCCTTGCGGGTCGTTGAGGAAACGCCTGCGTACTGGCGGATTATTTTCGACTATCCCCCTTTTAACGTTGCAGACGGGACGATGTTCCAAGCTCTGCAGGACCTGCTCGCACGCATAAACGTCGATCCAAGCTTGCGCGCGGTCGTGTTTGAGAGCGCGAACCATGATTTCTACCTCAGTCACTTTGACTTGACGGGCAAGCTGGGCAACGTCATGACGGCCGTCGGCCCCTCGGGTCTTCCTGTCCTCGCGGATACGTTTGTCCGTATCACCCGATCTCCAGTGGTTAGTCTCGCGAAGATTCGCGGGTGTGTTCGAGGCGCGTGCAGCGAGTTTGTGCTCGCTTGCGACATGCGGTTTGCGTCGCGAGAAAACACGCGCCTGGGTCAACCCGAAGTTGGAGTCGGATTGCATCCCGGGGGCGGTGGAACCGAACGTCTCCCACATTTGGTGGGTCGCGGTCGCGCGCTGGAAATCATTCTCGGGGCCAATGACTTTGATGGCGATACCGCGGAACGGTACGGGTACGTAAACCGTGCGCTCCCGGACGCGGAGCTGGACGGGTTCGTCGACACGCTCGCACGGCGCATCGCCTCCTTCGATCGGCGGGCCGTAGCGGCGGCGAAGAGTCTCGTTAACCGAGTCTCGTTGCCGTCTGCCGACCGAATCCTCGACGCACTCAACTCCTTCCAGGGCGCTCTGATGTGGACCGAAACGCAGCGGCGAATCGAGGCTCTGTTAAAACGCGGTCTTCAACAGGACAGAGATTTCGAGCGTAGCTGGCCGGCAGTGCTCAGCACGCTTCTTGAGACTTAATTGCGATGCGTAGCGCCGGGTGCGTACCTCCGCTTGCGCTCATTGCCTGGTTTCAGATCGTCGGAGCGCCGCCCTCAACTGGGAGGGTGTCGTCCCCTCCAACGTTCGGAAAGATCGATAGAAAGAATCCGTTTTTTCAATATTATATAGATCATTATTTGTGTGATTTCGCGAATCTGTTCCGGGCTCGAATTTGCGCGGGAACTACAGATGATTTCTGCGCAACTGACTCTTATTGATTAGTACCCACTGGTCCAATCAGGGGTGCAACCACAGCTCGATTGCCTTCACATTATCTAGAGGAAAGTTGTGGCCTCCACCACCCCCGCCTCGCACTCATACGGGGATACACTCCGAACTACATTGCTGCGAGTGCGATCCTCCGATGAGAGTAGTGACTTACAACATCAACGGCGTCGGTGCGCGCCTTCCAGGTCTCACGCGCTTTCTCGCCGAGTACTCACCAGACGTTGTGTGCCTGCAGGAGCTCAAAGCCCCGCAGGAGAATTTTCCCGAAGCCGAGATCCGTGATGCCGGCTACGGTGTCGTCTGGCACGGACAAAAGAGCTGGAACGGCGTAGCGATCCTGGCCCGTGGCATCGAGCCGAAGGAAGTCCGCCGCACTCTCCCCGGCGACCCGCAGGATGTTCACAGTCGCTACATTGAAGCCACGGTGCACGATGTCACCATCGGCTGCCTGTACCTGCCAAACGGAAATCCGGCGCCGGGTCCGAAGTTCGACTACAAGCTCAAGTGGCTCGATCGCCTGATCGAGTACGCGGCCGAGCTTGTCAGCCGCGACTCGGCGGTGGTACTCGCCGGCGACTACAACGTGATCCCGACCGAGCGTGACGTCTACAAACCCGAGCGTTGGGTCAACGACGCCCTCTTCCGCACTGAAGTGCGCGAGGAGTTTGCCCGGCTCTTGAGCCAGGGTTGGACGGACGCCATCCGCAAGCGCTATCCGCAGGAGACCATCTACACCTTCTGGGATTTCTTTCGGAATGCGTACCAGCGCGACGCTGGCCTGCGCATCGATCACCTCCTGCTGAACCCGGCGGTCGTCGATCGCATGACCGACGCGGGCGTCTATCGCAACGTGCGCGGCTGGGAACGGCCCAGCGACCACGCCCCGGTATGGGTCGACCTGCGGGACTAAAAGGGTCCCCCCGGCCGGATTCGCACCAGACGCGGCCCCTCCTACGTGGGGTGGCGCACGGAACCCTTAGCCCCGACAGCGTACGGTCTGCTGGCATCGCCTCACGAGCAGCACGTCTTGCTCGCGGGGTCTTAGATGCAGGAGTTCCGAATCATCCGCCATCCTTTAGGAAAAGTCTCATGAAGACAATCACTGCGGCACTCACATCCGCATTTCTCATCACCGGGGCGTACGCACAGGCGCCGAGTTCGTCTGCTGCCATGGCGCCCTCTTATGGCACTGCGACCGCCGCGGCGACGAAGTCCGACGCCAAACGAGAGATGGCGCTCGAGAATCACATCAAGGATATGCATGCGCAGCTCGGGATCACTGCCGTCGAGGAAACTCAGTGGGCCGCAGTGGCGAAGACGATGCGTGATAGCGCAGTGGAAACCGACCGGGCAATCGACCAGCGGGAGGCGTCCGTTGAGAACGGGAGCGCTGTTGATAACCTGAACGCCTATGGGGCCATCGCCCAGGCTCATGCGGATGGGGTGAGGAAACTCGCCGCGGCCTTTGCTCCGCTGTATGCCTCGATGTCGGATGAGCAGAGAAAGGCGGCCGATGCGGTATTTGCTCATCGCGCGCATGAAGGAAAGCAGAAGGCAGCGAAGTGACACCTGAGACCCCACCAAGGACATCCCGCTCGCTGTGCGCCAGCCGGCTGCAATCCAAGGATCCGTCATGAACAAACCAGCTCTTGTATCAGTCTTCGCCGCCCTTGCGCTTGGCGCAGCCGCGACCGCCGGCGCGGAGGTGCATGTCAGTGTCGGCGTCGCCCCGTTCGTCTTTGGGGGATACGCGCCGCCAGTGGTCTATCAGCCCGCTCCTTATTATTCGCCTCCTCCGGTGGTCTACCTTGGTGGCGGTTCCTGGGGCGATCGGCGCCGTGGGCACGAGCGAGACCGCCGGGATCGCGGGCACGAGAGAGATCGCCCGGATCACGGTAGGTAGCGTGGAAGGTGTAAGGCTGGAGCAGGCGGAGTGATCCGCATCCAGGGCCGCGCGGTCGTCTATGGCGAGCTGTGGTTCGATGAGGCACCACCGCAAGTTGCAGGCGTCGACGTCCTGGTCCATCGATACCGAGCGGCGGCGATTCCGCAGGCACACAACTTGCCGCTGCACTCATTGCGAACCGATCTCGACCAGATGCCCGAGGCGATTGCGGCTGGATTCGACGAGACCTGCCGCCGGCACGTCCGCCGCGCCGACCGGCAGGATGGCTTGCACTACGAGGTGCTCCCCGAGGCGGCCGACGCCCTGGAGGAATTCGCGGGGTTCTACGACGTGTTCGCGCGGCAGAAGGGTCTGCCTCTGGCCGATCGTCACTGGCTGCTACGCACGGCTCAGGCGGGCCAGCTCATGCTCAGCTGCGCTTCGCGCGAGGGCGAGCGACTGGTTTGGCACGCGCATCTGCGCGCCGGCTGTACCGTGCAGCTGGCGCACTCTGCCTCCCTGTATCGGGGCATGAACGACGACTACCGCGCGCTCGTAGCCAGGGCCAACCGCTGGCTCCATTGGCGAGACATGCTCACCTTTAAGTCCCAGGGACTGCGCAGTTACGACTGGGGCGGGATGTTCACGGACGAGTCCACGTCCGAACGGGCCGGCATCCACCGCTTCAAGCGGAGCTTCGGCGGCGTGCCGGTGCTGGCTTACGAGTGCTCGCTGCCCGTCACGCTTCGTGGCCGCATGTGGCTCCTTATTCGCGGCGCATTGCGCTCGCCGCCTCGGCACTCAGATCCCGCGGCCGCGAGCGCCCCCGGCACGGCGTAGGATTTGATTCCAGCCGGCGGCATCGCGGACGCAGTCGTCGTGCTCTTCCTCTACCACGCCATCACTGACCGGCGAGCGGTATAGCCCCCGCTCCGATTCAGAGCGTCGCATGCCTAAGCGTCCCCAGCTTTGGAAGAGCAAACCCGACAGAAAGGATTTCAAGGCGGCACAGTGCTACCTGTCGCTGATTTATCCGGCACTACACACCAAGAGGCTGGTGCACGCGCTACGCTCGGCGGACACCGTTGAATACGCCGCCAAGGATCTGCTGCGTGCGAGCGCTCTGCCGCTCCTGCCCCGCGACGAACCACGTGTCGAAGACGATCTGAAAAGAATCAGCAAAGGCAAGCCTCTGTCTCCGGTGCTTCTCATAGCAGGTGACATGTCGAAGGCCATGCCGTTGATCGTCGCCGACGGTTATCACCGCGTCTGCGCGATCTGTTTTTACGACGAGGACGCGCCAGTAGCATGCCGGGTGGCGCGGATTCCCAAAGAATAAATAGAGAATAGCGACACGAAAGCGGCCGCGAGTTCGCGCGGCATCAGTGTCGAACGCCGCGGATGGCGCGATCACGCTGTCCCCCGAAGCGTCTCCAAGCAGCGACTCCGCGACAGCAGCCTTCCAGCGATTTCGTCCCTCCCTCAGTGCGGCGTGAATGAAGCTCCTGGCGTTGCCGTCGGCACGCTGGCTGCAGAATTCGTGGCACATGGTGCGTGTCGCGCCACGACGACAGGCACCCCGGAGTCCGAGAGCGCACGCCGTGAAGCCGGTGCTTTTGTGGCGCTTCCCGGCGACAGCGAGAGGGTCGCGCGACGGAGACACATTGGCTTATGCAGCAGTGAGCCCAACAATCGCGGCACTCCCAGTCTCACTAATCAGGGTGCGCGATGCTGCAACTCCCGCGACGGTTACTATTGTCTTGCCTCGGATGGGCTGCGCTGACGATTGCCAGCTGCGGCGGAGATTCCAACACCGCTCCATCCAACAGCAGCTCGAGCTCATCTGTCGTCAACAGCTCCACCAACACCCCGGCTAGTACAGCGAGCGGAAATTCGGGTGGGTCGGGCGCGGGTCTTGCCGTCAAAGTTTCCAGCAGTCACCTGGTTGATGCGTCGGGGGCGACGCTCCAGCTGCGCGGGGTCAATGTGAGCGGGCTGGAGTCTGTCGCCATCCAGGGATGGGATCCAACCAACCCATGGGGAAGCCAAACCGGCGATGCCTCTCCGAACTGGAGTCTTATCAGGAGTTGGGGTGCCAATGCGGTGCGTCTGCCGCTGAACGAGGCTTCTTGGCTCGGCCTGTCGTGCAGCGACCTCGGCGGTGGCAGTGTGACGGTGACCTCCACCGGAGCGCAGGTTCAGGACGCCCCGGGGCAGCTCATCGAGGCTGACCCCGGACACAACTATCAGGCGACGGTGATGCAGAGTGTGAGCGATGCCAATGCCGCGGGACTCTATGTGATTCTCGATCTGCATTGGGCCGCGCCCAACAATAACGGGACGCCGACCTGCCCTACCGTGCAGAACGCGATGGCCGACGCCGATCATTCGAGCGACTTCTGGACGTCCCTCGCCAACACCTTCAAAGGCAATCCTGCGGTGCTGTTCGAGCTATTTAACGAGCCGTTCATCGGCGAGAGCAGCCAGTCTTCCTCGGACACGCAGAGCGCCTGGTACTACATCCTCAATGGCGGCGCGACCGAAGCCGCCCTGCTTGCGGCAGGCACTCCCGGCACGATCTCTTTCAATTGGGTCACCACAGGCTATCAACAGCTGCTGGATGCAATCCGCGCCACCGGTGCAACCAACGTCATACTCGCGGGCACGGATTCCTGGACCCAGACCATGACCGCCTGGCTGCAGTACGCACCCAAGGATCCGCTCGGGCAGCTCGCGGCCTCGTGGCATCCCTACCCTGCGGATCCGTACGGACCGGCCAACCAGGTCATCTGCCCTGGCCTGACCCAATGCTCGGCGCAGGAGATGACGGCGGTCCAAGGCATTCTGGCGGCCGGCTACCCGGTGGTTGCCACGGAGTTCGGGGATACCGTCACTGCCTCGCCCGGCAACACGGCACCCTGGGCCTCGGTGCTGCTGCCGTTTGCCGATCAGAATGGCATCAGCTACCTCGGCTGGACCTGGGATGTGTGGAGTGGAGCCACCGCCAACGTCCTGATTACTGACGAAGCGGGTGACCCCACCAACGGCTACGGGACCTACGTGCAGCAGCACTATCTGTGTGTAGCGGCTGGCACCAACAGCTGCCCGTAGTGCCCGCGAAAGACGCCATCGGCAGCCCAGGCGCGAGGCCTTGGCCGCGATGCGGGTTACCCAGCGGCGACGGAAGTACCTTCACGGTATTGGACGGCGGATAGCAGACGGTCAGTCTCTTTCGCGACCACCGAGTAGCACTCGCAAGCGCGCGTTTCCAGGCCTGACCGCTCGAGCACGGTAATGTGCCCACGGCGGTAGCGAATGAGACCGGCGTTTTGCAACGTCCCGGCCGCCTCGGTAACGCTCTCCCGACGCACGCCCAGCGTGCCGGCGATCTGCTCCTGTGTCACGACGAACTCGCGCTCAGGTACTCGATCGAGAGTCGACAGCAGCCAACGGCACAGCTGCTGCTCAACTGAATGGTGCCGATTGCAGACCGCCGTCTGGCTCATCAGTGTGATCAGCGCCTGGGTGTAGCGCAGCAGAACGCGCTGCATTACGCCACCGCGTTTGAACTCGTGGTTCAGCAGGCGGGCTTCCAGTCTGTAGGCGTGGCCCGCTATTTGGACGACCGCGGAGCTTGGCGTGGTGCTCCCCCCCATGAACAGCGAAATCCCAACCACCCCCTCATTGCCGACTCCGGCAGCTTCTGCCGAGGCGCCAGTCTCCATGACGTAGTGGAGCGAGACGACCGCGGTGGTCGGAAAATAAGCGTGGTGCAACTGCCCCCCCGGTTCGTAGAGCATGTTACCGAGCCGCAGCGGAACGAGTTCCAGATGGGGACTGATGCGTCCGAGCTCCGCGTCCGGTAGAGCGGCGAGGATATGATTGAGATCTGACCTGTGCGGCGACGACATGGCGATCTATCGGCGTGCTGCGGTGAGTTTTCCGGTGAGCTCTATGCCGATTCCGCGGTAGCCGATGAAACGGCATGAACGATTGAACATCGGCTCGCCGCTGACTTGAAATTGCTGACGCGAACCGTCGGCATTGACACGACTGAATACGAAGTCCAGGAAGGGCTCGCGGGCTTCGATCTTTGCCTGCAGCACGGCCCGTTCGGTCTCATTCCAGCCGGCCAAGTCGTCATTCCTGCTTTCACCCACCAGGGCGTCGACCCGGATTCCGAGCATCTCCAGGACCGGACCCGAGACCCGCGTGAAGACCCCGGTCTCGTCCTGCTCCCAGTACCAATCCGAGGCCAGCTCGGTCAGGCTGCGATAGCGCGCTTCGCTTTCGCGCAGTTCGGCGGTGCGTTCCTGCACTGTCTCTTCGAGCACCTTGTTGTAGTTGTCCAGTTGCTTGTAAAGCAGACGCACTTCCAACATGTTGCGAATGCGCGTCTTGACTTCGACCAGGTCGAACGGCTTGCTGACGAAGTCCCTGGCTCCGGCCTGCAGGGCACGCAACTTGTGGCCGGGCTGGGCTGTGATTACCAGGACCGGCAGGTACGGATCTGCATCGTTTGCCTTGAGGCCTTCGATCACTTCGAATCCGTCCGCACCCGGCATCTGCAGGTCCAGGAGAATCAGGTCATAGCGGTTCCTACGATGCAGCGCGCACACTTCGTGCGGATCCATGGTGGAGACCACGGACTCATAACCGGCTTCACCCAGCAATTGCTTGAGCAGCATGACGTTGGGCTCCTGATCGTCGACGATCAGGATGCTGGACTTGAGAATTTCGGACTCGGTGACCACAGTGCTCATACCTTCTTGTGGGTGCGGTCCGACGCCGACGTTGCCGCTTTCAGTGCGATCTCTAATGTCTCCATGAACTCGGGAACCTTGATGGGTTTGGTCAGATAACGGAAGAATCCGGCTTCCAGACCTTTGGCGATGTCCCGCGGTCCGGCGTTGGCACTGAGCGCAATCACCGGGATATGCGACGTTTTCGGGTCCAGAGCCAGGATTCTCAGCGCATCGACACCGCTGATGCCCGGCAGATTGATGTCCATCAGGATGACATCGGGGAGCGAGGCGCGTGCAATCTCGACGCCGCGGTTACCGTCGCGCGCGCTCAGAAAGCGGACGTCCGGTCGGCGTGCAATGAGATCCTCGACCAGCATCAGATTGGCCGGGTTGTCCTCGACATAGAGCAGCGTGCGCAACCGCCCGTCGACCGGGACTGGCGGCGCAGTCTCCGTGGGTGAGTGTGCGGCGGAAACCGGCTGTCGCTCAGTCGTCAGGTTGAGCTCGATCGAGAACACACTCCCCTTGCCGACCTTGCTGCTGGCGTCGATGGAACCCCCCATGAGCTCAACCAGCCGCTTGCACACCACGAGACCAATGCCGGTGCCCTTCTCGGCATTGCCCTCTTGCCCGAGGCGATTGAACGGCTGGAATAACTGCGTCAGCTGATCCGCCGTCAACCCTTCGCCGCTGTCTTTGACGCTGATGCGAACCCGGTCCGACCGAATTGCGACGCACTCCACCAGGACCGTTCCGCCTTCTTTGTTGTATTTGACGGCGTTGGAAAGCAGGTTAACGAGGACCTGCTTCACCCGTGTGCGGTCGGCCCTGACAAAGTCAGGAGTGTCGAACTGGGGAAAGCTGACGCTGATGCCCCGCTTCTGCGCCTGCGGCTCGATCATCGCCTGACTCTCGCGCATGACTTCGGCGAGCGATATCGGCTCCAGCGAGAGCGATACCTTCCCGGACTCAATCAGCGCGAGATCGAGGATCTCGTTGATCAGATCGAGCAGGTACCAGCCGCCCTTTAGAATCTGATCGAGACTGCGCTGCTGGGAGGTCGTCGGCGCCGGCACTCCCGATTCGATGAGCTGAGCAAATCCGAGAATCGCACTGAGGGGCGTGCGTAACTCATGGCTCATGCTCGATAGGAACTCCGATTTCGCCAGATTGGCCTGTTCCGCAACCGCTCTTGCGCTGTTCAGCTCCAGTTCGACACGCGCCCGCACGGCATTATGGCTGCCAATCAACAGGTAGCCGATGATGACGTCGCCGGGATCGCGCAACGCCGTGATGGATACGATGGCCGGAAAGCGGCTGCCATCGTTACAGATGTAGGTCAGTTCATAGATGTCTTCGATGCCGCGCGATGCCTTGAAGGCCAATGCCTCGAACCCTGGTGCAATGGTGGTACCGAGTTCGAGGCTGAGCGCCCGCGCTCGCGCCGCAACCTCCCGCGGATCGTGGATGTCGCTTGGCTTGATCTTGTTGACGACATCGACCGCTCGATAACCGAGCATGCGCTCGGCGCCGACATTGAACAGCTGAATGATGCCTTGTCTGTCGGTGGCGATGATGGAGAAAGTGGCACTCGAAAGGATGGCGGCCTGCAAAGCCGTTGTCTTGACTCGTTCATTCTCCGACGACACTGTGGCAGCGCCATCGGCGACAGCTTGGTCGTCGAGAACGCCCGTTTCGCTCGCATTGTTCAGCATGTTTCGATCCCGCCTATGCACGCCCCGGACGCTGGCGCCCCACCAGCAATCCAGAACTGTCGCGCGCCACGTGAACGCCGTCTGTGCGGTAGGGCACTTAGGCATTCGCGGCCGGCAACCCCGGCACTGAGAACTGCCCGCAGCTACTTCGCGGGCGGGCCTGCGCGCAGGCCCGCGTACACCGCATCCAGCACGGTGAGGCTGCTGATATTCGGTACTTCCCCGACCGTTACGGGGTCGCCGACATAGAGAACCCGACTATTCGCGGTTGTGAATGCGGGCCACGAGGGCAGCCCCCTCTCGTTTGGGTCTCCTGAGCGTGCGAAGTTGCTCCAGTACCGGGACATCGTCTCCGCCACTGTGCGATCTGCTTTGCTCCAGCGCCACGGCTCCTGGTTCAAATGATCGAATACGTACCAGAGCTCGGCAAAATGGCTCGCACCCCAGCCCGCGTACAGTGAATCGGCCGGGAATGGCGGCCGCTGCCGGAACGAGTAGTAGTACACAGCGCTCCGCCCGCTGGCCTGCAACCTCGCCCACGCCCACATGTCCCAGCCGAAGCGCAGATCGCGCTCCAGATCAAGCCGTGCCTCTTGCGCAGCTGAGTCGCTCGCGTGCGGGTAGGCGGCAACTATCGCGGGCGGCAGTGCACCGAAACTGCGCTCCACGTCGGCATCGAAGGTCGCGGCCCTGACGTTGGTAACATCGGTCAGTGAGCGCGCTTCCTCGGCGTTCGAACCGATGAGCAGCGGGACATCGTTCTGCCGTCCTGCCGCGAACACCGCGAACGGCGCCATCGGCAGCAGGTAAGGCTCGATCACCGGATGCGTCACACCGCCGGCATTGCTGCCGCCGAGGAGCCTCGTCGCCGGGAGGCCGCGCAGTTCCTGGAGCGAATGCGCACCGAGCGTGGCGGCATACTTCTCCCCATCACGTTCGGCATTGACCAGTAAGTAGCTGGGGGCGAGTTGCAACGGCTCAAACAGGGCGCCACTCTCACCGATGGCGCGCTGGAAAAGCCCTTTGGCCTGCGGCGAAGCCATCAGTATGCTGACCGACATGGCGCCGGAGGATTGGCCCGCGATCGTCACTCGATTGGGATCACCGCCAAACGCCGAGATATTGTGCTGAACCCAGCGGAGTGCAGCGAGCTGGTCCATGAGGCCGTAATTCCCAGACGACCCGGACGAGGATTCGCGCGTCAGTTCCGGCAGCGCGAGAAAGCCCAATGGGCCCAACCGGTACGCGATGGTGACGACGATGACGCCGCGATGCGCGAGCTGATCGCCCCAATACAAGGGCATTGAGGCCGACCCGTTCCGGAAGCCTCCGCCATGAATCCAGACGATCACCGGCAGACTCTCTGCCGCCCGTTTCGCCGGAGTCCAGATATTGAGGTAGAGGCAGTCCTCGCTGACCTTCGGGGGTACCTCGCCGGGCATCGAAACGCCCTCTTGCATGCACGCCGGCGCGAACGCAGTCACTGTCCGCGTTCCCGTCCATGGTGGAACAGCCTCGGGCGCTCGCCACCGCAGTTCACCCACCGGCGCGGCCGCGAACGGGATGCCCTTATAGACGCTCAATCCATCCGCGCGCACTCCGGATATCGAGCCAGACGTCGTCATGGCCAACGCTGTGCCGGCACAGCAGTCGACCGGCGCAGCGATGACTGCCAGTACGACGAACAGCCATTGTTTGCACATTTGAGCCTTCAATCCCGGGCGTCCACCAGTATGCCCGGCCGCACGGTTGCCAGCGGGCTACCCGCGCCGGCCTTGAAGCACCTGAATCACAATCACCACGACCGCGATCACCAGGAGCACATGAATGAATCCGCCCATGGTGTAGGAGCTGACAAGACCGAGAATCCAAAGAACAACCAGGATGACTGCAATCGTGTAGAGCATGTTGCCTCGTCGAAATGCAGCGGATCGCTGCAACACCTGCCGCAGTCCGAATATGGTTTGTCCCATCTTAAAGTCTGTGCGGTAACGCACGTAGCAAGACCCCGCGGTCCCCAGACGAACCTGTCCATCCGCCTCATGCGATCACCTCGCGCGGATCGGGCGAGGAGATGCCGCTGTGTTCGCTGACGCACAGAAGTCCGCGTGCCGGCAAGAGCAGACTGAGCGGCGGGTGCCAAAGCGGGGAAAACCAAGTTGAGGAGTCAGCCATGGGACAGCGCATGGAAACCTGGGTCGTGGTCCTCGCCGGTGGCGACGGCACTCGGCTGTCGGCGCTCACGAAGACCGACGCCGGTGACAGCATTCCCAAGCAGTTCTGCTCGCTCGATGGCGGTCCGCAATTGCTGGAGGAAGCCTTGCAGCGCGCCCAAAGGATCGTGCCGCGCGAACGAGTCTGTGCCATCGTCGCCCGCCAGCACGAGCGCCACTGGATTCCGGTCGTCTCCTCGCTCCCGCCTCGCAACGTGATCGTCGAGCCGCGAAACCGCGGCACCGCCAATGGCGTGTTGCACGGCCTGCTATCGGTCCTGGAACTCGACCCCGCCGCCCGTACCGTCTTTCTCCCCTCCGACCATTTCGTCCGGGACGAAGATATTCTGGCAAGTTCTGTTCGCGCCGTCGCCGAACGTGTCGCGATGAACCTCACCACGGTCACTCTCGTCGGCATCCAGCCGGACGACGTTGATCCGGAGCTTGGCTATATCCTGCCCGGCGCGCCGCTCGGTTGTGACATCTCACGCGTTGCGAGATTCGTGGAAAAGCCAGACCCGGAAAGCGCTCGGGAACTGATCCTGCGCGGCGCCGTCTGGAACAGCTTCATCTTTGCGGCCGACGGCATCAGGCTCCTGCAGCTGATTCAGGGGCGCGTGCCGGAGATTGTTGCGCAGATGAAGGCGGCGCTTGCTCAAGACCGCGGCCGCAGCAGCGCGGCCGTCGACGGACTCTACGGCCGGCTTCCGGTGCTCGACTTCTCCCGCGACATCGTCGAGGGAGCAGAAGAGGCACTGGCCTTGAGCACTGCGCCCGCCTGCGGCTGGACCGACCTCGGAACGGTGCGGCGGGTCGCAAACACACTGCGGCGGCTCGAGAATGCGGCCGAACGCAGGTCGCGCGCCGCCTCGACGGCGGCGGCGATCGTGGACCTGCGTGCCAGGTATCAGCGCTTTCACCTGTCCGCATGAGGGACTACCAGCTGTCGGCCTTAGCCGGCACCTATGCTCAGGAGCACGTCATGAACGTCAACAAGGACCAGATGAAGGGCCGCACCGAAGAGGTCAAAGGCAAGGTCATGGAAGTCACCGGCAAGGTCGTCGGCGATAAGAACATGGAGGTCAAAGGCAAGCTGCAGAAAATCGCTGGAAAAGTTCAGGCAGCGTTGGGCGACCTCAGGAAGGACGTGGAGGACGACTCGAGAAGAGACGACTGACGAGTCAGGGTGTAACCGCTCCGACGGGCCAACTCGTGGGCAAGCTCGTTAGTGCGCAACACGAGCCCCACGCACCCGGTTTCGATGGCGCTGATCGGCATCCCCGGGAAGCGCGCTGATCCCGGGTACTGGGCAAATGTGGTGCCGCCCGCTCGCTTGATCGCTCTTATCCCGAGGGCACCGTCGGATCCCTCTCCTGAGAGCACCACGCCGGTCGCTTCATCGCCGTGATCTTTGGCGAGCGAGCTGAATAGCACATCACCGGGGTGATGCTGCCCCTTGGGATTGGCTGTCACGCGGAGGTGAGCACCGTCCACTGTCAGCGTGGTATTTGCGCCTATCACGTAGACATGCTCTCGCTCTATCGCCGCGCCGTCGTGCGCCCGCACCACCGGACGACGAATCGTCCACCC
>Ga0210394_10001826_pt1 | contig 31887 bp, 33 predicted proteins | sample IncBWC12MmetaG_FD_160121 | JGI IMG/M metagenome (GOLD analysis project Ga0210394, IMG submission 160121) | Forest soil microbial communities from Barre Woods Harvard Forest LTER site, Petersham, Massachusetts, United States - Inc-BW-C-12-M | ecosystem: Environmental > Terrestrial > Soil >... | reverse complement strand
GCCTTGAGCTTCGTGTCGAATGACGCGGCGGGCTACGGCGACAAAATTCTGTGCCGCGCGGGAGGGGCTACGGCGGCAATACGCCAGACAAATTTCTGCGCGCGGCGCGTCGCCCTCGATCGGCCGATAGCAAACCTCATCGGACAGAATCCGCGCGGTAGACTGCGGCACGACCGATACGCCCAAACCGGCGGCGACCAGCGGGATAACGGAGACGATTTGCGGCGCCTCCTGGCCGAGCGTCGGATTGAACCCGGCGCGACGGCACGCGGCAATGACCGCATCATAGTTGCCGGGATTGAGCGTCCGCGGATAGAGCACGAAGACGTCTTTTGCCAACGCGGCAAGCGGCACCGAGGCCAATTTGCACAGTTGATGACCGTGCGGCAGGATGACGACCGTTTCCTCGTCAATCAGCGGCACGATCACCAGACCCTCGGCATCGGCGATCGGCGGACGGATCAACGCAATATCGACCTGGCCGGCGCGCAACCGCGCGACCAGCAGCGACGTGTTGCTGGCGTGCGGAGCCAGGATGATGTCGGGATAACGCATTCCGTATTCGCGGATGATTTCCGGAATGGCAGGGTGGAAATAGGTCGCGCCCGCCGAGCCGACGACGAGCCGGCCCGTTTCGCCACGCGCGCGGCGCCGCACCCCGTTCTCTGCGGCCTCCACATGCTTGAGAATGACGCGCGCTTCCTCGAGCAACAGCTTGCCGGCGTCGGTCAACTCGACGCTTCGGGCACGGCGGTGGAAGAGCGGCGTCCCGAGTTCCTTTTCCAGCTGCCTGATCTGCAGGCTGAGCGGCGGCTGGCTGATACCCAGCCGCTCGGCCGCGCGGGTGAAGTTCAGCTCCTCGGCGACCGCGACGAAATAGCGAAGATGGCGTAATTCCATCAGCGGACGCCCTGTCCGGAGTACATCGGAGGGAGCTCGGAGGTTACCGTTTTTGCTATTCACCGGATCCCGGTGGGCGGACTATACGCCGCAAATATCGAAGAGGCCATATTCAGGTATTGGACATGGCAACGGCTTGACCTTTATTAACCTGCACAAGGGCTGACACCAAAACGAGCTGCCGAACGCTTACAAGCCATGTCAGATCCGAAATTCTCCGTGGAGGACATTCTCAACCAGCCAGCCCGTTGGGATCAATTGATCGCAGCCGATCTCGCCGGCGAGATCCAGGCCATGCTGGCGGAGAAAGTCGATACCATCCCGGAGATGCGCCGCTTCCTGGCGATCAAGGGTTATCGGGAGCTGCACCAGCGGCTCGAGGCCGCGGCCGATGGGAAAGCCGGCGAAGAAGCCCTTCGTGCTGTGGCTTTCGCCATGCGAGCCTACGCACATGATCGCCCTGGCTTGTCGGCCGCCACATTCAGAAATCCGGTCGTTGATTCTCCGGAATGGCGTCATGAAAGCGAAGAGCTGGGACGCTATGTCCTCGGCATTCTCGCAGGCGTCGGGCTCGCGGGCCGCCCGGCTGTCCACGCGTTCAGAATCTTGCGCGCGCTCGTTCGCGGCTACGTATTCCAGGAGGCGGCTTTGTCCTTCCTGGAGCCGCACGATTACGACGAGACCTATGGCGTCGCGGTTGACGTCTATATTCGTGGCCTGCGTGCATTGCAGACGCCGACAATTTGATGCGGGCGCATGGCGCATCGCTTCGCTCGGCTGATCTCACCCACCGATGGCGTCCGCGTGCTCGCACTTCCGCGACGGTCTCGGAAGACTTAGCGTGGGCCACTAGCGCCTCGGCGCGTTACGGTGACTTCGGCGCCCCGCTCTGGCTTGCCGGATTCGGTGGCGGCACAAGACCAAGCGCGACCGCGTACGCAAGCGTCTCCACCACGTCCCAGCGCTCAGCGATCTTTCCGTTTTCGATACGGTAGAAGTCGGACGTCGAAAAGACGAGCTTGTTACCGGTCGCCGGTCGGCCATCGTATAGGCCGTCGTTGGTGCCGGTCCATCGTATGCGCACTGCGACCATGTCGCCTTCCGCCACGAGATTTTGAATCTCCCCGTGATAGTCGCTGAAGGCCGCGAACACTTTGGTGACGTATTGTTTCCTGCCGGCGAGGCCTTGCGGGAGGCGCGGATTATGCTCAATGAAATCTGTCGCGACAAAGCGGTCGGCGGCAGAAGGTTGGTGTTTGTTAACCACCTCCTCGATATAGCCGCGGATCATCAACTTATTCGCCTCCAGGTCGGCGGCCGCGGCCGGAGCGCGTGTCGCGAGGCAGGCAAGTAGGGCGATTACCAAAGTACGCACGATGTTTCTCCCATGGAATATCTCAGATGTAAGGCATAGAAATACTATGCATAGCGATGTTATGGGTCAAGCACACACTTGCGTGATGCGCGGCGGAGCCATCGGTGGCAAACGAGGGGCTTATGCATCCTGCGCCGCGCCGACCAAATCCCGACGCCGGCAGCAACGCCGCTGGAATGGAGTGACCGCTAATCTTGGAGCAGCGAGGCCGCGAGCGCCTTGCGTCGATCGTTGTGTGAATCGAAAACACGAACCCGAAGATTGCCGGGATCTCGACCACGAGCGACAGAACGCGCTGCACAGGACGATGCAGCGATTGAGCTGTTTGCGATAAGATGTATTGATGCGCGCCGGGGCCCGCCGTGTAGCGATGTACGCGCAGGCAATAAGCGCGGCTATGATGGCCAGTTGCGTAGCGATCGATCTGCAGAGCGATCGCGCTCACGGCTATGGCGCATCACTACGCGCGCCTGGTCTCAGTGGAAGCGGTCGCGCGGCCGTTCCTGGGGCCCACCCGTCGGTTGCGGGGTGGTCGCCGCCTTCAATTCATCCGGCGTCACGCGGCAGTCGCCATTCTTGTCGAAGCGCAGGATGAACACGCTCGGTTTCTCGACGAACTCCTTGCGGGAAATCTTGCCATCCTGGTTTTCGTCGAAGTAGCCGAAATCGGCCGGCGCCAGGCTGGGATCGGCTTTCTTGATCGATTCGAATTCCTGCGGGGTGAGAAAACCCTTGCGGCCTTTGTCGGCCGAGGCAAACAGCTGCTCCATGAACTTCTTCCACTCTTCACAGGTGTAGATGCCGTCGTGATTGGTGTCCCAAACCGGCGGCCCGTTGTTGAGCAGAGGGTCGGTACGGGACGCCGAGGTCTGGGCTAGCGCAGCCGACAAGCCGATCGCGTTACCGGCCATCAACACCGCCAATGTCACACTGATGCGAAGCGCAGAAATCCCGTCACGCAAATTTATCCCTCCCGTCGTAGCAAGTGGCGCCTGCGGAGTTCGAGCCTGCGACAGACCCGTCCCGCCGCCGATCCATATTGGATCATCGCGGGAGGCTTGTCATCGACAGCGAGCGCAAAAGTTCGCATGTCTTGAATGGCTATTAAAAAGCTATTTTACCACCGCCGCGGTTTGTCCGAACAGCAGCTTGCGTTCTTCCTCGGTGCGGATTGTGGGCTGTCCGTAGTTCGGGTTGACCTCCTTGGCAAGCGCGTAAGCGCGCACCGTGGCCGGCCGCTCGGCGATGGTCGAAAGCCAGCGCTTGAGATGCGGAAACTGCTCGATGTCCTGACCCTGGTTCTTGTAGGGCACGACCCACGGATAGCAGGCCATGTCGGCGATCGAATACGCACCGCCGATGAACTCGCGATCGCAGAGACGCTTGTTCAGCACGCCGTAGAGGCGGTTGGTCTCGTTCACGTAGCGGTCGATCGCGTACGGAATCTTTTCCTGCGCATAGTTGCGGAAGTGGTGGTTCTGTCCCGCCATCGGTCCCAATCCGCCCATCTGCCAGAACGTCCATTGAATGACCTCGTAACGGCCGTGGAGATCTGCGGGCAGGAACTGGCCGGTCTTCTCGGCGAGATAAAGCAGCATCGCGCCGGATTCGAAAATCGAGATCGGCTTGCCGCCGCCTTTCGGCTCGTGATCGAGCAGCGCCGGAATCCGGTTGTTCGGCGCGACCGCCAGAAACTCCGGCTTGAACTGGTCGCCCTTGCCGATGTTGACCGGGAAAATCTTGTACTTCAGCCCGGTCTCTTCGAGAAACATCGTGATCTTGTGACCGTTCGGCGTGGTCCAGTAATGGAGATCGATCATCGCGGCATTCCTGTCATGGGATCTAAAATCGATGCGGATGCATGAAGCTCACCGCAAAGGCCACATCAAGTCAATGATAGACCTTCAACCGTCGCAGTGAAGTGATGCGCGGAGGACATTACAGATGTGCGTTCAAGGCGCGCGTCACGGTAATGACACGCACTTCCGTCTGCGTCAGGTTCTGCTCCATGCCGCGAAACACCGTCTTCGATTTTTCGGCTACCTTCTGCGTCATGCCGTTGGCAACCTCGAATTCGGTGCGCTTGTCGAGCGAAAACACCATCGAGGAAACCAGCGCCTCGACCTTCTCCGGCGTGACGCTGTCGCCGGAGGCGGCAAGCAAGCTTTTGGCAAAGGACTGCATGAAATCCTTCATCGATCCGGGCTCGATGGAGGTGACGTTGACGAATTTGAGCCGGCCGGTCGCCGCATCGGCTTCGACCAATTCGAAGCGCTCGTTTGCCATCAGCGCATCGCCGCCGAGCGGATTTTCGGCGGCCTTGGAGGCAAGCCTGAATTCGCCTTGCTTCATGCCGGCATTTTGCGCGACCGCGAGCTGCGCCAGATGACTGAGATAGATGGATGCGGCCCGCCCGGCATCGACCTCGATCAGTTCGGACATCAACTCGTCGAACAGCGCCCGCGCCGCGGGCTTGCCATCGAATTGGCCGGCCAGCCCATTGGCGGCGCTGCGCATCGCAGCTCTTGCCTCGTCCAGATTATCGATGCGAAGCGGCCTGCCCGCCAGATCCGTGCTGGCGCGGATCGCCACGTTCTCCAGCACCTTCAGATAGGCGCGCTGCAGCGGCAAATCGCGCGCATTGCCCTCGACGGTGGCGCCGCGTTGCACGTAGGACACACGAAATCCATCCGCCGTCTTCTCTTCGATGGTCAGCTCGGTGCGCATCTTGGTCAGCGAGGCCGCAGACCCCTCCGGCCTCACCTCTTCGTTGCGGGTCTCAGACTCGACGATCCAGCGGCTGCCGACCGGCGGATCGTAGCCCGGCTCGGCGGCAAAGGCGCTGGCGGCGGCGAACATCGTCAGCGTCGCGACAATCACCGCGAAGGCCCTCACCAACGAAGAAGCTGGCACATCGGTCATCCTGATCACAGCCATCGTCAGTTCAGGCGACCATGCGCGCGCAGCCATTTTTTGCCGTCTTCGGTGACCACGACCATCGCCCCAGAACCCGAAGCGCCGGCACGGGCGACATAGCCGGAATCGACCGCGTCCTCCCAGATCGTCAGGCGCGGGCACGAGGTTCGCCAGGTCGCGATGACCTCCGAATAGGGCCGCGGCTCCCGGGCGACCCACTCGACGAGATCAAGCACCAGCGAATCCGCCGTCTCCGTCATCGATTCCTCCAAGCTTAAGCGCCTCATTATATAGGGTGCGAAGGGAAATCCACCGCTGCTCACCTGCGAAGATCTCTCGAAAGTGTGAACCACTTCACACGCGTTTGGGCCGAGTCATGGTTTGTTTTCCCGTCTCGGATCGGCGGAGACACACATGACCCATGACGGCTTTAAAATCGAGGCTTTCGAAGCCGGCAGGGGCCTCTGGCATGCCCGGATCAGGCGCGAGGATTTCCAGCCCGTCGTCATCGACGGCGTCTCGTTTCCCGAGCTTGAGGTCGGCTTCGCCTGGTCCAATGCGGAAGCAGCGATCGCCGATGCCAAGACCCGCATCGATTACCTCAACCGGCGATCGGTGGTGTTAGAGCAAAAGCGGAAGACGGCTCATGTATGAATCCAAGACCAATTCATCCACAGACGTACGTTCCAACTGCCCGGATTGCGAAGGCGGGCTCCGGGTCCTGCGCGTCATCAGCGGCCGCGCGGGCGCCGAATACTGGACCATGCGCTGCGTCAAGTGCGGCGGAATCCATCTGGACATTGTTGACAATCCCGAACCCGCGCCAGCACCGGCGGCCTAGGCTCGGCTTGCTCCACGGCGTCATTGCCGGGCTTGACCCGGCAATCCATCCACGTTCGGAAAAACTTTCTCCCAAGAAGATGGATGCGCGGGTCAAGCCCGCGCATGACACACAACGCTCACCGCAGCGTTGCCTCCGAGACCTTATCCCTCGAACGCCCGCGCGATCGCGGATCGCGCCTCGTCCTGGATTTGCCTGAGGTGAGCTTCGCTGCGAAAGCTCTCCGCATAGATCTTGTAGACGTCTTCGGTGCCTGAGGGCCGGGCCGCAAACCAGCCATCGTCGGTCGTGACCTTGATGCCGCCAAACGATTGATTGTTGCCCGGTGCCGCCGACAGCACCGCGGCTACCCTCTCGCCGCCCAATTCCTTCATCGCGAGTTTTTCCGCCGACAGCGTCTTGAAGACGCTCTTTTGCTGCGGCGTCGCCGGCGCATCGACCCGGGCATAAAACGGCCGGCCTAGCTCGGCCGTCAGCTGCTCGAACAACTGGCTGGGATCGTGGCCGGTGCGCGCGGTGATCTCGGCGGCAAGCAGCCCCAGAATGATGCCGTCCTTGTCGGTGGTCCACACCGATCCGTCCTTGCGCAGGAACGAGGCGCCCGCGCTCTCCTCGCCGGCGAATCCAAAGGCGCCGCCGATCAGCCCATCCACGAACCACTTGAATCCCACCGGCGTCTCGACCAGCCCGCGGCCGAGTTTCTTCGCGACGCGGTCGATGATCGCGCTTGAGACGATGGTCTTGCCGACCGCTGAGTCCTTTCGCCATTGCGGGCGATGCTCGAACAGATAGGCGATGGCGGCGGCCAGATAATGATTCGGATTCATCAGCCCGGCGGTAGCGGTCACGATGCCGTGGCGGTCGGCGTCGGTGTCGTTGGCAAACGCCACATCGAAGCGCTCGCGCATGCCGATCAGCCGCGCCATCGCGTAAGGCGAGGAGCAGTCCATCCGGATCTTGCCGTCCCAATCGAGCGTCATGAAGCGGAAGGTCGGATCGACCTCGTCGCTGACGATCGTCGCGTTCAAGCCGTAACGCTCGATGATCGGCGCCCAGTAGCGCACCGCCGCGCCGCCAAGAGGATCGATGCCGATCTTCACGCCCGCCCCTCGTATCGCCTCCATGTCGAGCACGTTGCCGAGGTCGGCGACATAGGGCGTGATGAAGTCGTGGCGATGCACGCATGATGCCTCGCGCGCCCGCTCGTAGGGCATGCGCTTCACGCCCTTGAGATTGTCTTCGAGATAGCGGTTGGCGGCGCGTTCGATCGCGCCGGTGATGTCGGTATCGGCGGGGCCGCCGTTCGGCGGGTTATATTTGAAGCCGCCATCTTCCGGCGGGTTGTGCGAGGGCGTGACCACGACGCCGTCGGCCAGGCCATCCTTGCGGCCTTTATTATAGGTGAGGATCGCATGCGAGATCACGGGCGTCGGCGTGTAGCCGTCGTGCGCGTCGATCATCACCGTAACACCATTGGCCGCGAACACTTCCAGCGCACTGGCGAGTGCCGGTTCGGCGAGCGCGTGGGTGTCGATGCCGACGAATAACGGGCCTGAGAGATTTTTCTCGGAACGATGATCGCACAGCGCCTGGCTGATCGCGAGGATATGCGCCTCGTTGAAGGCGCAATTGAACGCGGAACCGCGATGTCCCGAAGTGCCGAACGCCACCCGCTGCGAAGGGATGCTGGAATCGGGTTTCTCCGCGAAATAGGCCGTCACCAGGCGCGGAATATTTGCCAGCAAGGATGCGGGAACGGGTTTGCCGGCGAGCGGATGGATGTCAGCCATGGGGGTCCTTGTAAGCGCTTCCTGTCATGGCCGGGCTTGACCCGGCCATCCATCTCTTTTCCCGGTGATGAGAGCAAGACGTGGATGCGCGGGTCAAGCCCGCGCATGACGAGGGTAAAATCACCCGTACTGACAACTGCTGACAGGCGGTTCCGTGGGCCTTTTCTCCGCGTCGGACTCGTCCCATATTCCGGACATGGCGAAGCCCCCCGACTCCCCGAAAAAACCCGGCAAGACTCCCGAGTCGAAGGCACATCGCCCGGACGTGCGGCCGATCGGGCCGGCGCTGGCGGAATTGCTCAATCCCGCAATCAACCGCGGCGATGCCGGCATGGGATCGGGCACCGGCTTGCAGCCACCGCCGGATAATTCCTGGGACCGCCGCGCCGGCGGCGAGGCCGCCGCGCATCGCGCCCGCGCCTCGACCAAGGGATTTGAGGAAGCGCCGCAAGCCAATTACGGCACCGCCGCGACGATTCCGACGCTCGATCCCGAACTCGCCAAGCAACTGGGCCTGCCGACCGCCGAGGATGACGAGGAGGCGCTCGCCCGCCCGCCGCGCAGCAAGATGGAGGCGCTTGGCGTTGCGGCCACGGCCGAGGCGTTGGAAGCGCTGATCCGCGACGGCCGCCCCGAATTCAAAGGCGAAGACGGCGGCACGAAAATCTGGACGCCGCACCGCCCGCCCCGCCCGGAAAAGTCCGAAGGCGGCGTGCGCTTCGAGATCAAGTCGGAATACCAGCCGAAGGGCGACCAGCCGACCGCGATCGCCGAACTGGTCGAAGGCATCAACCGCAACGACCGCATGCAGGTGCTGTTAGGCGTCACCGGCTCGGGCAAGACCTACACCATGGCCAAGGTGATCGAGGCGACGCAGCGCCCGGCGCTGATCCTTGCACCGAACAAGACGCTGGCCGCCCAGCTCTATGGCGAGTTCAAGAGCTTCTTCCCCGACAATGCGGTGGAATACTTCGTCTCGTATTACGACTACTACCAGCCCGAGGCCTACGTCCCGCGCACGGACACCTATATCGAGAAGGACTCTTCCATCAACGAGCAGATCGACCGCATGCGCCATTCGGCGACGCGCGCGTTGCTCGAGCGTGACGACGTCATCATCGTCGCTTCCGTCTCCTGCATCTACGGTATCGGCTCGGTCGAGACCTATACCGCGATGACGTTTGCGCTGAAGAAGGGCGAGCGCATCGACCAGCGGCAACTGATCGCCGACCTCGTCGCGCTGCAATACAAGCGCACCCAGGCCGATTTTACCCGCGGTACCTTCCGCGTGCGCGGCGACGTCATCGATATCTTCCCGGCGCACTATGAAGACCGCGCCTGGCGCGTGAATTTGTTTGGCGACACCGTCGAAAATATCGAGGAGTTCGATCCGCTCACCGGCCACAAGCAGGACGAGCTCGAATTCATCAAGATCTACGCCAACTCGCACTATGTGACGCCGCGGCCGACGCTGGTGCAGGCGATCAAGTCGATCAAGGGCGAGTTGAAGCTGCGTCTTGATCAGCTCAACAACCAGGGGCGCCTCTTGGAAGCGCAGCGGCTGGAGCAGCGCACCACCTTCGATCTCGAAATGATGGAAGCGACCGGAAGCTGCGCCGGCATCGAGAACTATTCGCGCTACCTCACCGGACGCCGCCCCGGCGAGCCGCCGCCGACACTGTTCGAATATGTGCCGGACAACGCGCTGGTCTTCGCCGACGAAAGCCATGTGACCATTCCGCAGATCGGCGGCATGTTCCGCGGCGATTTTCGGCGCAAGGCGACGCTCGCCGAATACGGTTTCCGCCTGCCCTCCTGCATGGACAACCGCCCCTTGCGCTTCGAGGAATGGGACATGATGCGCCCGCAATCGGTCGCGGTGTCGGCGACTCCGAGCGCATGGGAGCTGAACGAAAGTGGCGGCGTATTCGTCGAGCAGGTCATTCGTCCGACCGGACTCATTGATCCGCCCGTCGACATCCGCCCGGCGCGCACTCAGGTCGACGATCTCGTCGGCGAGGTCCGTAGCGTTGCGCAGCAGGGATATCGCTCGCTGGTCACGGTCTTGACCAAGCGCATGGCGGAGGACCTCACCGAATACCTGCACGAACAGGGCATTCGTGTGCGCTATATGCACAGCGACATCGACACCATCGAGCGCATCGAGATCATCCGCGATTTGCGGCTCGGCGCGTTCGACGCGCTGGTCGGCATCAATCTGTTGCGCGAGGGCCTCGATATTCCCGAATGCGCGCTGGTCGCGATCCTCGACGCCGACAAGGAAGGTTTTTTGCGCAGCGAGACCTCGCTGATCCAGACCATCGGCCGCGCCGCGCGCAACGTCGACGGGCGCGTGATTCTCTACGCCGACCAGATCACCGGCTCGATGCAGCGCGCGATCGCGGAGACCGACCGCCGCCGCGAGAAGCAGGTCGAATACAACACGGCCAACGGCATCACGCCGGAGAGCATCAAGAAATCCATCGGCGACATCATGAACTCTGTCTACGAGCGCGACCATGTGCTGGTGGAGATCGGTGATGGCGGCATGGCCGACGACGTGATTTCGATCGGGCACAATTTCGAGGCGGTGCTGGCCGACCTCGAAACGCGAATGCGCGAGGCCGCGGCCGATCTCAATTTCGAGGAGGCCGCGCGCCTGCGCGACGAGGTCAAGCGGTTGCGCGCCACAGAACTCGCCGTCGTCGACGATCCCACCATCAAGCAGCGCGGCGTCGCGTCCAAAGCCGGCGCCTATGCGGGCACAAAAAAGTATGGCGAGGCGGCGAATTTGCCGGAGTCGGTTGGTCGTGGAAAGTTCGGTGGCAAACGAAAGCCCCCCTCACCCTCCGCAGCGCATGGCGCTGCTCCTCCCTCTCCCCGCAAGCGGGGAGAGGGTCGCGGCTTGTCCGCCGAAGCCCAGAGGGCGAAGGCGGATGGGGGGTCAGGCTCCAAAATCCACAAACCCCATCTCGACGAGATGCACGGCCCGGAGTCGCTGCCCTATCGCGCGAGCCGCGCACTCCCGGAAAAACCGTTCGGCGAGCGAAGCAAGATCATCCAACCCAGCGACTCCCACCAATCGGGTCCCGAATTCGGCCCCGCGCCGCGTTCGACCGGCGGCGCGCCGGGACACCGGGGCGGATGGAAGAAGCGGTAATTCGCCAGAACCGCCGGGCCGGCCGCAACGGGCGTGTAAAAACCCGGACGTGTCCGTCTGTGAGATCAGGGGGTCGGATTGGCCGATCCTGACCTTACAGGAGCTACCCACATGACCATCCGAAAATCACTCTTAGCCGCTCTCGGGACCGTTGCGGTCGCAGGCCTCTTGCTACCTCAGGCCGGCCACGCGGCTGTCACCGTCACCATTCCACGCCCGGTGATCAGCATTCCGAAGGTGACCATCCCGGCGGTGAAGCCCGCCATTACGGTCGCCAGACCTGCGGTCTCGACCGTCAAGCCGCTCCCGGGTCCCAAGCCGCAGGTCTCCGCCAAGCTGTTGGCCGAGGAAGCGAAGGAAATCGTCACGCTGAACAAGAATATCGCGGCCGAGAAGAAGACCGTCGCGGCTGAAACCACCAAGGTTGCGACCGACGAAAAGACCATCAAGTCCGAGGAGCGGACGCTGATCAGCGACCTGGACAAGGGAAACACCAAGGCCGCGCAGAGCGAACTGAACATCGTCGAGAAGGCCGAGGTAGGTCTGCGAGCCGATGAGACGGCCCTGCAAAAGGACCAGGCCAAGCTGACATCGGAGCAATCGTCCCTGAACATGCTGGAGCGGCAGATCAAGGCTACCTCGTCGGGAGCACTTGGTATTGCAACGCCGCCAGCAACCAACGCCCCGGCGTCAGTCTCGTCGACGCACACGCCCGTCACCGCGCCCGACCCGAACTCCGTGCCTTGGGCGAACGTTGGCGCCGCTACGACGCTTGACCCGAATGTGGCCGTACCTCCCCATACGGGCCCCGCGATTGCCGCCGTTCTCAACGGCAAGCCGGTGATCAAGCTGACCGAGGTCAACGGGAACGAGACGACGGTGTATTATTTGAGCAGGGATCAGAAGCATATCGTGTCGGTCATCTCGAGCATCTCCACCGTTCCGCCGCAGAACGTCCCAACCGCTCCTTCGAGCACCCCGGCGGCCAGTTCCGGCCAGAAGGTGACCTTCACTCCTGTCAGCTACCCGGAGATCACGGACGCGTTGGGACGCCCGATGGGATACGTCAACGCCCAGGGTCAAAGCGTCTACTTCAATAACGGCCAGATGCCGGCTGGTTTCGTTGTCGGCCCGAACCACACGATCCAGACCTATATTAAGTCGCAGAGCGTCCCAACCGCTCAGCCCGTGAGTCAGCCGGCTCCGCAACCGCAACCCCCGCAGCCGACTTCGAGCAAGCCGGCGGCCAGTTCCAGCCAGAAGGTGACCTTCACTCCGGTCAGCTATCCGGAGATCTACGATGGGGCCGGGGTTCCGCTCGGATACACCAACGCCCAGGGTCAGAGCGTCTACTTCCCGAACGGGGTGATGCCGCCCGGTTTCTCGGTCGGCCCGAACCACACGATCGTGACCTACAACAAGTCATAACGTAACGAGGCGGGGGCCGAAGGTCCCCGCCTACTCGTGCAGCTAGGCACCTCAACCTTCCTGACCGCGGCGCGCTGTGAACTCAGCGCGCCGCTTTGTTCTTCCTCCCGAGCCATGGTGCTTCCGTTCCCTCTCCCCTTGCGGGGAGGTTTAGGGAGGGGGGTCCACGAGTAGCGCATTGCGGGAAACCCGTCGGCGATCGCAGCCGACCGACTCCCACCAATCCGGACCGGAGTTCGGCCCGGCCCCTCGCTCGACCGGCGCCGCGCCGGGGCACCGCGGCGGGTGGAAGAAGAGGTAGGGGCCCGCAAGACGAACGGTTATTCGAAGCGAACGCGCGTGGCGTTGGAATCGATCCGGGCCTATCGAAGCCTGAGAACAGTACACAGATAGGATACAAATATCATAAAATACTGAAATATCATCATTATTTCATACACAGATCCAAAATTCAGCCCTGACTACAGCAAAGCCACGGTGCGGCGCCATATCGCCACCAGCGCACGAAATTTACTAGGCATTCGAGGGCGCCCTTTAGAACGCCTTCACCGGCCGATTGGCGTGGCTGGTCTGCGGCACACCGCGGTTGAGCGACATGTGCGAATGCGTACACAGCCAGCCGTCGGCGTATTTCGAAAACACCAGGGTGGCGCGGCCGGGGCGCGGAAACTTTTGACCGTCCGCGTGATATCCCGTGCTGGTCCATGGCGCGATCACGATCGCCATCTTGCCATCGGGCGAAGCCAGCACCGAAGCCTGATCGGGCACGAAGCGGAAATCAGACGTCTTCGGCCAGACATTGTCCCACTGCGTCCTGATCCATTGATCGATGCCGGGAATGACGTCGTTGTGGGTGCCGAAGGCGAGCACCTCGGGGTGGAACAGCGGCTTTGCGGAAGCGTAATCGACCTCGCGGACGAAGCCCGCAAAGGTTTCCAGCCACTGGCGGAAGAATTGCGTGAGCTCCGCGTTCGCGGTCGGCAGGGAATTCATGGCGTGCTCCGTATCGTCATGCGCGGGCTTGACCCGCGCATCCATCAAACTTCGAGAGAACTCTTGCGAAGCAGATGGATGGCCGGGTCATAGGCGAGCGGAAGCGACGCCGTTCTTCGAACGGCTATGCCCGGCCATGACGAGTTCTTTCCTGATGACTCTCCCTGATCAGCACTTGGGCTGATTGGGCGGACATCGCTTCGGCGGCGGCGCCGGTCGTGGGGGTGGCGGTGCGGGTCGCGGTGGCGGCGCTGGCCGTGCCGCCGGTTGCGGTCGCGGCGGCGGCGGCGCAGCCCTCGGCGGTGGCGGCGCCGGTCGTGCCGCCGGTTGCGGTCGTGGCGGCGGCGGTGCAGCCCTCGGTGGTGGCGGCGGCGGTGGCGCACGCCTCATCTCCGGCTTCGGCGGCGGTGGTGGCGGCGGCGGTGGCGGTGGTTTGACTGGAGCCGCTTCAGGCTTTAGCGGCGTCGATGGTCCGCGCCGCTCGCGCTCGGCCGGAGCCGGCGTGGTTTGCGCCACTGGCGGCTTGCCGGGTGCGCCAGGGGCAGGTTTTTCCTCGCGCAGGTTCGGCCGGCCGGGCTCGCCCGGCGTCGGCCGGATGTTGGTGTTGGCGCCCGGCGTTATCGGAGCCGGCGGCGCGCCCTTCGTGCCGGGAACAGGCAGCGCGTTGGTCTTCGGTAATTCCCTGGGCAGTTCCTTGGGCCGTTCTTGCCGGAACTGATTCCCGCCCGCCGGAAGGTTCGCAGGCGTTGTACCGGGCGCAGCCCTTGGGTTGATCGAGGCGCTCGGCGGCGGCGGCAGCCTGCCCTGCTGGATCAACGACGCACGCTGCTCGACATGGGATGGCAAGCTTGGGCCAAGCGAACCGTTGCGCGGCCCGCCGGCCGCTGCCACAGCGGCGGGAGACGGCGAGCGGTTGTTGATCACCGTGTTGATGACGGTCGTGTTGTGGATATTGTTGAAGATCATGTTGCCCGGCGGCGCCCGCACATAGCCCGGCGCTCGCACAAACCCCGGCATCGGCACGAAGTACGGCCGCGGCAGGATGAACAGCCCCACCACCAGAATCGGCGGCGCTAAGTCCACGAAATCATCCGGCGGGGGACCTAAGTAAAACAACGGCGGCGGCGGCGGAGGGGCAAAGTCGAATTCGGGATCGCCGAAAGAGAACACCGGACGGTCGACATAGGCGAACTCGTCCTGCGGCGGCGGCGGGACGTCATAGTCGATCATCGGAAAAGATGCCGGCGGCTCCAGCGCCGCGGACAGGATGGCGAGGCGCCGCCGCGCATCCCATGCATGCGGCCCTTGCGGATAGCGGCGCAGATACGACCAATAGGCATCGGGTGTATCGGCCAAATAAGTGCGGCGCCAGGTAATCGCCTCGCGCCGCGCGGCGAGGATCGCCCGCACCCGCCTCGCCAGCGGATCGGAAGCGTAGGCGGCGAGAAAATCCTCATAGGCCATGAAGGTGTCGCGGGTGAGCGCGGCGGTGAAGGCTTCCTGGGCGCCGAGGTCGCGGATGGGGCGGTCGCGAATGGCCGCAACCTGATCGGGCGAGCCCTGCACCGGCGGCGCGTCGGCGGCGCGATCGAAGAAGCTGAATGGCGCCTGGAGTTTCTGGTCGTCCCACGGCACCTGCGCGCCCTTGCTGGTTTCGCTGACGCGCAGGCGCACGCGATCGAACACGTCGGGCAACGGCAGTCCGCCGGTACGGATCATTTCAGCCAGCGACTGGGCGTAAACTCCGTAATTCCCCGACTCGTTCGGAGCGACCGTGCCCGGCGCCGCGTTGAAGGCAATCAGCATGTTCGGCGACGGCTCCACCAGAGCGAGCCCGCCGGCAATCGGGTTGCCGCCCTCGATGAAGGGCTGCTGCCTTGCCGCATCGAGCACGATGATGCTGGCCTTCAAGGGAATGGAGGCCAACTGGCGCGTGTAATCGCTGATCCGCAAGCCTTCGATCGGAATGTCGGTATCGCGGGCAATCTTCGCATCGACCGGAATGAAATAGTTCTCGCCGGCAAGCTGGACGCCATAGCCGGAGAGATAGATCATCGCGACCGTGTCGGCGGGAGAGGCCTGCACCTTCTCGATGAAATCGCGAAAGCTGTTGCGCAGGCTATCCGCGTCGAGGTCTCGCGCCCCGATGACATCGAAGCCCGCGGCCTGAAGGGTTTGCGCAATCAAGCCGGCGTCATTGGCGGCGGTCGCAAGCGGCGTCTTTTCGTAGTTGCCGTCGCCGACCACGAGCGCAATGCGCTTTTCTTGCGCTGCTTGCGCGGCAGCAGGATCGACAGAGCCAGCCAACCCCAGCAGGCACAAAGAGAGAGAAAAGAAGGCAGTCCTCACACATCGCATGACGTTTTCCCTCGTCCTTGAAAATGGCCGGCTTAAATTGAGCCTGCGTTCTCTTGTTATCGTCAATGAACCACCAGTTACACCCGGAAGCAATCAGGCACGGCCGGCGAAACGCTGTCAAGAAAGCAGCAGCGGTTCCGTTGACGCAGCAGATATTGCCACGCGGAAGATTGCGCTGGAGTGAGCGGTTGTCTTGCTGCGTGCCCCGGATGCTGCGCAGCGCGCCCCGCGCGATGCGCTGCTGAACCGGGGCCCATCGTCTTGGTATGGGTCCCGGCTTTGCCGAAGCGGTACTGCGCACCGCATCGCGTCCGGGACACGAGACTGTGGCCGCAAACTATTGCCAGTAGCGAAAGCAGGCAACCAAAGTGTCGGACTCCGTCCTAGTTCTGTCATCACCGGGCTTGTCCCGGTGATCCACGTCTTGCTTTCTTTTGCCTGAGACAAAGACGTGGATGGCCGGGCCAAGCCCGGCCATGACGGAAGCGGGATGCAGACACGAGGGTCGCAGCAATTGCTCATCACTTGACAGCTTTTCGCCGCGACCAGGTGATTTGCCCGTCGTGCCAATGTGTCGCAGCTCCGGGAAGTTGCGCGCTTCCCCAAATCAGCGGCACCTTCCGCAACGTCCCGCCCCGCTTCAAGAGGGGCGTATCGCGATCGTCACGGACGTTGGGTGCGGGATGCGATGGACGCTTTCGGTGTGCAGACGAACGCACCTGAGGAGCGGACGGCGAAGTCGTGTGGTCCTGACGCCTCAATGGTTGGCGTCAAGTCGACGGAATTATCCGCCGGCGACGGTGACAACAAAGCCCGATCACCGGGGAGAGCACGAAGGAAACCGTTAAAACCATTCGTGCAGGGAATGCCGGATTGCTTCTGGCACGCCTGCGGTGACTACGCTCGTATGCTTCCTTCATTTCGCATACGAGGCTGCGGGTGCGGCCAAGCACCCGGCATTCCCTGCGCCCTCTGATTTCGGAGGGGCGAACGATCTTGCAAAACCCGGGCGTGGCGACGCTGCGGGAAGCGTGGGAGTGTGCCTAATAATTCTATGTCGTCCCGGACAAGCGAAGCGCGAGCCGGGACCCATAACCACCGGCCTCAGTGGTTAGGGCACGCGGCTACAGCTCGGTGCAACCACACACTCCTGTGGCCATCGGTCCCCGCGTGCCGCCTTCGCTAAAGCTTCGGCGCCCCACGCTTCCAGCCCCGGCGAAGCCTTGGCGTAGCCGGGTCGCGGGGACGACAAGATATGGACAAACGCTATGTCTCAGTCTCATCCATCAGCGAGGTGCGCTTCATCCTCCGCCATCGGAGCCCGAGATCTTTCGGTCGGGATCGTCATACATCGGAGGGGGCCAAATCTTGCAATCGATGCCTCGGCCGTTGCCTGGGCAAACATCGCCTCCAAAGCTCGGCCGGGCCACCGGCCGGATTTCTCCGGAAGCCCAGGAATCATGCAAACCGTTGTTCAGGCCGAAGTGGTGGTGTTGGTGATGCTTTCGAATATGCCGGCTGCTCGCATCGCTCTCCGATGCCGTGATCATCGGGACCGCCACCACCGCCGTCGCACAGATCGCCAAGGTCAAGAGCCGGGTCGCAGAGGGGCGCATGCGAATCTCCCGAGATTTTCCAGCCTTCCGAACACCCAGCGTGCGCTTGTTCAAGGCGCCTGTCGCGTAAATATAAGTTTATTCTTGGCTCCTCCGCAGCCTGTGGGTGCAGCGCAATGCCAAGCCGCGGCGCGGCGCAACCATGAACTCACATCCCGTTCTGGCCGTTGTCCTCGACGTGCTCGTGCTGACGCGGCGCCTGCTGCTGCTCTTGTTGCTGCTTGGCGCGGTGACGGCCGTAGAGGCAGCCGGTGGCCGCTCCAAGCAAACCGTGATGGCCGGCATAGTGACCGGCGACGCCGCCGACCACCGCACCCTTCAGGCAGCCCCTGGCTTCGGCGGGCGAAGACGCCACAAGCGCGAGCGCCGCGACGGCAAGAATGGCGGGGCTGAAATTCATGAGGCGATGTCTCCAAAGTGGTCGACACGACAACGGAAGCGGCGCCTTGCGGTTCCGCCTGCAGATCCTAATTCCGCTTGCCGCCGCCGAGCGCGGCGCAGAAGGTTTCGGTGTCGGTCATGATGGCGTCACCGGCAAATCGCAGCGCTTCGCAGGAGCGTTGCGCCGCGTCGGCATGGCCCGCACCGCAGGCATCCTCAATCACCACCGGCATGATGCCGAGATCGGCGGCATGGCGCGCGGTCGGTTCGATGCCGATTTCCATCGCGACGCCTATGATCGCAACCGCCGTGATGCCGCAGTCGCGCAGCGCAAAACCAAGCGGCGTGCCCTCGAAGGCCGACATCGCGAGCTTGTCGAAGATCGCCTCGCTCGGCCGTGGCGTCAGTTCGGGAACGATCGCAAAGCCCGGCGCGTCCCGCAAAAACCACGGCTCGACCTTGGCGGGATCGTCGACCCGCTGCCAGGCCATCGCCATGCGGTACTGAAACGCGCCCATCAATTCCCTCGGCAACGACATGTGCCGGGTGAAAAAGACCCGCAACTGCGCATCGCGGGCCGCCTTGAGCACGCGCGCGACCTGCGCCGTCACCGCCTCGCCGTTCTTCAGCTGCCTGATAATGCCGACCTGCATATCGTAGACGAGCAGCGCCAGCTTCGAACGATCGCAGACGTCCTCGAGCGTTTGTGGAATCGCCACGCCAAAAGCCTGTTTCATGCCAATCCTTACTCCAGTTTCCGAAGCACAACGTACCGCGTCGGCCGGGCCCCGTCACAGCATCACATAGAAATTTGGCGAGCCTTCGCAACCAGGCGTCAACGACGCGAACACGGTGACGCCGCAATGTAGCTTCTTGCCGCCTTCCGTCACCGCATCGAGAAACGCCGCCGCCTCGCGGTTGAGAAACGCCACATCGTCCGGCATGAAGCCGCCGGCGGAAGCGTGGCCGGTGACGGCGCCGGGGCTGATCGTCATCATCTTGACGCCGGGAATGCTCTTGCCCGCCTCGATCGGCTCGAATTCCGGATTGAGCAGGTCCTTGGTGCCGGTGAGGATCAGGGTTTTGGCCTTGATCGAGCCGAGCGCTTTCGCCGTGTCGCCGTTAAAGGGTGGCGTGGCGCCGACATCATGACGCTCATACGCCCAGGTCTGGTAGATGTAACCGTTGGCGTCCATGGCCTTGAGCGCCGCGGTCTCCTGCGCTTCCATCCAGGGCAGCACGTCCATGCCGTTCTTGAATTGGGCGGCATACATGTCGGGCGTGCGCGCCGAGAGCAGGTTGAGGATGTCGCGCCAGAGCCGGATGCCTTTTTCCGGCGGGGCATCGTAATTGCCGTCCTTCCACGCCGGATCGTTCATGATCGCCTTGCGCGAGGCTTCCACCACCGCGACGCTCCAGGCCGGCGTCTTCGCCAGCGGCACGATCGCCACCAGCGCGTCCATGAAATCGGGATGGCTGATGCCCCATTGCAGCGCCTGCATGCCGCCCATCGAGGGGCCGATCACGGCGACGACATGGTCGATGCCGAATTTCTCCTTCAACAGACGGTATTGCGATTCCACCATGTCGCGCATGGCGAATTTCGGAAAAGCCATCCGCGGCTGCGCCTTGGAATTGCTCGGCGAACTCGTCAGACCATTTCCGATGGCATCGGTGCAGACGATGAAATATTTGTCGGGGTCGAGCGCCTTGCCGGGCCCGATCATGAAATCGAGGCGGTGGTGATTGCCGCCGAGCGCCGTCACCATCAGGATGGCGTTGGATTTCTTCGCGTTCAGCGCGCCGTGGGTGACGTAGGAGATCGAGAAATCCTTGATCGCCTCCCCGCTTTCGAGCTTGAGGTCGCCTTCGCCGTAAGACTGGTGCGGCGGTCGCTGTGGCGTATGCGCCACCGCCGAGAGCGACCACAGCGGCAGCGACAACAACAGGCCAAAGGCCGCAGCATGGACGATGCGTTTCACGCGTTTTCTCCCCTGATGATCCGAAGCTCTCGACCGGTTGCGCGCGACGATAAGATGGCCGATTGCCGAAGCAAAGGGCAAAAGCAACCGAATGGGGCAGGAGAAAACTGACGCATCGCCGAATGATTGGCGACATAACCGTCGATTGTCTGGTTTGCAAAGACTGCGTTTAATCAGACTGCGACGGGAACGATCGCCGGCGATGCGACACTTCGCCATGGTCGGAACGCGCATCATTCGGTTCACAGTCATACCGTCGCAACGAAGCGAGTCGGGTCGGCGTACGGAGAAGGTGATGGTTGAGGATCTCCACCGGCAGCGCGTGCTGAACCTGCTGGATGCATTCTATGCCGGCGACATCGAAACGGCGCTGTCGCATTGCAGTGACGACGTGGATTTTTTCTCCAACGCGCCGGTCGATATCCTGCCGCATCTCGGCCATCGCCGCGGCAAGGATGAAGTCCGGCAGATGTGGACGTCGATCCACAGCCGTTATTCCAGCATGCGCTATCAGGTGCCGATCGTCGTTGCCGAAGGCGACAAGGTCGCGGTCCATATCCGCGTCTTCTTCGTCAAGCGGAAGAACGACCGGATCATGCAGTTCGACATCGCGGTGTTCTATACGTTTGCCGGCGGGCGTATCGTCAGGATTCGCGAGATCATGGACACCTTCGACCTGATCCAGCAGCTGCTGGAGCGGGATCTCGTCGCGCTTCTGACCGATGATCCGGCCGGCAGGATCTAGGCTCCCAACGCGTGGCCCCTGTTTGTCCCCGGCCGGTTTGAACCTTCCCCATCCCTCGCCGACCAACCAAGCGGCACCCCTTAATCCTCGGACCAGAACCATCATGAAAATCGCGCTATTGGCCATGCTCGGTCTGTTCCTGGGGGTGATCGGGGGCGCGGCGCTTGGCGTCGGGGCCGGGATCGCGTGGGTCGAAATCTTTAAAACCCCGGGATTTGAAGGCTATAGCGGGATGCTGGTGTTCTTCACCTTCATGCCGGTTGGCGCCATGATCGGCGGGCTTGGCGGCGGGGTTTTCTTTGGCGTCATGGCTGCCCGCGACGACAAAATCGCCATCCAGGCGGGGCCGCCTGCCCCGAATCAAGGCAAGCGCGGACAGTAATCAGCATTCGTGCAATGCAAAATTGCATTTGCATTTTCGCTAACTTCGCTTATTTGAAGCTTCAAATAATCAGTACCAGGCACGGCGTCGCCAATGACGCCCTTCAGGGCCGGTCGCTGATTCACCAATCCAGCCAGGAAACAGAAATCATGACGGAGCATAGTCTCTGGCGTTTTTCCCGCGCGTTGCTTCGCGCGGTCAACGACCGCCAGCGTGAGGACCTCGAAGCGTTGATCGACGAGGATGTCGACTGGGCGATCTATGGCCCGATCGACATGTTTCCGTTTTTCGGCGCGCGCCGCGGCAAGGCCGCCGTGCTCGAAGTGATTCGCCAGATCGCGGACAACATCAAGGTGCACCGGTTCGACCGCGAGCAGGTCATGCTCGGCATGGAATCGGCGGCTTCGATGATGCGCTACTCCTTGACCCTGCTCGATGCCAACAGGCCGATCAGCCTGCGGCTGGCGCAATTTGCGCAGTTCAAGGCTGGCCGGCTGGTCAGCATCCGCATCCTGGTCGACACTTTCGATCTGGTGGAGCAGGCGCTCGGGCGCCCCATCCATCTGCCCCGGATCGCCTCGTAACGATTGGCCCTGCGGCTAGCCGGTGGCCTTGCGGCCGGCCTCCCTGCCCGCCACATTTCCGCAATGATACGCCATCATGCTTGGCGAATTGCGGCGGGCAAGGTCGATGATTTCGAGGGCAGGTTACGGTTTGGCCGGGTTGCTGGCGCTGGCGGCCGCCGCCGGCATGGGCTCTGGGCCGGCTTTTGCGCAAAGCGTTCCTTTGTCCGAACAACGCCTGCCCTCGCCGCAAAAGACGGATCCCTGGGCCATCGAGGGCGCCGAGGTGCCGGCAAAGGAAACCGAAGCCAATCCCGACGAGAGCAAATCCGATAGCGCCAAATCCGACGATACCGACATCGCGGATCTCGAGCTCGACTGGAGCCAGCTCGATGTCGACGCTTCCACGCTGATGACGACGAGCCCGGCCTCGAAAGTCCGGGTGACATCGCGCAACGCCGCGAGCGCCGAAATGACGTGGTCGTCCAAGGACACGCCGAACGGATCCGCCGCGTCGGTCAAGCAACCGGTTTCGCCGTTCTGGGACACGCGGGTCGGCGCCGACATGACGATCGTCCGGCCGCCCGCAACGCTTTCGGAACTGCTCGCCGAGAAGGCCGGCAACGGCGGCAACGAGCCGCAATCCTCGGGCACGGCGTGGGCTGCGGTCACGGCGCCGGGCGTCGCCTCGATCTGGGACAGGACGACGGTCGAAGCAAGGGTCGATCCCTCGCAGGATCAACGCAAGCTTGGCACCTCCTTGAGCAAGTCGCTCAAGCTCAGCGAGCAGTATTCGCTCACGCTTCAGAACGGCTACAACATGATCCAGCAAGGGCTCGCTCCCGCGCCGGGCACCTCGGGACACACGAGCTACGCGACCGAGCAATCGGCCAAGCTCAGCATTGCCGATACCGGTACGAGCTTTTCCGCCGTGCAGACCCTTTCAACCAACGACGACAAATGGTTGCGCAAGATCGGCGCCGAGCAGAAGATCGTCGGCGGGTTCAATATCTCTGGCTCGGTCGCGGAGACCGCGCTCGGCGCTTCGAACAAGAGCATCACCGCCGGATTCAAGCAGAGCTGGTAGGCGCGCGGCGTCACGCGAAAGCACAGGCATTGCCGCATATTGGCCGCGATGCAGACAAAATCGGAAGCCCTGATGGCAGCGTCGTCGTGCGGGGGACGTCCGCGCTAGCCACCAACGCGAAACAGGGAAAACAGCCGATGAACGCCATCCGTTCCGAAAAGATTGAATCGACCGACGAGGATAACAACCTCGCTGCGGTCTCCGAAGTCGAGGAAGGTATTCGCGATTTTGTCCGCAACGACATCGCGTATTTGCGCCGTCCGGTGCCGAGCATGGTAGGGGGGACCGATGCTCCGATCGATCCGGGCGCCGAGGCCACCGTCAACAGTGTCAACTCGCTGATCCAGCGCGTGGCCGGGACATCGCTTGCGGAAATCGAGAACCTGATTTCGGAACTCGAGAGCCTGCGTGACCTGCTGCATGCGGAAGGCCAACGCGTTCAGCGCGAGATTTCAGGCTATGCCCAGCTCAGCCAGGCGGCGATGAAATCCACCCGCATGATCGCCGACAATGTCGCGCAGTGGAAGCGCACCGCGGACGGACTGCGCCACGGCTGACTTGTTGGCTTGGCAAAGCAAGGCCTTGGGCCCGGATGAATACGACCTCCGGGCTCATCGCCGATATCTCAGCTGTCCTTTGAACCTTCCGGGGTCAGTCCGCGACCAAGTGCAGGCTAACTCCGGGGAATTCCTGCATGAAGACCGTTCGGCCCGACAACAGCGATCCGATTCCACTGCGGACGCAGCCCCACAACATGGGCACCATCATGATCCGCTTTGTCGGCCTGCTGACGGCGGCGGTGATCATTCTGGCGCTGATCTGGAGCCGATAAGAAGTTTTCTTTCGGCAGGTATGGTTAGCAGATTCCGACTTATTGAACGCTCACGCGATCGCCCTCGAGCGAATAGGCGCCGTCGGCATAGCCCTTCACCACCATCCCCGTGGCGAACATCACCGCGATCGTCACGGTGGCGAAGATAAAACCCAGCAATTTCAAACCGCGGCGGTCAGCCATGATTTTCCCCTCTCGTGTCCCGCTTCTGTTTGGCAGGCACTCCTTCAAAATAAGTTAGCGTAAGATTATTTTCCGCCAGCCGAATCAGGCAGCGCCGCTCCGCCGCGGCACAAAGGCGATCGCCAGCATCGAGAACACCGGCTCGCCCCGCTGATTGGCTCCGCTATTGCGCGCCTCCAGGATCCCCCATTGGGGCCTGCTTGAGGACGTACGCAGCGATTCAATTTCGCTGGCAAAGCTGATCGTATCGCCCGCCAGCACCGGCCTGATCCAGCGCAACTCGCGAAATCCCGGCGAAGGTCCCCAGACCGCGACCTTTTCGCCGCGCGCGGCGGCTTCGCTGGCCTGACGCTGGCCATCGGTCACCAGGAGCTTCATGCAGACCGATCCGACGTGCCACCCCGAAGCGGCGAGGCCGCCGAACAAGGACTTGCGTCCCTCTTCCTCGTCGAGATGAAAGGCTTGCGGATCGAACTTTGCCGCAAATGCCTTGATTCCGTCCGCGGTGAAGGTGAACGAGCCGATCTCACGCCGCTGCCCGACCTTGATCTCCTCGAAGAAGTACATCGGCGTGTCTATCCGGTTACGGCTTCGTCGCGGCGGCGAACGATGATCGGTGAGACCATCTCGCACAACGCCTGCCCGGACCCGTTGCTTGCCACCGCTCTGAGCGTGACAATGCCAGTGGTCGGGCGGCTGCGCGAAACTCGCGCTTCCACCACCTCCACATCGAGTGTGATATCGTCGCCGGGGCGAAACGGCGCAAGCCAGCGCAGCTCGTTGACGCCCGGCGACCCCAATGATGCGGTGCGGCCGACAAAGCCGTCGAACATCATGCGCATGATGATCGAACAGAGATGCCAGCCCGAGCCGGAAAGCCCTTTCAACATTGACCGCGAGGCGGCTTCTTCGTCCAGATGCATGGGCTGCGGATCGAACTCGGCGGCAAAGGCACGAATTTCCTCTGCCGTGACGTGCCGCGGTCCAAACCGGCCCAGCGGGCCCGGGTTAAAGTCTTCGAAAGCAAGCGCATTCATGATGGGGGACATCTTAAAAAGAAGCCCGATTGTGGCCGTACTTTGTGGCAATCTCAACCCATCCACGCGCATGGCTCGCCTCCGACTTGCCCGAACTTTCATCCGGAGCTAGCCCTTTTGTGAACGAGACAGCTCGCGCGAATCAAATTCGACTTGCCGGGGGAGAAACCGATGTTCGATTTTCAGGATCTGTTTCAGTGGGACCGCTTCATTACACCTACGATCATCAAGACATTTTACTGGCTGGTTATCGCGCTCATCGGCTTGTTCGGCATCGCCGGGATTTTCTCCGGGCTGGCCGCCATGGCGATCAGTCCGTTCGGAGGGTTCATACAGCTGTTGTCCTCGATCGCCAGCGTTGTCGTCGGCGTGATCTTTTCGCGCATCGCGGCGGAATTCGTTTTGATCGTGTTTCGTATCAACGAACATCTCGGCGCGATCCGCGATCAGGGCGCGGGGCATTAGCGCAGCTTGCTTCATCGTGAGCAAAGGCTTCGGCGTCAGTTGTTGAATCTGAAATGCATGACGTCGCCATCGGCGACGACATAATCCTTGCCTTCCAGCCGCAATTTGCCGGCATCGCGCGCGCCCGCTTCCCCGCCGAGCGAAGTGTAATCGGCATAGGCAATGGTCTCCGCGCGAATGAACCCTTTTTCAAAATCGGTGTGGATGACACCGGCCGCCGCGGGCGCCCTGGTGCCGCGATGGATGGTCCAGGCGCGTGCCTCCTTCGGCCCGACCGTAAAATAAGTGATGAGGTCCAATAGCTGATAGCCGGCGCGGATCAGCCGGTCGAGGCCGGCTTCCTCAAGCCCAAGTGTGTCTAGAAATTCGGTGCGTTCCTCGCGCGACAGCGTCGCGATCTCCGATTCGATCTTGGCGGAAATCGTGACCGCCACCGCGCCTTCCTTGGCGGCGTGTTCGGCAACCGCTGCCGAAAAGGCGTTGCCCTTGGCGGCCGACGCCTCCTCGACATTACAGACGTATAATACCGGCTTGGAGGTCAACAGGCCGAGCATGGCGAACGCCCGTTCCTCTTCCGCCTTGCGTTCGAGGAAACGCGCCGGCTTGCCATCGCGCAACAGGACCAGCGCGCGGTTGACGAGGTCGAGTTGCTCCTTGGCCTCCTTGTCGTTGCCCTTCGCCTTTTTGGCGAGGTTATCGACGCGCTTTTCCAGGCTGTCGAGATCGGCCAGCATCAGCTCGGTGTCGATGGTTTCGATATCGGCGAGCGGCGCGATCTTGCCCTCGACGTGGGTGATGTCGGAATCCTCAAAGCAGCGCACGACATGCGCGACCGCATCGACCTCGCGGATGGTCGCGAGGAACTGGTTGCCAAGGCCCTCGCCCTTTGAGGCGCCACGCACGAGACCGGCAATATCGACAAAGGTCAGCCGGGTCGGAATGATCTGCGCGGACTTTCCGATCGCCGCCAGCCTGTCCAGCCGGGGATCGGGGACCGCGACTTCACCCACGTTCGGTTCAATCGTGCAGAACGGATAGTTCGCCGCCTGCGCCGCCGCCGTTTCGGTCAGCGCATTGAACAGCGTCGACTTGCCGACATTAGGCAGCCCGACGATACCGCATTTGAATCCCACGTGTGCGCTCGTTCCTATTCATTCGGTCTGTGAAGGCGATCCCAATAAGGCGCGTTAGCGCCAAATCCTCGGTGCTCCATTTCAAGATGAATCTTATTCTGGAATTCCGACACATTCATCAAAAGAAACTGAATGTTATCCGCAACAGTCTCAACAAGCGCTCTAACCCACGGCCACTCAATCTTCGGAAACCGTCTTAGTACAAATCTTTCTACCAATCTTTTATCACCGGGATGACCAACACCGAGACGCACACGCCAATATTCATTTCCAAGACATTCAGAGATTGACTGTAATCCATTGTGCCCTGCATTTCCGCCTCCAATCTTGACGCGGACCTTCCCAGCGGGCAGTTCAATTTCATCGTGGAATACAGTGACTACAGCTGGATCAATCTTAAAAAAGTTCGATGCAGCCTGAACTGCGCGCCCGGAGTCGTTCATGTAAGTAAGTGGTCTAAGCAGGGCGACTTGTTCGCCAGCTATAGATCCCACTGAAAATTCGCCCTGATAAGCAGAGCGCCATGGCGGGAAGCCACAGCGCTTTGCCACCTGCTGTATGACAACGAATCCAAGATTGTGTCGTGTCAGTTCGTACTCAGGACCGGGATTGCCGAGACCAACAAAGAGGCGCATGGCGCGGCATCCCGTCTCCTTTTACTTCTTCTTGTCGCCGCCACCGGCAGGCGCCTTGGCGCCAGCCGCTGGAGCAGCGGCGGCAGCAGCAGCGCCGCCGGCCGCAGGCGCGGCGGCAGCAGCACCGGCCGCGGGCGCAGCGCCCGCCGCGGGAGCAGCACCGGCCACGGGAACACCGGTAGCGGCGGCAGCCGCCGCGGCCGCAGCCGCCTTCATTTCTTCGGCGTAGCCGGACGGCGGCACGATCGTGACGAGAGTTGCGTCCGCGCGCGTCAGCGACTTCACGCCGGGGGGCAACGTGATATCCGACAGATGGAGCGAATGGCTGATCTCGAGCCCGCTGACATCGGCCTCGACGTATTGCGGAATGTTGTCGACCGAACATTCCAGATCGATGGTGTGGGTGACGATGTTGACGGTGCCACCGCGCTTCACGCCCGGCGAAGCTTCGGCCTTCTGGATGTGCAGGGGAATGCTGACGCGGATGGTCGCCCCGTCACCGAGCCGCATGAAATCGACATGCAGCGGAAAATCGCGCACCGGATCCAGGTGGAAGTCGCGCGGAATCACGCGGTGCTTCTTGCCCTCCAGATCGATGTCGTAAATCGTGGTCAGAAACCGCCCCGCCAGGATGCGCTGGCGCAGGTCGGCATCGTCGACGGAAATGGTCACGGGGGGCTGTTTGTTGCCATAGATCACTCCGGGCACTCTCCCGGCGCGACGCTCGGCCCGGGCGGCCCCCTTGCCGCTGTTCGGACGCGCGGTCGCCTTCAATTCCTTGACGGTCGCCATTGTCGTAAGTCCTTGTTTTTTCAAAAATTAAAGGCCGCATCGCGGCCCATTGGACGCCTGCAGCAAGCCTCCAGGGGTGCGGGGGCTGCAAGTGTGGCGGCGTTCTAGCCCCAAAGGCCAGAAATGACAAGGCCGGCTCGATTTTTCTGGCGTTTTCCGCAGCTGACTGGCGAAGGTTAAGCCGTTGATTAACGTGTGCCTCCTCGTCAACGTATGACTCCGCGCGCTCGCGACGCCCCCTCCTCCGTCATTGCCGGGCATAGCCGTTCGAAGAACGGCGTCGCTTCCGCTCGCCTATGACCCGGCAATCCATCTTGCGAAGAGGATGGATGCCCGGATCAAGTCCGGGCATGACCGCGCATAAAGAAATGCATCTACACTCTCGCGACATCAATGCCCGAGCTTTAACCTGTCGTTGTCCCTCGACAACAGAGGGAGCAGGGAATGCCGGGTGGATCAGCCGCACCCACGGCCCCATGTGCAGATGAAAAAAGCACATGAGCTTGAGTCACCACAGGTACGCCGAAACGATCCGGCATTCCCTGCGCGATGGTTTTAGCGGTTTCCTTCGTAGTCTCCCCGGAGACCGGGCTTTATTGCCTCCGTCGCCGGCCATGATGCGCTAGGCATCCTCGGCCTGCTTGATACCAGCGTCGGGGTATCAGAACGCTACGACTTCGCCGTCCGCCCGTCATGCGTTCGTCTTGCGCACGACAAGCGTCCATCGCATCCCGCGCCCAACGTCCGTGACGATCGCGATACGCCCCTCATGGTGGGCACGGGATGCGCGGAAAAGTGCTTCTGATTTGCCCGACGTCACAAGCGAAATGGCCTGCGACACATTGGCACGACGGGCAAATCACTTGCCGTGCGCGAAATCGTGTCAAGGGGGTCGTCATTCCGGGGCGCGAGTGCAACGAGCGAGTCCGGAATCCATGGCACCGCAGGATTATCAGGAGAGGTTGAATTTCGGGCCTGCGCCAACCAGATTGGCAGGAGCCAATTAGAGGTTTTACTATTCCTAGCTGAGGATTAGTGAACAGCTCCGCGCATTGCACTTTCCTCCGTGATCAGGATGGCGCACCGCGCGACGAGGTACGAGTGCAGCGAACTCGGAATCCATAACGCCATGGGAATATTTGGAGAAATGGATTCCGGGCCTGCGCCTGACGGCGCATCCCGGAATGACAACGGCCCGTGGATGGACGCAGCCAAAGCCTACTATATAGCAGCTACCGCAAAACCGCCCGTCAGGACCCGCCGCCGAGCTTTGCTTCGAGTGCGGCGATACGCGTCTTCAGCGTCTCATTTTCCTCACGCGCCAGGCGCGCCATATCCTTGACCGCCTCGAACTCCTCGCGCTTGACGACATCGAGGTCGCGCAGGATTTTTTCGGCCTGGTTGCGCACAACCGTATCAACCTCGCGCTTGACGCCCTGGGCCGCTCCGGCCGCATCGTTCATCAGGCGCCCGATCTCGTCGAAAAACCGATTGTTGGTCTGGGTCATCCCTAAAATCTCCGGTCGGTTACACAGGTCGCACAAAGACAATGGCGATCCCGACGGCCCTGTTCAAGGCACCATCGTTTCAAAATCGGCGTATGTTGTCGTGAACCGTTTCCGCTTTACCGCCACACGCTCTCGTCATAACAAGACCCAATGCTCTCCCTCACCATCGCCTTTCCGGTCTTCGATCCCGTCGCCTTCGCGATCGGACCTTTCGTGGTCCGCTGGTACGCGCTGGCCTATATCGGCGGCATCGTGCTGGGCTGGATGTATGCGCGCGCGCTGATCAAGAACGATCGGTTATGGAACGGCGGCTCGCCGATCAGCCTGCCGCAGATCGACGACTTTATCCTCTGGGTGACCATCGGCATCATCATTGGCGGCCGAACCGGCTACGTGCTGTTCTATAACCCCGTCTTCTTCATCCACCATCCCGCCGAGATTTTCGAATTGTGGAAGGGCGGCATGTCCTTTCACGGCGGCTTTCTCGGCTGCGTCGCCGCGGTGATGATCTTCGCGCGCAGAAACAACATCCCGATCCTCTCGCTTGGCGATATCGTCACGGCCGTGGGACCGATCGGACTGTTTCTCGGGCGGCTTGCCAATTTCATCAACAGCGAGTTGTGGGGCAGGCCCGCCGACTCCAGTGTCCCGTGGGCGATGATATTTCCCAATGGCGGGCCGGTGCCGCGCCATCCGAGCCAGCTTTACGAGGCGGCGCTCGAAGGTATTGTCCTCTTCACCATCCTCGCCGTCATGATCAGAATGGGCGCCTTGAAGCGCCGTGGCCTGATCCTCGGCAGCTTCATCGCGATTTATGGTATTGCACGTATCATCGGCGAGTTTTTCAGAGAGCCCGACCCGCAACTTGGATTTTTATGGGGCGGGCTCACCATGGGCATGCTGCTTTCGGTGCCCATGATTATTGCGGGAGCTATTATTATTGCGGTGGCATGGCGGCGTAAGGCTGTCGAACCGGTAGCGCCACCCGTTCAAGGGATATCGTGACCGAATATTCACCGCTCCTGTCGGAGATCAAGAAGCTGATCAAGTCGTCCGGCCCGATGCCGGTATGGCGTTACATGGAGCTGTGCCTGATGCATCCCAAGCACGGCTATTACCTTTCCCGCGATCCGCTCGGCCGTGAAGGCGACTTCACGACCGCGCCCGAAGTGAGCCAGATGTTCGGCGAATTGCTCGGGCTGTGGGCGGCCTCGGTGTGGAAGGCGATCGGCTCGCCGCCCCTACTCCGGCTGATCGAAATCGGGCCCGGCCGGGGCACCATGACGGCGGACGCGTTGCGGGCGCTTCGCGTGCTGCCTCCGCTCTATCAGGCGCTGAGCATCCATCTGGTCGAGGTCAATCCGGTGCTCCGCGAAAAGCAGAAGGCCACCCTGTCCGGCACGCGCAACCTCACCTGGCACGACACCATCGACGACGTGCCGGACGGCCCTTCGGTGATCTTTGCCAACGAATATTTCGACGTGCTGCCGATTCATCAGGCGGTGAAGCGCGAAAACGGCTGGCACGAGCGTACCGTCGAACTCGACGACAGCGGCAAGCTGGCGTTTGGCGCGGCCACCGAGCCGATACCGCGTTTCGAGGTGTTGCTGCCGCCATGGGTGCGCGCCGCGCCTGTCGGCGCCGTGTTCGAGTGGCGGCCGGATGCGGAAATCATGAAGATCGCAAGCCGTGTGCGCGATCAAGAGGGCGCGGCGCTGGTCATCGACTATGGCCATCTGCGCAGCGACGCCGGCGATACGTTTCAGGCGATCGCCCGTCACAGTTTCGCCGATCCTCTGAAAAACCCGGGAGAGGCCGACGTGACGGCGCACGTGGATTTTCAGGCGCTGGTGCGCGCCACCGAAGATCTCGGCGCCCGCGTCCACGGCCCGGTGCCGCAGGGAGACTTTCTCAAACGCCTCGGCATTGAAACGCGTGCCGTCAGCCTGATGGCCAAGGCCAGCCACGAGGTCTCCGAAGACGTTGCGGGTGCGCTGAAGCGGCTGATCGGCGGCGGCAGCAGTGGCATGGGACAGATGTTCAAGGTGCTTGGGATCTCCGAACCCAATCTAACCACGCTGGCAGGATTTGCCGACGAGGCGCCACCCGCCAAAGCAGAGACGCCATGACGCTGGAATCGCCTCTGGAATCGCCGTTGCTATCGGCCATCCCCGGCCTGCGTCACGCTTTCTTCAGCCGCGAAGGCGGTGTCTCCGAAGGTATTTATGCGAGCCTCAATGGCGGGCTCGGCTCGAACGACAACGCCGCAGATGTCGCGGAAAATCGCCGCCGGATGGCGGAGCAGATGGGCGTACCGCCGGCACATTTTCTCAACGTGCATCAGATCCATTCACCCGACGCAGTGATCGCGACCGGACCGTGGGACACCGGGACGACGCGTCCGAAGGCCGACGCCATCGTCACCCGCACCGCGGGTCTAGCGATCGGTGTGACCGCAGCCGACTGCGGGCCCATTCTGCTGGCCGATCCCGGAGCGCGCGTGATCGGCGCGGCACATGCCGGCTGGAAGGGCGCGTTGACGGGAATTATCGAATCCACGGTGGATGCGATGGAAAAACTTGGTGCCGAGCGCGGCAATATCGTGGCGGCGATCGGCCCCCTGATTCGTCAGCAATCCTACGAAGTCGGCAACGAATTCGTCGAAAGATTCGTGGGGGCTGACGCGGAGAACGCCCTCTACTTCCTTCCCGGCGCGCGCGGGGGTCATGCGATGTTCGATCTTCCGGGCTTCATCCGCAAGCGGCTGGAAAATGCCGGCGTGCTC
>Ga0210394_10001825_pt1 | contig 31905 bp, 33 predicted proteins | sample IncBWC12MmetaG_FD_160121 | JGI IMG/M metagenome (GOLD analysis project Ga0210394, IMG submission 160121) | Forest soil microbial communities from Barre Woods Harvard Forest LTER site, Petersham, Massachusetts, United States - Inc-BW-C-12-M | ecosystem: Environmental > Terrestrial > Soil >... | reverse complement strand
ATCGCTCCTTCCCCGATGCCCGAGGCCAAGCCGACCTCGATCCAAACATCGCCACAGAAGGGGATGCGCGCTCATCATCCAAGCTGAGCCGCAGCCGCCGCGATACACCATCTTCGGGGGCAAAAAGGGAAGGCATCGCAGCCCTGCCTGAGCGCCAGCTATAGGTTCGGTAAGCAGACCCTCGCGGCGATAGGCAGGAAAGAGGAAGATGGGCCGATGCTCGAAGGACCCGCGCGCATCGGAGAGGGTCCTGCGCGCTAGTTGACAGAGGATCTCTTGCCGGGGTTTGTGCCGGCGGTGGGGGACCTGGGCGAGATCGCGAGAGGCGAAGACGGCGGCTAAAGGTCGCAGCACCGTGCCAAGGTTTGATCTCGGCGACCGCCGCATCCCAAGGCAGCTCAGGGTTCTCCTTCAGCTGGTCTTCGACCAGACCGTGCAAATCGTCGGGCAGGTCGGCTTCTTCTACCCGCTTGCGGATGCCGGGGAGTAGCTCATCCAGTTTCCGGACGACGATCCGGCGCTCGAGCATCCGTCGGGCGTGCTGTTCCAGAATGTCGTCATCGGGGATGATTTTGCTGACGCCGTGCTCCTTTAACTTGTCCTCGATGAAGGCGATGAACTCGTCGCTGGTCATCGCGTTCAATTCGACCCGCTCGCCGTGAAGCTCGCCGAAGGAATCCTGGATAAGAAATTCGATTTCATCTTGAGTGGCGCCGTGGCGCTTCAGGGTCTCCGCAACCAAGGCGCGGTTCTTGTTGGCGGTGAACGGCTCGCTCAGCAGGTCAAGTTCTTCGACGTCGGTCAGCCGCAGGCCGATATCGACGATCGGCACCTTGTGTTTGAAGGTGTAGCGCCCGGAATCGGTGCCCAAGGTCCCGCAGATGCTAAATCCGCTGACGTCGAAATCATGCAGCACCAGGACCCTCTCGACCCCGCGATCTACCCGCCGATCGAGTAGCAGTCTGGCAGCCGTCGTGCTCATGCCCTTGGTGGACATGATCGCGTTGTCGAATCGTTCAGGATGTGGGAGGCCTCGAATATTGGATCGAAGCCTTCTTTCTCGACGAATAAGACGTTCCTGTAGCGGTGCTCGGGCCCTTTCGTCGGATATGCCGCCTCGGAGTTGATTTCGACCGCAGCCCCCAGCTTGGGCCGATCGCCCACATACTGGCGCACCTGCACGGTGCCGATCGGCACGACCTCTCCGGTGTGAGGCTCGGCGAAATGCCCGCGGGCGTCCCAAATCAGGTCCCAGTCGTCGCGGTTGTTTTTGTTCATGTACTGGGGGAGTGGCGTCTGCAGAAAATAGCCGCTCTTGAGTGAATCCGCCCCCGTCTCCAGCAGGATGCTGCGCCGCGCGGCATAGTAGATCTGGCGTGGGTTGACCGGCAACGTACCGCCCGCGCTGGCCTTGTCGTAGGCTTCCTCCATCACTTGGAACGCGGCATCCTTTATGGTGATGCGCTCCGACCTGATCATCCGGGTTGCGCGCGCGTTCGCGGCGTTGGCGTTGCGCTCTTCGGCTTTTCCTGCGAGGAGGCCGGCATCGCACCGGACATTTTGGTCGAGGTGTCGACAACGACTGGCGAGATTTCGATGCGGCGAATGCCGAGGCCAACCCGGAGCTGTTCCGCGTCGCCCTGAAAATGGCGACCGGCGCGGGCAAGACCATGGTCATGGCGATGATCATCGCCTGGCAGACGCTCAATGCCGTTCGCATGCCCGGCTCGGACCGTTTCTCGCGAGCATTCCTGATCATCACCCCCGGCATTACGATCCGCGATCGGCTTCAGGTGCTCTACTCCGAGCATCCCGAGAGCTACTACCGGTCGCGCGAGCTGTTGCCTAACGACCTGCTCGGCGACATTGCCAAGGCGGCGATCGTCATCACCAACTACCACGCCTTTCAGCATCCCAGGTGCAGATCTTCATCTACAAGCATCATGTTTGCTGATCCCATAGAATTGCAAATTTATTTTGTATTGGGCTAATACGACAAACTCATGGAGGAAAAACAATCCAAATATCACCCAAAGATAAATGGTCATTCCTAAAAAGTCTTGCCCTCTTCGATAATTCTCTGCACGACGCTGGGTTTGGGCCGGTCCGGTCCATCCGGTATAGCGACGCGGGAAACCCCGGTAGGCGGCGCTGGTTCGGTGTTCATTTCCTGAACTGCTCCCCTCGATGCGAAGCGATATCAGGAGAAAATCGCTCTGTCGTGTCCATGGGGTGCCTCTGATCTTCGCATCGCGGTGATAGCGGACTAACTCGGACGCTGCCCGATTTTCATCAGCGATCCCCATCGCCGCCCATTGCCCGGCCGCATCATCGCAATCCGCACTCGACAGCGCGACTGAAGTCGTCGTAGTCATCAACATCCCGGATAATCGCAAGACGGCGCCGGGAGGGAGCGAATATGCGGAGAAGATCCGCGTGGCTCAGCTTCTCGCTCTACGCGGTCGGGCTGCTGATCGCGATCGCAGGCGCCGCGCAAACGGGGCCCCTGATCTTCCTGTCGACGCAACTGCGCCCGATCGAGGAGACGCAGAAGATGCGCAACTTGATCCTCAAGGGTTTTCCGCGGGAGATCGACTACGTCACCGAGCTGCCGAAGCAGTTTCCGGTGCGCATCACGGCAGAGCTACAGGGCGGCACGCGCACGATCGATGTTGTCGGCGCGCTGCACGGCGAATTGCAACCGCTCGTGCCGCTAGACACGCTGACCCCGCTCGATGACCTCGCCAGCCGGCTGATAGGCCGCGGCATCCCAAACCCGCTGCTGACGCTCGGCAAATTCGGCACAGCGCACCAGCTCTACATCCCATGGATGCAGGCCAGCTACATAATGGTCGCCAACAAAGCGGCGCTGCCCTACCTACCTGCTGGGGCAGACATCAACGCGCTCAGCTACGATCAGCTCGCTGCCTGGGCCACCACGCTTGAGCAGAAGACCGGCAAGCGCTTGCTCGGCTTCCCGGCGGGGCCGCAAGGGCTGATGCACCGCTTCTTCGAGGGCTTCCTCTATCCGTCCTACACCGGCGGCGTCGTGGTGCCGTTTCGCTCGGAGGCGGCCGAAGCGATGTGGAGCCAGTTTGCGTCGTTATGGAAGAGCGTCAACCCGAACTCGACGAGCTACAATTTCATGCAACAGCCATTGCTCTCCGGCGACGTCTGGATCGGCTTCGACCACATTGCCCGCGTGCTTGACGCGCTGCGCCAGAAGCCGGACGAGTTCGTCGCCTTCCCCGCCCCTGCCGGGCCCAAGGGGCGAGGCTACATGCCGGTTCTGGCCGGCCTCGCTGTGGTGAAGGGCGCGCCCGACGTTAGTGGCGCGTCGGCGCTGATCGACTATCTGACCCAGCCCGAAACGCAGATCGCCACCGCCCGCAGCCTCGGCTTTTTTCCGGTGGCGAAGACAGAGTTGCCGCCGGATCTCGATCCTGGCGTAAAAATGGGTGCCGCGGCGATCGAAATGACGCAGTCGGCGAAGGATGCGCTGCCCGCACTGCTGCCGATCGGTCTCGGCCAGCACGACGGTGAGTTCGACAAGGTGTTCATGGACACGTTCCAGCTCGTCGTTCTGCGCGGCCAGAAGCCGCGCGCCGTGCTCGACCGCGCAGCGGAGACGCTGCAGCGCCTGATGACTGAAGCCGGCGCGCCATGTTGGGCGCCCGACCCGCCCAGCACTGGCGTCTGCCAGGTGCAGTAGCTGGAGGCTCGCCCTGACGTCTCACGCGGGGTGTGTCGTTGACAGCCTCTCAAGTCGAACCTTGAACTGCCGGAGCGTTCCGCAACCGAAGGGCGTCTTCCGCACCCGCTTCGACCAACTCGTAGACACGCGTTTCGGTCGTCATCCCCTTGGCGATCACCGAGGCGATGGGCTTGAAGCGAAAGCTATGCTCCGCCCGCTGGCGGACAGCGTCGCTGACCAGGATCGTGGTCCCGTACTCCTTGTTCAGCCCTTCGAGGCGTGCTGCCAGGTTCACGCTGTTGCCCATCGCCGTATAATCCATGCGTTCCGCCGAGCCGACATTTCCCACCACCGCGTCTCCGGAATGAATGCCGAGGCGAACGGCGAACGGGGGCAGACCCTCGGCCTCAAATTGCGCATTGAGGGCGTCGTTCGCCGCCTTGGCCGAAAGCGCGGCGCGACAGGCGCGCTCGACATGATCGGACTGCAGGTGGGGAGCGTTCCAAAACACCATCACCGAGTCTCCGATATACTTGTCCACCGTCCCGCCTTCGGCAAGAAAGGCTTCCGTTAGCGCGCCCAAATGGCGCGAGGTCTGACGCATCAGACTGTCCGGGTCGGCCGCTTCGGCAATGCCCGTAAAATTCGACACATCGGTGAATAGGATGGTCAGCTCCCGCCTCACGCCGCCAAGCTCGGTGGAGATGGACCTATCAATGATGCCCCTGACGATATCCTTCGGGACAAAGCGAGCGAAGGACCAGATCGTGCGCTCGGCCACCGCCATCGTCTTGCCGAGTTCGTCAATCTCCGAGACAAGGGATGTGACCGGCACATCATCCGGTGCCGCTAAGGTCCGGAGCCTGATTGCCTGAGCGGTTATGCGCTTCAGAGCTCCGGACATCCGGCTGCCGAAGATCCAGACGGCGGGGACGAAGCAGGCGCTGGCGATCAGCGCAATCATTATTCCTTTTATCTGCAAGCCTCGTACATTCTGCACGAAATCTTTTTCTGCTGCGAGTAAAAGAGAGTAGCCACTAAATTCGTCACTTTGAGAAAATTTCTGCAAGCGAAAAAAATGATCTCGCCCATCTTCGTCGCGAATGCTACCCTCATAACGGTCACTACCATCCCACCTCCGCATTACTGCGCCGACCAGCCCGCTCCGGATTTCCCCTATCTCGGGGAGCCGAGGGTCGGAGGGATGCGTCCTTGCGGAGGCGACGAGCCGCGCAAACTCGGGATACGCGATGAGCACGCCGAACGAGTCGAAGATGATGGCCGTTCCGTGCTCTCCGGGGCGTTGCGCGTAGGCCAAATCGCTGAACTTGTCGAGCTTGAGATCGGCGGCGATTACGCCGCGCACATGCCCTTGCAGTGGTGCGCTCAGCGTGATCACCGGTGTGCCGATGCTGAACGACGCATAGGGCGACGAAACGAATGCCCGGTCCGCCTGCATCGTGTCGCGGTACCAGGGCCGCGTTCGTGCGTCATAGCCGTAGTCCCGCAGATCGAGTTGCTTGATCTTGTTGCCCCGCTCGTCTTCGAAGATCCGACGCATCGGTAATGGTCCGCCCGAGGTCGGGCGGACCAGATTGACATTGTAGACGGCCCCCGGGGGGGCCTCTAGGCTCTGCCGCTCCGTCGGGTCGAGGACATCGAGGCGCCGGACTTGCAACCAGCAACCGTTGTCGTAGCCGACATAGAGGCTGTCGGCTTGCGGCAGTTCGTGCAGCGCGGCTTTGAAGAGAACGATTGCGCCATCGACCTCGCTCCTGTCATCCGAGTCGGCGAGAGAGGGATTTGTCGCCAGCACGCGAACGAGGGCGGTCAGCGCCGACACCTGAGCCTCGATGTGGCTGAGGGTGCTCGCGCTGGCAGCATCCATGGCGGCAGACGCCGCCTCTCTTGCCGCCATATGATAGGTCGCGATCTGGATAAATATCAAAGACGCGGTGAGAGCCGTGAGGAAGGCCATCACGGCGGCCGTTATCGCGATTCTGAATGTCAACATTGGAGCTTGTCCGTCCGCGCGCCGCCGCCCGGGAGCATCCTTTTATAGTAAGTTCCGAGGCATCTACTGGCCGAGACGAGCGAGGGCCTGGCGCAGCGGCGCGCTCGAGACCTGCATCGTCCCTTCGTATGATCGATCAAGCTCCAGGATCAGAAAGAGCGCACCGGAAACCGAAAGCGCGCAGACGACAAAGACAGTGATTACGACCGCGTTGGCCGGCGCAAACAGACCAAAGCTGGCGAAAATTATCGTCAGCCAGAACACCATCACCACCAAGAACGGCAAAGGGATCGAGGTGCCAACCCCCTGGATTAACAGAAAGCGCGTGTGTCCCAGGTTTGTTGTCGCTGTCAACGCTTGAGCCTTCAACGAGCGTTGATAGTCATTCTGCGGCGGCAACTGCTCGATTTGATCATAGATTGTTTCGAAAGGCGATCCTGTTGGGTTAAGGCTGGCGGTTCGGACACCGTTCGTCGGCCAATATCGCTCGATCGCCGCGGCGACCGTATTGCGGAGCAGAGAGCGGGTGTCCTTCGCTTCCGGCCCGTAACGGGCCAAAGCGCGGTCGAGCAAGACGAGATCAGCAGAAAACTGTACGACTTCACCGTTTCGCGTGTCATAGGCGCTCTTTGCCGAGGAGATCAGCAGGCTGAGGACCAGCGCGGCCATTGTCGCGATCAGCGCGATCGCCACCTTTACGACATCCTTCGTATCCCCACTCAGATGCTTCTCGGGGAGCGCGGAACGAAGAAACATCCCGAGCAGCGCGCCACCGAAAACGCAGGCGAACACGGCCCAGGCAATTGCCATTGCGCTCATAGATCGTCACCTGCCGGGTCGGAATTTCCCTGGGTTGGAGGGAGCTGTGGGCGGACCAATCGTGCACCGAAACAGTTCGACCGCGGCAATATTGCTCTGCCAAGGAAAGATGTGCTCTTCGAGTGCTGTTGCGATCTGGAAGGCATGATCCACCGCGCGGCGTCTTCTCAGCGGCCTCCGCCCGTCCCGCCTGGGCTCACGAGTTGGTCGAGCACCTGATCCACGCTGAAGCTGCCGGACTTCTGGCTCGGCGGGAACTCGCGGAACGTCTGGAGAAACTGTCCGACGATCATCTGCGCCGGCACGAAGGTCCACAGCTTGTCGGCAAACCAGCGAAAATACATCTGCGACTCAGTGGGGAAGCGCTCGAAGGGGTCCTGCCGAAGATTGATGACCTGAGGAGCGTTGAGCGGCTTGAGGACGGCCGCCGCGAGATTGCCCTCCATGATCTTGAAGTGGATCTTCCAGTCACCAACCCGCAGGGCATTCAGGTTGGCGTTGTCATCAAAATAGAATATCTCGCGACGTGGTCCCTTGGCCTCCTCGCCCTTGAAGAACGGCATCAAGTTGTAGCCGTCGAGATGGGTCTTGAAGTTCTTTTCGCCGACTGTCAGTCCGGTCTTTAGCTTCTCCTTCACGTCGGGATCGCCCGCCGCGGCGACGAGCGTAGGCAGCCAATCTTCGTGTGATATAACGTCATTGATGATCGTTCCGGGCTTGATGACGCCGGGCCAGCGGGCGATGCCGGGCACCCGCATACCGCCTTCCCAGGTGGTCCCCTTCTCGCCCTTGAAGGGCGTGTTGCCGCCGTCCGGCCAACTCAGTATCTCCGCGCCGTTGTCCGAGGTGAACAGCACGATAGTGTCGTCGGCGACGCCCAGATCATCGAGCTTTTTCAGCAATTCGCCGACGACATAGTCGAGTTCCATCATGCCGTCGGCATAGAGGCCATAGCCGCTCTTGTTTTCCCACTTCTCCGAGAGGCGGGTAAAGACGTGCATGCGCGTCGTGTTGTGCCAGAGAAAGAACGGCGTCTCTGCCTTCACGGCTCGATCAATAAAGTCCAACGAGCGAGCCAGCAACTCCTCTTCGGCGGTTTCCATCCGCTTACGAGTTATTGGGCCGGTGTCCTTGATCGTCTGCTTGCCGATGCGGCCGAAGCGAGGGTCCTCGGTCGAATCATCGTTGTCCGTGGCCTTGCAGTCGAGCAAGCCGCGCGGGCCGAAATTGTTCCGGAAGTTGGGGTAGTCCGGCGCCCGTGGATAGTCCGGGTCTTCCGGCTCCTCCTCGGCGTTCAGGTGGTACAGGTTGCCGTAGAATTCGTCGAAGCCGTGGACTGTGGGCAGGTATTCGTTACGGTCGCCCAGGTGGTTCTTGCCGACCTGCGCGGTCGCATAACCATGAGGCTTGAGCAATTCGGCAATGGTGGGGTCGCCCGGCTGCAATCCTTGTTTCGCGCCCGGCATGCCAACCTTGAGTAGCCCGACGCGGAACGGATGTTGGCCAGTGATGAAGGCCGCCCTGCCGGCGGTGCACGATTGCTGCCCGTAGTAGTCGGTAAAGAGCGCTCCCTCGCTCGCGATTCGGTCGATATTCGGCGTCCGCCCGCCCATCATGCCGCGGTGATAGGCGCTGATGTTCCAAATGCCGATGTCATCCGCCATGATGACGAGAATGTTGGGTTTTCCCTTTGGCATAGCTTGTCTCCTTGCGGGTGGTGCTGGCCATAATCGATGGTAGCCGGCACCGGGTTTGGGTTGTTGCCGACCGCCGTAGCGATTTTACGCGCGACACAGCAGCTGTCCGGCTACACGGAACGGAGCAGCACGGCTAAGAACGCGAAGACACCGACCAGAACAACGGCGCCCGCGACCGCGTAAAGCGGCGTCTGGCTGCCCTCCTTCGTCACTCCGGCGACTGCCGCGAAACTTCCGCTCCACAGGTAGCGCAGCGTCCGGTGGTACTGCCAAATCGATACAACGAGCGTCAGGATGCCACAGAAAATCAGCGCCAGCCCCAAGTAGTACGGCGCTTCGGGAATGTATGGAGGCTTGACACCGGGCGCATTTGCCAGGTGATTGTAAAACTGGACGATCGCGAAGCCGAAGCCGATCAGCGACACTGCCGTGCGGATGCACGCCATCATCGTGCGTTCGACGCTCAGCCGCGTGCGCAACCAGCCGAAATGGGTGTCCGCCGTTACCCTGACTTCGAACCGGTCTGCGACTGGAACTGCCATGCTAGTCAGCCTCGCGGAAACAGGAATTGCACTTGGAAGCGCACCGCCCAGCGTGGGGCCAGGCTGGGGTGCTCGACATAGTCGAAGGCCTGGAACGAGGCATTGATCGGCTGACCTCCGATCTTGAAGATCCTGCCGCCGCCTCCGCCGATCGGGAGCGTCCAGCGTTGCGACGCAGCGGCGCTCCAATTCGCCGTGATGACCGGCGAACTGCTCAAGTACCAGCCATCCGGCAGGTTGTAGTTGACGAAGGGCTGGAGCAGGGTCTGGTTGACGTCGGCGCGCCCGCTCGGCCCGGCGATCGAGAACAGCTGACGCGCCAACATGCCGACGACCCAAGGTTTCGGCATGATCAACCCGACTGCCGCAGGGCCGACGCTGAGCTTGCCCGAGCCGATGACATTGGCGGTCGCCGTCGGCAGGTTGACCGACGGGCCCACCCCCCAGATGAACTCGCTCGGCGCGGCGGGCGAGAAATAGAAGGTCTGGTTGATGTCGCCGAGCCCGAAGGTCTCGGAGATGCCGCCGGGCCCGTTACTCGCTGAGGTGGTGTCTTCGCCGAGGGCGGTGGCACCAAGGCCGGCGCGCACCCTCGGCACGTAGATCAGCGGCGCGATCGTGCGGCTGATGATGTTCCACTCGCCGTAGGTGAACGGCAATACCGGCTGGATGTTGAGTACGTTGGCGGTTTTGTCATGATTGGGGCCGGCCCCGAAATAGGTATTGTTTTGAAACGGCAGGCTGTACATCGCCGCGACCGGGTTCTGCGCGGCCGCCGCCAAAGCCTCGGTCGATTCTTGCGCCCGCGCGTATCGCCCGGCCGTCATCGTGAAGGTCAGCATAACCGCCAGGAACAGGCTGCTTCGCCATCGACAGATCACCATGCGCCACCCCCGCATGCATCGATGCGCCCCATCGCGCCGTTCCTTGCCCGGTTACTGCCGCGCCATCGCGATGCGGATCGCCTCCTCCGGCGAGACGAGGTGATCGGCGTTCTCGGCCGCCTCGGCGATGGCGAGCTGCACCCCCTTGACGGTTCCGTTGAACGCATTGCCGCGCGAGCCGTAGTCCGGAGAGACAGGGGCGCCGGCGTCCTCGCCGACGTCGCAACCGTCGTCGGCGGAGAAGATCATCGCCTGCGTCATCGGGATAGGCCCTTCGCCAACCTTCCGGCCGTCGACGTAGAGCGTCACCTGGCCGCCCTTGCCGAGGCCGCCGCCGGCATAGGCGAACTCCATGCGCACCTGATGCTCGCCCGACGGCAGCGCGTCCGCCGCCTCGACGAAGAAGTGATGCACCCCGGCGACGTTGTAGCAGTATTTGAGCCGGCCGTTCTTCGCGTAGAGGCTCCAGCCGCCGATGATCGAGCCCTGGGCGATGATCACGCCCTCGGCGCCCGATTGCGGCACCTCGATTTGGGCGGTGACCGAGTGGGATTTGTTCTTGATGTTGAGGACGCAGTTCTCCGACAGGCGTCCCATCCCGCGGAACAGCAGCTGGGTGTTGCCTTTGATCAGCACCGGCCGGCCGGCGGTGTCCGGGTTAAACTTCTCGGCGGTCCGGTCGTCGATCGGCAACACATTGTAGCGCGTCGCCTCGATCAGCCACAGCCGCTGCAACTCGTGCAGCTTCTCCGGCATCTGCTTCGACAAATCGTTTGCCTGGCTCCAGTCCTTGCTGGTGTCGTAGAGTTCCCAGACGTCGTCGTCGAGGGCCACGGTCTCCCGGCCCATGATCACCCAGGGTGTCCCGTGCTTCGTCACCGCGGTCCAGCCCTTGTGGTAGATGCCGCGGTTGCCGAGCATCTCGAAATACTGTGTCTCGTGCCGCTCCGCGGCATTGGCGTCGTCGAACGAGTACAGCATGCTGACGCCCTCGATCGGCCGCTGCTGCACCCCGTTGACCGAGACCGGCTCGGGCAGCCCCGCCGCTTCGAGGATCGTCGGCGCCACGTCGATGACATGGTGGAACTGCGAGCGGATTTCGCCCTTGGCCTTGATGCCGTTGGGCCAATGCACGATGGCGCCGTTGCGTGTCCCGCCCCAGTGCGAGGCGACCTGCTTGGTCCACTGGTAGGGGGTGTTCATCGCGTGCGCCCAGCCGACGGCGTAGAGGTTGTAGGATTCTGGCCCGCCGAGCTTGTCCAGTCGTTCCATGAGGAATTCAGGCGTCTCGATGGCCGACAGCCCGTTGAAATTAGTCATCTCGTTGTATACGCCGTTCAGCGTGCCCTCGGCCGAGGCGCCGTTATCGCCGATGATGTAGTAGACGAGCGTGTCGTCAAGGACGGTGAGCTTCTCCAGGCCATCGAACAGGCGGCCGATATGATGGTCGGTGTATTCGAGGAAGCCCGCATAAACCTCCATCTGGCGGCGCAGGATCGGCTTCAGCGCGTCCGGCATCTCGTCCCACGCCGGGATCTCGGCGTGACGCGCGGTCAGCTGGCAGTCCGGCGGGACGACGCCCAACGCCTTCTGGCGGGCGATGATCTCTTCGCGCAGCTTGTCCCAGCCCTGGTCGAACTTGCCCTTGTACTTGTCGGCCCACTCCTTGGGCACATGGTGCGGCGAATGGGTCGCACCGGGCGCGAAGTAGACGAAGAACGGCTTGTCGGGTGCCAGCGCCTTCTGCTGTCCGATCCACGCCATCGCCTTGTCGGTCATGTCCTCCATGAAGTGGTAGCCCTCTTCAGGGGTCTTTTTCGGCTCGACCGGGGTGGTCCCCTCGTAGAGCGTCGGGTAATACTGGTTCGTCTCCCCGCCGAGGAATCCAAAAAAGTACTCGAAGCCGCCGCCACCCGTGGGCCATGCGTCGAACGGTCCGACCGGGCTCGTCTCCCATACCGGTATTTCGTGGCATTTGCCGAACTGCGCCGTGGCGTAGCCGTTGAGTTTCAGCGTCCGCGCCAGCGGCGAGATCGTATTGGGCAGCACCGAACTGTATCCGGGAGCGCCGGTGGCGATCTCAGTGATGCCGCCCATGCCGGCGGAATGGTGGTTGCGTCCGGTCAGCAGCGCCTGCCGCGTCGGCGAACACAGGGCCGTCGTGTGAAAGCGGGTGTATTTCAGGCCTCCCGCCGCTAGCTTCTCCACGTTCGGCATTTGGCAGGGGCCGCCGAAGGCGCTCGACGAACCGAACCCGGCGTCGTCGAGGAGGATAACCAGCACGTTGGGCGCGTCCTTGGGCGGGCGCAGCTGCTCGATTGGCGGGAATTTCGTGTCCGGATCCCTCGCGTCATACGTAATCAGGCGGGGTCTCTCCGGCGTGACGATCGGGAGATGCGAACGGTGTTTCCGGTCTTCGCTGCTCATTGCCTTATCCTCCTACTTCCTCATCGGATTTCGCGCGCGGACTCATCCCCGCGCCACCGGCGCGCAATACGCGCAGCCGGGCCGCGGATCAGCAAATACGGAACAAAAGCGAGGAGGAGGGCGATGATCAAAGCCTCCACCGGGTAGAATTCTTCGAGCTCGATGAATTGGTAAACCACGTCCATCGCGAGCCCGAGCAAGATAATCCGGGCGGTCGCATTCAGCGCTTCGTTCAAACGTTGGACGCGCTCTTGCGGCTCACGCAAGACTGTCCAAAGAAAAGGCGAGCGTCCGGCCCGCGCGTCCTTGCGCCCGTCGTGGATCGCGGCGATCGCAGCCATCGACGGCTGCAAGATAAAGCGGAACGACATCCGGCCGCTCGGGCGGCCGGTCAGGTTCGCCCACAGGCGTTCCACGACGTCCTCCGCAGCACCGTGCCAATACACGCCTGCTGCGATCAACAGGATGGCGAAGGCAATGACCAGCTTCGACAGGAGACCCAACTCCGGCGGATTGACATCGCTCATCGCCCAGCTTCCGTCTGGCGAACGACGCAGCGGAAACCGACATGGCTGGTCGACGTATCCACCGGCTCCGGGTGACGTGCGGCCGGGCGGTAGCGGCGGCAGTAATTCGGCGCGCACAGATGCGAGCCGCCCTTGAGCACCTTGCGAGGGATCTTGATTTGCGGCTGGCACGAGTCGTAGCTCGCGTCCTCGCGGCCGCCCCGCGGGTTCGCCGGAATGCAGCAAGCCTTGGGGGCGTCGGCGTTGTGCCGGGGTGAATACCAATCGCTGGTCCATTCCCAGACGTTGCCGATCATGTCGTAAACGCCGTAGCCGTTCGACGGGAATGCGGTCACCGGGGAGGTGCGCTCGTACCCGTCAAGCGTCAGGTTTTCGTGCGGGAAGGCGCCCTGCCAAGTATTTGCCATCTGCTTGCCGCCGGGCGTAAGTTCATCGCCCCAGGCGAACTCGGCACCGTCGAGCCCGCCGCGAGCGGCGAACTCCCACTCCGCTTCGGTCGGCAGTTCCTTGCCGGCCCATTTCGCATACGCCAAGGCATCCTGGTAGGCGACGTGGACGACGGGATGATCGTTGAGCCCGCTGATCGAGCTGCGCGGTCCGTAAGGCCGCTTCCAGTTGGCGCCGAACTTGAACGTCCACCACTGGCTCCAATCGTCTAAATCGATGGCATGCTTCGGCGGATTGAACACCAGCGACCCTGCCCGGAGCATGTTCGGCAAAGCGCCCGGATAATCCTCCGGATCGGGCGCGATCTCGGCGAAGGTGACGTAGCCGGTCGCACGAACAAAATTGTGGAACTCGCGGTTCGTGACCGGGGTACGATCGATCCAGAAGCCGTCAACTTTCACGCGATGGACCGGCGCCTCCTCGGCATAATGCTCGCCCGACCCCATGCGGAACGTACCGCCAGGAACCCAGATCATATCGGCCTGACCGGAGTTCTCCGGGGACGGATTTCGCGGTGGTATCAGCGAGAGGGCGTCGCGTTCCATCGTCGTTTGGTTCCAATTCTCGCCCGGGCCATCGACCAGGTCACCTTGCCGCAGAAACTTATTAAGGGCAATACGGGGTGTTGAGGTTCTGAACACTCGCGAATTTTTTCGACCCAGTCCTCGTAACTCCGAGCCTGGCATGATATTGTTCTAGATGGGGTGATTTTACTCGGGTTCCCGACTTGCGGATGAGGCATGTAAGATGAGGATCGACCGAAACCAACCAGACCGGCATGCCATCCCCCTTGGCGGCAATGCCGCCGCAGCAGTCGCCCTCAGTCAGGCAAGCCCAGGACAAGAGCAGCAGTCGGCGGCGCCGGGCGGGAAGCCCAATATCGTCCTTATCTTGATGGATAACCTCGGCTATGGCGAGCTTGGCGTTTACGGTGGCGGCATCCTGCGCGGCGCGCCCACTCCCCGTATCGACGCGCTGGCTTCTGAGGGCATGCGCCTCCTAAACTTCGACGTCGAGGCCCAATGCACACCGAGCCGGGCTGCGCTGCTAACGGGACGGTATGCAGTGCGCACAGGCAACGGGTCAGTGCCCATCGACACGCCGGTCTATGGGCTTGTCCAATGGGAAATCACGCTGGCCAAGTTGCTGTCCAATGCCGGTTACGCTACCGGCGCGTTCGGCAAGTGGCATCTGGGCCACACCAAGGGCCGCTTTCCGACCGATCAGGGTTTTGATGAATGGTATGGCATCCCCAATTCCACCGACGAATCCTACTGGCCCGACAGTTCGATATTCCGGCCGAACTCGGACCCCTTCGCGGTAGCCGAGCAGGTCATGCAGGGAAAGAAAGGCGAGGCTCCGACGAATGTTAAGGTCTACAATCTCGCCGAGCGTCGCGTGATTGACCGGGAGTCTACCGACAAGGCCAAAGATTTCATGATGCGCCAAGTCGCAGCCGGTAAACCTTTCTTCGCCTACGTTCCTTATACAATGGTTCATGTGCCCGTACTGCCCGCTCCTGAGTTCGAAGGGAAGACGGGCAACGGGCTCTGGGCCGACGCGCTTGCGCAGATTGACGCTTACACCGGCGAATTGCTCGACGCGGTCGACAAACTTGGTGTGAGAGACAACACGATCTTTCATCTTCACATCGGACAACGGTCCCGAAATGATTGAGCCGTGGACCGGGTGGGGTGGTCCATGGCGGGGCACGTATTTCACCGGACTCGAAGGCTCATTGCGGGTTCCGTTCATTGTCCGCTGGCCCGGTAAAATTGCTGCCGGTCGCGTCAGCGATGAAATCGTTCATGAGATGGACATCTTCCCGACGTTAGCGCGCGTGGTGGGTGGTCGGGTGCCCGCCGACCGCGCGATAGATGGCATTGATCAACTCGATTTCCTCCTGAGCAGGCAAGACAAGTCCAACCGAGAGGGGTTTGTCGTTTATGTCGGCAACGAGATTTACGGCGTTAAGTGGCAAAACTGGAAGATGATGAACAAAGAGCTGGATACGGGAACAGGCGTCGTGAAACAGTGGAGCATACCGAGGTTCTTCAATCTCTATCTCGATCCGAAGGAGGAACACGCGCTCAGCTACGAAGTTGAGTACACCTGGGTACGATATCCGGCCGGGAAAATCCTGGTGGAGCACCTGGCCTCCTTCCAGAAGTATCCGCCGATCAAGCCGGGTACTCCTGACCCGTATGTGCCGCCGAAGTAAGAGCCGATCGACCACATGGCGTCGCGTTATATGATATCGGAGTAGGAGGGGAGAAAGCCGTGCGACGCTTGCGACCGCTAGCCATTGCCGCGACGGTTGTTGTTGTGATCGGCAGCGTGCCGAAGGCCTCCCTGGGTGATCAAGGCGGCGTCAGCTTTTGGCTCCCCGGGACCTTCGGGCTTTATCCCCGGGACCTTCAGGCTTTAAACGTGTGGCTGACTTTTGCAATTTCCCCGACGCCACCATCACAGCACTAAATGCCGATTACGGCGTCGAGGCGTGACCGAATTCGGTGAGCGCGGGTGGATGCGCTCGCCAGTGAAAAGGCGCTAGGGACAAGACGGCGTGTAGGGCGGTCCGCACGGGGGCACATAATATGGCGGCGGATAGTAGGGTCTCGCCGCCGTTGCCGCAGCAGCGCCCACGACCGCGCCCGCCGCAACCGCACCGGCGACCGGATAGGGGCGGTAGGCGCCGCCGTAGACGGTCGTTGGGCCGCGAACCGCGACATTGCCCGCCGGGCCGCGAACCGCGGCAGCGCCCGCCGGGCCACGAACCGCGGCGCCGCCCGCCGGGCCGCGAACCGCGGCGCCGCCCATCGGACCGCGATAGACCCCGGCACCGCCGCGATAGCCAAACGCGTCCGGCGCGATAGACGCCGCCGTACAAAGAGCCAGGGAGATCAGGAATAGCCGCGTCATGACGGTGATCCTCTCTACTTTGCCGGTGCCGGTATTCCGCTGGCCTTGGTCCTCAAAACGACCTGCGTCACTCCGGCGGGAGGCTGAAAGACAAAATCGGCATCGGCGGGATGGATCGAGAAATCCCAGTCTGACAGCTCGGCAAGAAAGGTCGGATGACCAGGCAGGGAGCGATAGGTCACGAAGACCCGTCGCGGCAATGACCGATCATTGTTCTCGAGCCAAAGCTCCAGCTCGAGATCGGGCGATTGAACAAAAAAGAAATGTCGGCAAGGAACACCGTCAATCGTTGCGACGCCGACCTGACCTCCCGAGGTCACGCCGTCAAGCAACGACTTTTCTGGATCGTCGGTCAGTAAGTCGGCGAGCGGGAAGTCAACCCCCAGGAGTTTCTCCGCAACGTCAACCATCTCCTCTATCTTGCCCGACACAGGAATCGACTCGTATTGCTTCTGATCTACGGCGTACACCACGAGAGTCTTGCCATCGTACATCATCTTGCTGGATCCGTCGTCTCCCGTCGCGTCGACCAAAAGGCGGTCGGGGCGCCGCACGACGGTTTTGGTCGTGTGGGCGACATGGAGCAGCTCGCCGTTCGGGCCGGCATACGCCCGTACCGTATGAGAGTGAAAGGAAAATTGATTTGCCATGAGCGTCTTGCTCATATGGGCGAGAGCGGCGTTCGCCTCCTCGCCGATCAACGCCGCCGGTGGGTCTTCTGCGCGCGCCGGGCCGACCATCGCCGCCATCGCCGCTATGAGGAGCCCGGCGGCAACGCAGGCATATCGCGGCTTGTTCAAGCGGTTCATCAGTACCTCCATGACAATCGCAACCGTCCACTTGGTGTCGTTCCGCATGTGCCGGGTTGGCGCGCCTCGACAAAGGTTCAAGTCGCCCAAGGTGCCTCGCGCTGTTCCATTCCGCGCGCGGCTGGCATCGCACCGCGCTACCGATCATCTGGTTCGGTAGCGGCTTCCGCCCGATCGGCTCCGACAGGCACCGCGGTTTCCCAGCCTCTGCGGAGCCTATTCGCGGGCCATCGCCACCCGCTATGCAGTTTCGGCAGAAATACGGCGCTCGTGGCGATGGAACACTTTACCGCTCCGCCCCTGCCCGGCGAAATGCGATATTGGATGCCCGCAGAGTAGGCACATTCATGTTCGAACGGGCGTTCGTCTGGCTTGTCGGGGAGAACCTGCTGATTTACGGCGGGTTGATGTTCGCCCTGCTCGGGGTGGCGTGCGAGGCCGGGTTTCGCCTCGGCGGTCGTCGCGCCCGGCACCGTCCCGATCATGATCATGATCATGATCGTGAAGGTGTCGGCACCATCACCGCCAGCATGCTGGGCCTGCTTTCCTTCACGCTCGGTCTGACTATCGGTTACGCGCAAGACCGGGCAGAAGCGCGTCGCGGGCTGGTTATCCATGAAGCCAACGCGATCGGCACCGCGTGGCTGCGGGCCAAGTTGATTGGCGGGGATGAAGGGCCAGCGATTGGCAAATTGATCGAGGAATTTGCCAAGGTCGAGCTTGCCTTCACGGTAGCGGCCTCGACTGAGCCGGAAGCCGAGTTGGTCGCCCGGCGCGAAGCCTTGCAGGACCAGATCTGGAGCCTGGTGCAAACCGTTGCGCACCGCGATCCTACCCCAATAACAACCGCCATGATTGTCGGGATAAATGAGATGTTCGATGCGGCTCTGGCGCAGCGCTTCGCATTCGACAGCCGAGTGCCGCCCACTGTGTCATGGATGCTGCTTTGCGGAGCGCTGCTCGCAATCGGGGCGATGGGCTACCAGTTCGGTCTCATGGGCGCTCGCCAACCGGTGCTTGTGTCGCTCCTGCTGGTGATGTGGACAGGCGGGATGGTGCTCGTCGTGGACCTGAACCGGCCGCGCTTTGGTGCGACGCGCGTCGATCCCGCGCCGTTGATATGGACGATCCAGGGTTTCACGGCGTCCTCACCTCCACATTAACCCCCGATCGGTGATCGCGTCGGTTAAAACCGGATGGTGCCGGCCAGGATCGGTCCGTACATAGTCACATTCACACCGGCGCGCGGCAGGCTGTAATCGAAACCTAAACCGCGAAATCCGGCATGCAAATCGATCCAGGATTTCCACGCGTAGTCGACAGTGGCGACCGCCTGCCAATCGACGTTGGCGGCAAGCCCAAAGCCGCCGACATCGCCATAGACCGTTGCGCCGAACCCATCGCCCAGGTCACGATGATAGCGCACGGAGATGAGCGGGTCGGCCCAGGTGCCGCCGCTCGTGACGCTGACGGCCGGCAGCAGCCCCTGGTTCAGCGAAAGGGCCGTGTTGAAGCCCCACACCCGTGTCCCCGCACCGACGTCAAGATATTGATTCGGTTGTGCAATCGCTCGATAGAGGAAGGTCATGCTGCCGGTATCCACTGTCGATCCAACGCCGGCGCTGCCGAAGAGGATTTTGGGAGTGTTGAGCCCCGTTCGCACCGGCGCATGCAGATAGTCGAAAACGATGCCGTAGGGGCCATTACGAAACTCCGCCGCTCCCATGAACGGGACCCAGCTGAGATGACTGGCCAGCTGGTCGAAACCGATAGTGTTGGACGCGCTCGGCAACAGCTTGTTGGTCGGACTGACCCCAACGTCGGTCCACGGCATCCACAGATAGGGCATGACCAGCGCCTCCCATTTGGGTCCGAAGCTCGCCTCCTGCGCCTGGGCGGGGGATCCGGCGGTTCCAATAAGCGCGGCCAGCACCACAACGCGCAACAACATTGGCAGGATGCTGCGGGGAAGAAGATCGAGGTTCAGATGCATGCACCTCTCCACAGGGCCCTCAGCGTCTTTTCAACTGTAGCTCGGATGGCCGGTGGACGAACAGGGCCTCCCATAGCTTACCGGCGCCCAACAGGTGATTGATTTCGGTTGCCGTTTCATAAATCAGGAACAGAACCAATATACAAATCTGGATCGCGGCAAAGCGGTGCCAGGAAAACGTCGCGATCATGTGTGGCAGAAAGGCCTGGACCGGATTGTCGTCGACCAGTACGAACTCGACGAAATGTTCGAGAAGGCGAACCAGAGCCACGAATGCCCAATAGACTACTGTCTTGAACAGAATCGGCTGAACCAACGGGGCATGGTCGTAGCGACGCAAGAGCGGCATCGCGTTGGCAATCAGCACGGCCTTCCCGACGACGAGGGCCGACACGGTGGCGATCATGAAATTGCCTACGCTTTTAAGGTAATCAGCCAAGATAAGATTTGTCGTCAGAACAATTATATTAAAACCGATGAAGAAAAAGATGACTGGAGCCACGGTTTCACGCAACTCGTGCAAAGCCCAGCGGCCGGCTCGGCGGGCGATCCCGGCAGACATGGCGGGGCGCTCGGCGAGAGTGGCGCAGTCCTTCGAATTTTTCGTGGCGTCGGGAATAGGTTCGCTCCTCAGCTATTCTTTTCGGCCATCGCCGCCGAACCGCCCGAACGAGCCGGCCGGCCAATCATGCAAAGATGGGCGGTTTGTGGGCCCAGTCGTAGCCGCGCCGGCCGCGCTGGTAGCCATAATCGAAGAGCGCGCGCATGTAGCCGGGGTCGAACGGCTCCGGCAGCTTTTGCGTGAAGCCGGCATCGATATAGGCCAGGTTGAAGCCGATGTCGTCGCGCTGCGTGTCGTTGTAGATGCGCAGAACGTCATTGAACCCGCTCGCGGTAATCATCGTCGAGATCGCCCGCTCGACGATGCCGAGCGTGCGACGTTTCACGTCCGACCACTGCGGATCGAGCCGACCGTTGCGAATGACATAGGCCTGGAGGCTTATCACCTGCTCGCCGCGGCGCATCCGCTCCTGGCGCTGGCGCGCCAGCGGCGCGGGATATAGGAAGGTCTGCGCGAGGGCGCCGCCATCGACGTGCATCTCCTGGTATTCTTTGCCATCCAACGTCACATCTATCATCGACGGCGGGAAGGCACCGGGCACCGCCGCGGAGGCGAGAAGAACGCGGCGGACCGTGTCCAGGGCGCGCGGGTGGCCGCTCCGCGCGATGGCGCCGATATTCCAGAACACCGGCTGCTGAGCGTCCAGATCGGTGCTCGCGACCAAAAGCAGACGGCCCTCGTCATACGTCTTGGCGATGGCCGCCAGCATCTCTTCGGTCAAATAGCCGGATATGGTCTTGAAAAGGGGATGATTGTCGGTAAGCGCGTCATCGAGAAGCACCGCGGTGATCGGGCGCTTCTCCATCACCTTATCGGGCGAGAGCCCCGTATAGACGGCACGAAGCTGCGCGTCGTAGCCGGAACCGAGATAGGCGAAGGGCGCGATCAGCGCACCGGTGCTGATGCCAGTCACCAGTTCGAACGTGGGGCGGTCGCCGTGTTCGGTCCAGCCGCACAACAGGCCGGCGCCAAATGCGCCGTCCTCCCCGCCACCGGAAAGAGCGAGCAACTGAAGCTCCGGCATCGGCGCGTTCGCCGCCAACCCGAACGACCGCCGCAGCCGCACAACGGCGGCGTTGAATTCCGCCTCTAACGGCGCGATGCCGGTTGCCGGGAAGAAGCGCTCATTCGGTATGCCGAGCACCGTGGCGTGAGCGGCCTGACCGCTCGGCACCCCAGCCTCGCGATCGGGGGCACAGCCGGGCAACAAGATTGCCGCACCGCCGCTCGCAGCGAGGCTGAATAGGCTTCGGCGAGTCGGGTGGGGAGTCATGGAATTCCAAATCTTCCGAATGCCGGCTGCGAGGCGAAATGGGGCTTGTGCGCCGGAGTTGAACAGCGTTGCGGCGAAATCGGGGGAGCGCTATGCAGTTTCGGCAGAAATGCCGCGCCGTGCCGGCGATGATCCGCTTTCAATGGGGCGGTCGAGCGAGCGTGACAGAAGGTAATTCCCCGAAGAGTGACCGGTACTCCCCGGAGAACCGTCCGAATTGCCAGAAGCCGTACCGCGTGGCGATCTCCGTAACCGTCGTAGCGCGTGGAGCACTCTCACATAGGGAACGCCGCACCAGGTTCATCCTGCGCACCAGCAAGTACCGTTTCGGGCTCATTCCCAGGTGTTCGCGGCAGCACACCCGCAAGGTCCGCTCCGACACGCCGATCGCCCTGCAGAGCTCCGGGACATAGAGCGGTTGGTCGAGATGATCCGCGATCGCCCGGTTGAACCGTCGCATGATCTTGGCATGCTGCCGTACCGCCGACCTGTCCTCATTCACCTTCCCCACGCCGAGGCAATCGATCAACGCCCCGATCAGCGCTTGTTCGAGAGCGCGCGCCGCTGCGGGGTCGGCGATGACCGCAGGCGCGTCTTCCGCCAGCGTTCCAGCCGCAGCGTGGAGGTGCCGTAGCCTCGTCATGGCCACGGGTGAGGGTGTAATCGCCAAGGCGTCTTTTAACGGCTGCAGGCCGCCCCCGACAATTTCCGCCAATTTCTCGACCGGCAGCGACAGCGAGCCAAAGTAAGTAGGTCCGGTGGACTGCTGAAAATAGTCGTGAACATGACCGCGACACAGGATAGCTGACTGATCCAGTTCCAGTCCGCTCGTGATTAGGCTTGCTCCGGACTGGGTGCGGAACGAGATGTTCGCGTGCGCGGCGTTAACCTCGACGTGAGCAACCCGCGGCAGATTGTCGGAAAACCGCCCGATCGACAGGTCATGCAAGTCGATACGGATAAGCTTAGCGCCGAAAAGCCCGCGCTGGGTGATCGTTAGCGCGGCTGCTATCGCGCGGATCGATGCCGCGTAATCGTCAGGATCGCTAAAGGTGCGCACCACGCTTGCGGGCATTCGACCCCCTCCAGACTGTCAGCTTAGGCTACGAAACCCTGCGCCATGCCAATCCCCGCCGATTGATCCCGATCAGCGCCTACCGGGGCGACGGTAGGTGTGGTCTGAACCTAACTCCCAGTTTGCTATCCTAGGCTCACAATCGCCCTCGTCATTGGAAAATCTGCCAAAATATTGATTTGGCGCCCCATTTTGGTCATCGGGGCGAGAAACCGGGGGTAGATTGGACTGCTGGCGTTGCAGAATGATGTCGACGCCGCGGTCCCTACGTCGGGATCGCCCGATCCGGCTTGACCGATCGGTTCTCCTGGACGCTCGCCGCGGCAGTATTGTCAGCGTCAACTCGTTCGTGCTCCAAAGCTTCTACGAGAATCCGGCCTGGACTGCGTTTGGATTCGGGTCGTACCGCGCTTGCGAGAGCCGGCGGAGCCGATGATAGCCGGTAGGGGTCATTCCCAGATGTTCGATGCACAGTCTGCGCAGCAGCGGGGCGCTGACCCGCAGCGCCGCGCAGATTTCGTTCATGCGCATTTGCCGAACCGGCTGGGTCTGAAGCAGGCGCTCGAAGCGGACCATGATGTCCTGGTGCCGGCGCGCCATTGCATCGCCCGTGTCGGCCGAGCCTCCCGACAGGCACTCGATAATGACATGGATCAATTGTTGCTCGAGGCCGTGCGCGGCTTCGACGTCGGCAAGAAGTTGCGGTCGCAGCGCGGCCATTCGGGCGGCGGCGGCATGGAGGCTGCGCAAACGTCTTCCCGCCGCGCGCGACGGCCGCCAACGCTGCGTGACCGGTAGGACGCCGAACGAGCCTCCGGTCAACGCGCGGCCGTATTCGAACAGTACCTCCACGGGTATCCAGACCGCACCCCATCGGCAGACGCCGTCGGTTCGTGCATGGAGGTGTTCGCCCGCGCTGAGGGTCATGATCTCGCCGACATGCATCCTCCGCCCGCCGTAGACCGGCAAAGCCCCATTCCCGACCGGGAACGATATCACCACGATGCCCACCGGCACCGCGATGAAGGCGATCCGCGACAGTTGCTCATCGCCGGCCGTTAGGCGCAGGCGCTGCAGCACAATCTGGATCAATCGCGCCCGAAAATGCCCGTGGCCGGTGATCAGCAGGCCGCGACAACCCTCCCGCCGCAACGCGGCCTCGAAATCTTCCGGTTCGCTAAAGACCGATGTGATGCTGTCCGGCATTTTTCGATCACCGACGGAAATCCCGGGACGTGATTGGCGCGCCTATCCGATCGAGGGATACGGCAGAGTGCCCAGCATCCGATCCGCGTCGCTATGCAATTCCGGCAGAAATCAAGGACGCTCCCGTTTCCTGGCCGCATTTCTGCCGGAATTGCATAGCGCGAGGTGATCCATTGCATTCGACTAGGCCGCTTTCGCGACCCGCTATGCGGAGCGCGGCAGCGTGCCAATGCGATGACGATAGTAAATGCGCGGTCGTCGAAACAAAAAAGGGAGACTACCGTCATGCACTCGTTCAAATACGCACCGATATCAGCTGCGCTCGTGCTGACCCTTGCTGCCGCAGGTCCAGCCGTCGCTCAAACGCCCAACTTCCCGTGGGTCCAGATTGAGTCGACCTCGGTCAATGTCGGCATCGGTGGGCAGTCCGGCGAAGGCATCCTCAACCTTCCCAACCTCGGAACGAACTGCGCCTATCCGTTCAAGGTCTCCGGTTTCGGCACCGGCATTCAGGTCGGCATCTCCAAGGCCACCGCTTCCGGTGCTGTCGCGAACATGACCAGGGTTTCGGACCTGCCAGGCGACTACACCTCCGCGCAGGGCGAGGTCACGCCACTCGCGGGCGCCGGCACGAATTCGATGAAAAACCGCAACAACAACGTGACGATCGAGCTCAAGTCGAACACCCAGGGCCTCAATTTGGGCTTCGGCGGTCAGGGCATGTCGATCCGGTTGGCCGAGCCGGCCAGCAACGCGCCGAAGACCTATGTCCTGGAGTTCGGGTTCCAAAAGGATTGGCTCGGCGCGGAAGGCCGCGCTGTTCTCGACCAGGTGGCCGCGGCGTGGAAGTGCCGCTACGCCAACATCTGGTTATTCGGCCACACCGACACGACCGGCAAGGAGGACAGCAATCTCAATCTGTCTGAGAAGCGCGCAGCGGCGGCTCGCGACTACCTCATCGGCGCGGGCATCGTCCCGACGCGGGTCGGAACCGTCGCGAAGGGCGAGAACTCGCCCCTGGTGGCGACTGCGAACAACGTGCGGCTTCGGTCGAACCGCGCCGTCGTTGTAGTCATCCAAGAGTAAGGCCGGACACCGGGGCCTAGGCTCAGCGGTCTCGGTGCTCCCCCCGCCGAGACCGGCCGCCGCGTCTTAATGATAACCGGCTCCGTTGCCTCTGATCGGACGCCGATCTCATGCGCATCCTGGTCGGCGTCGGCATGCTCCAGCTGTCGGTGACCCAGTACGTCAACGAGACTCTCAGCGGTGTTCATCTGAGTGCGGCGTCGAACTGCCATCCCATAACAGAATCTCACACATCTTAATTTTTAAATTGCCTCCTCCCCGAACATGCCCTGGAGAATCAGCCCAAGCTCGCCCTTCCATGCGGCTGCCCAGTACTCTACATTGGTATCAGTTTTGGCGTTCTGAAATGGCCGGAACATCCGTGAGGATTCAACTGATGAAGCTCAGGAAATTCCTGCTCGCAACCCTGTTGGTGGGCATTGGTATCGGTCTGGCCTCAGGGGCGGGTCGGACGGCTCTGGCGGCCGGGCCGGTGGAGCCAGCGATCAGCGCCGACGCCAGCTCTGCGCTCGCGCAGATGGGCAAGACGCTCGGCGCCCCGGCTTTCTCGTTTCAGGCCCGGACGATCCGGGTCTATTCGGACGCGAGCAATCAGTCACTTCACATCGAACATACGTTCAAGATAACCGTGCGGCGACCGGACCGGCTCCTGGTCGATGGGGTCGGCGACGACGGGGCGACAAAGGTGATGTACGACGGCAAGACGCTTGCCATGGTCCTGGTTGACCAGAAGCAATACGTGAGCATTCCGGTTCCGGATACGCTGCGGGGCATGATGCAGGTCGCCGTTGGTCATTTCGGTGTAGACTTCCCGCTCGCGGATTTCATTATCGATGCTGCCGACAAGGCATTCCTGACGGGTGTTACCGCAGGCCAAGAGGTCGACACGGCGACGATCGATGGGGTTCTCTGCCGACACTTGGTGTTCACGCAACCGCCGGGCATCCAGCTGGAGCTCTGGGTCGAGAAGACCGACCAGTCATTGCCGCGCCGCCTGATCGTCACCTATCGCTCGCTGCCCGGCCAACCGATTTTTGTCGCCGACATGTCGGACTGGAATTTCTCCGTCCACCCGGCTGACGCGGATTTTGTTTATCAGCCACAGGAGGGCGTGGTGCGTCAGGATCTGACGCCTCAGACGGCCGTCGCTGCGCCAGGAGCCAAGCCATGAGCAGGATCGCCTGTTTTGGTCTCGCCGCTCTTCTTGCACTGTCGGTGACGACGAATGCCTTTGGCTGGGGCGCGGTGAGCGGGCCGCGCGGCGGTGCCGCATACCGGGGCCCGATGGGCGGTGGCGCGGTGCGTGGTCCCAACGGCGGCGCGGCCGTTCGTGGTCCCTACGGCGGGGCCGCTGTTCGGGGTCCGAATGGCGGCGCGGCCGTTCGTGGTCCCTACGGCGGGGCTGCTGTGCGGGGTCCGAATGGCGGCGTTGCTGTCCGTGGCGCGATCTACCGGCCATGGGTGCGCGCGCCCTATTACGGCGCCATAGTCGCCGGCGTTGCGCTCGGCACGGTCATTGCCGCCACCGTGCCACCGCCGGTCCCAGCGCCTGGGTTGTGCTGGTTCTGGTCCAACGCGGCGAGTACTCAGGGTTATTGGGACTACTGCTCCTGAATAACCCTTCCTGCCCCCCTTATGCGTCGTTCGAGAACTACCCGATCAGGTCGTTTTGGGTCCTTCGCAGATACACGCACGCCTATCGAGGTAGCGCCGATAGCTGCCTTAATGCGATGGGGGCATTTCATCGATCTTCCGGGATCCGGCCCGGTATTCGAAAAGCACGATGCAGAACGCGGTCAGGCGCCGGGCGCGATGTCCGCATCACGGTCCTGGGCGCAATGGCCGCGTCTAAAGAGGTTTCCTGACGAAAACCAGGAGCCCCTCTCTCCCTGGAAGCATTGGCGAATTTAACAGCCACCGACTTCAGCGATCAGCCCTGCGCCCGCATGCGGTCTTACGACCGGCCGCAGAGATGACCCGAGGTTGATCGCGGGCAATCACCACCAACACAAGTTTTGTCGCCGCGGCATTTGAAAGAGGCAAGTGCGAACCGGAAAGAACGGTTGCTGCCGTGCTGCGATCTTCTCGGGGTTACGTGACTATTGGGCTCAAGGGCGCCCAATAATAGTCGATTCCCAACCGAGGCGGGAACCCATCCGAACGTTGCTGGATTGGTCTACATCACCGCCTTCGCCCCCGGATAAGGGGAGTCCGTGAGCACCCTCATCGCCAACCCCGTGCCCGGATACAACCCGCCCCCAATATTGCCGCCCGCGGGCGGATATCTGCTGCTCGACAAGGCGAAGTTCGCGACGGCGTTTGCAAGTGACGTGGACGTCAAGACCGCCAGCTTCATGGCCGCCTCACAGGTTCCGTGGGGCGTCGATGCCCTCTCCGGCCTGGTCACCAAGCCAGCTTGGAAGTCCAAGCCGAGTTGGTATCTCGAAGTACGCGACGACAAGATGATCGCGTTCCCCGCCCAGCAGTTCATGTCGACGCGGGCCGGCGCGACGGTCGTCGAGGTTTCCGGCAGTTACGTCATTTACGTCTCCAATCCAAGAGCGGTCGCCGACATAATCCAGCAAGCGGCCAGCAGCGTGGAATTGGCCGAGGCGTAAGCTGCAGTGATGTAAAATTCAGCGACCATCGCGATTCGCGAAACCCACCTTCGCTTCCGCGAGATAGAGCGTCATGTCCGACCCGATCCGCCCCGAGCCACTTACAGTCGAAAACGCCGCGCTCGTCCTCGTCGACCACCAGGTAGGCCTTATGACCGGCGTTCGCGACTATTCGGCGGGCGAGTTGGCGGATGACGCTAAGCGCCGGGCGAAATCCCGGTACGCTTTGCGGGACAGAGGTAGGACAGTGAGTCCGCATGTGATACGTAACATTTTGGAAACCGAGGCGTCCCCAACCGGATTCCAACCGGTGCGGCAGATGTAGCTATCAGCGTGCTTTCGCGTATGAACTGATCGCCGAGAAAAGCATCAGAATTGTGAAGGTTGGTGCTGCTCGCATCATTACGACTCCTCCTGCAGACTACTTGAAAAACCTTGCCACTGAAGGTGACGATCTATGACCGTCTGATGCTTTGGGGGTGGACCAATGAGCGCCCAATCCGAAGCAATCAATCGGGCGATACTCGCCAATCTTAAAGCGCGTTTGTACATGACCGCGATCCTGCAGAAGATGAACACGCTGGTTCCCGACAGGCGTGAGACAAGAGTTTTCGTCAACGCGCGCTTGAGGCACGCGGACGCCGGCGCGTGCACGTCGCCGCGAGATCTTGCCGATAATCTCCCTTTGGCGCCCCGAGGAAAGGATTCCATCCGCACGGTGGCAGCGATGGCGGAATTAGAGCAGAATCCAATCGGGTTCGATCACCCCTCAAAAAAACGCCTCTCCCGCAGGCTTGACCCGCGGGTCCACGTCGTACATTTAGCTGGCTGAGGGACTAGGATTCGAACCTAGACTGGCGGAGTCAGAGTCCAGCATTCCATATTGATTTCACAAGGATTTTCTCCAAACGGCTGCGAAAAGCGGTGATTACGGATCAATTGGTTGCGTTGATTTTCCCAACCGATTCCGACCGGCACCTTCTGTCAATCTGCGCGATCAGTTTGGCATATGACTCTTTGCCGCGTTGGCGCGTGCGTCCTCGTCCTCTGACCATGAATAGGCAGTCTCTCCGAGTAGGAGAAGCCGGTGTTCCGATCCAGGTCTCTGCCATCTCACTCCCCACCGTCCTTTCGGTAAGCCGGACGCCCGGACCCATCGACATCGACATCCGGGAAGCAGCCAGAGCTGGAGAGCATCGGCAGCTCCGAGTTCAAGGATCTCATCCCCGACAAGATAAACGGAGCTTGAGCGTGCCGATTCGGCGATTTCTCGCGGCACAAATCGTCGACCTATTCGGTCTAAACCAATTACTGCGATAGAAAAATGAGCGAATGGGGGAGAGAGGACCAGCATTGGCGTAGGATTCCACCGGGCAGAATCCTGCAGCTTTTACAGTGCACCGGTGTGGTCCAATCATACTCGGCTTGCTGCTAACGGATCGATGAATTGACACTGGTCGAAATGGTCCGAGAGGTGCGCCAGAGCTTCATCGCGTTCGTGCGGTCAAGGAATGGCGTGCTCGCCGATCAAGCTGGGGGCCTTGCCTTGGGTGGAAAAGGGAATGGAGGGGTAAAATGGCCGAGCAAGCTGACGATCTCGACATCTTGACTAAGCCCGCGCGCCCTGCATCCGGAGCACACGATTCGCCGAAGATAACCGATGGGCGCCGCCGAGGCGCTGAACCAGTCCCCGGTCGCCCACTGCCGCCCATCCCCAACTTCCTTCTTGCTGGCGCTGAGCCGGCGCAGGTTCCTTCGTTGCCGCGACCGAAGTCGGATCAGGCGGTCGCCCCGGGCGATAATGACGTCGAGCCCAGAAAACTAATCGTCGGACACGGCACCTCATTGTCGGGCGAGATCGGCCCCTGCGACCGGATCGTCGTCGAAGGCAGTGTCCAGGCCAACATGAAAAACTGCCAACATATGACGATCACTGAGACTGGTTGGTTCGGTGGCAATGCCGCAATTGATGACGCCGAGGTCCGTGGTCGTTTCGAGGGTGATCTAACAGTACGAAGGCGGTTACTGATCCGCGCGCATGGGCATGTCTCGGGAAGGATCAGCTACGGGGAGATCGAGATTGAAGCGGGCGGAAAGATCTCGGGCACGATCCAGGCGGCAAGGAACAGGTGAGCCGACGACTGCATCGCCCCTGGCGTGATCGCTGACCCGGCGTATCCTGGCCCCCGGGGCAGCCTCCAGGGCAATCCAGACCGATCCGAGTTGGTCGCGTTGAGGCGGCTCGGGACCGTCGAGGATTGCGCTGAGGTGATTGAGTTCCTGGCGACCGCTCTATCGGACTATATGATCGGCGCGGTGATCCCTATCGATCGCGAGCTGGTGCGGGGATAGCTGAGCCCAAACTCTCCGTTGACAGGATAAGCATAAGGAAGTGCTCGTCTGTTAGACCCGCGTTGGACCCGACCTTTCTGAGCCCCCGGGTCTCCTTCTAAGTTATTGAAAAGGTTGCGTCACGTCGACTCGCGAACCCGCCGGCAAGGTCTCTCTACGCCGATTTCCCCAAACGATTTTACCGCCGCACCAGCCCAACGGCCGGCAGCCACCACACCCGGCCGGCAGCGCCGTCCTCGCGGACATCGGCCATGTCGCCGGTAACGCTCGCAACTACCCCTGTGTGGCGCTCCCACGCTACAATATCGCCGCGCTTCAACAGGATGGGCTCGGGCGCCGCCGTCCCCGGTTGCAGGCGGATCTTCTGCCGGCGCTGGCTGGCCTTGTCCCGGCCGAAACGGTCGCTACGGTTACCCATGCCCTTAGCTATAGCAGACGGCTAGCCGCCTTGGCCCGCGAAACCCGCTCCCGCGCACCCTACGTCGACTTCGAGAGGGCGAATCGGAACGCCTAATTGTGGAACCTGCGACCAGAGAGCCATTGGGTCGTTCGGGCTTCAAACCCCTGAGAAACGACGATAAATCAATGCGATTTTTGGCAAACCGAAGGCTCGATGCCGAGTGGGCATCAATAGGTCGCGGCCATTTTGGAAAACCAGGTCTTCCATTGCCCACCGATCTCGTGCCGTTGTCCCTTGGACCCCGGTAACGCGATGCGTTCAGTCTTTGAGCGATGCCCCGAGTGCATCGAAAAGGTGGGCGGTTCCCTGCTCGCGGGAACCCGCGTCGTCGTAACCGTCGAGGAAGGCGCCCTGCTCGGTGACCATCAGCGTAGTATTCCCGTCCTTTCCCTTCAATTGAAGGGTCGCCAGCGACACCGAAATCTTCTTGTCGTCGAGGTGCATCTCATAGCTGTAGACCAGCCGCTCGTTCGGGATCACGTCGTGATAGATCGCGTCGAAGGTGGAAACCACGCCGCCCTCCCAACGACCTTTCAGCCGCTCCCGCCCGCCCGCGCGCACGTCCATGTGCCGCTCCATCAATTCCCAGCGGCCAGGCGTGCCGCCAAACCATTTTTTCTTGGCGCTTTCATCGGTCAGCGCCTTCCACACGCGCGCGATCGGCGCGTCATAGCTGCGCTCCAGCTGAAAGGTGGCGTGCACCACCGAGTGGGCGCCGGTTTCCGCGCCACCCTGCATGCGCACGACCTCCTTCTCCAGCTTGTCGAGCGTCGAGCCCCATCCCTTCGGCGCGCCCGCCACCATCCATCCTTTCATAGGATCGATGAGGGTGTAGGTCTGCACCACGTCCAGGCGGGTTCCGCCCAGCGCCTCGGAAAACTCTACCTCGGTATAGGCGCGGAACAGCGGCTTCCCGGTGATGTCGGCGACCTGCATGTCGATCACCAGCCGGGTGTGCGGCACAACTTCGACGAAGATGCCGCGAAGCCAGTGTTCTTCGCCGGCCGGCGAGCGCATGCAAAGCTCGAAGGGCCCGCCGGCACGCATCTGCACCTTGGCGTCCGGAACGGTGAAGGTTTCTGGAGCGAACCATCGCTTCACATGATCGGCCGAGCTCCAGGCCTTGAAAACTGTCTCGGGGCGGGCATGGAAGACGCGGGAGAGACGGAGTGGCGGGGGCTGCCGTGCGACATCGTTGTTTTTCGTCTCATTTACCTGTGCCATCACCGTCTCCTTCGCGGTCCAAGGTTTCTAGGTAGTCGCCCAGCCGATCGAGACGATGTTCCCACTCGACCCGCCGAGCGTTGATCCATTGCGCGGCCAGGCTGAGCGCCCGAGGCTCGATCGCGCAGGTGCGCACCCGGCCGATCTTCTCGGAACGCACCAAGCCCGCCGCCGCCAGCACCCCGATATGCTGCATCGCCGATGGCAGCGACATCGGGAGTGGTCGGGCTAGCTCGCTCACGGGCGCTGGTCCGCGGCTCAGCCGCTCCACGATCGCCCGGCGCGCCGGGTCGGCGAGGGCGTGAAACAAACGGTCCAGATCGGGCGATTGGTTAAGCATATGCTTAAGTATCAGAGCGCCGACGGTTAGGCAATTACCTAGTTAACAGCCGTCAGCCGCCTTGCATTGTTGCGCCTTGGCGAAAATTGCGAGCCACAGGGAAACGGCGGAGACGGGTCCGAACCCGGCGCTAGACGACAATTGCGGCTAGGTCCGTGATCGGCGCAATGCCGTCCTGCTGCCGCTGGTCAGGAACGCCAGCTTTGGCCACTCACTGCCGACCTTCAAAAAATTGACCACGCGCAGCAACGGCTGCGCCGGTTCATGCGACACCACCTTGACAGGACTATTTCGCGATCAAGTACGGTCGGCGCGGTTCAGCAACTCCGCTTCCGCACGTCGCACTCCGGCCGGCGCACCTTCATCACCAACGCCGCACGCCTGGTGTTCAAAGCCGGCGGCAGCTTGCGCGACGTGCAGCAGCTCGCCGGCCACCGCTCGATCGAGCAAACCCAGGCCTACATCGATGGCAGCGCCCGGGCGAAGCGTCGCCTTATCGAATTGATGTAGCGCGGCGCCCCGGTCTGGCGATCAGGCCCGCGTCGAGTTTCGCTTCGCCGGCAAGCCGATCCCGAGATCGCCGCCGCCGGCTGCCGCATTTGCTCCTGGTCGATTGCCCGTTGCGACGCGGCTGCGCGCCCATCTGTGGCAGCAACACCAATCCCGCTTCGACCGAAAGAAGGGAACCTTGTGATGGGTCGGTATCATCATCCGGTGTGCCCCGACAGCGGCGAACCGTGGGTGTTTTTCGATCATCGCACCCTCGCGCAAGTCATTGCCGGGCAGCGGCAACCATGACGCCCGAGATGCGGCGCACCAAGCTCGCGAAGCTCATCGAGCTTGAGGGCTTTGGGGATGAGAACGCGCTGTTTGC
>Ga0210394_10001824_pt1 | contig 31913 bp, 38 predicted proteins | sample IncBWC12MmetaG_FD_160121 | JGI IMG/M metagenome (GOLD analysis project Ga0210394, IMG submission 160121) | Forest soil microbial communities from Barre Woods Harvard Forest LTER site, Petersham, Massachusetts, United States - Inc-BW-C-12-M | ecosystem: Environmental > Terrestrial > Soil >... | reverse complement strand
TTCGCCGATACATTGTTTGTATCCGGCCGATTGAAAACTTGCTGTTGCAAAACCCAACCTATGCTTCTAAGGTATTGACGCAAATCCGCAACATTCGGCCCCGCAAAGTTTCGGTATTTTCGTTGCTATCTCTTAGGACCTAGTTCAGTGGAATCCGTCCTGACCGGTCCTTTTTCGAGGGGCGCCACCGACATGAAGGTTCGGCTACTAGCAGGTTGTTGATCGGAATGCAAACGCCATCCGATCTGGTTGGGCTTATTTATGATGCTGTGGCGGACTCGGCGCTCTGGCCGTTTTTTCTGAAGTCCCTCGCTTGTGCGACAAACGCATCGCTCGGCTCGCTCACGCTCGGGACGCCGAAGATAGAGCAGGTGGACATTGTCTGCTGGTATGGATGGCGCGATGAGGATCAGCCCCTGTATATGGAGCGCTACATGAGGGTAGATCCATGGGCGAGAGCTTCTCTTTTATTAGCAGAAGGAGTCGTCGACACAAGTGAGAGTCTCTGTTCGCGGCGGGTATTGGAAGCGAGCGCCGCTTATCGGGAATTCTATGCTCCCAGGGGCTGTCACCATGGCATGGGGGGGAGCATCCTTCGGACTGCCACAAGTATTTCCTTCGTGATCGTCGGCCGCGATAGATCAGTGGGTCCCTTCGGCGAGAGCGAACTTTCAGTGCTGCGTCCGGTCATGCCCCACCTCCGGCGCGCCGCTCTTCTGCACGGAGAATTAGCGTCGGCGCGTTCGCAACTCGCCGCGTTTTCGGGCCACTTGGACCGTTATCCCCAGGCGTTCCTTTTGATCGACTCCCAATGCCATGTGCTTTACGTTAACGCAGCCGGACGCGACCTTTGCGAGCAGCGCGACGGCATAACTATCAAAGCAAGGCAATTGCTCATTATGTCGCAGGCCAATGATACGCAGATGCGAACCGCGGTAGGTGAGATCGCCGCGCACCGCGATGTGTCCTTCCGCCGCCTCGAAGTCAAGCGACCCTCCTCGCTGTCGCCTTACCGCGTTTTGCTGATGCCCGTTCCGGACTCCGGGGCAATTCCATTGGGAGTCGTACAGCCTGCGCTGGCGGTTCTCATCCTTGATTCCGGCTCGGCCTCGCAAATTGACCCCGCTGCGCTGCGGAACCTCTTCTCTCTCACGGCCGCTGAGGCTCGCGTGACCGCTTTTCTTGCTGGCGGGTACAGTTTGGCGGAAGCGGCATCACAATTGAATGTGTCCGTCGAAACTATCCGTACGCACACCCGCCGCGTCCTGTCCAAAACTGCAACGAAGAGACAGGGTGAACTGATCTCCCTGGTTCTACGTGCTATGCCCTTGCGTGCAATTTGAAAAATACTCCATTTGGAGGACGACAGCCCCTGCGACGAAGGCTATGCTCTGCAACTCGCGAGAGGGCCGCTCGATCAGCGAATGTAATGGCCGGATGCATGGGCAAACTGTCAGTTATTGTCCGCAGACACAAAGCATCGAGCGATGGCACACTCGGGATTTGCTCGTCTAGCCAACTGATTTGGAAGCGCAGGATAACAACAGCCATCAAGGGATTGGGAGTCGCGACAGCGGTTTTTCTGTTTTGCGTTTCTCTGTGCCCGCAAGCTAGTAAGCCGATTCCCGGGGACACATCGAAAGCCGGTTCGCTACGAATCGTTGAGAGCACCAACCCCGGTGTCTTTACCATGCAAAGTGGTCCAGGCGACGAAGACTATAACCACGCTGCTCGCCTATTTGAGAAGGGCCTATATAGCGAGGCTACAGTCGCTTACAAGCTGGCCTGTGACAAACTCAATGCCAAAGCTTGTACAGATCTCGGCGTGATGTACAGGCGGGGACAGGGGATAAAAAAGAACTACCCGCGTGCCGCTGAACTCTCTCTGCGCGGTTGCCAGGGAGGGAACGCATTGGGATGTACGAACCTTGGCTTGATGTACTGGAATAATTACATGCCCAAGGACGACAAGCGCGCGGCGGAGCTTTTCCAGCAAGCCTGTGATGGGAGCGACCAGAACGGCTGCCGGGCTCTTGCGTTCATGTATGAACAGGGCCAAGGCGTCGCGAAGGATCTGGATCGCGCCGAGCTCTTCTATCGAAAGGCGCGTGAGCATCGAATCCCATTCAAAATTAAGGACGGGCTGATTCTTGTCGAGACCATATTTAACGGCGTGCTTGTGAAGCTCATCGTCGACACGGGGGGCACCACCGCTTTCGGAAAGAGCTTTCTGCCCCCAACGCAGGCCCTCGATTCACCAACTAGAACGCTTGAGTCGGTGCATGGTAGCTCGCAAGTCTATCCCATAACGGTCGTATGGAGTTTCGATGGAAGAAATAGGCAGGTGGCTGCCGTCGCAGGCGACCTCAGTCTCCCAAACGACTCGGATGGAATTCTCGGAGCAGATATACTGAAAACCTTTAAGTCGGCGCGATTTGATTTTCTAAGTTCCGTCCTAATTCTTGAGGACCAATAGCTTGTTGCCGAACCGAACGCACCGGAAACGATCTAATCACAGTAGTCTTTCCGTTCGTTATCATTTGTCTGTTGCTTGTCGGCACGAGTTTCTGCTTTGCTCAAGGCCCCGCCGCCTTAACGCCCAGGCAAGCTCACCGAGGGAACGCCCGCCTTGTGGGGTAAGAGATGGCGGTGGCTGAAACTGAGCCAGTTTTGTGGAGTCGAGTGTGACGCTGTGGTTTTTCAGGGTGCGCCTATCCGTTTCTTGCGTTTGAACCGGGATAGGACTTGCGGATGAGAAACAGGACTTTCGGTAACTGGGATTTCAACGAAAAAGCCACTTTCCGGAAATGCGACTTATCAAGACTTGGCTTTCGCGTTGACGCGCAAAGTATCAGTGAGGCCGAATAATGGAAGCAGGACAGTTTGGGAGACTTCCTACCGTTCGCCTTAAGGTGGAAGACCCACGTCCAACCGCAAACTAGTGGAGAGTGTTTGTGCTTTCCCTTGCTCTTCTTTTGACTTTTCAAGCAGATATTGCGATTGCTCGGTAAATTCCGCCAGCGACTGCTGTAGCTTTCGGCAAGACTCATCAGGGTTTGTCGAGCAACCCTTAATTGCTTCCGAAAGAGTATCCATCACACGGCTATCCTGGCCCCTTTCTTTGTCAAAAGAACTTTGCCTCATAAGCGAGACCATCTTGTCCAGGCGGGCGACGACATCGGCATCTTTCTTAGTGCGGGATTCCAATTTCGCAGTTCGTAAGTAGACTTCCAAGTTTGCATCGGTAATGTTAGGACTATTTACCACAACCCGAACCGCCGCTTTGACTTTTGACGACACCATTCGTTCGTTGTAGTACCAAGCAAGGAAGGCCGACGCCAACAGGATAATTGCGAAGGTGACGAAGACGATTTTGCGTGTCTTCTGATGATCCGCTTTTGGATAAATTGTGTACCTTGGATTTTGGGTTCTATGTAATTCACCCATCTTCCTCCTGCACTTTCCCTATTTTCAGCCTGCATGGATTCATCTTTGAGATCGATTCGGACATGTTTGCCGAGAGTATTACCGGTTTGGGATGAGTTCAGCTATAAGTGAGCCCTGCGATCTTCTGGTGCGGTAGCGGAATCGCCGCGGCGCTTGTCTTCATTCAACGCGCATATAACTAAAGCGGTCCTTGATTTTCGCCTTAAAGTACTGACCTTTGGAGGACGCATTCATGAGGTCGTTGAATACCGTTACAGGAACATCAAAATACCTGTAGGTGCCTGCGTCCGACAATTGAATCTCTAGAGTCTTCAGATTCGAATCGTAGCCAACCACTATGATCGTTGAGGAAGAAACAAGGAGCCTCTCCATATAACTGAAGGATATCTAGATCTTCTCTAGTGATCAATCATCAACGAATCGACTCCAGATAGGTCCTGGGAAACGGTGCCGTTTATTACTGTGCAGCTGCAGAGGATTTGAGACAGTGGGCTAAAGTGGGGTAAACTCGTTCACTCTTCTTGCGAAACTCCGACTAGCCGCGCGAGCGTCTCCCAATGCCTTACATGTGGGCGGCGTCGCCCTCTGCGAATGATTCAGTGCTGTCAACGTCGGAACTGATTTTTGATGTTAGGTGGCACGACGACGAATCCGGGTCTCTCTGACCTAGTCGCGCCAGAGTGACGCGGCGACAGCGTGCAGGGGTTGCCGCGGCAGCAATCGCTCCGGCAACGGTAGCTGGGGTCGCGCTTATTCGGTGTGGTTGCTCGCAAGCTGCGTGGACGATTGAAATTGTGACCGCGTTTATATCTTTCCTATGGATTGTGGCGGGTAGACGATAGTCCGATCTTATTTCGAGGGCACGGGAACAATTGAGGAGGCAACAATCGCGCTGCCTTGTATGGTGCCCTGCGCGGTGACCATTTTGGTATCACCGCCGAGCGTTCCCGTTACCGTAACCATTTGTGCCGCGTACATCAATAACGCAACCGATTACTTCGGCCCCTACGCACAAGCATTTCGCAAAAGCGGGGATATGCCAGTAGCCGCGCGCTATACGGCCAGTTGCCGTCCAAAACGATTGGCATTATAGGGTCACGTATCCGCAAGCCCTCGCGGGCGTAGCAAATGGCCTCGTTCTCAAGTCCAGCCGCGGCAGCCGCCAGCGCAAGGCAGGTTGGTTGAACATAGCCCCGTCTTGCCCGCGCCATCAGTTCCGAGTAAAGTGCCGCAGCGTCCGCAGGCTTGCCCCAATCTGCAAAGGCCGTGGCGAGAGTGTACATCGCCCATGGGTGTCGGCCGGACATTGCCAGGGCCTCTGCTCCAACAGCAACAGCTTCCTCGAACCGTCCGCAGAGGTGCAGGACAACGTGATGAATCCAACGTGTGAGAAACGACTCGGGATCGAGTTCCACTGCGCTTTGCGAGAACTGTAGGCCCTCCGTACATTCTCTAGCAAGAGTCAGTGTCAGGCCCAAGACGCTATTGGCGTACCCTGAAAGGGGGTCGGATTCCACACCCAGCCTAGCTTGCACCGCACCTTCCTCAAAACGACCGGCGGCAAACTGTAGGTAGAAGAGGGCAAACCAGTCGCGCGCCTGGATGTACTTCGGATTCAGCTCGAGCGCGCGAAGAAACTCCCGCTCGGCCTCCGGCTTGTCCCAGACACCCATCAAACAAGCCATTGCGAGGGCGCCGTGTGCTTCGGCGAGCGCCGGATCGAGCGCAATAGCGCGTCGAGCGGCTTCCAATGCTTTAGGCATGGTGGCCTCTGGGCGCGCAAGGCCCCAGTAGGCGAGCACCGTGTTCGAGTCCGCGAGTCCCGCCCAGGCCAGGGCATAGCCCGAATCGAGGGCGACGGCCCGCTCAAATCGCTCGGCCGCGCGCACGATGGCCGCACCTCGCCGGTAGAGAAGCGCCCGGCCTCTTAAGTAAAACAGATACGCCTCCAAGTTCTGCGTCCTGGGCTTCACCAACGGTTCATGCCCGCCGCGTTCCAGCGTGACCTTCAACCGGTCTGTAATTGAGCGGGCTATTTCGTCCTGAATGTCGAAAATGTCCTTCATCTCTCGGTCGTATCGCTCTGACCAGAGATGGTATCCGTCAGCCGCATTGACCAACTGGACTGTGATGCGGAGCCGGTTGCCAGATTGGCGTATGCTTCCTTCAAGGACCGTTCGCACACTCAGTTGTTCGCCGACGATGCGCGGATCGATGTGTTTTCCCTTAAATGAAAAGGCAGAGCTACGAGCCACGACGTGGAGCTGTTCGATTTGCGCCAGCGCATTGATGATCTCTTCGGTGATCCCATCCGCAAAGAATTCGTCCTCCGGATCGGTACTCAGGTTAGTGAATGGCAGCACCACGATGGAATCGATCGCAACAGCTGCTGTAGGCACGGCAGGTGTGCGCGCTAAATTTGCAATCTCTTCTACCGGGCCGATAAAGCGGTACCCGCGTCGCGGAACGGTCTCGATAAAACGCGGGTTTTCGCTGGAATCGCCCAGCACGTCGCGCAGGCGACTTATAGCCTTCCTCAGCGCCAGATCGTAATCGACAAAAGTGTCCTTCGGCCAGATGCTCTTTTGCAGCTCCTCATGGGTGACGATCTCTTGGGCGTGTTCCAACAACACGCGCAGGACTTGAAAGGGCTGACCCGCAAGTTTCTGGAGCATGCCGGACTTGCGGAGTTCGCCCGCTTTCAGGTCTACCTCAAATAATGAGAATTTGAGGATGTGCGACTGCTTGGGCACTGCCACTTCTATCTCCTGGGGGACCAGCCGTGGAGTTTATCACGACCCTTGATAGTGGATCCGTGCGCCCTTTTTCGGAACAAGTCGCACTTTCTGGCGCGAAATCAATAACTTCCAGCGGAACAAACAAATCACGCACATGGTTCTTGACCTTGGCAAACTACTCCGCCAAATTGCGCCTACCCAATCGCGAAAAGCGGCAGAGCCGTAACACAAGCTGCCAGCGAACAGCCCAGGGTCATTCTGCCTGAGAACGTTCGCGAGCGGCTTCGGAAGCGGCTCGGCTTCGATTGGTCGCGAGGCCGGATCGGCAGCAATAAGGATGGCTCTGGACTTAACTACCTAACCACGAAAAAGGAGAGCACCAGTGAGGCAAACATTTTATGCGTCACTCATGCTACTGTTTCTCAGTGTTGTCCCCATTGTACACGCTCAGTCGGGATGCACTTACGCTACTCTGAATGGCAACTATGCCTTTACGATTTCAGGTTGGGCTACTCCTCCTCCCAAAGTGCTGACCGAAGGGAAGAGCAGCATCCCGATAGCGATTGTTGGAGTTGCGAGCTTTGATGGAGCGGGGAACTGGAGCACAAGCTTCACGTATAGCCATGATGGCGACATCAGCTCAGGGATAGAGGTTCCGGGAACGTACGCAGTCAATTCCAATTGCACGGGCACTATCGCAGGCGCTGGTGACTTTTCACTGGTAATCCTTAGCGGTGGAGCCGATATAATTGGCGTAGGAACGGATAAGGACACGACCTCCACCCTCATAGCGACAAAACAGGACACAAGCGGATGTAGCAACACCACGCTGACGGGGAACTATGCAATCAGATTGACGGGGTTTGGCACGCCTCCCGCTCAACCGGTTCCGGCGAACAGTAGCGTTCCAGTTGCTCTTGCGGGAGTGGCTACGTTTGATGCGGGGAATTTCAGCGTTACCTTCACCAGGAGCCACAACGGCGACATCAGTACGTCGCCGTCCGATGTGGGTTCCTACAGTGTGAATTCAGACTGCACTGGTATCATCACCGACCAGACCGAGGGTACGAACTTTGCGACCGTAATTTTTGCCGGTGGCACGGAGGCATTGGGAATCGAAACGGATAACGGAACTGCTGTGACTTTTGACCTTAAGAAGCAATAGACGGCTTAAATTATGGCCAATCTGCTACTGAGTGGAACCATATAAAAGAAACGAACCCGCAGTTGCTGGAGATGGCGAGCAGGGCCGCCTGAATCCTTGGTCGAAGCATTCGCAGGACCGGCAAAGGCGGCACCACTGCAATAATCAGGAAGTTGTTAGTAGCGTCCTCGGCCACCACCTCCACCACGGTCACCGCCTCGCCCGCCGCCCTCACGTCCGCGCCCACCGCCGTAACCGCCACGACCACCGCCGCCTTCACGTGGCTTGGCTTCATTGACTACCACATTGCGGCCCATGAAATCCTGGCCGTTGAGGGCCTGGATAACGCGGGCCGCTTCTTCATCGTTGTTGATTTCAACAAAGGCGAACCCACGTGGCTGTCCTGTGAACTTGTCAGTCACCAGGCTCACGCTCGCAACTGTTGCGCCCGCCTGTTGGAACCAATTGGTTATTTCTTGCTCTGTAGCCTGAAAAGGTAAATTGCCCACGTACAGTTTCTTCAAGGTAGCTCCTTTGGCGAGTAGCGTAGCGGCTCAATGCGCGGGCTCGCGACCAACGCCAACGAACGTAATGTCTCTTCTTATCCGAGAAACCGCAATCTTTATTTGAGGGAGAGAATTTGCGCGGCCCTGCAAAGGAATGGACATTTCGACATTACGTCTTCTTGCTGAAAAGCTCCGAAACCTTCAGATGGGCAACTGCGAAAAGATAGATGATCGGCAAGATGCCGATGGTATTGACAACGATCAGGATCACGAACCAGACTGACTGTCCCCTCCTGCCCGAATGCCAGAGCGCAAGTCCTTTCCAAAAGCCCTCCCACAGGATCAGGAATGGGAGTGCGGGCGCGAGCGCATGCAAGCCCGGTGGTGTCCAGAGGCCTGACCAAGCATTAACGGAGAACATGAACAATAATATACGCTCGGCGAAGCAATTAATCGTATGGCCCCGAGAATAGCGCGAAACCCAAAATCCAGGCAGAAGCATCTCTTCGAAGAGCCTGTTAACCGGTTCTCGCTTCCAGCTACGGCACTTTTCAGTTTCCTCAAAGAGAGACGTGGAATGACCAGTTGGACCATCCGTGATTTTGCTAAGACGTTGAGCCTGAGGACAGTCGATGCGAAGGAGGCTCTCGCAATCCTGGAAATGCAAGGTTATGTGAAGCCAACTGGATCAAAGGAATGGATGACGACACCAGCGGGTGAGACCGTTTCTGGCTCCAAGGCTCCACGGTACAATCCAGAAACGGTTGACCAGTCTCTTGCCTCGTTCGCCGAACACCTGAAGCGAGTGAATCAAGATTCATCGGCTGAGTACAAGATCACGCAGGCCGTCGCCTTCGGTGATTTCCTATCGGGAAGGCCCCGCGTCCAGGCTGCGGATGTTGGAATCGGGCTCGAACCTCGGAATCCAACGGCACACCACCCACACTGGGCGGGCGAAAGAGAGAGACAAGAAGCCTTTCTAAAACAATTACGAGGGAAGACGCCGCTGCTAAACCTCCAGCCTTATGCCGAATGGATGAACGCGAGAACGCATCGGAAGTTGCTCGGCTCTGGCTGATGATCTGATATGAGCCGGTTCAGGAAGAACTCTGGCTCGTAGAATTCTTTATCCCTTTGAACACACGGACGCCAGCATTAACGGCGTCCTGGACACGCTGGACCTGATCCTGCGCCCGATCAGCGACCCGAATTGCTTGCACGGCTATCTCACGAACCTTGGCTTGTCCACGTTCGATGCTGCCAGTAACCTCTTCCAAACCTTCCCGAATTTGTTTGCCGATTTTCGGTGCGAATAATATGGCAAGTCCTGCCCCGATAACGGCTCCGAGGCCAAATGCAATCGTTGATTTCATTGGGGACCTCCAATACCTTCAGCGGATACAACGTGCTCGCCGCGCTCTCTGAATCTATCGAACATCGCTTCTAGGCCGCGCATCTGAGAGTATGAAGGATTCAGAACCTTGACCCACGAAGCAGGCTTATCCGTGTAGGTGCCTCGCTTGTATTTGCCAACGATTCCTTCACAGTCCTGCTGGCATATCGCTTGGAACAATCTGATGCCTTGCCTCTCCATATGGCTCGCATACAGTAGGCTCCGGTTTCGGCTCGTTCGGATTAAGTGCCGTAGCCGGAGTTTGCGCTCCACCAACGGAAGGTTCCGAAGGTCTTCGTTATTGAGCCAGAGCAAATCGAAAGCGTATAGGATGGCGTTGGCTTTGCGCCTTCTCATGTCCAAAAAGACGCTGCGCCCCTTCGCGTCCAGGCATACAACTTCTCCATCGATGATGGCATTCTGGACCGGGAGTTTCGCCAAAGCCGCTTCAATTCAAACACAAACTCAGTATGGTCAAACGGAGCGTGTATCCGTTTCGGCGCGATGGGTTGGATGCGCGGGAGCATCGCCTAATTATCGCGACAGGTGGGCGGTTGAGCAAATTGGTTGTTTGCAACTGACGTTCCGGCCCGCTGGTCGCATTAGATCAACGGCGAGAAAGTTCTTCGTTGCCAACTCGGTTCATCAAAATGTGAGTTCGCAAGCCTCCAGAGTTATACTCGCCCTACTCGAAGCTGGCGGGAGACCCATGGCGATTCTCAGCGGCAAGCGCCTCGGGCCCTACGAAATCCTCTCTGCGATTGGTGCGGGCGGGATGGGTGAGGTGTACCGCGCCCGCGATACCCGCCTGGAGCGCATCGTAGCCCTTAAAATCCTTCCCAATCACCTCTCCGATAGAGCCGAACTGCGTGAGCGTTTTGAGCGCGAAGCGCGAACGATTGCCAGCCTGAATCATCCCCATATTTGTACTCTCTACGACATCGGCCAGCAGGACGGAACTGATTTCCTCGTTATGGAGTATCTGGAAGGCGAGACGCTGGCCGAGCGGCTGAAGAAAGGCCCGCTGCCAATTGAGCAGGTCTTGAAATATGCCATCGAGATCTCCGATGCGCTCGATAAGGCTCACCGCAAAGGAATCACACACCGCGATCTGAAACCCGGCAACATCATGCTGACCAAGTCCGGCACGAAGTTGCTGGATTTTGGGCTCGCCAAATTGCGCGGGCCGCAAGGCCCAGTGGCAAGTCTGTCTGCACTGCCCACGGAGGGAAGCAATCTCACCGCGCAAGGGACAATCCTCGGCACGTTGCAGTACATGGCGCCTGAGCAACTCGAAGGCGGGGGAGTCGATGCGCGTACAGACATTTTTGCATTCGGTGTAGTCGTCTACGAGATGGCGACGGGGAAGAACGCCTTCGAGGGAAAAAGCCAAGCCAGTCTGATCGCTGCGATTTTGGGGCGGGAGCCTCCCGCGATGTCGTCGCTTCAGCCGATGACGCCGCCTGCACTCGATCGCGTGGTTAAAAAATGTCTGGCCAAAGAACCCGAAAAAAGATGGCAGGCGGCCAGCGATGTCTGTGACGAATTGAAGTGGATAGCCGAAAGTGGCTCGCAATTCACCTCGGTGCCGGCTGCTGCAGTGAAAGGCATCCGTTCGCTTGGGCGGCGCGCTCTAATCCCAGGCCTAGTCATCTTGCTGTCAGTTGCGGTCGTCACCGGCCTTGCTATCTGGAATCTGAAGCCCGATCCGACACGACCGGTGTCGCGCACCGTGATCACGCTGCCTCCGGGCCAACAATTAGCGGGTCTCGATGGTGGACTTGCTGTGGCCCTTTCTCCCGATGGCACTCATCTCGCGTATGTCGCCCGTCAGGGTGGCGCCCAGCAGCTATATTTGCGGGCGATGGATAGCCTGGAGGCCAAGCCCATTCCCGGCACGGAAGGAGCCGTCAGCCCCTTCTTCTCGCCCGACGGCCAATGGATGGGGTTTTTCGCAAGCGGAGAGCTGAAGAAGGTCTCGGTGAGCGGTGGAGCGGCGCTGACCCTCGTCAACGCCGTATATTCTTACGGGGCCACTTGGGGCAGCCAGGGCATGATCGCCTTCGCAGCCACAACAGCCGGAGCTCTCCAGCAAGTGTCGGACGCAGGAGGCGCGCCACAGCCGCTGACTCGTCTCGAGAAAGGGGACGTGAGCCAGCGCTGGCCAGACTTCTTGCCCGGCGGCAAGGCAGTGCTCTTTGCTGCCTCACTCTCTGGCGGCAATTGGAACAGCGCGCAGGTCGGTGTCCAACCGGTCGGGGCGGGTGAGCGGCGGAACCTGATCCAAGGGGCGACGCAACCCCGTTATACGCCCTCCGGGCACCTGGTCTATGCGCAAGGGGGGAGCCTGATGGCCGTACCGCTCGATCGCCAGCGGCTCGCGGTGGCGGGCTCGGCGGTCCCCGTGGTAGAGGGCGTCCTGCAATCCCCAGTCAACGGAGCGGCCCAGTACAGTTTCTCCAGCTCGGGATCACTGGTCTATGTTCCGGGAGGCCTTCAGTCGGCCCAGAGCAGACTGGCGTGGGTCAGTCGCACGGGGGCAGAGCAGCCCCTGGCCGCCCCCATGCGCGCCTACCGGAACCCGCAGCTCTCTCCCGACGGTCGGCGGGTAGCTGTGGGGATCATGGAACAGGAGACTCAAACCTGGCTCTACGATCTCTCCCAGGAGACGTTGACCCGGTTTACGTTTGAGGGGAATTCGAACCAAAACCCGGTTTGGACACCTGATGGCAAGCGGATCGCATTTGAATCGAACAAGGAAGGGTCGCAGAACCTTTTCTGGCAATTGGCCGACGGCAGTGGAGGCCTCGAGCGGTTGACCACCAGCGAGTACACCCATGCTCCGAATTCCTGGTCCCCAGATGGGCAACTGCTGGCCTACATTGAAGTCAATCCCGCCACGGGGCGTGATATCTGGGTGCTGCGGCTGGGCGACCACAAGGCGCAGCCCTTTCTGCGAACGCCATTCAACGAAACGGCACCACGGTTTTCCCCCGACGGGCGCTGGCTGGCCTATGTTTCGGACGAATCGGGCCGCAATGAGATCTACGTGCAGCCCTATCCGGGCCCGGGCGGGAAGTGGCAAATCTCGACGGAAGGCGGCACGGAGCCAGCTTGGAATCCGAACGGGCGGGAGCTGTTCTACCGCAGCGGCAACAAGATGATGGCCGTGGACATTGCCACTCAGCCTGGATTCGCTGCGCACAAGCCCAGGGTGCTCTTTGAGGGGCAGTACCAGCCGACGCCGGCAACGTTCCCTAACTACGACGTGTCTCCCGACGGACAGCGCTTCCTGATGATCAAGCCTAGCGAGCAAGCACAGGCGGCACCGACGCAAATCAACGTCGTGCTGAACTGGTTTGAAGAGTTGAAGCAGAAAGTTCCCCCTGGAAAAAAGTGATGGCGCTGGCGAGTGGCACAAAGCTCGGGTTGTACGAGATTACTAGCGCTATTGGTGCGGGTGGAATGGGAGAAGTCTACCAGGCGCACGACGCCAAGCTCGGTCGCGATGTAGCCATCAAAGTCCTGCCCGAAGCGTTTGCGCATGATCCCGAGCGGCTCTCTCGCTTCCAGCGCGAAGCGAAGATGCTGGCGGCGCTGAATCATCCCAACATCGCCACGATTCACGGGATGGAGCAGTCGAACGGCACGAGCTATCTCGTGATGGAGTTAGTAGCCGGGGAAACACTAGCGGACCGCGTCAAGCGAGAAGGCGCTGTGCCTGTCGAAGAAGCGCTGAGGATCAGCATTCAGATTGCAGAGGCACTGGAAGCGGCACATGAGAAAGGCATCATTCACCGCGATCTGAAGCCAGCCAACGTGAAGGTGACGCCCGAAGGGCGGGTCAAGGTACTGGATTTTGGATTGGCGAAGGCGTTTGCGGAAGACAGCGCGCAGGACCTTTCGCAACTGCCGACGGTCACGGTCATGGGCACGGAGGAAGGAAAGATTCTGGGCACACCGGCCTACATGAGCCCAGAGCAGGCGCGTGGCAAAGCGGTCGATAAGCGCACGGACATTTGGGCCTTCGGCTGCGTGCTTTACGAACTGATGACAGGCAAACGAGCATTTCGCGGCGAAACGACCCAGGACACCATTGCCGCCGTCCTCGAACACGACCCCGACTGGCAGGCATTGCCCCCGTTAACTCCTGCGAGAACTTGTGATCTGCTTCGGCGGTGCTTGGAAAAAGATCCCCAGCGCCGTCTGCGGGACATCGGCGACGTGCGGATCGAAATCGAAGAGGCGTCGGCCGTGCCCGCAATGGGAGAACCAACTGGCGCGACGAAAAATATCTATGTGCGCCGGCGAGAGGCTCTGCTGTGGGGCGTCGTGCTCTTGCTTCTGGCAGCCGTTGCGAGTATCGCCATCTGGAGTTGGAGGTCATCTTCCCCAATATTAGTCCGGGGAGGTCTGAGACCAATTGAATCCTTAGCAGTATTACCGCTCGAAGAGCTGTCGGGTAGCCCGGAGCAAGACTATTTCGCAGATGGAATGACCGATGAGCTAATCACAGATCTGGCCCAGATTAAGGCACTGCGAGTGATTTCGCGGACTTCAGTGATGCTTTACAAGGGAGCTCACAAGTCTTTGCCGGACATCGCGCGGGAGTTGAATGTGGATGCCGTGGTGGAAGGCACCGTGCTTCACTCCGGCAACCGGGTGCGCATCACGGCGCAATTGGTCTCCGCACCGATGGAAAGGCACCTTTGGGCCCAAAGCTACGAGCGCGACGTTCGCGACGTACTGGGGTTACAACGAGAGGTCGCGAACGCCATTGCCGATGAGATCCGTATAAAGGTCACGCCGGAGGAGCACGTGCGCCTCTCAGGTGCGCCTCCAGTTAACTCGGAAGCATACGAAGCATACCTCAAGGGCCGATATTATTGGGAAACGAGGAGCGAAGAGGGGCTCCGCAAAGCGATCGGCTATTTCCAGCAGGCAATTGAAAAGGACCCCACTTCTCCGCGAGCATACTCAGGACTGGCCGACAGTTACAATGCCCTGGGAAGCGACGAGTTCTTGCCACCCATGGAAGCCTTCCCCCAGGCCAAAGCAGCCGCGCTCGAGGCGTTGCGAAGGGACCAGAATTTCGCGGAAGCTCATGCCTCGCTCGCGTTTGCAATTTGGAACTACGACTACGATTGGAAGGCAGTGGAAACAGAATATAAGCGCGCCATTGACCTGAACCCAGGCTATGCCACCTCATACCACTGGTATGCAGGTTACTTATCGGGAATGGGTCGCTTTGCCGAAGCTATCGCGGCGGTGAAGAGGGCCCGCGAGCTTGATCCCCTTTCTTCAAGAATCAACGCGAACGTGGGTTTCATACTCTATTTCGCTCGGCAATACGACCAGGCGATCGAAGAACTACAACGGGCAGTGCGGATGGATCCGGACGGCGAGGCCCCCTATTACTATCTGGGATTGATTTACCTGCAGAAAGGGGATTATCGCCAGGCAATTTCTGAATTCGAGAAGAGCAAGCAGCTCTCGTCTGGCGGATGGGAGCCGGATCTTGAACTTGCTCAGGTCTATGCCTTGGCAGGTGACCGAAAAGAGACTCAGATCATCCTCGGCCGTTCGTTGGCCAAATCGAAACGAAACTACGAATCGGCATTGACGATCGCCAAAGTGTACGTCGCGCTGGGTGAAAAGGAGAAAGCCTTCACCTGGCTGCAGAAGGCGTACGTAGAGCGTTCAAGCTTGTTGACTTTTCTGAGCGTGGATCCCACGCTTGATGTGCTGCATACGGATCCGCGTTTTCAAGCCCTGTTAACCCGCATGAATTTGCAACCTCACTTGTAGATGTGTAGCGCGGCACTGTGCGGTTTTCTCCGAAGGCGAGGCGTCCCAACACCGGCTACGTAGAGCACGGATTCACTGATCCCGTCGATTCCAAGGTCCTTCTCGATCAAACTGTCCTTCAGCGCCGCCGTGCAAAACGGGGCCAGCCCCAGACATGTCGCCGTCAAGCAAAAAGTTTGGCAAAGGTGGCCGGCATCGAGCAAAACGACGCGGTAGGCGCGCGCGAATCGATATCTCCACATGGAACGCGGAAAGACGGCTGTCATCAGGAATAGCGCAGCGGCATCTTTGACAAACGCTTGTCCGGCACAATACTCCACCGCCATCTCCTCCATCTTTTCCTCGCGAAGCATCACCAAGCAATGATTCTTCGGATCGTAGTAATACAATCCCGGATACAAACCTCTTACCTTCAGGGCCATCAGGTACACTTCACCGGGATGTCGTGCGCCTCCGGAGGGACTACTCTTGCGCGGAACCTGGCCGTAGAGAGTCGGAAGGTAGCCCATCACTCCCCAAGTACAAAATAGCAGTTGAGAAACAGCAGCCAAGGGCAGGGCCGCATCCGAAAACTGTCGGTGAGTCTCGCGTGACTTGAGCACGCGGGCGAACCCACCGTCAGGAATCCGGCCGGGCGGAAGTCGAACTCGACGCGCGTTTCGGTAGGTCTTAAAGAAAGGAGGTTGACTCGAGGCCGACGAATCACTCTCTTGATGTTCGCGCGCGAATCGCACGTCCTTAGTGCCAAAGTGAAAGCCCCCGTAAGGCAACCAAGTCGACCAGATTTTTGAAATCCTGGCGTCTTGCCGGGCGTCGGAAGTACCCGCTCTTACCAGAAACGTATGCTTGACCAGTTGCTCCATCGCGGCACGCACGCTGCTCGCGGAATACTGCGGTATCTCACCAACCAGATCCTCCGGCTGGCGCCATCCATTGAAAAAATCGAGTAGCTGAGCCGTCAGCGGGTGAGCAGTGACAGAGATCCGAGTTCGATAGTTCACAAAAACCAGTTCTTTTCCCTTCCAGTAGGCAAAGATCGTTCGGGCCCGCCTTAGACGCACGGAGACCTCCCCAGGCAGAGCTGGACATCACGCTCGCATCCGGCACCTCAGCGCCGACCCTTAGCGGGTCTGAAAGTATGACCCATGAGCTCGTCTCTGAGCTGCTTGATTCTAAGATCGAGGTCCTTCTGTGCGGCCTTGATTCGAGCAAAGGCCCTGTCCGTATCCCGTCTAAGACTATCGGTGATGATATGGGGTTTTTCCGCCCGGGAGGGTTTCTTTGACCTTGCCATGTCTACCTCTTCTCGGAATGTTTAAGATGCTTGCCGCTTCGGAGGGCGGCGAGGGAATGTCCGGATACAACGATGTGCAGACTCTGATATCGACCGGTATTTTGTCAAGTGAGATAACCTTGATCGGCACCTCGCCGCGGCTATTCACCTGGCCGTCCTCATACTCACCTGCCCTTTGCCAACAGTGCGCACGGGTGAGAGACTGTGCGCAAGCCACCCCATTTCCGAATGCGAAAACATGCCAATTTCGAAACTGTAGATTTGGTCAGTTGCGGCAGTCTGCTCGGAGGGTTTTCGGAACCCGGAGAGGCTTGACGAGGTAGGAGTCCACGCGGTATATAAGCGTCTCGATTCGATCTCTCGCTTTTTATGGAGGTGTTTCAGTGCGGAAGCTTCTTGCTGGATCGACCGTTGCTGTATTTGTGTTGGCTCTGGGCAGTGTGGCATTTGCGGCGACGCAAACGCTCTCAGGCCAGCTCATCGACCAAATGTGTTACAAGCTGAACAAATCGAACACCGGGGTCGATCATAAAATGCCGGATGGCGACACCGCAGCGTGCGCGACAAGCTGCGCCAAGATGGGCCAGCCCGTAGCGCTGCTGACCTCTGACGGCAAGGTTTACACCGTTACGGGTGACCTCGCAGCGAACAACAACGCAAAACTTGTGCCCCACCTGAGCCACAAGGTAGAGCTTACCGGCGACGTGACGGAAAAAGGTGGCACGATGACGATTGCGGCCACCAACCTCAAGATGATTAGCAAGTAGGCTTGTTCGCCGGAGCGACGTGGTAGAAAGTTCCGACTCTAAGCCCCATTTGCTTTGCAATTTTCTTCCAACTAAGCCCCTGCGCACGCAGCCGCGCAATCTGGGCGGCATCTATGTTTGCTCGTGGTCTGCCGATGCAGATTCCCTTGGCTCTAGCGTTCTTCATCCCGGCCTTGACGCCGCTCGCGGATCAGCTCCCGCTCAAATTCGGCCATCGCGCCGATGATGTCGGATGCAGCCCAACTGAGAGGCCGAATCAGAGCCAGGCGGCGCAACGGCTCCTCAGGAGCGTGGCTAAAACACTTGGTTCTGCCCCTGCCTAACCTGCTGTAGCAGACAAACGACTTTCCGGGTGTGTTTAGGTAGGGGATTTTGCCCCGCCCGTCGTGCGGATCGAGGACGACATTGCGCAGTACCTTTGATCTCAAAACCATCTGTTTTCGGAACACTGGGGTCTCCAACTTCGCCTGCTGTAGAATCAACGAGATAAAGGGGCCTGCTCAAGGGGGTTTTCGGAACGCGTCGCACCGAGGCCGATTTCCTGATAGCACACATCTGGAGTGATTCCTTCCGCAGGAGGATTTTCTTGGCCAAGCCGACACTCAAGCAAACCCTGGAGGCCCTTCGGCGCCAAGTCTTGGTTGGAAAATCGTACTTCAACTTAGCCAGGGGTTTGCTGAAAGCAGATCCCTACCTTCTGCAAACTGCACCGACGTTCTTTGGGCTGACCATTGATGGCAGTCTGGAGTTGGCACAGATGGCCGTCGCTCGACTCTACGATAAGACCAAAGGTGCCGTCACGATCAGAACCTTGCTGTATGATGCCGCGCAGCAACTTTCCACCTTTCAGAACGCGACGCCAAAGGAAGCTGAGGAGACGATACTAGAATCTGCGCGGAGAGTCATCGTTCTTCAGCCGATACTAGACGCAATTCGTAGTCGGCGAAACAAATGGCTTGCGCATCTAGACCCTGCGACTGTGGCCAATCCCTCCACTGTTGCTGCGAGGGCTACGTTAACCATGCCAGACCTAGAGAATGCATTTCGGGAAACCGAAAAAATAGTAGTTGAGCTCTTTGCCCGTCATCAAGGAGTGTTTGGGGAGTTGGAATTCATCGGTGGTGATGACTACCAAATGGCGCTTGATTGGATTCGCTCAGCCAAATGCACATTCATTGAAAACTATGAAAAGGAATTTCATACCCGCTGGACGGACGTACGCCCTAAGGACTGCTCGAATAATCTGCTAAAAACTTGACCGGTAAAGTTGGGACCGATATCCAGGGAGTCCCTAACAGCGTTCCGAAACCCGTTTGCTAGATTTTGGAACGCCCTCCCGCCGCCCGGTGCAGCGTGGCAATCCCAATGCCTAGCTGAGTGGATATCGCGCGCCAACTGACTCCCTGCGAGCGCAGGGCTGCTATCGCTGCGGTGTCTATGGATATACGCGGCCTCCCGATGCGTGTTCCTTTGGCCCTGGCGTTCTTCATCCCCGCTTTGACGCGCTCGCGGATTAGCTCGCGTTCAAATTCGGCCATCGCGCCGATGATGTTAAACATCAACCGTCCGCTCGCGGTGCTCAAGTCCAGGTTGTCGCTCAGGGAAACGAACGCGATCCCGAGCGACTCAAACTCTGCAAGAGCGTTCACGAGATGGCGCAGCGACCGGCCAAAGCGGTCTAGCTTCCAGACGAGCACAACATCAAACCGGCGCTTGTGCGCATCGGCCATCAGACGGTTTAGCTCAGGGCGAGAATCCTTTGCCCCTGAGATTCCCGAATCAACGTATTCGTCGGCCAGCGTCCATCCACGAGCCTCACTAAACTGGCGCATCTCTCGCGTTTGCATACCGGCATCCTGGCCGTGATTGGTTGTGCTCACTCTGGCGTAGATCGCGACGCGGGCGCTCATCGTTTGCCAGCCTTCGGCTTTGGGCCAGGAGTTTGCGCGGCCTTGACCTTGCGGCCTTTGGCAATATCACGGTCAGTCCAGAGCCAAAGCGTCCGGCCAGTGGGCATCTTGATCGCGGTCGACGGCCTGATCTTGCCGTCCGCGAGCCAGCGATTGAGCGTCCTAAACGACACGCGCATCTTCGCAGCGGCCTGTCTGGTGCTGTAGGTCTTTGCTTTCTTCATCCGTACCCTCGCTAGGTTGAGTATCAACAATGCGGCCATTGCGCCGCCTTAGAGAGCCAATAGCTCTACTTCCAAGCGGCCCAGGCAATCGCGGACGTTGTTTCTGCATTCCTTGGCTAGACGGGCGAAGTCTGGCCCATTCCCGTTTCCGCCCTCTGCGTGCCACACCTTTTCCAAATATGCGGCGATGTCCCCGGCCATTCCGTAGCTTGAAAACTCGATTTGCAGACAGCGCGAGAGGAATCGAGCCTCTAGCCTCTCCGTGCTGTTACACGTGAAGACGAAAATGCAGCCGTCAATCCGGCCCGTACTGTCTAGCTTGGAGAGCAAGGCAAGCTGCGCTTTGTCGGTCATCTGATCGGCCTCATCCACCAGTACGAACCAAAACCGCTTCCCGGCCATCGGCACGTATTGCGTCATGCGCAGCGATTCTTCTAGTTCAGCAACGGTGCAATGCTGCGAAGGGATATGGATTAGCTCGCCCGCGATGGCGCCGCACAGCGCGAGGGCCATCGTGGTCTTGCCTGTGCCACTTGGCCCGGTGAAGAGAAACGCAGCGCTACGCGGATCGCGCGAAAAATTGGCCAAGATTCGTTTCTGCCTCTCTAGGCCGATAAACTCAGCAATAGCTCTGGGGCGATACTTTTCAGATAGTGGTGTTGGGAAAGCAAATGAGGGTGCGCTCACTGGCGCACCCCCTGTATGTAATCGGCGGCTTTCTGTGCTTGAGACGCTGCGAAGACGACCATGCGCGAATCGGATTTGAGTACGTCAATCCACGACTTGAGATAAGCAGCAGAGTTAGCCAGTGTTCTACGCTCGATTCCCGCGATACCCGCGAGCATTGCTGCGCCCATCTCCGCAATTAGCTCCTCTTTGGAGTACGACTCAGAGCCGAATGTGTTTAGCTTCTCGATGCCCTCGCGTCCGATGCGCGACGGATGGCCGGTAGAGTGTGTCAATTCATGGAACAGCGTCGAATAGTATTCTTCGCCTAATCCAAACGCATTCCGCGACGGTATCCCTACCGTGTCAGTGGATGGCCGATACCACGCGCGGGCGTCTTGAACCGTTGCGGGCGGATTCGGCATTCCCGAAACGATGCGCTCGCATTCGGCGATGGGATTGATAACGCGCTCTGAGCCGGGAGCAGTGATGCGGTCGCATTGCTCCACGTTAAAAACCGTGTAATAGCGCAAGAGGGCCGAAGTCTTTGCTAGGCTCTGGCCGTCCGCGTCTTCCGTTTCGTACTTGTCTATTTTCCAGAAGACCACTTTCGAGCCGTGCTCGCCACGTCGGACGTTTCCGCCCTGTTCGGTAGCTTGCTTATATGTGAGCCAATACGGTGAGCCGTACCCGCGAGACGCGAGCAGGAATACGTTAATGCCGCGATATTCCCTCTTGCTGACAAGGTTCTTCGGAATCTGCGTAGTCCAGGGCCGATGCCACGGAGCTACACCTGATTCCAATTGCTTGATGATTTGCTCGGTCACGATCTGATAGACGGAAGAGTGTTGCGGTATGCTGGATGCAGCTTGCATAGGAGTCTAACCCTCCGATGTGAGTTAGGCTCTGTCAGTCGTTTGCCGCGACTGGCAGGGCCGTTTTTACTTCTGGCACAGCATATGCCACAATAGCCGGAAGTGTGTCAAGAGAAATCCGCAACACGAGCAAAAATAATTTGATTTGCGCTGGATTTGCAGCGGATTTTACGCGGACTTGCAAGGCTTCCGATGAGCCGTGTTGAATCCGACAAATCCCTGGAGTTTAGGCTTCCGCCAGGGGGTGGCCTCTTTTTTAAGTGACCTTTGGCCCCGACGATATTTTCAGAAATCGAAATGTGCAGATTCGCAAAACAAGGTTTGCAGCCAGGTAAGAACGGCCCCTATGATTGGCGGCGATGAAGCTCTTGGTTGTGGACGACGAACGCCCATGACCAACCTTTAAAGACGCGATAACCAGTGAGAGGGCCTTCGCCCTAAGTCGCGGGCAATTTTAGCTTTGCCCGTTTGATAGTTTCGATTTATGCTTTCGCGCGGTTTGGTAGGGAATCGACTCTGGTTGAATTTCTCAGCTTCGGAGGTGGAGTAAACAGTGTCGCCACACTGCTGCTCCTAAAACCACGCGTCCTTATATTTGCGGACACAGGGGATGAATATCCTGAAACGTACGCCTATATCAGCCAGTATGTTCTGCCGTTTGTACAAGTCTACGGCGGCGACTTCGTCGTGGTTCGAAATAAGACTTACAAGAGCCTCCGCGATCAGGCTATTTCCGAAAGAATAATTCCAGTGCGTCTTTATCGCTGGTGCACGGATAAATGGAAAATCCGGCCCATCCGGGAGTATCTCAAAAGGGGTGCGCTCTTACCTTGCGTCCAAATGATCGCTATCGATGCTGGGGAATCACACCGCGCCAGACCATCTGATCGTTCAGAAATTATCAACAGATTTCCACTGTTGGAGCGGGGCTTAGATCGAGACGACTGTCTCGCGATTATAGAAAAACACGGCTGGCCAGGACCACCAAAGTCAGGCTGTTTTTACTGCCCGTTTCAGTCAAAGCGTCGATGGATAGCGCTGAAACGCTGTCATCCAGAATTATTCCAGATTGCCGTTGAGATGGAGAAGAACGGTTCAAACTACGGACAGCTCTTTCTGGCCTCTGATCGTCCATTGGAGGAATACCTAAAGTCGGGGCGGATTCGTGAAGATGATGCGGAGTCGACAGCGGCGCTGCCGTGTAGCTGCTATGATGGGTAATTTCAACGGGACTCCCGGGGCCAATAGACAAAGCTAAACCTAATCCATCTATAGCACCTCATCACGCGCGTGGCGGGAAAGACCAAGACGACTGGCTGTTTTCTTTGCAGCCCCGAATCGCAATTGATTTACGCCCGCGATCGGCACGGATTTGCCCTTTGCGGCCTTGGACCTCTTGTCGATGGCTACTCCGTAGTGGCGACGCGTGCACACATACGCTCCGTCGCTGATGCAGCCAGGACCTCATCTTCAATGGGCTTTGTGGTTTTCGCAAACGAAATCCGTTCTCTGCTAACCGAGGCCCATGGCTCCTGCTTAATCACTGAGCATGGAAGATTGCCTGTGTGTCTGGATATCACCCGCGCAACTGAACCTCATTGTTTCCATGCGCATTTATTGATGTTTCCGGGCGTTCCTGCCATCGAAGACTCAGCTCGGCCCTATTTTGCGAAAATCGAGTTAGCTCGGAATCTCATCGAGGCTCTGCATCTGGCTCGTCGGCATCGCGAGTATTATTTGCTGTCGCCTGATCCGGGTCGATTCCTGGTAATGACCCGCCCGGGGCGAATAATTCGCCAATTCTCGCGCTTTCTGGTGGCACAAACTCTCGGGCGTCCCGAACTCGCCAATTGGAGACGCTTTTCAGATCGAGAAAGAGCACTCAGCTCAGCAATTGTTCTCCGACGGAAACTTCAGGAGCAGAAGTAGGCAGCCAGATGGATAGTGCCGAACTCACTGAACGCCTTGACAGCCTCGCGCGCCGATTTGAGGACAATAGCGAGACAGCACCAGATACCGACTTTATTGGTTGGGGGCAGTTTCTTGATGTTCAAAAGAAATATCAGCAACTAGGGCCCTATGGTACAGGAGCAGGATTGATCGTGCTCGCATTGGCTGATCGTGGTCAGAGTCGCCCTATCGTGAAAGCACAAGAGCTCCTGAATTATTGGTGGGGGCGACGCAATGATCCTAATGACCGGTCCCATCGACAATACATCCAGACACTGCGGGTAGCGTTTCAACACCTTGCTTTGAGATTGTCAGGTACTCCGGCGACAGATTCGCATTTGCTGGAAACTAGACGCGTATTGCTTGATCGAGTGCTCCCCTCTGGTTTTTGGGGAAACTACTGGACGACGAGCCAAGTCCATGACTCTACACCTCGCATCTTCCCCACAGCAATGTGCATACTTTCTTTCGCATTGATGCGACCAGACGGCGAGCCTTTGGATGAACGGATCCTAGCTGCGGTTGGCAAACTTGAATTGCGACTACAAACGGCAAGGAACCTGTCGTTACTTGAAATGGCGGCGATGATCGCCGCGTTGCTCTCGGCTAAAAGAGGCTCGCTGCAGCGAAAAACGAAAAGGAAGATAAGGCGCATTGCGCGCAGGATCGTGCCTGAGCTGACAGACCAGGCCTCATACTTTTTCGATTTTGAATCTCTGCCTGATAGCGCGGGAAGGATCTATAGCCGAGACTACTTCATTATCTCCCCTGAGATTCTTTTAGCGATAGCGGGTTTCCAGCCCGGGGCACCAGGGACGCTGCGACTCATGGCAGAACGAACGACAACCCTTTTGAATCAAAATCTTGAAGAGAATGACAATGCGTATCGACCTACTGAATCTTCGCGAACGAGCACGATGGACCAAGCGTGGACGGCGATACTTCTAGCATCACCGTTGGAGGGGTATAAATCGCCTGGTGTTTTGAGTCACACGTGGTACTGGCTAAGCAGAGAGCGTAAGGACAATGTAGTGACCGGAACGGTGCTTCCAATATTTGCGGTGACGATTGTAACGGTTGCGAATTTAATACTTAAGGATGCTGATCTGCTTTCAAAAACGGTCTCAGCGGTTGCGTTACTGATAGTTTCATCTTTGTATGGGCCCCGGGTGTTTTTAAGGTTGTTTCCGTGGCGCGCGAGCGAGAAATGATTGTTTACGACTCGCTGTACGGCAAATTTGCCTTGCCAACATATCTCTCGGGGTTAGTTCACACTCCTGAAGTACGGCGCCTTTCTCAGATTCGTTTGTTGAACACGCTCACACCGTCGCTTGCGACTTTAGGCGAGCTCAGACGCTTCTCTCATACTCTCGGCGTTTTATACCTCTGCGAAAAGAATAGGTCGCCTGGATTTTCAGAGGAGGAGCGAAAGGCCCTGGCCGCGAGCGTATTGTTGCACGACATAGGAACACCGCCTTTCGGGCACTTGATGGAATACTATCTGCGAGAACTGAGCGACTGGAGCCATGAAGGTGTTATTCGTGCGATGCTTGCAGGTACACATGTGCCTGAGAATCGAGCACATCAAATATTTGCTCACCGGCAAATTGGATTTCCTAAGGCGCTGAGAAAAGCGGGTGTGTCTGAGGAGCTTGTGAAGGCAATCATCACGGGTTCTCACCCGTTATCTTTGCTGTTATTTGGCACATTGGATTTAGACAATCTGGATAATGTCGCTCGTATGACACGTGCATTGGGTTTTGGTGGCGGCTCGGAGTTAGCTATAAAGCTTGCTTCGGCGCTGAAAGTTAGTCGCGATGCACGCTTGTGGTTGAACGAGGCGTCTGAGAGGTCAACTGTCGAAGCATGGGCCAAATTGCGCGAACGTGCATACGACATAATCGTGTTTGACCCCCCTACGGTCGCAGCGCAGGCCGTTCTCTCTCAGGCGATTGAAATCGCGCTCGGTGAAGGAATCATTACTAAGGACGATTGGACCTTGTCCGATGAACAACTTCTAGAAACACTGATGCGCCACCAGCACACGAAAGGTCTAATTATCCTTGAATACCTCGGAAAGCTGCCTGAGATTGCGCTCTGCCTGCAAGTACGGGGAACACTCCAGGATTTGGGATTAGCTGGGAGGGCTCAAGCAAAAATACTAGTAGAACAGATCTTACATGAGGAATTCGATGCGAGACGCGTGAGAGGGTATGTTTTCGTCGATTCCGGGACGTTTGCAAAGAGGCTCGAATTCTTAGATCCCGAAACCGGCGAAGCATGGGAAATCGGACAGAAATCGCGTTCTATAGTGTTTTACGGCTTCATTCATTCTCCTGAACGTTTGGCCGCTTCGAAATGTGAGCGCGCCATGCAACTCCTTACTTCGAAGTTGAAGGTTGGGCCAGATAAGATTATGCGGTGCCAAATCGGAAACGTTCTCGAAGCTATAGATGAGTATCAGCGATCACTTAACCTCGCGTCTTCGCAATATTGATTGGGATTTTGCTGGGAGCATGAGCGAATCGCCGTTTTCGGCGATACACTGGCACCCGGCTCGATTTGCGTCTCAACTTCCAGCGACCGTTATTGGTTTGCTCACGCGCCCCGGCGACCTTGTGTGCGATCCCTTTATGGGTTCAGGGACAGCGCTTGTTGAGGCACAACGGTTAGATAGGCCTTCAATTGGGATTGATTTGAACCCCATTTCTTGCTTGATGGCACGATCGAAAACGGCGGCGATACCAGCAACCAAGGTGAACGAGATCATCCAAGAAATAAAGGCAGAAGCTACCAGTCGCCTTTCAGAACTGACCAGGAAATGTCCCTTAACGACTCCTCCAAAAGGAGTTCAACAGAAGTGGTATACAGAGCCGGTCAGAGAAGATCTGACTATCCTTTGGAATCTAATCCTTCAATTCAAGTCCTTGAAAGCCACCATCGCGCAAGCTGCGTTTTCAGCGATATTGCTTCCTGTTTGTCGAGAAACTCGCCACTGGGGGTATGTCTGTGACAATACCGCACCAAAAAGCCACCCTAAGCGGGATGTACTAGAAGGGTACACTTCCGTCTTGGATCGCCTTTGTAATGGGTATGCCGAGCGCGACAAGGATAGAACCGAGCGTCTCGGAAAGCTCGGTGATATCGAAAAGGCTGCTGTTATCTGCGGCGATGTAAGTGAAGTTTTAGAGACCTTACCTGAAAACAGTATTAAGTTGGTCGTGACCTCTCCTCCGTATGAAGGCGTCAGTGATTACACTAAATCCCAGCGATTATCGATGGAGTGGTTTGGGATTGAGATCGAAAAGCTGAGGCTCAAGGAGATTGGTGCCAGGAGTAAACGCCACCGCATCTCGGCTTTGGGCGATTATCTTACGTCACTCCGTAAGGCATTCACAAGAGCCAAGCATTGCCTCAGAAAAGACGGCTTCTGTGTTGTCATTGTTGGTGAATCGTCCGCCCGCGATTCCACAGTCGCCAAGGTCAGTTCAGAAATAGTTTCCTGCGGTATGCATAAGGAGTTGGATCTTAACCGCACGGTCTCATCACAAAGAAGGCAGGCGCCAAGCATAACAGGTGAACACCTTCTTGTTTTTTCCAAATGAGTGGCAGCTCACTCACACTAGGGGATGTCGGGGAACGCGAGATTGTTCGGACCATTGTCCCTCGTTTCTGTGCCTTGGCGGGCGACGATTGCGCATGTCTTGACCTGTCATCAAGTAAAATCGTTGTAACGACGGATCCAGTTCCAGAACCGGCTGCAAAGCTATTGGGCAACGATCCCGACCCTTATTGGATGGGATGGTTGCTCGTTACGATTAACGCCTCTGACCTTGCTGCTGCGGGCGCTACGCCGATAGGATTCGTTGCTGCCGTTGAAGCACCGCCATCGTTGCTCGTATCCGATTTTGAACGACTTTTCCAAGGCATAGCTGACGCATGCAGGCTCGAGGACATGACTTTCGCAGGCGGGAACCTCCGAGAAGGAACAACGTTGGGAGCTGTCGGAACTGCCGTTGGAAAAACGGATCGGCCATGCTTGCGCAGATCAGGTGCAAAAACCGGAGATATTTTGGTGAGTATAGGCACGGGTGGACTTTTTTGGAGGGATGTTCTGACTATTAAGCAAGGAGGCTATCTCTCAGATAAGAATTCGTCGCCATTGTTTCGACCGCGCTCACAGTCTCGGGCCATGAGGGCACTCTTTACAGAGAACGCAGTTGCGGCGGCAATTGACAACAGTGACGGCCTCCTGCCAAGCGCCGACCAGCTTGCGTCTATAAATGGGTTACAGGCCAACATCGATCTTGAAAAGCTCGTCGTGTACGGCGCTGAGAAGCTTGGCGTTGATCCAGCCCGGCTCTGGCTGGGTTGGGGGGATTGGAACGTCGTAGCTGCCGTTCATCCCGGAACATATCAGAGGGCAGCAGAGTTATGTAAGCAATCTGGTTTCAGCTTTATACGTATCGGCGAAATGGGCGAGGGCACCACATCCGTAAGAGTCACGCGCAATGGAAAGACTCAAATTGCACCCCGTCTCGAATCAGAACGCTTTGCCAAGGATTCTTGGTTCAAGACTGGCGTTCAAAGCTACCTCGATTTGTTGCTTACGGTTCCACTTCCCTGAAGTCGCTGCCACGGAGCCTCGAAACTAGAAAAACCCCACTCAAATCCACCTAATCGCTTGAGAACACAATCGAGCGGCACGCACACGCAACGCGAGACCTTTATTTGGCGAGCGGTTTTGCGAGGCTTTTGAGGCGTCTACCGTAAGTCAGTCCCGATCACGTGCCTTTCTCAAGGATAGCTGACTGCGTTTCTCCACGTCCCGAAGAAGATCAGAAACGGTGATTCCGAAGCCTTTGGATAGGGTTAGTAGAGTATCCAGGCGGGGGATTCGCTCAGCCCGTTCGAGCAGGCCAATTGCGGTTCGATGCAAGCCACAGCGGTCCGCAAACTCCTCCTGTGACCAATGGCGAACTTCTCGTAGTTCTCGGATTCTTTCGCCTAGAGCAACCAATACGCTGTGCATCCCGGAGAGAATGGGAGCAAGCCACGCATACGTCTACCGACAGTCCGTAGACAGACAGAGCGTCTCTATAGTAGGGTCTTCGCACAGCCGGTTCCGACCACGCAGACGCCACAGATTGGCGTTGAGGAAGCGTATATGAAAACGTTCGCCCTCGTGGGCATCTTTGGACTTGCTACCGTTTGCTATGGCCAGACTAGTAAAAATCCCGGCACGCAGGGCAAGGCAGTGCCAGCAGCCAAGCCGTGCGGCATGACTCCTGAAGCGCGCGCGACCATAGAGAGCCTCGATCGTCAACCCGGTAACTTTTCGTTGGACGATCCGGCAGTCGATAATGTTTTTAAGAACTTGCGAGCTTATTTCAAACTAGCTGCTACCTGTAGGGCCAAAGTGGGCGATACTCCGGCGCAGTTGCGTGGGGCGGATGACGCCTCGATGCTGTATAGTTTCGAGGACCTGTACGATGGGAACCGCTACGAGCGCGAGCTTGCGCTGAACAAAACACTTTTGGAGCAAACGCAACAACAGTCGAACGCCTTAGCGGACCTTACCCAGCGATATAATGCGCTCCGCGCAGCACCGCCCCCACTGGGGCCGCTCTTCCAACAGCCAACGCCCATCGAAATGGAGTGCATCGGTACACACTGCGATGGCGAGATTCTCTCCCCTCGACCTTTGCCCATTGTGCCGTTTCATATGACGTGTCGCGTCATCGTTAGTAAGGTCCAGTGTGACGGCGATCTTATGCCCTAAAGGGGCTCTCCGCTTTCGCCGACACCGCGGCCCGAAAATCACCCAAAAACAGCGCAAAACCTCGTAATCGCCCGAAACCACGCGGCAGCGCGCGTGCACATGCGCGCGAGTATGCCTGGAAATTCGCGGCTAAGGACTGTGTTACGCAAACGAAAACAGGCGAGTTCTCGACCTCAAGAAACTAGCGATTTTAGGGTCATGTCTCATGTAAGTGCTTGATTCTAAGGAGCAGTAACACGCGAGCGCAGGTATCGGTACAACTCGTGCTAAGGTGCTGATTTATAAAGAGATAAGCGCATTTTGCGCTCAAAATTAGCTGCATAGTATTGAAAGCACAGTAGGTTAAGCCAAGATTGCTCTTCCACTCAAGGCGATTTGTGCGGCACTTCCGCCGTAACCGAGCGTTATAAAAAAGATGCAACAAAAGCCGTTTCACCCAGTTTTGGCTCCCAGCCTCCGGCCGCCGCGCGGAGTCGCGAACGCCGACTTGGGCTCAAGTAGGAACCCGTGCGCGCATCGCCCGGGTTTAGCTTGTAAGCTCCCTCGACCGTTAGGCCCACTGGGTCGGCGGAGACTGTTCAGAAGTAAGCGGAGGCTTGGAATGGAGGGTACAACTTATGCAACCTTGCATATCTACTACCCTCAGATCGGCCGCTCTCCTTCTGTCTGGTAAGTTCGCATATCTCACCCCCTAAGTGCCGGGATGGGTTAAGAAGTTAGCCCATCCGGCATCGAGGGAACGCACGGGGTGGAGTTCATAAGTTCGGTTGTGGCCTTCGGTACCCGATTGCAGGAACCGCTCTTCGCTCTCAATCATGTATTCCGTCAACCTTGTCTCGATTCCGAAGCGAAGCTGACAATCCTTGATGAGTTCTTGCCGGGTTTTCCGTCCCCCTTCCAGGGCCGCAATCACAGGCGGAAGTGCGGTTAGCCGGAAACACCGTGCATCAAACCACACCGTCAGTGGCTCCGGCTTGCCGCAGTAGCGTAGCTTTCCAACCTCCAATATGGCCTTATGGGTTCGTTTATCTGGACGTTCGATGTGGAGGATTGCTTCCGGGTCTTCCTTCCATTCAGCAGAGCCGCGTATCAGTTCGTTAGAGTGCGCCTCGTTATCTCCCTCGCGTTTCTTGTGATCATGCCTCACCAGTATTACTCCCTTGAGCGAAAGGTTTCGTAGAAGATCGAACAGTTGTCCTACGTGTCGTTCATCAGAGGGATTGTGCTCTCCCCGGAAGAAGTCGTTCGCAGTATCGATTATCAGGATTTCGATCTCTTCTGACCGAACCCACTCAGCGATGATAGTCACCTTTTCTGGGAGGTTTGCGCGCCGCCACCGCTTCAAACTATCGTCGTTCATAAACAGCATTTGCTCCGGCACCTTCCCGTCTGGAAACATCTGCCCCAAGCGTTTTCCAAGCATCGTTGCGTGCATCTCGGTTTCAATGAGTCCCGCCCTGCGTGGTTGTGGCACGTTCCACATTCGGAGCAGCGGTCTACCGGTAGCTATGCTTTCTGCTACCTGAACCACCAGATGGACTTATAGCTCTCTTCTTTGCCGTGCAGGACGAGAACGTCCCCCCTAAATAACAGGTTCTCGATTATCGGTTCGGGGGGGTTATCTTTTGAAAGCTGAATCAGATCGGCTGCCGACCATGTACTTCGAGCGCTGTAGTCAATAGTGTGAGGATAGGTCTTTTCTAAATCGCCCTCTAGTGAGCGAAGCAAGTTTGAAGACATGGATTAAAGCTCCTTCCGCTCATTGAGCAAAATGTCTCCAGCCTGACCCTGCGTCGGATGATCGTGCCGTGCAAACTCTTCGAGAGATTTGCGAGGAATCAGGCACCTGCGCCCAACCCGCCTCACAGCGAGTTCCTTCGACGCAATGAGGTAATCAAGGGTACGCAGAGATATCGAGAGCGCCTTCGCCGCGTCCCGCTTGGAAATTAGAATTGTTTCGGACACTTGAATTCTCCTTGTGCTAGTTGCGCGTGCGGAATCCAAAGTAACGGAATGAAATCGTGGAAGGAAGTTGGACCAAAAAGATTCTTTTTGTTCCAGGGTGAGGAATTTATATCGGGGCGGTGACAGAAGGGACAGCGCCCGGATTTATCAGGTTACGGGTGTATGTGCTGTGTTTTCAAGGGGCGAGGCAATTTTGAGGTATTCCTTTTCCTGTTTCAGATAAAACTGTTGAGCTAGTTTCCGAAAATTCCGCCCACACGATTCCTTATGTTCATGCTGCTTCGTGCATTCAGCCTTGGCGATTTTGGCCCACGAACAGCCCACATGATCATGGAACCAAGCTGCGTGGAAGCCCAAGTCTTTGCCGGGCTTACCCCTATTGGGACGTTTCACTCCTAATCGCACCGTCAGTCTTTTGACCACGGTCTCCCAGATTCTCCTCGCTTCGATTTGCGCGGCCTTTTTCTCCGGGCCGTCGTCCTCGATGTTTCTGAAGGCGAACAATGCTGAAATAGGCTTCCCTGCCAGAGAGATTGCTAACTCTGGCACATTGCTGCCTTCTCGATACGGATACTCTATGCGAAGTCTGATTTCCTGGTCTTGGGACAGGCCGCTAGTTCGAGGCGGGTCGGCTCCCTTATCCGGGAGCTGAATTACGTCTTCGAAAGGGGCGTGGAGGTGTAGCGGTAAGGCATGGAGACCCTGCGGATAGCCCAAAATATCTTCGGCGGCCGAACAAAGTGCATCCGCAACCAAATCGGAAGGTCTATAGTCGCCGTATTGCGGCAAGTGCTGCTTCAGCGCCACAAAATACCGCAGAGACTCCCCAAAGCTGCGAAGTAGCTTCGGCTGTAACTCGAACGTGTTTCCGCTCTGTTTTACGTGATCTTGAACCAACGGCAACATTGCTCTCCACTTTCTCGGAAAGAACCGCCCGGGCTCAGAAATATGAACTATTTTGCCTTTGACGAGCTGTCTGATCTCCTTCGGAATTTCTTGGCCTTTACGAAGGCTGGGTTCGACCCGCTCCTTCCGGCCCCTTTGCTTACGCATCTTTGCCCCTAGAAGCGCTAGTTCGCGCCACGGCACGTATTAAGACGCAGATTGTACGCTTATTCGCGATCTTTGTTGACAACCTATCACGTTAGGTTTAGAATCAGGTTCATGAAATGCCCAATCCACAACGTAAGACTCATCTGTTTCTGCCCAGCTTGCCGGGGATCAGTTCGGTCTCGCCGGAAGGCGCGGACCTCAAGGCAGAACGGCAAACTTGGCGGCAGACCGAAGAAAGAAGGTAAGTAGCTATGGCAACGAGAAGCCTTGCAGTTTTAGATCGGCATACGCAAACCCGACGCAACCCGCGTGGGGTGTTCGAGAAACATCCCGGCTCAGGTGAGTGGTGGATTTGCTATTGGGACGCACAGGGGCGCAAACGTCGTGAGAC
>Ga0210394_10001823_pt1 | contig 31918 bp, 16 predicted proteins | sample IncBWC12MmetaG_FD_160121 | JGI IMG/M metagenome (GOLD analysis project Ga0210394, IMG submission 160121) | Forest soil microbial communities from Barre Woods Harvard Forest LTER site, Petersham, Massachusetts, United States - Inc-BW-C-12-M | ecosystem: Environmental > Terrestrial > Soil >... | reverse complement strand
CAAGCTACATCTCGCGATGCCGCCTGCAAGACTGAGGGCCAAGATGGAGTCGCTGTCTCCTTTCTTGTGGGACTCTTTCATTCCTTACAACATGCCGGTTTATCCCGGCGCACCCTGATTAACGCGCCGTTACCGGAAATCACTAGCATTCATTGTCCGGCACGACTAACCAGGCAAGTGGAATTGAACCGGTAAACACAAGCGGTTATCAGGAGCAATCTGCCAACCCGCAGGCATTACTTCCGGTTTGTCCGTCATCCACCAACAATCGTGAGCATCCGTAGAACTTCTTGCGCCATAGTCAGTAAACGGAGAGACTTGGAATGAATACTTTTCCTACCATCAACTACTATTGCAGCTTCGCATACTCCGCCTGAGCTTGCTTCAGGATGGGAATATCGGGATCGGCGTATTTCCAGAGAGCAAGGAAATCTTTGTAGGCGGATGTTGCCTTGCTTCGGTCTCCGGACATCGCGGAGGCTCTGCCAAGTTGTAAGCGTGCCAGCGCACCTATCGGGTCACACGCCACGATGCCGCCGTGGTCGACAATCTTCTCGAATTCCGCCGCGGCCTCGGCGCCTTGATGTGCCGCCAGATAGGCTAGGCCGCGGACATAGGCGGCATAGAGGTTGCCCGCGCCCAACAGGAATTCAGAACCGCCGTCACTCGAAGTCCCACCCTCGTAAGGATTTGCGGTTTGAAGCATTTCGACGGCGTTTGCCGGCTGGCCGCGCTGCAAAGCAAGAAGTGCGCGCAACGCCGGCAAATATGCGAATTGGACTACCGTACCCTCCGGGAAGCGCTTCGAGAGATCATCAATCAGCAGTTGAGAACGAGAAGAATCTCCCGAGAGAGCACGCGCAAAGGCAGTCCCATATTCTACATCCCTGCTCTTAGAGAGCTCCAGCGCTTCCGCAGCTCTCCGCCTTGCCATGGACACATTTCCGAACAGGGCCTCCCGTACCCCCGCATCCGTTTCGTAAAGCGCTTGGGTATCTTGCCGCTTGTCGTTCCGGGCCAAATTCGTTGCCAGCCGCGACATCTTCCTAGCCTCTTCCAAATGACCGGAATATGCCGACACGAACCCTTCGGCGTTGTACATCCAATCATCCACGCTGGGCTTATCCCGAGGCTGAGCGGCTTCCCGGTCCATTCCCGTCTTGTCGCCTTTCAAGAAGGCAATGACGTATCGCTGGACATGGAAATCAGGGATATCAAGTTTGCGCTCGGTCGCTCGCTGGAGGATCGTCTCCGCTTCGCCGGTGCGTTCCAGTGCCACGTAGCTGGTCGCAAGAAGGCTATATCCGATCGAAAAGTCCGGGTCGACCCCGATCGCTATCTTGGCTTCCTCGACCGACTTCTCATACTTGCCCAATTGAAGGTAAACCCCACCTGACAACAGCGCGTGAGGCATCCAGGCACGTGGATAAACTTGCATCCACAAGTCGCAGGTCTGATGTGCTTTCTCCAGGTTTCCCGTAACCTGCAGATCGTAGTTGAGAGTAATAAAGAACCTCTCCTGGTCGCTCGCGCGATCCCGCAGTTCATAGGCTTTGCTGATATTCTTCGCAGACAGGGCGGATTCGCCGATGTCGCCATACATGCGGCCTAGTGCCGCATAGGCACTGGGGAACTTAGGATCAATCTCGATGGCGCGCTTGAAAAAGGGCACAGAGGCCGCCGAACCGGATGAAAAGGAAACCTGCCAGCCCTCGCTGTAGGCTTTCAACGCTTCCAGCGACGGCGTCGTAGCCTCGGCAAGCGGTTTGTCATGGCTCTTAACTGTTGCGAGCGACTCACCAACTCGCGTTCTGAATCTACTTGCGATTTGACTTAGCGCGTTCAAAACGTCTTCTTTTTTTGTGGCCTGCGCCTGCTCCTCGTCCAGAATATCGCCAGTGCGGCAGTCCTTTGCCCGTAGCATCAACACATATTGGCTCCCAAGGTTTGCAATCGAGCCGTCGAGAACGGCGGCGCTAGCGGTTCGTTCGCAGATTTCTCGTGTGACGTCTGGAGTAAGTCGTGCGTCGGCAGGTTTGGCCATCAGCTTCAGCACCTGCTGGATGCGGTCGTCTGAGATGAGATTGAGGAAAGGCGACTGCTCAAGTTGCACCACCAAGCCTTGCCGCAACGTGTCATCGAAGACAGGGTCCCCCGTCGTGTTCGCGAAGTCCGCGAGGACGATCGTGTCTTTGTCAGTGAGTTTTGGCGCGCGACGAAAATGGAGGTAACCAGCCAGCACGAGCGCCGGCGCAATGACGGCAGCAGCAACAACCACCCACCGGCGCCTTCGAAGGACTGTTCCGGTTCCGGTCTCTTCTTTCTTTGCGACGCCTATTGAATCTTCTTCCCGTTCTTTCCCGTTCTCCTCAGCAGCGGGTTCGGTAACTGGTCCGATGAATCTATACCCTGTTCGTGGAATCGTTTCGATGAAGCGCGGTTGCTCGGCCGAATCGCACAGAGTTTCGCGCAGCTTATTGATGGCTACGTTAAGACTATGGTCGAAGTCGACGAACGTTTCCTTTTGCCATAGATGTGCGCGAAGCTCCTCCCGCGTGACCACTTCTCCCGGATGTGCCACCAGCATAGCCAGTACGGCAAACGGCTGGCCAGGCAGTTTCAAGCGGATTCCGTTACGGCGGAGTTCTCTTGCTCGCAGATCAAGGGTGAAGTCTGCGAAGCTGAAGACGCGGCGCTGGGCGGTGACGGCCATGAAAACGCTGTGGGGGTGGTCGAAGTTTACCATCATTGGTCCGCCCGCCAAATTGCGCTATCTGTTTGCTGCTCCACTTAAGTCCTGTCACCCAGCGGTTTAGCCGTTGACCTCGAAATTGATTTCCAATTGACTGCCTGTGAATTGTGGCCCCGCCAGCAAAGCTCTACTTTTCGTTCGCAGCGTCATTCAGATCCAACAGGAGAACCACCATGAAGACACGTTTCGTTATCAAATGGCTGGCCGGAACTGTTGTCACGCTAGCCGCTCTTGTTATCGCGGGAATGATAAACACCCCTAGTCACGTGCAGGCCCAAGATGAAGGAGACGGTGGCGAGGATCAGCTCATCCACATCGGTTACGCGATAGCTCCCGTCCCACTAAAGCTCGAAGGGAAAAACCTCGAACAACGTCGCTTGGTGGGACTTGGCAGCTATATAGTCAACGCTCAGGCTGACTGCAATGGCTGCCACACCGGTGGCGCGCCTCCAAACTTCAATTACGCGAACAACGGGAACCCCTACTTTTTGAACCAGCCACTAGGAACAAGAACAGACCCCACCACTTACCTTGCCGGAGGCAGCCCTTTCGGTGAGGCTGTGCCTTCCAGCGCCTCTGTGGGTGGGTTCCCGCCTGGTTCTGTACCATCTTCTTATCCGCCAGCCGGATATCCTATTGATCCCACCACCGGGTTTCCGTATGCCGGCCCGGTCATCATCTCCCGCAACCTGACGCCGGATAAAAATGGGCGCCCGGAGGGAGGACGCACGCTGGAACAATTTAAGCAGATTCTGAGGAATGGCACCGATTTCGATAACATCCATCCAACCTGTCTATCGGACACGGACCCCAATATCGCGCTGGGCATCTGCGTTCCGCCTCCCGTGGACGGCAGCAAACTGCAAGTCATGCCCTGGCCGCTTTTTCACAACATGACCGACCATCAGATCGAAGCTATCTACGAGTATCTCAGCGTAATCCCCTGCATCGACAATAACTTCGCCCCGCCGCCCGCTGGCGCCCCCAACGAGTTACGCAATGATTGTGGCAGCGGCGATCCGTCGCTCATTCCCAGCGCCGCCCCCTTGATTGATGGCAACTCGCGCGCCAACGCTCGGAAATAGTCGATGTTTCAGCTATGGAGAAGAACCCCCGTGAAAACGACTTCGGAGAATGCCGCTGAGAGCATTAGGTCTCGACGGCATTATCCGTACCTCGGCTGACAATGAATGGCTGCCTTGCACGCTGAACAACGTCCTTCGGTCTGGCGGGGGCGCAATTTCCGCCACGAGAATCGATTCTTCGGCGCCATGGCGGCCGTCTTTCTCGTCGTAATATTTACAGGCTTTGCGCGGACTTACTATCTCGCGGGAGTATTCAAAGCTCCTCTTCCCAACCTGCTGGTGCATATCCATGGCGCAGTCTTCTCGCTATGGATTTTTCTGTTCATCACGCAAGTTTCGCTCATTACAGTTCAGCGGATCGACTTACATCGACGGCTAGGCATATTTGGCTTTGCCTTGGCATGTCTCATGGTGACATTGGGCGTGCTGGTCGCCACCGACCGGCTTACCCGGCGCGCCGCAAATGCCGGAGCGGAAACAGTTGAAGAAGTGCGAGCGTTTTACGCGATCCCCCTCGCCGATATGGTGATGTTCTCCACCTTCGTCTATCTCGGTTTTCGCAACCGGACCCATCTCGCCGTTCACAAGCGCCTGATGCTGTTCGCAACTCTCGCGCTACTGGATGCTGCGTTCGACCGCTGGTCCTTCTTTGACCCCTACCGACTGTCAGTCGTAAATGCTGTCTGCTTCTTTCCCCTCCTTGCCGTTTTGCTCGCCTACGACTGGTGGTCAACAGGTAAGCCGCAACGGGTCACGCTCTGGGCCAGCGGCTTTCTTGTTGCGGTGCAGCAGCTAAGACATCCCCTCAGCCACACGGCAGCCTGGCAGGCTTTTGCCACCTGGGCACAGACGCACGCAATCTCGTTTCGGAGATGACTCGCGCCTCTGCGGTCGCACTAGTTTCTTGAAGTACGGGTGATCGACGGGACGGGCGGCTGGGATAACCTCGACGCCCATGTGAATGAAACCTTTGTGTGGGTCTGCCTTGCGTTCTCGATCCTCTCTCCGGACCTTGTGCTTCTGGCAAGAAGTGATCCGCTCACACTCAGGGTTGCCCCGGCGGTGAACAGTTTCCCGAATCGAGACTAGCGACTGACTCACTGAAGATCGCGGTTGCAATACGAAGAGTGCATTCCGCAGAGTGGCACCACATTTCAACTCCCGAGTCGTCGGCGAACCGGAAGTAATGCAGACCGGGATATGCGGATGGGTCCGACAAGTCGCGTAGTGTTTACTGATGACGTTTGGGCGAGGCGTTTCCGAGCGTCGGACTCAAGTCCTGGTAAACGCGAACTAATCGGGACTTAGCCAACTTTGCTGACCATTTTCGAGCGATTCAGGTGGCTATTGCAGCTTCGCGTATTCCGCTTTGGCTTCCTTCAGGATGGGGATGTCGGGGTCGGCGTCTTTCCAGAGCGCGAAAAAATCCTGATAAGCGGTCTTTGATTTCGCGCTATCGCCAGCCAAGGCATACGCGCGGCCAAGCCCGAGATGCGCGAGTGCGGCCAGCGGCGCGTTTCCGACCAGGCCTGCATGGTCGAGAATTTTTTGGAACTCGTTACCCGCCGCGGCCCCCTGCTTCTCTGCCAGGTACGCTTCGCCGCGCATGTAAACTGGATAGAGGGCAAAGGTGAAGGAAGTATTCGTTTCTCCCAGTTCATAAGGGGCGGACGCAGACAGCGCGTCGATGGCTCGCTTACCGGCACCACTGTGAAGCGCGGTTGCAGCTCGGATCATCGGAAGATAATTGAACTTTACGACGGTGTCTTCGCTGAAGCGTTTGCCCAAATCGGCGGCTAGTCGCTCGGCCTGTGCGGAATCGCCAGCCAGTCCGAGTGCAACGGCTGAGAAGCCTTCAACCTGTCTGCCGGCGGCCAGAGCGAGGGCGGCTTGGGCATCTCGCTTCGCCGAAGGTATATCGCCGGCTAATGCCTCGCGGACCGCGGAGTGCGACTTGTATTCCGCGGCCGCTTCTTTTTCATTGGCGCGTTGCGCGGAATCGGCGGCGCGGCGTGTTAGTTCGCGGCTCTTGGCGAACTCGCCGTAATATGCCGCCGTTTCGGATTCCAGGAAAAGGATCTGATCATCGACTCCTGGTTTTCCGGTCGCGGTGGCGACCTGCTGCTGCATTTCGGCCGCGTCGTGCTGGAGGAAATTCACTACGTAAAGCACGAGAGGCAGCCAAGGCGAATCAATGTTATGCGTGCGTGACTCGCGCACTGTGGCCTTGGCTTGCTCGAGTTGGTCAATCCACTGATAAGTGTAAGCCAGATTCGCATAGTTGTTACCGCTGCCGGGATTCAGCTGCAGCGCCTGCAGCGCCGCGGCATTCGCTTTCGGGTAGTCCCCCATGGACGAATATGTAAACCATAGGTAAACCTGAGGGTCCTCATCGCGGGGGTAAGTTTGCGCCCATGCCTGAAAGGAAGTGCGGGCAGCCTCAAGATTTCCGGTGACGACAAGGTCGTAGAATGAGGAAATGCCCAGCTTTTCGCTCTCACTGACGCGCTCGCGCAATGCGTAAGCCTTGCGCACATTCTCGGCACAGCGGTCGTTTTCACTAAGAGGTTGATAACTCTGGGCCAAGCGCAAATAAGCCATGGCAAAATTTGGATCCAGTGAAACGGCCCTTTCAAACAGAGGGATCGCGGCAGCGTAGTCGTTTGCCACATCCATTGTTTGTTTGCCGAGCGTGTAGGCTTGCAGTGCTTCGAGTGAAGGCGTGGTGACGTTTTCCGGAAGCGCGTTGTACTTGCGCACCGAACCTAGCGATTCTCCCATTTTTCCGCGCAGCTTGGTCGCCGCGTCGCCCAGAGCGTTCAAAACTTGCTCCTTCCCGCTGGCCGTCACTTGCTCTTGCGCCAGCAGGTCGCCGTTTCGGCAATTCACCGCCTTCAAAGTCAAGACATACTGGCTGCCCAAGCTGGAAATGGAGCCTTCAATGGTGGCGGCGCTGGCGGTGCGTTGGCAAACGTCGCGTGCCACGTCTGGCGTAAGCTGCGCGTCTTTTGGCTTGGCCATCAGCATGAGCGTGTGTGCAATACGCTCATCGGAGATAAGGCTGAGGAACGGAGACTGGTCCAGCTGCGCTGAAAGTCCCTGGCGCAGCGTGCCGTCGAAGACAAGATCGCCGGTGGTGTTCGCGAACTCGGCGAGAACGATAGTGTCCTTGTCGGTTAGGGCCTGAGCACGTCGCGTAAAGTATAGCCAGCTAGCGACGCCCGCCACGACTATGACGAGAGCGGCGCCGATAACCACAGGCCACTTCGCACGATGGGTTTTGACCGGCGCGGCTGAAACGGCGCCAGATTTTGATTCAGGCGACGCCGCTGCGTGCAAAAGAGTTTGGTCAGGACTGGCCGACTCTGCCATTCCACTCGCCACCGTCGAGCGTCCCGATTCCGTGTCGCGCTTCAGACGCTGCAGGTCCGATCGAATGTCCGATGCGTGCTGATAGCGGAGGTTCGGGTCTTTTTCCAGCGCTCGGGTGATGACGTCTTCCAGTTTGGGCGGCACCGCGGGATTCAGTCGCACTGGAGCTACCGGCGCGCGATTCAGAATGGCATCGAAAATTTCGGCTGAAGTGTTTCCGGAGAAGGTTTGCTGCCCTGTGGCCATTTCGTAGAGGACCAAACCGAAAGAGAAAATGTCCGTGCGGCCGTCCAGTTCTTTGCCGCGCGCTTGTTCAGGTGACATGTACGCGAGCGTGCCCATGGCTGCGCCTGGCGTGCTCAACTGCAACGCCTCCTGCGTCCGCGTCGCATCGGTATCCATTCCTGCCTTAGCTTGCAGCTTCGCCAGACCGAAATCGAGAACCTTGGCGTGGCCGCGCTTGGTGACAAAAATGTTGGCGGGCTTGATGTCGCGGTGGACGATGCCCTCGGCGTGGGCAGCATCGAGCGCGTCGGCAATCTCGATGGCCAGCGATAGGGTCAGCTCGGTTTCCATCGGATGCCCGGCAATTTGATGTTTCAGCGTCAGGCCGTCTAAAAATTCCATGGCGATGAACGCTTCGCCGTGCGCGTCATCAATTTCGTGGATGGTGCAGATGTTCGGATGATTCAGGGCAGACGCGGCCTGCGCTTCGCGCTCGAAGCGGCTGAGGGCTTGCGCGTCTTTAGAAATCTCGTCAGGCAGGAACTTCAAGACGACAAAGCGGTGCAGCTTTACGTCCTCAGCCTTGTAAACCACACCCATACCACCACCGCCGAGCTTTTCGACGATGCGGTAGTGCGAGATGGTTTGGCCGATGAGCGAGTCGGTGGCTGGCACGTGGAGCACATCTTAGGGCGCGTCGGGAATCAAGTCAACGAAGAGGGGCAGCTCGGTCAAGTCCTTCCATGAGAAGGCCGGTTGATGTCAAGGCACACTTTGACTTTCTTCTTTCTTAGAATCAGTTCCCACCCAGCCAAGCCGCCCCTGTCGCCATCCTTCCATCCGCACTCTTCGTGAGCGATATTCGCTCGGTGCAAGGTGGGAGTTCTCGTTTCAGTAGGTGCTGCTACCTGATTAGCGTCCTCTGTTCTCACCTTTTCGGTGGGAGTTGGGCTCCAGGACTTAGCCGCAGTCACCTGGACTCGGCGGTCGAGCTCGGCGGTCCGGATCGAAACTCTAAGCCACTGCCCGCATCGCCTTCTGACTATTGCGCAGTGGTTCGTACACCTCGCCAAAGAAGCTGTCCTTCCATCCCGTGAACGGGAAATAGGCCATTGGGGCTGCTACGCCGATATTGATGCCGATATTGAACTAGGGCACAGCATCGGCCTTACCGACTCCCAACCAGTTCTCTCTGATTCACGGGTTTTGTCCTGTCGCATAAACCTTGATAAAGTGATTCCGGATTCTCGCCTTGACCTGTTCTCCGTTCAGGTCGGAGACTATCAAGTTGGAGTCCTGCAACGGCATGTGGCAATCGATGCAGTTCTCGCGAATCTTCGCACCCAACTTCACAAATTCGCCGCAGTCCTGATCCTTATGACACCGCAAACATTTTTCCGAATAAGACGCTGCGACATGTTCCGGCGCATGCACCTCATGGCACGTTGTACACGTCATCTGTGAATTTCGGTAGCAGCGGCTTCTTTGCGTGAGTGCCACCTGATTGCCGTGCACGTCAACGCGGGCCTCCGCGTCAGGATGAGGCAGAGTAACGTGATTCTCCAGGTTCTGTCCCGGGACGTACGAAAACGCGGGCGCAATCGCTTGCCCGATTCCGCCATGACACTGCGCACACACCTCAATTTGACGGTCCCGGGGCAGACTCGCCGGATTCACGATGGAATGAGTGCCCGAAGAAACCGCGACAGGTTTCGATCGCTCGTAGTCTACGTGCGCTCGGCCTGGCCCGTGGCATCTCTCGCAGGAGATACCCAGAACAAACCCAGTTTTCTTATAATAGTTTTCGGCCTTCTCCGATGGAATCGACTCGAAGTAAGTAGCGTGACACTCCACGCACCGAGGCACAATCGGCCGGTCGAAGTTCGCGACGCCTTCGCTGTATCCCGGGCTAGTGATCCATCCTTTCAAGTTCGTCCAGTAAGACACCGGCAATTGAAATAGCTGATCGCCTTTCCAATACAAATAGGTTTGGCCCTTCTCTCCCGACCCGGTGACGATATCGATTCGCTCTGTTCGCGTCTTCTGGACCGGCGGCTGCCAGAACACGGCGGTTTCGTAAAATCCGCTTTCCTTCGCGTCCATGCGGAAATGAAGGTCCGGATCGCCGGTCTTCAAAATATTGTTCCCCCTCGTAAATCTTCCCAAGATGGAATGCTCGGTGGGAAGTTGCGAGGTCAGGTGGTGAGCGGTGCGCGCATATGAATTGCCGATTTCCTGATGGCATTCCTGACAAGCCGCGTCCCCCAAAAAGTCACCACGATTCGCCGGTTCTTTTTCGCCGACGGATGACTTGATCTCGTCCGGTAGGGCGGGTTCCGTGTGCTGCGGTGCCGCGGGTATTCCGCTTGCAACACTGAGAGAAGCTGCGCAAGCTAGCATTGCGATTATGCCGAAGAGCTTCGTTGTCGCTATGGACATTCTATCCCGCTCCATACGTTAGCCGATCTCGCATTTGCTCTCAATGCGAATGCGGACAGGCCGCTCGGCAATGCACCACGTCCGGCAAGGAATGGTCACCCAAGGAAATCAAACAGCGTGGCCGCTGGGGAGTCGCAAAGGCAAGCGATCTGATATCTGCGTCGGCGTGTCATTCCAGCGATCGCGGCTTCGCAATTCAATTTCGCAGTACACGGGGTTACTATAGCTTGCTCTTCGGCTCTTCTGGGACTGGATGTATTTCTGCTGTGACACCGTGGCCAGTCACGGAGGTATGCCAATTTGTCGGCGAATTCTTGTCGTCTATCCGAAAAGCATTGGAGCACCGGGAAAATGAAGGCATCTATGCCGTTCAAATCGGCGGTCGTCGCTGGTGTTTTCGCAATTCTCGCTCACATGGTGCCGGCGCAGCTCAAGCAGAATCCCGCGGCGGATCTCTTGGTCGAACTCATTCGGGTGAATACCAGTAACCCCCCTGGAAACAATCGAGAACTTGCGGAATTGTTGGCGACGAAGTTTCGCGCGCTTGGCGTCGAAGTTGCGATCATTCCCACGCCGGACGCAGAGAAAGTCCATCTCATTGCGCGAGTCAAGGGCGACGGGTCAAAGCGACCTATCCTGCTGGCGGCGCACGCGGACGTCGTGGGCGTGGAGCGCGAGAAGTGGACAATCGATCCTTTCGCGGGCGATGTGAAAGATGGCTATATTTATGGCCGCGGCGCGATGGATTACAAGGGCGGCATAGCCGTCTTTGCCGAAGCGATTATGGAGTTGGTGAAGAATCACGTCCCGCTGCACCGCGATGTGATTCTACTGTCCGAGGCGGATGAAGAAAGTGGCCCCTACGGCACGAGTTGGCTCGCCAAGTCGCATTGGAACCTAATGGATTGCGAATTCGCTTTGAATGAGGGCGGATGGATCATAAAAAGTGCGAACGGTGGAGTGCAGTACGTGAGCATCTCCACCGGCGACAAGGTGTCCATTCCCTTGATCATTAAGGCTCAAGGAACGTCGACGCATTCTTCGATGCCAAGACCGGACAGTGCTATTTTCACTTTGTCCAAGGCGATGGCGAAGCTCGCCGATTACGAAACGCCGGTAGAGTTGATTCCCAGCACTAGAGAATTTTTCGAAACGCTCGCGAAGACAAGCGAACCGCCGCTATCGAAATATTTCGACGACCTGGTAAACAGCAAGGACCCGACCGTGATTTGGGCAGCGGATCGGGAAATCAGCAAGAACGTATTGCTGCATGCAATTATGCGAAATACTTTCGCCCCGGTATTCCTCAAAGCTGGGTTTCGGGGAAACGTGATCCCTGGAACAGCCGAGGCGACCCTCAATCTGAGAGTGATTCCGGGAACCGACCTGCAAAAGTTTATTGCCGAGATTCGCGGGGCAATCGACGACCCACGCGTGGATGTATCGCTCCCTTCGGGGGACAACCCTGACGCTGCACGGGTGGAGGAACTTGTAAAAGAAGCTGAGACTTTGAAGTCGTCGAGCACAGAAACAGATCTGTACCGGGCGTTGGAAGCCAGCGCTCATTCGACGTGGCCGGGGACGCCCGTGACCCCATATCTGTTTCAAGCGGGTACGGACGCGATTGCGTGGCGGAGCCGAGGCGTTCCTGTTTACGGGATTTATCCGTATCCCATTACACCTGAAGATTTGACGCGCATGCATGGAAACGATGAACGAGTGGCGATCGAGTCGCTGGAACAGGGAACGAAGATGATTTACAAGACGCTTGTGACGGTTGCCTCGGAATAGGAACCGCGCAAAAGGTCCCGGGATCGAAGCTGCATTGTAGTTCCCAGAGTGTTCGCATGTTTGGCTGAGGTGGGCTAGCGAGGCAAGTTGGAAACCTCGAGTTACGATAAAGTCGACCTGTCTGCAAAACAGCAACCTACGATAAATCCCTGAAAATACCAGCACCAAAACGTTTCGGTGTGTTCGCTCGTTTCTTTGTCCGCGCGGCCAACTCTGCTATGATTTCGAACATGGTGAGTTCAGCCTCCGCTCGAAGCGACCGAGGCTTAGTCGTTTTTGGCGAGTTTTTTTTCGACCTTGTGTTTTACGACCTGCCAACGGTTCCTCAAATGGGGAGAGAAGTAAAGACCGCGAGCTTCGAGCGGTTTCCAGGTGGCGGCCTGGCAACAACTGCGTTGGTAGCGGCGAGATTAGGGACTCCCACCAAAGCGATTACCAGAGTCGGACGGGATGCGCTCAGAAGCCCCGAATGGCAGAAGCTGGCCGGGAGTGGGATCGCTACCGACGGCTGTGAATTCGATCCGCATTTACCAACGGCGATGACCGTCTGCGCCGCCTGCGAAGGCGATCGCATGATGATTTCTCACGACAAAATCAATGCGAAATTGGAAAGACTCCTGGCGCGACCGAGGGTGCAGAAGCAGTTGCGGAGCGGATGGCATCTGCATTTGGCGTGCGCACTGCGTCCGCCACAGGTTTGGGTGGCGGCAATTCGCAAGCTGCGCAAGAGAGGCTTGACGATTTCGGGCGATTTGGGATGGAACCCTGAAGTGCTTGAGTCTCCGCGATTGCCCTCTCTGCTGAAGGAATTCGAATTTGCATTTCCAAATGAATCGGAAGCGAAGGCCATGACCGGGGAAAAAACAATCGAGGTCGCTGCACGACAATTGGCAAGGTGGGTTCGAGTTCCCGTCGTGAAACTTGGTCCCTATGGTTCGCTAGCCGTTCGCGACGGAAAAATCGTGCGCGTGAAGTCAATACGCGTCCGCGCGGTGGATGCGACGGGATCAGGCGACGCCTTCGATGGTGGTTTTCTTCACGGTTATCTTGCCGGGTGGCCGCTTGAGGATTGTCTGCGAGCTGGAAATATTTGCGGAGCGCTCGCCACGACGAGCGCTGGAGGATCTTCGGCAATTCCGACACGGAAGAACCTGAGGAAGTTGATGAAAAGGCTTCGCGGACATGAAGTTTAGAAGCAGGAAAGACGAATCGCTGCCCGCATCGGAAAACCTTAGCGGAAAATCGCCAGGGAGGACATAACACTGCCATGAAAATCACTCTGGTGGGAGCCGCAGGAGTGCGCAGCCCACTCCTCGTCCACGGCCTCGCAGGCCTTAGCAGCAATGTGCGAGTGGACGAGTTTGCGTTTTGGGATACCGATCCTGAGCGCGTGAAGATCGTTAAGAGGGTTGCGGAAGCTATGGGCAAGCGATGTGGACTGCGCGCGCGCCTCACGGCTTACGCGAAGCCTGAGCGTGCGCTGGAAGGAGCGGACTATGTCATCACCAGCATTCGCGTCGGTGGAATCGACGCGCGGGTGAAAGACGAAACGATAGCTCTGGCACATGGGCTCGTCGGCCAGGAAACTGTGGGCGCAGGTGGCTTCGCATGCGCCATGCGCAATTTGGGTGTGATGCTGGAATATGCACGGCTGATTGAAAGCGTGGCTCCGCGCGCTACGGTCATAAATTTCACAAATCCGGTCGGAATTATTTCGCAAGGCCTTCTGAATCACTCCGGAGTCAACGTCATCGGCGTCTGCGACACTCCTTTGGAAACATTTGAGGCGATCGCCCATGCGCTCGACCGAACTCCGTTTGGACTCCGATTCGACTACCTCGGGCTGAACCATTTAGGTTGGGTGCGGGCGATTGCCGATGAGACGGGGGCAGAACTGCTTCCGAAAGTCTTGTCTTCACCTGAAATCATTCAGAAATGCTATCGGCACAAGCTTTTTCCGCCGGAGTTCATTCAACAACTGGGCCTACTGCCCACGGAGTATCTCTACTTTTATTATTTTCCGGAGACGGCCTACAAGAACACGAAGCAAAGCGGCCAATCGCGCGGGCAGGCCATCGCGGCGATGAACGTGCGGCTGTTTCAAGAGCTGGCGCAGGCTCCTGAGTCGCAGCTAATCGAGATCTATGAAGATTACCTGCGCGAACGGAACGCTTCTTACTTTAGCATCGAGGCAACGGCAGGCCAGAGACGCAAAGAGAATCAGGAACTCTACTCGGAGTTTTCGGGTTACGAGCGGATAGCGCTGCTCGTACTGCAGGCGTTGCATGCAGAAACGCCTTCCTCGATACCTCTTACGGTCCGCAACGGCGGAGCACTGAGAGATCTCGAGGCCGATGACGCCGTCGAACTGCCGTGCGAAGTTTCTTCGCGCGGCGTTCATGTCCCTTCCGTGGGCCGTGCGCCAGACGCGGTTCGCCCCTTGCTGCTCCAGGTAAAAGAGTTCGAACGGCTCACGGTGCGCGCTTCCGTAGAGCACTCGCGCGAGTTCGCGCTTGCGGCGCTCGAGAAAAACCCTCTGGTTGGCCGCCAGGACGTGGCCCAGGCAGTGTTGACCGAATACCTTCAGGCCTTCGGACAGCAGATGAATCAGTAAGCGGCATAAGCCGTTCGTTCCGAAGGGCGCCTATTGCCGATCTGCGGTATTTTTAGGCGAGTTAGCCCGCGAGCGAAATTATGGACGGTATATTTTTCAGATAGGTCAGACTCGTTCGCATGCTGTCCACGGGCGGAACGAGAGCCTTGCCATAGATCACATCTTGTTCGACGATAGCCCACCCTGAATACCTGCTTTCGGCCAGGAATCGAAAGAAACCGTCGAAATCGATACATCCGCTTCCGATCCGCGAGAACACTCCGGCGCCGACGGCTTGTGCAAAGTCAAGCTTCTGGCGCCGAGCTTCGCCTAGAATGCCAGCGTCGACGTCTTTGATGTGGACGTAATGCAGCAGAGAACGATATTTTCGCGCCTCATCGACGGGATCTCCCCCTCCGTATACACAGTGCCCGGTATCAAGACACAGGCCGACCTGCGTTGCAGCGAGTGCGTCGAATAGGCGTTCCACTTCCATGGGAGTCTCGACGAAAGTGGCGACGTGGGGATGGAATACGACGCGGAGGCCAAAATCCGCGGCAGCTTGCTCGACCTGCCGGATGACCGCTCCCACCTGCTTCCACTGCGCGAGAGCCAAGGATTTACTTCCATCCACCGGAACCCGCCCCGCAATCTCCCGTCGTTGAGGCGTTTGGCAGTCGGCGAGAACGAGCAATCTGGCACCCAACGCCGAGAGCAGCTTGCCGACCCTGCGGACAAGGTCGATTACCTTTTCTACGCACGAAGGCTGCGTGACCGGCACGGGAACGAAAGAAGAAAGCACGGTCAATCCGCAGCGTTGCAATGTCTTATTCAAAACCCCGGGGTCGGTCGAAAAATAACCAAAGGGTCCCAACTCCGTTCCTGTGAAACCGGCGGAAACGATTTCTTCGAGAATTTGCTCGTACGGCTGCTCCCAGGCTGGACCGGGATCGTCCTGCACACCCCAACTGACGGGGGCCGATGCAAAGCGAATCTGGTCGGGGAATTTCTCCAATTTACAGATTCTTCGCGACGGCGCCCAAGTGAACGCGCGCGCCCTCCCTGACGCTTCGATAGCAAGCGTCGATCAATTCAACGACGTTGTATCCGTCATCAGCGGTGACGGGCGGGGGCGATTTGCCTTCCAGGGCGTCGACGAAAAGACGATCTTCTTCGACGTAGCCCCACTTCTCATGCATGGTCGCCAAGGAGAAGTCGTAACTGGTCGTGCGGGTCTCCAGTCCGTTCGTGAAAGAAATCCTCTCCATCTCGAACGTTTCATAAGTTGCGTGCATCCCGTAGACCTCGACACGTTCGAAAGGAAAGTGCCAGCTAGCGTGCGCGTACGTCTTCATCGTTGCCTGCAAGCCGGACTGAAAATTGAGCAAGATGGAAAAATCGTCGAGTTCGCCATGCTCGTGAACACGGGCGGATACCTGCACCCAGTCAACTTTTCCGAAGAAAAAGGTCATCAAATCGAACATGTGCACAGGCGTTTCATAGAGGAAGCCGCCAGTCAGGCTGGAGTTCCACACCCAGGGCGGGTTGATGAGTTCTCCGCGGTTCATTTTGGCGTGGACGGAAAGCGGACGGAACTCGTTGCGATCGATCGCTCCTTTAAGAATTTTGTAGACCGGCGCAAACCGGCGGTTGTGGCCTACTTGATAGACGAGTCCGGAGCGGACAGCCCGATTGCGCAGTCTTGTCGCGGACTCCAAGTTCAACGCGAATGGCTTTTCGCAAAAAACGTGCTTGCCGGCATCCAGAACTTGCGTGGCAACTTTTTCATGAGTCGTATTCGGAGTACAGACGAAGACGGCGTCACACCCATTGAAAAGTTCCTCGAACGATCGAGCGGACTGACAGCCGAACCTGGCGGCCATCGCTTGCGCGAGGGCCGCGTCTACGTCAAAAAAACTCCGCAGTGTCACGCGGGAATCCTTTGAGAGGATTGCGGCATGTATGCTTCCAGCGCCCCCCGCTCCAACGATTCCAATCTTATATGGCATTACCGACCTCGTCTTTCCTGGCCCGAACCGCTCAGCCAAGAATCTTTCGTGCGACACTACCGCGACTCCGATGAGTCACTCTCAGAGTGACTTCCACCTGCAGGACCACCGCACCACACTGCTCGAACTACGAACTTTGTTCCCACCCAGACGCGTGAACCAAAGGCACGCGGGGATCGCGCTCCAAGCTACTCTTGCGGAGGTGCACGTAGCGCGGATCGTCGCTGGCGGCCATGGAACGAGCGCTACCTGCTAGCACATTGAGGTAATAAACATCGTATCCGTGAGCTGCAACAACGGGATGGTAGCCATCCTTGATCAATACTAAATCGCCGTCGATGAGAGTCAGGGTGTTGTCACGGGTTCCGGCGGCGTCGTACAGCCGTTGCAATGCATATCCCTCAGGTTTGCTGATGCGGTAGTAGTAGGTTTCGTCGAGGTCCACTTCAAACGGGGGGTTGTGAGCGTCATGCTTGTGCGGAGGATAGCTCGACCAATTTCCGCCGGGTGTATAGACCTCGCAGAGCAAGAGCTTATCAGCAGGAAACTCTGGGCGAATGACATCGACGATTTGACGAGTGCTATTTCCCCCGCCACGAATTTCCTCGCGGCAATCTGCGGGAGTTATGATGCGAGGACCAAGCGGAGCGGAAGAAGGGGTACGGCAATCGGCAAACTCGCAATCGCTGATCGCCGAAATCTCGAAAAACGTCTGGCTCGGCAAATAGATCGCATACGGATAGCCGCTGAAAACGTCCTTCCGTCTCCCAACTTCCTGGGGACCTTCGCCCCAGTCCACAGTCGCTTTTCCTCCGAGAACGACGAGAGCAGCTTCTTGGTCACCAGTGTTGCTCTGCCAATATTGTCCGGCGATGAGCCGCCGGACCGAGAAATTGATGGTTTCCCACTGTGCTCGCTCGCGCGTGACAGACACAAGGACGCCGGATTTATCCTGCGCGACGGGAACCGAGTGAATCAAAACCTCCTCTTCGTAATGAGGTTGGGCCACGACTACCTCCCCAGAGAAAGGGCGAGATACTTCTGCCAGGGGCGCATCCCACCGGGATTCAGCGCCGGGAACACGGGCATTGCGATCGCTTCGATCAAAAGACGCGGGAACGGCGTGCGCCGCTCCCGCGCCGGACGCTAGAAGTACAGCTTCAGTGCAAATTGGATTTCACGAGGATCGCCCGGTCCGCCCGAATCGGTACCTAGAATCGGCGCAAGCGTGTTGTTGACCTTTCCAAACGAACCTGGCGAGCCAATATTTGCATTCGGGTTTGCGAAGTTGGGATGATTGAAGGCGTTGAAAAATTCAGTTCTAAATTGCAGTTGATATCTCTCTGTAAACTTGAATTGTTTGAACAGGCTCAGGTCCCACGTCTGAATTCCGGGACCGTAAAACTGATACGGAGCACAAGTCCCGAACTGTCCGGGACCAGGTTGCGAAAACGCCGCCGGGTTGATTATAAACCCCGTGGTCGTGAACAATTTAGGATTGGTTGTCGCGCCAGCGTAGGGATTCCCGATGCAGTTCGCATACACGGGGTTATTGCCGTCCACCAAGCCATCATTATTGGCGGTGACATTAAATGGAGTTCCGGTCTGCAGTGTTACGATTCCGTTGAATTGCCATCCACCCAGCCAACGGCCGGCAAAATTGTCACCGGACATAAAGCGTTTCCCCTGACCCAGCGGCAATTCCCAGAGAAAATTCCCGACGAAACGGCTGCGCACGTCGAGAACCGAATTCCCCATTTCCGCGGAATAGTTATACGAGTTTTGCGGTAACTGTTGGGCCGTCAAATTGTCGCGGTAATTGGCCAGACCGTGGGCGAATGTATATCCCAGCGAGTAACTCAAGCCGTTGGAAATTCTCCGTCGCAAGGCAAACTCGACGCTGTTGTAGTTCGAATTACCGTCGAACGTGGCATCTTCCAGGTACGCATGCGTACCAGTCGTCGCGCAGGGGAGACCGGCGCCGGCAAACGTATCAACAGTCGATACTGTATTCAGGTTGGCATAGGGATACTGCAAAATTGGGCAGCCGGTATCGAAACCAGTCACCAGAGGCTGGTTGGCATCGCGTACGCGCTCCTCCTTACGCCCCCAATTTCCAACGTAGGTTGCGGAAACCACAGTATCACCTACAAGTTGATATTCGAGTCCGAAGCTCGTCTGTTCGACATACGGCGTGCGCTGGTTCGGATCCTGCGCGCGTATATGCAGATCGTACAAGGGTGGAGCGGTCGCATCAATAATCGAGGAAGGGAACCCATCCTTTAGCTGAAAGACGGCGCTGGTTCCGCCCGTGGATATTTGTGTATCAACAAACTGCGGCGGATTTAGCTGAAGCAATGCTTCCGAGCCTATTCGATTTACATGCTGATAAAAAACTCCATATCCACCTCGCCACACCAGGCGAGGCAGCATCTGATAAGCAAAACCAAACCGGGGGGCAAAATTGTTCAACGCGGGATGAATCAGCGCACGACCATACCACCCGGACGCATTGCTCGCCGCGGTGATAAGTCCTCCGCCGTTCAGCGGGGTGAAGTTCGTGGTCTCGTTATTCCTATCGATCAGCGGAGCGAAAAGCTCGTATCGGAGGCCGTACGTCAGAGTGAGTTTCGAATTCGCCTTCCAGGTGTCCATAGCATAGAAGGAGTGTCCAGGCGTGAAATAATGCACGACGTGGGGCGTCGTGAAAATTACCAAGTTCGCGTCCCCGAGCAGCAAATCGGGCAGCGCCATCGCAAAACTGCTGGTGACAACTCCGGTTTCTAAGATAAGGCCCTGCGGAGCTTCTATATCGAGAAAATTGTCGCTCCGCCTGATGTATTGGTAACCGAACTTGAAGCTGTGCGTGCCTTTCAGCCAGTTCAAGTTCTCCACTAGGTTCCACCCTTGTGAAATCTGGTACTGCGGCCGCCAAGCTGCTGATCCTTCTGTCGTCAGGCCGCCGATGAAGAACGGAGGTATGCCGGCGGAACCCGGCCCATTCGGGATTCCTGACAGACCAATCGCTGATTCCGCCTCGGAAGTGCCAACAGTCAAGCCATTGGGATCGCTGTGCGCGTAGTCCCGGCTGAAGCCGAAGCGCACATCATTCACTAGTGAGTTTGAAAGCGTGCGCGTCCAACCCAGCGCGACCGACTGCTGGTGCCAACGATACTGTGTCGCGAAGTTGCCGTTTCCGATCAAAGGATTGCCGGTCCAGCGGGGATCCTGCTTGTCCACGTGCCGGTAGCTGTAGCTTCCAAAGATCTGATCCTTTGGGTCGAGCGTGTAATCGATGCGCCCGTCCAAGGAATACACGTCATCTGGAACCGACGTCGCAAACACATAGTTCGGCGCTCCCGTCCAACTCCCCGGGATTCCTTCCAGAGCCACTGCGGTTGGGATATTCGGAGTCGCAGTACCGGCGACCAGGCCCATGAGCTTTTGCGCGACCGGATCGAAGCAACCTGGCTGGATAATGTTTCCGACGTAGCAACCCGACTGGCCGGGGACCTGTGGGTTGGCCAGCGCATAAGGCAATTCGGTGAAATTTCCCTGCGTCATGAGCGGCGTCGGTACGGTGCTTTGGACGGTATCGCCATTCCGGCTGGTGAACCGTTCCAGATCGCCAAAGAAAAACAGCTTGTCCTTCTTGATCGGGCCGCCGAACGTACCTCCGAATTGATTTTGAGAGAAGCCGCTGCGTGGAAAACCGGTCAAATTGTTAATCCACTGGTTTGCGTCCAGAACCTTATTCCGGAAAAACTCGTACAAGTCTCCGTGGTAGCCATTCGTGCCTGATTTGAGGGTCGCGTTGACCACCGCTCCCGCCGAATTGCCGAATTCAGCGGAGTACGTGCGCGTCTGAATCTTGAACTCCTGCAAGGCATCAGGTGGCGGCTGCACAACTTGCATCGACAATTCCTGCAGGTTTTCCGAGAACGAGTTATTGTCTATGCCGTCCAGCAGAAAATTGTTCTGAAGCTCGCTGTTCCCGTTGGCGCTAAATCGGTCGGGGGCCGGGTTAGCCGGAGCGTAATACTTAGCCACGCCGGGTTCCAAAAGCGCCAAATCGGCGTAGCGACGTCCGTTCAGAGGGAGGTCGTTGATGCGCTGTTCATTGACTACACTTCCGAGGTCGGCCGTCTGCGTCTCTAACATTGACTCGCGAGCCGTGACCACTATTTCCGCGTTCACTGATCCAACCTTCAATGCAAAATCAATGGAAAGGAGATCTTGCACGTGCAAATGAATGTCGTCGCGCAAAACGCTCTCAAACCCGGCGGCGGTCGCCTTCACGGTGTACGTGCCGGGAATTAATGTCAGGACCTGATACTCTCCGTCCGCATCGGCAGAGGTGGTCACGGCGACGCCCGTCGCCTTATTCGTGATTGTCACTGTCGCGCTAGGCACGACAGCTCCAGAGGAGTCTAGAATTCTCCCGGTGATGGCCCCGCGATCGATTTGGCCAAACGCGGGCAGAGCAGAAACCCCAAGCAGCATCGCCACCAACATCACTCGGTCGAGCAATCTGCGATTCTTCATCCCTTGATGCATTGCAGCCTCCGCTTTTCAGATTCGTAGAGCGGTCTCCCGAGATTCGATGGAGTTGGATTCAAAACCGCTCAGCCACCCGTCACTCGCTTGGAAACAAATCAGGAACCTTAAAGTTCTAATCCGCGGCCGATAATGCAAAATCCGCATCGCCCGCGAACCCGATCGCCCATGAATGATCGCAGTCCTCGACGGATCGCTCTCGCCTACGCACACCGCCCAGAACGCATACCGAACCAGACCGACACGGAAAAAGCTGGAAAAGACGAATGAGATGTCGTCAGCTGAATGCTGCCCCCTAGAGAACCACCCCTCAAGCGTACCGAAACGATTCGGTCACTAATGGACGGAGGTTTAACATTCGCAAAAATCGTTGTCAAGCCAATTTTTTGGAAACCAGGTCCCCCGTAACGAGATTTGCAATGTTTGAAAATGTGCAACGGCCGCGAATCGACGGCTGTCCAAAAATGCCAGAACGTTGCGGCATTTGTATTGACAACGTTGCTTGCGGACGTACAATGCCGTCACTCCGAATGCAAATACGGAGGCCCGCCGCCGAGCGCCGCAGCAATTGGACGAATTCAAAACGCTTCGCATTTCGCGGACTGGGTCTTCGAAGGCGCATCGGCAGTATTTGCGGCGCGCGTCTTCCGGATTGGAGGAAACGCTCCGGTTGAGGTTCGGTATTTGCCTTCACTCGAAACGATATGGCCGGCGCGCATTCGGGGGCAATGCATGGCGACCGCCGATTCCCGCACATACAGAATATTTCTTTAGATATCTCGCAGCATGCAAAGGAGAGAGAATGGCATCGCGATGCAGCAAGATTCTTACCGTAATTCTCGTCGTATTGGTCTGCAACCTGGCTTTTCTTTTTCGGCCGGGTCCGGTGATCGCTCAATCTCCCAACGCGGTCAGTTCGAAGGCTACTGCGTCCGCAGAGCCGCTGGATTTTGACCGAGGAGCCGCGGCACTCTGGCAAAGTCTTCTGAAACTCCACACGCGCGCAAGCCTCCTGATGGTCACCGCGCATCCCGACGACGAAAACGGCGGAATGTTGACCTATGAATCCCGCGGGCAGGGCGTGCGGGCTGCCTTGTTGACGCTCAATCGCGGCGAAGGTGGCGCCAACGTCATGTCTTCGGACTACTTTGACGCGTTAGGGCTGGTGCGCACGGAAGAACTGCTCGCGGCGGACCGTTACTACGGAGTTCAACAATTCTTTTCGCGAATGTGCGACTACGGCTTCTCCAAGACAAAAGAAGAGGCGCTCGAAAAGTGGGGGCACGATCAAACCCTCTCCGATGCTGTACGCGTCGTTCGCATGACCCGCCCTCTCGTCATTACTTCCGTTTTCGTCGGAGGCCGGACGGACGGCCACGGCAATCACCAAGTTGCCGGCCAAATGGCGCAGGAAGCTTTCAAAGCAGCGGGCGATCCGGCCATGTTTCCCGAGCAGATCAAGGAAGGACTGCGCCCCTGGAAGCCACTCAAGGATTATGCACTCGTGCCGTTTTCCCCCGTCACCGACAAGGGGATTCTTGACTACGCGGACGGCAAATATTACCCCGCCGAATTTCAGAATTATACGGACGGCACCGTCATTCACGGCGCGCTTTCCGCTTCTGTCGAGATCCCGGAAGGCGAGTACAATCCTCTCCTCGGATTAACGTACGTCCAGGTCGCCCGTGTGGGTCTCGGCCACCAAAAGTCTCAGAGCGGCGGCACCGGCTTGCCGCCGGCAGCAGCGGAGATGACTCCGTATCACCGCTTTGCGTCGTTCGTCTCCGTGCCGGAAAAAGAGTCGTCGTTATTCGATGGCATCGACGTTTCGCTCGTCGGCATCGCAAGCCTCGCGCAAGGCGGGGATTCCACTTTCCTGAAGACTGATTTATCGCAGATCAATTCTCTGGTCGATAAAGCCATGAATGATTTTTCGGCGCAACACCCGGAGGCGATTGCCTCGACTCTCGCCGCAGGTTTGAAACAAACGAACGAACTGATCGAAAAAGTAGCCAGCAGCGGCCTGACCGCCGATTCGAAGTACGACGTGACGCATGAATTGAGAGTGAAGCAAGCGCAATTCGAAAACGCGCTGGCTGAATCGCTCGGCATTTCTGTGCTGGCGACGGTGGCTCCGGAGAAAGAACCGACTGGACCTTTCGCACGCTTCTTCAGAAATCAGCCAACCTTTCAAGTGGCCATCCCCGGACAGGAATTCTGGGTGAAAATTCACGCCACGAATCCAACCTATCTTCCCGTGGAATTGCAGAGCGCGATCCTCGAGTCTCCGCCGAACGAACAATGGTCCATCGATCCCGCGACGCAAACGGGCGGCACGCTCAAAGGCAATCAGTCCGTGGATCTGCGGTTCACGGTTCATGCCGCGGCCGACGCCAGTTTCACGCGCCCCTATTTCACGCGTCCAAATATCGAGCAGTCCTACTATGACATTCGGGTGCCAAGCGATCTTAACCTGCCTCTGGCTCCGTATCCCCTTTCAGCCAAGATACGTTTCGCTTTCGACGGCGTCCCATTCAGTCGGGCGCAGGTCGTTCAATCCGTTCAGCGCGTCGTCGGCCCGGGTACCGTGCTCGAGCCTCTGATCGTCGCCCCAGCCATTTCCATTTCCATCACGTCGCAAGCGGGAATTGTTCCCCTCGGCACGAAATCCTTCGAAGTGGCCGTCAGCCTTCACAGCAACGTCAAAGGTCCCGCGAAGGGCACTGTGAAACTCGATTTGCCGGAAGGATGGACAGCGCCGCCGCAGGAATTCTCAACTTCGAAGGACGGCGACGATCAATCGCTCAACTTCCACGTCATTCCCGCAGGTCTAAAAGAAAAGGCCTACGACATCACCGCCGTCGCCACCTACGATGGCCATGATTATAAAGAGGGGTATCACACCATCGGCTATGCCGGTTTGCGTCCCTACAATCTCTACCGCGCTTCCACGTATCACACGACGGGTGTTGACGTGAAAGTCGCGCCGGGCTTGGACATCGGATACATCGTGGGCGCCGGTGACGACATGCCCCAATCTCTCGTGAATCTCGGCATCAACGTCCATTTCCTCACGTCGGAAGATCTTGCCAGCGCAAATCTCTCCAAATTCAACGCGATCATTCTCGGAGTGCGCACTTACGCGGTGCGCGAGGATCTCAAAATTCACAATGACCGCATCCTCGATTACGTGAAAAACGGCGGAGTCGTCATCGTTCAATACAACACGCCCGAGTACGATCACAATTACGGTCCGTATCCCTACAAAATGGGTTCGAATCCCGAAGAAGTTACCGACGAAAATTCCCAGGTCGAAATCCTGGCGCCGTCAAATCCCGTTTTCACCTGGCCCAATAAAATCACCAGCAAGGATTTTGAGAATTGGGTCGAAGAGCGCGGCTCGAAATTCCTTGAAAGCTGGGACTCGCAGTACGTCCCGCTGCTCGAAACGCACGACCCTGGCCAGGCTCCTCAAAAAGGCGGCCTCGCTTACGCCAAATACGGCAAGGGGATTTATATTTATAACGCCTACGCGTTCTACCGCCAGATGCCCGAAGGCGTTCCCGGCGCATATCGCATTTTCGCCAACATGGTCAGCCTGGGAAAAAATCCCGAGCTTATGAAGTCCCGCATCGCAGACACCCCCAAGCCGTCGGGGAAGCCCACTCCCTGATTCGTGAAGGGGACAGCCAACGCGTTTAACGCCGGACCATCCTTACGGACGGTCCGGCGGCGCGTCCTTCTGCCCCTGCGCCTCGTGCCGCATCGAATAAAGGAACGTTTTCATAGTCGCCTGGCGCCGCGCGTTCTCATCCGCGAGGCGCGTTGACGCTGCTTCGTAGAGCTTTATTTCCTTCCGCTGCTTTTCCGGTTGCCCCACGTGCTCGTAAATCTGGGCCAGTCGGTAGTGTGCTTCCGCGGATCCCGGGTCCAGGCGTGTGCAGCTTTCGGATTCGCGTAGAGCTTCTGGCCAGCGCTCCAGCCATCGGTACGCTTTGCCTAATTGGCAATGCGGCGAGGCATCGTCTTTCGGGAGCAGCGCGACTGACGCGTGGAGGTGCCGCAGAATCTCCGTGGCGTGGGTTTTGTCTCCCGCAACGTGGTCTCTGCGAAAGAGCACTGCGCCACAGTAGTACTGGATATGTCCGTCTTTCGGCTGGCTGTCCGAATACTCGCATAGCTTTGCGACAGCCGCGGGATCGGGCGGCGCCCGGTCCAGCTGAATGTCTCCCAAATACTGCAGCACCACCTGGGGTTCCGGCGCCAGGTCGGCCGCCCGCAGCAGATATTTTGTAGCGCCTTCGTCAGTCCCCCCAAAATGCTCAACCATCCCCAATGCGAGTTGGATTCGCCAGGATTCCGGCTGCAACTCCTCACCTTGTTTGAGAACCACCTTCGCCGGCTCGAAGCTGCTGTGCTGGATCAATTCCACCGCCAGCGAGAGACGGTATCTCTCGTCGTTCGGCGCCAGCTCCACAGCCGCCTGGTAGCCCTTCACCGCCGCAAGGCTATCCCCGCGGGCCTCTTGAATGTCGCCAATCAGGTCTTCGACATCTGCGTTGTCGTCAAGCTCTTTGCACTTTTGCGCGCTGGCCGCAGCGTCGTCGAGGCGATCGGCCCGGAATTGCGCGAGGGCCAGATCGAACTGCAAGTCGGCACGTCCCGGGTCGAGATCCACAGCCCTGTTTAGCTCTTCGATGGATTCGGAATATTTTTCGTGGGAGATCAGGAGCTCTGCCACGCGCTGATGAAGCTCCAACTCTTTCGATGTCGGCTGTGTCGCGCGAAGCAGTTCCAGCGTTTGCTGAAAATCGGAATGCATATCCAATTCGGCTTCCAGGGAAAGCAGGCCGGCTTGGGGATTATGCGTCTCGGCAAATAAAGGCTCTGCCAAACGTGCCGCGCGTTGCCAATTTTTCGATTGCAGTTCGGCGGTGGCCGTCGCCAGCGCCAATCCATGATCAGCCGGCTCCAGAGCCAGAGCTTTTTCCATTTCCGAAGCGGCGGTCGGAGCATTTCCTAGACCCAGAGCCACGGAGGCTTTAAGCCGGTGGTACCCGATGCGCTCTTCACGTCCACTTGGTGGGGATAGGCCGGCCAATGCGCTTTGGGCTTCCGCGTACTTGTGCAGGCGCACGAGCACCACCGCCCACTCCATCCGAATCCCCGGGTCGCTGCGGTTAATTTTCGCGGCGTCCGCCAGCAAAGGTTCGGCTCTTTCCGGCTGGCCCTCTCGTTCGTAAATCTCGCCGAGTGCCGCTAGAGCGATTGAATCGTTGGGTGCAACTTGCAAAACGCCGTGCAATTCTTCCTTCGCTCGTTCGTTCTGCCCGATGCTGGCATACGCTTGTGCGAGTAAGGTACGTCCGGCGGAATCCTGGGGCCGGGTTTGAAGATAGCTCGAAAGAATTCGTATCGCGTCGTCTGCGTTTCCGTGCTCGAGAGAGGATTGCGCTTCAGCGAGTGTTTCTGACATTTGGGGCGGAGGTGCTTGCGGTGAGGCTCGATTCTGCTGCGCGCCCGGCGTAAGCGTCAAGCTAAACAGCAGCAATGCCCCCGCGCCCAGAGCGAATCGCCTGAAAATCCCGCACTTCGTCACGGCTGCTGCCCCTCCCGGCTCCATCATTTTGCGTCGCAGTTCTCCTCGCCAGTGGCGCATTCTTTCTTTTCATCTCCGCCACTTGCACTTACTCGCAAAATCATTCGCAGGCTAGCCTACGGTCTCGCGCGTTGTCCACAGCTATTTTCCTTGCGAGCTCCCCGAAAATCCTCGGCTGCCACGAAACGTGGCGACCCTACCTCATGCCATAACGTTTCGGTACATTCGCACTTCTTGGCTTGCCCGTGTCCGGCCCCGCTGCTATAGTCCACCCTCGATACTCGATTCACGTTTTTCCGGGACGTCTGATTTGGCCGAGAACATTTCGCCCCAACTCCCCCCCGAGATCGCGGGACCCTCCGAAAAACTTGTTCGCGGCATGGGCTTGCTGCAATCCGTCTCTGTCAACATGCTCGGAATGATCGGCGTCGGCCCCTTCATCACCATCGGTGTGATCCTTTCCGCCATGGGCGGGCCGCAGGCTGTGCTCGGCTGGTTTCTCGGCGCGTTATTTTCCGTGTGCGATGGGATGGTTTACGCCGAACTGGGTGCCGCGATGCCGGGAGTCGGCGGAGCTTATATTTATTTCCGCGAAGCTTTCAACCCGCGCACTTGGGGTCATCTTTTCTCTTTTCTCTTCCTGTGGGAAACGATTTTCGTCGCGCCGTTGGCGATCTCGGCCGCGTGCGTTGGTTTTGCCGAATACTTCCATTACTTCCTGCCTCAATTAAACCACGCTGGGGTGGGCGCCCTCGCCGCCGCCGTTTGTGTGCTCATCACATTTCTGCTGTATCGTCCCGTTAAGGAAGTGGGGCGTTACTCGGTGATCATGTTGGCCGTGGTGTTGGCCGCGATGTTATGGGTAATCGTGTCCGGACTTATTCACATCGACGCGAAGATGGCGTTCGATTTCCCCCCCGGGGCTTTTCATCTCTCCAAATCTTTCTTTTACGGGTTGGCGGGCGCTACATTAATCGCGATGTATAACTACGGCGGTTATAACAACATCACTTACCTCGGCGGCGAAGTCAAGAATCCTGGTAAGAATATCCCCAGGGCCATTGTTTTCTCCGTCTTAATCGTCGCCGTCCTTTACCTTCTCATGAGTGTGGTGATCATAGGGACGATTCCCTGGCGGGATGCCGCAGTCTCTCACGCAGTGGTGTCGGAGTTCATCGGTAAGTTGTACGGCTCGCGTGCCGCTTCCGTGATGACGTGCCTCATTCTTGTCGCTACGCTCGCCGGAGTTTTCACTGGCAGCCTTGGATATTCCCGCATCCTTTACGCCGCGGGCGCCGAAGGAAACTTTTTCAAGGTGTTCGGTCGCGTCCATCCCACGGGACGCTTCCCAACTGTCTCACTTCTCGCCACCAACGCAATGGCCATTCCACTCTGTTGGTTTTCGCTCGGGCGGCTTCTTTCGGCTCTGATGATCATTCAGATCGTCTTCCAGTTCATCCCTCAGATCATTGCGATCTTCGCGATCCGCAAATATCGCAAGGAAATCAAGCGTCCCTACGGCATGTGGTCTTATCCCGTCCCAGCGATTGTCGCGCTCATCGGATGGATTTATGTCGCCTGCACTCCAGAACAGCGCGAGAACATCGGCACCGCGGTCATTCTTTTGCTGTTGGGATTGGCTGCGTACTTTCTGCGCGCGCGGGTCGTCGAATCATGGCCCTTCGGGCAAAGCGGAGGCCGCTCGTCGCCCATTGCCTGACGTACCGCAGGAAAGATTAATCACATTTTCTTGGGAGGACAGCAGGAGTCTCGCACGACAAGTTGTGTCTTCAGCAAGGCTGGCGTAGGGATGCTTACCCGTCCTTCGATGTGATCGATCAAGATTCTCGCCGCAATCATTCCGATCTCCCTCGCAGGCTGACGCACCACGGTGAGCCTCGGACGCAGCAGCGTGGCCCAATAGAAATCGTCGAACCCGAGCAGGCTGATTTCTTCGGGGCACGCGAGCCCGATTTCTTGTATGGCCGCGAGCGCACCCAACGCCATCATATTGTTGGTGCAAAAAATCGCCGTCGGACGCTGCCCCCGCGTCAAAAGCTGCATCGCGTGGAAATGGCCGCTCTCCATGTCGTTGTGCCCGGCCTGAATCGCCGAGCGGTCCAGGCGGATTTTCGCACTGCGAATCGCGGATATAAATCCCCGCAATCTGTCCCGCGACGTTCCGCTAGAAGCATCGCCCGTAATGATCCCGATGTCGCGGTGTCCCAAGCTCAGTAAATAGGATGTTGCGCTTTCCGCGGCCTGCGTGTTGTCCACTCCCACCCTACCGACATAGGTGTCACGTTCACGAGGGTGACGGTCCGCGTAAACCACCGGAAGATTTCCCAGAACTGCTCTCGCTCTTCCCCCTACGGCGTTCATGGCGGGAACCCGCACAACTCCATCGACGCGACGCCGGTGAAACGAATCCAGATAATTTCGCTCTTCTTCCCAACTTTCTCGAGAATCTCCTATCAGCACCGTGTAACTCGCCGAGGCCGAATAGTCTTTGACCCCACGTACGAGCTCGATGTAAAAGTTGTTCGACAGGTCGGGAACTACGATGGCTAGCGAGTGCGTTTTTTGAAGCCGAAGGCCACGCGCGAGGTCGTTCGGGCAATATTTTAGCGTCTTGATGGCTACTTCAATTCGGCTGCGCATGTCTGCGCTGACATAGTCGGAATTATTCAGTGCGGCGGAAATTGTAGAAACGGAGGCCCCCGCCGCTTTCGCCACTTCGCGAATCGTAACGTGGCGCCTTACACCCTTTGGCTTTGACTTCAACCTCGATCTCCTCGCCGCCGTGTTTAGGGATGGACTCGACATGTTTTGCAAATCAGGAGTTTACTAATAAAGCGTCACATAGCCAAAGCCAAAACGTTTTGGGACATTCAATTCTCAATGAAATCCACTATGTCGGGGGAATCTGATCAAAAAGAATCATCGCGAAAACCTTCAACGAGCTAAATATGCTCACCGTTTCATTCAAGCGTCTTTTCCATGGCCGTTACACCCCGGTCGAGCGAGCAAAGCCGGGACAAATCAACTGACCTTAGTCATCAGCTGGTGTGTGGCACCATTTCAGGCGCCGGGCGACCGTCAGTCTCCACTGGAGGTTGTTTCGTTTCCCAGCGGATGATTTTCAGATCAAGAACGAAGATGCTGTAAAGCACCGGTACCAACAGCAGCGTGGTAAAGGCTGCGACAGCAAGTCCGCCAATTTGCGCGTAGCATAGAGGCTGCCATAGAGGGCCGCCTTCCAAAGCTAGTGGGAAAAGGGCGAGGATTGTCGCTCCCACGGTGATCATCACGGGCCGTATACGCTGGATTCCCGCGTCCGGAAGCGCCTGCTCCAACGGTTCCCCCTTCGCATGCATTTCCTCGATAAAGTCGAACAGCACGATCACGTGGCTAACGATCACGCCGATCAAGCTGGCGATGCCCAGAAAAGCCATAAATCCAAAGGGCGTATGCATAATCGAGAGAGCAATTAGAGAGCCGATCACACCGTACGGTGCCGCGGCGAATACCAGAAGAGGTTTTACCGCGTTATTAAACTGAACGAGCAGCGCCAAGTAAATTCCAATCAAAGAAATCAGCAGAACGATTTTCAGGTTGCTGAATCCGTCTATTTGCTTTGCTCTTTCTCCCCCGATACGAAGCTGATAACCGGGGGGAAGATTTTTCTGGAACTCCTGCAATTTTGGAAGAAGGGGCTCGAGTATTTGTGAGGCGAGAACGCCGGGCCGTGGATAACAAAGTATCGAAATGGTACGAAAATGCTCACGCCGGACGATGCGACCTGTTTCCAAAGAATTTCCGACCGTCGCGACCGACAGTAGAGGTACTCGATTGTTCGTTTGTGAAGAGTAAACATAAAGGTTTTTGATGTCGGCTAGCTGGGCACGCTCCTCCATACGAAGGCGCGCCACAATGGGGATATTCTTGTCGCCTTCCTTGAACACGCCCACTGTCGTGCCGCTCATCGCGGCGGTCGAGGAGTTCGCGACATCGGCATTGGTGATTCCTACTGCGTTCGCGCGGTCAGGATCGATTTGAATCCTCTGCTGAACATCATCCGGGAACCAATCATCCCGAAGAACGGAAATGCCGGAAGATTGACTGACGATATCCTCAGCCTGCCGGGCAATCTGTCGCAGCGTACGAATATCGCTAGCTTCATTTCTGGCGTCGACGTCTGCCTGCCCGGAAATCAGCAACTCTACGGGATTCTCGACAGGATTCGTTTGGAGCTGGCGTACCGTAATCCACGCTCCCGGTACTTCCGTGGCCAGCGCGTCCTGGATGGGCCGAGCTAGTCTTGGCGAAGCTTCCTTGTCAGTGATCTCAACAATCATTTGCGCGTAGTTGGTCTGCGGCATTTCCGGTGAGACCGAAAACCAGAAGCGAGGCCCGCCGCCACCGGCAAAAGTCGTCAGCGACTTAAGAAGATGGCCACGGTTTTCCTTGGTTGTGGCGCCGGTTGAATTTTCAATGACCTGACGGACGACTCGTTCGGCCTGCACGGCAGCATCGTTCGTGCCGCTCAAGGGAGTTTCATTCGGCAGCCAAATATCCAGATAAAACCAATACTGGACATCTTCGGGAAAAAATTGAGTCTTAAGCCGAGAGCCGAGCAACCCGCCTATGATTAGAAAAACCAGGGACCCACCGAGGACGGCCCAACGGTGTTTTATAGCCCTGCCGACGAGTTTGTTATAGAAGCCGTAAAACCCTCGCCGCCGTCTCTCCTCGATGGTTGGTTCGGGCTTTGCTGGGGCGCGCAGAATGTAGTAACCCAGGAACGGGACAAACGTCATCGCCACAAAAAGTGCGCACAGCAGGGAAGCCGTCATGACGATGGGAAGGCTCTTCAGGAATTCGCCGGTATTGCCGCTCAGCATCAAAAATGGCAGGTAGGCGATGATGTTCGTGATCGTCGCGTAGAAAATCGCGGTGGCAAGCTTTGTAGGTCCGAGCCAGCACGCTGTCGTGCGCGGAAACCCTTCTGCCAAATGACGTTTTATGCCGTCGCCAGCGACTACCGGCACGTCGACGAGAAGGCCAAGTGCGATGATCAGCGATGCGATCGAGACTTGTTGCAGATCAATTCCCAATACATATACGACGCCAAATGTCATCGCCAGCGTGATCGGTATGGCGAGAGCCATAATCAGCGCGAGGCGCCACTCCCAAAATCCGAGCAGCGAAACGATGACCACGAGAATGATGGCTTCGACAAGTGCGCGCATGAACAGATTGATGTTCTCCTTCACTTGGAGCGGTTGATCGGACGTGTGCGCCAAAATCAGGTCGGCGGGAAGAACTTGGCGAAGCTGCTCAATCTTCGAATTCACGGACTGTCCGAAGCGCGCGATTTGCTTCTTATCGCGCATGTAAACTGCCAAGGTGATGGCCCGGCTACGTTGCCAGTGCCCACTGGAGTCTCGCCATGTGTAGTAATTGAGGTATGCGGCAGGAGCTTGGTACCCGCGG
>Ga0210394_10001820_pt1 | contig 31927 bp, 23 predicted proteins | sample IncBWC12MmetaG_FD_160121 | JGI IMG/M metagenome (GOLD analysis project Ga0210394, IMG submission 160121) | Forest soil microbial communities from Barre Woods Harvard Forest LTER site, Petersham, Massachusetts, United States - Inc-BW-C-12-M | ecosystem: Environmental > Terrestrial > Soil >... | reverse complement strand
GGGCACCTTCAGCGACGGAACCCGGAAATTTTACCGTCTACACGCTTGCCGGAAATTCTTTCACACATAGAGTCCACAATATAGGCGCGGCTCCTTTTGATGTTATCGACGTCGAGCTTCTCGAGCGACCTGCAACTCCGTCGTCGTCTGTGGCTGCCGTGGTTGCCGGGGAAAATCCAAGCGCGCGCGTTTACAACTGGGTTCTCGCCCCTGGCGCGGTGTCTGCCATGCACACCCATGTGCGGCCATACCTGATCGTTTCGGCAAAGGGATTCATGCTGAAAATGACTGCGCCTGACGGCCAATCCTCCGAACACGAGGTGAAGTCCGGCGATTTCCACTGGGTGAACACCAAGGTCACCCACAGCCTTGCTAACACCGGGAGTACCGAAGGGCAAATCGTAGAGATCGAACTGAAATAGGCGGCTCTGTTCCGCGGCCAATTTCCTGAAAACTGCGGCTGTGAGACTGCAGCTTGTGAAGGAGCTAAGAGCGTTCCCTCTTGCGCATCCAGACACCCCACGTGACTGGCCCGGCTACCTCATTGGTGATGGGGCGGCCCGTCAACTTGAGGGCCAGCTTTATCTGACCGTGGTGGTAGCCCTCGTGCCAGATCATGTGCTGAAGCAGGAGGACCGGGTGGTCGTAATGAAGGTCCATTTCGCGGCCTGCCTCTAGCCTCGCTTTTACTGCGTCTCGCACCGCCTTGGCGCTCTCGTTTAGCATTTGCGCGATGCGAGCGGGGCTATGTTCGGCCACCCACTCATTCTCGGGCACGTCTCTGGCGAACTCGGGGGCGTCCTCGAAGACGAAGATGAACCGTACATAGTGGATGTGTGTGAACAACTCCGCGACCGATGGGCTGCCTTCCATAGGCTTGACCTCGAGCCCGCTCCCCGGAATGGCGCGGAGCAGGTTGACTAGGATGGTGTTGTTGCGCTCCCAGGAGTCCAGCAGAGCCTCAAGCAGTGGTTGGTCTGGTGCGCCCGGCATTTCCACGCTCCGTTTGTCGATGGCGAATTGTAGCGGGTTTTTTCGTAACACCGCGCTGACCACCATTAAACGCCGCGAAGGCGCTTCCGTCGATTCCTTTGTTTATAACAATTCGTGTTTAACGAAAATTCGAGGTTGATTCCCTTCCCGGAGTCGGCGCTATACTGGGCCCACTCGACATTCTTGTCGACATCGGCGCTCTTGCCGAGAAGGAGGTGATCCTGTGAGGTACGGTTTACGTTGAAGTAGTAGAGAGAGGCGCTCGCGAGTTTCCGGGCGCCTCTTTTTTTCTACTTGTGCAATTCCTTTTTTTTTTCGGCGTGGTCGTGGCTAGGAGTGGCAAGCCTGAACGGAGGGCTGGGCAACCATTCCGTCGATGCTCACTTGCACGCAAAGTTGATCACTAGAACCCGACGGTTCGACATTTACCAGCACAGATAAGACGTTCCATCCATTTTTGGAGAATTGAATTTCGTAAGCTCCTCGGGGCACTCCGCGAAACTCAAACTTTCCATTCGAATTGGTCACGGTCGATGCGATTTCCGTTTGCCGTTTACGCTTCTCGTTCCAGGTGAGCGAATCGTCAGCCCATACCTCCGGTTTATCGAACAGTTGGACATCCGTCCCAGGGTTAACGTTGCCGAAGCCGACCACACGCCCGGAGATTTTCTTGATTGAGGACTTGTAAGTGATGGTCTCGTGAGTGACAACTCCAACGCAGGCTCGGGCAAGCAGTAGGCACAGGGCAATAATTTTCAGACTTCGCATCAACCTGCTCCTTGAGAGTGGAAAATTGTAGCCTTCTTTCTCTTCTATGTCTCGATCGCCGTGATTACCGCGACCTGCCCAACTACCGCAGAGATGGATTGATCGGAAAAGGAAGAACCGCACAGGCAGGAGTGCCTGTGCTACCACGAGCAAATGCGATAGGATGCTGCGGCGATGGCTACTGGGAAAACTTACGATACGGCGATTATTGGGGCGGGAGTGTTTGGGGCGTGGAGCGCTTGGCATTTGGCGCGGCGCGGGCAGCGCGTGGTGCTGCTGGATGCCTATGGGCCGTCAAACGCGCGGGCTAGTTCGGGCGGGGAGACGCGCATCATTAGAATGGGTTATGGGACCGATGAAATTTATACGCGGTCGTCGCAGAGGTCGCTGGAGCAGTGGAAGAGTTTTTGCGTCGCTACTGGGCAGCGCCTTTTTCTCGAGACGGGAGTGTTGTGGCTTGCGGGCGAAGACGACTCGCGCGTGCGAGAGACGATGACAACTCTGAAGCGATGCGAAGTGCCGTTCGAAGAGATGGATCACGCGGCGCTGGAGCGGCGTTATCCGCAGATTTCGTTCGAACGGGTGACGCGCGGGTTTTTGGAGCCGAAGAGCGGCGTGCTATTGGCGCGGCGAGCGGTTGCGGCGGTGGTGGAGGATGCGGTCAAGCAGGGCGTGGAGTTTCGGATTGCTTTGATTGAGCAGCCGCGGGGAGCTGGGCGTCTTGCGAACGTCACTTGCAGTAACGGGGAAACGATTTCGGCGGGGCAGTTCGTTTTTGCTTGCGGATCGTGGCTCGGCAAAGTTTTTCCGGAGATTCTTGGGCACCGAATATTTCCCAGCCGGCAGGAAGTTTTCTTTTTTGGCGTCCCGCCAGGCGACATGCGATTTGCGCCCCTCGCTTTGCCGACGTGGCTGTTTCAGGAAGACGAGTATTACGGCATGCCGGACATCGAAGGCCGTGGACTGAAAATCGCGCTGGATCATCACGGAGAGCGCGTCGATCCGGACACGCAATCGCGCTTGCCGACGGCAGCGGAGGCGGAAGTTGTGCAGAAATATGTGGCGAGCCGTTTTCCGGCGATGCGAAATGCGCCGGTGGTTGAGACGCGCGTCTGCCAGTACGAAAATACGTCCAACGGCGATTTCTTGATCGACCGCCATCCGCAAATGGAAAACGTGTGGTTCGTTGGCGGCGGGTCGGGCCACGGATTCAAGCATGGGCCTGCCGTGGGCGAGTACCTTGCTGAGCAACTCCTCGACAAAGCGAAACCAGAGCCGCGCTATTCGCTGGATACTAAGGCCACGACACAGCACCGCGCCGTATACTGACCGCGCGGGGAGGATCCTCTCGTGCTCCGCACCGCCCTCTTGATCCTTTTCGCCGCCTGCATTTGCCCCTCGCTTCATGCACAAGAGAACGATGCGATTTCTTGCTACTCGTATCGTGAGGGCAACACTCCGCAGAAAAAGAAACTGTGGGACGGCTACGAAATCTCACTCGGCCCCGCGCGAAACGCTGCCGAAACCGAATTAGCGTGCACGGCCGCGATTTACAACAGCGCGAGACACGTCGTCTTTCGCACCAGCGGATTTGGCGTAGTGCTCGACCAGGAGTTGACGGGCCAGGACTTCGACGGAGACGGAAAGCCGGATGTGGTCTTTCGAACGGATACAGGCGGAGGCAATCACTGCTGCTGGGGCTATGTGATTTTTTCGCTTTCGCCCAAACCGCACAAACTCTTTGAGATTGCGATAGAAGGGCGAGTGGATTTCGAGAAAGACAAAGACGGAAAGATGGTGATTTGGGAGAGAGTCAGTGTACCGGGCGGGGCAACATCCATGGCAGGACGTCCGTTTGCGGAAAAAGTTATAAAAGTGCGGGAAGGCAAGCTGGTGGACGTCACGCCGGAGTATTGCGGAACGAAAGATGTGCGCTTCGAAAAGCCTTATCTGACGCCAGAAGACCTGAAGAGATTGGAACCGAGGGAAGGCCGGGATCTGAAGACGATGAAGCAGTCAACAGCAGGCTGGATTCTCGCATCTCGCAGCATGTGTTCTGCCGCGAGTATGACGAAGCTCTAAAGGATATTAATTTGTGGCCGCCTGGCAAACGAGAAAAGGTGATGGAGAGTCTGGTCGAAGCATATAAGGAAGAGTATCCAGAGTTTGTGGCAAAGCTGCGGGAGATTCTCAAGAAAAACTAAAGACGCCTCAGAAAACATCAGCTACTCCGGCGATGAAACCTCATCGCCCACTTAATCGGCAGGGTAGAGTTCAGGTCTTTGGGGTGCGGCGGCGAGCATGGAATGCGGCGATGCCGCGCTTTACGCGACGAGCTTTTTCCGCATACAGATCCTGATCCGCCTCGGATAGGAGCTTCTCAATTCTTTCTCCATCCCCGCGGTAAATCGAAATGCCGATACTCGCCGAGATTCTAGGCACTTCCTCATCCTCGGACATGACGGTGCGAATGCGATTGGCCACTTGTTGCGCTTCCGCATCCTCCGATTCAGGCAAAACGAGAGCGAACTCGTCGCCGCCGTAGCGCGCGGCAGTGTCGATGGCACGGCAATGAATGCGCAGGATGGCGGCCAAGCGGCAGAGGGAGCGGCTGCCGACGAGGTGTCCGAAGCGATCATTGATTTTCTTGAGGCCGTCGAGATCGAGAAGGAGAACGGCGAAGGGCCTGCGAGTGCGGTTGGTGCGCTCGGTTTCGTTTTCGAGCACGTCGAGGAGACGGCGGTAGTTGGCGAGGCCGGTGAGCGGATCACTGACAGCGAGATGGCGGACCTGTTCGAAGAGGCGCGCGTTATCGAGGAGCGCGCCGCCGAGAGCGAGGGCATAGCTGCTGACGGTCAGGACCTGCGCGAACACGAAGGGCGCGTCGAGAAGACGCTCGGACTGGCACGCGGCGATCTGTGCGGCGAAGTTCATCCAAGCCGCGGCGTAGATGGTGCGATCGAACGCAGTATCTTCGGAATCGAGACGGCGGCGATACCAAATCACGGCCGCGAAAAAAATAATGCCTGGCAGAAGTTGCTGTGGACTGGGCACAAATGAGGCCGGATGGCGGGAGGCTTCCGGCGGAAGGCGGCGAAGCGCTGCGGTGACCACATACGTGAAACCGACGACGGCCAGCAGAGCGCCGGTTATTTCCGCTTTCGTGTGGCGCGAACGGGGAATGAAATGCTCGACCAGCAGCGCGACGAGGAGCACAAGCGCCAAAAGCATGCGGCTGAGCCACCAGGCGACAGGCGCCCAGTTTGCACGAAGGGGAGAATCCTGCAGGAATTGAAAAAAGAGAACGCCGGAAGCCGATAAGACCGCGCCGGAAAGCAGATATCCACCGCCGAGAATCAGCGAGATACGATCCTGCGTGCCCTGGAAGCGGACGAGAGTGAGAGCTGCGAAAACGAACGCCAGCAACGCGGAGATGACTTGCAGATAGCCTTGAAGAACGGGGTCGGGTTCGAGGGAGACGGTGCGGAGCCAGTACGCTACGAAGAACGTGAGAAAGACGCCCAGAACGTGCCACAAGACAACCTTTGTGGGACTGCGACCGGCCATACCTGGTTCCCCGTCCATACCGATGGCCCTCGTCTGGGGAGAGGTGCTACTTAATTAGACTACGTGGGAGAGGCGAGCGTTGCGGATAAAGTAAGGAGACTTTAACGAAGAGACACTGACTGTGGAAATTCTTCCTACTGTACGAAAGGACAGGTGCCAGCACCCATTTCAGATGGAAGCAGCAGAGATTTGCCGGCGCAAGTGAGGAACGCGGCGAAGTTTGTGCTTGCGCGAAGAATGGGGTTCCTAGAAAATGCCTTTATTGAAACGATTCAATGATCTAGGCAAACACGGTTGAGCGATGAGGGGCTGGCATCGGCGCTGGACGGGTTGCCAGAAAAGACGGCGGCGTGGCTTGCGGCGAATGCTGATAAGATTCGGGCGTTCGCAACGAGGTGGCGATTTGCGTGTTTTGTGTTCTGGGGCAAGCGGCGCACTACTGGCTGTCGCAGGAGGCGGCGCTGAAAATGACGCAAATGTCTTCTTCGTACGCACAGGCTTATCACAAGCTGGAATTTCGACACGGGCCGAAGTCGATCGCGAGCAAAGATACGCTCATTACTTTTTTTCTTTCCGATGCGGCAGAGGAAGAGGGAAGTCTGCTTATCGGCGAGTTGAAGAAACTTGGCGCGGCAATTTTCGTGGTTGCGAACCATGCAACGCCAGCGTTGCGGCGTGACAGCGATCTGATGATTGAGTTGGGCCAGGACGAGCCGGAATATGCGCGCATCGCTCTGACGGCGATTCCGGCGCATCTGTTGGGACTAGCGGTGGGCTTGCGCAAAGGGTTGAATCCGGATGCGCCGCAGAATTTGTCGCGAGCAGTCGTACTTGGTTCAAAAGACGGAGCAGCCACAAAAAGGAGAAGCGTGTGAGCAACGAAGCTGGTGGAGGCGGGCAGCAATTTCGACGCACGCTCAAACTGTCGGACCTGATTTTCTACGGAATCGTTCTCATCCAGCCGATCGCGCCCATTCCGCTCTACGGTGTGGCGCAGAAACTTTCGGACGGCCACTTTGTCACGATCATTCTGATCGCTGGGTTTGCCATGCTGATCACTGCTGTCAGCTACGGCCGTATGGCCGCGCTCTATCCGACGGCCGGATCGGCTTACACTTACGTTGGCAAGGGGCTGAACCCGCATCTTGGATTTCTGGCCGGCTGGGCCATGATCCTCGATTATCTGCTGCAGCCGCTTATCAATACCGTGTGGATCTCGACAGCGCTGCACGAACGCTCCGCGTACTTCCACATTCCGCAGATTCCTTTTGTCATCTGGGCCCTGATCATCGCCGGAATTATGACGGCCTTGAATCTGGCTGGAGTCAAAGCCTCCGCGACGGCCAATAAGGTTCTGTTAGCAGTCATGTCGGTGGTCGTCGTGTATTTTATTGTGGCTGCCGTTCGCTTCCTTTATGGCGGGCAAGGATGGGCGGGCCTCTTCTCGATTCAGCCAATCTACGATCCGAAGACGTTTAATGCTCACAAGATTCTCACCGCGACTTCGTTTGCCGCTCTTACTTACGTCGGCTTTGACGGGGTGACAACGCTGGCCGAAGACGTCGAGAACCCCAAGCGCAACGTTTTGCTGGCCGTGGTGCTGACCTGCGTCATTGCCGGCGTCTTCAGTGGACTCGAGGCGTACCTTGGCGCGCGGGTTTGGCCGAACTGGCAATCGTTTCCAAATCTTGAAACCGCATTTATGGATATTTGTGCTCGAGCCGGCGGACTCATCCTTTCCTGGTCCATGGCTCTCGTTCTGATCGTGGCTGCATTCGGCAGCGGACTGACGGGCACGCTCGGCGCGGCGCGGTTGCTGTTCGGAATGGGCCGCGATAACGTCTTGCCCAAGAAGTTCTTCGGAAAGTTAACGCCCGGGACGAGTACGCCGACGAATAACATCTTGTTAATCGGCGGGCTCTCGTTTGTTGGGTCTGTCATGCTGAACTACATTGGCAGCGCCTATGAGCATGCGGGGGAATTGATGAACTTCGGCGCCTTCCTCGCGTTCATGGGAGTAAATTTCGCGTGCTTCTGGCAATTTTCCATGAGGCGGCAGCAAGGCGCTCCGATGAATATTGTGCGAGACGCATTGCTGCCGCTGGTTGGATTTCTTTTCTGCGGCCTCATCTGGTGGAATCTGAACATGATCGCGAAAACAGTGGGCGGAATCTGGTTTGCGGTCGGCCTGCTGTACGTTGGCTACAAGACAAACTGGTTCCGCTCGGCTCCGGTGATGATCGACTTCAGGGAGACGTAGCCGGTCGAATAGGGCGCCGTCTGACGCGTCGTTCTCTAACTCAAAAAGGGCGAACTCTGGCAGAATGATGGCAACTCTAGAGGCACCCCCTTGAAACGCGGAAGCGGCAAAGATCAGACAGTGACGATGCGGGACGTCGCGGAAGACAGCGGCTTTTCGCCTGCGACCGTCTCGATTGTTTTGAACAATGCGCCGCTGGCGCGTTACATCGCTCCCGCCACAAAAAAACGAATTGAAGAAGTGGCCAAGAAGCTTGGTTACCGACCTAACGCGATGGCGCGGTTTCTTCGCAGCAAGCGCAGCCATACGGTGGGGCTAGTCTTCTTCGACATTACCGATCCTTTCTGCACTCCGGTGATGCGGGGAATCGAAAACGCACTCTATCAATCGTCCTACGTGCCGATTTTTGCCGACGCGCACAACCAGCGCGGTCGTTTCGAGCGCTACCTCGAGATGCTGCTGGAGCATCACGTCGAAGCGCTGATTGTGGTGGCCAACTGGCTCGTCGTGGATATCCATGTGCTCGCGGACTTGAGCAAGCGGAATATTCCCGCCGCGACGATCGGCTGGGAGCTGCCCGGAGATACCGTAAGTTCCGTGACGGTGGACAACGAGACGGGCGGACGCATGGCGCTGGAACATCTTCATCAGCTCGGTCATCGCAAGATTGCTTTCCTTCGCGGGCCGAAGATGATTATCGACAGCGCTCCGCGCTGGCGCGGCGTGCAAAAGTTTGCGCACTCGGCGAGCCTTGAGATCGATCCGGCGCTTGTGCTGCAACTGCCGGATTCGTTCGACCCGAACTCCGGGTTCGAGGGTGGCCACCGGCTGACCGAGGAGTTGCTTCAAAAAAAGAAAAAGTTTACGGCGCTGATGGCTTTCGACGACTTGACGGCGCTTGGCGCGATCCGCGCGCTGACCAAGGCGGGAGTGAAAGTGCCGGAACATTGTTCAGTGACAGGTTTTGACGATGTGGCGATGGCCGCCCTGAGTGCGCCGTCGCTAACAACCGTGCGCCAGCCACTGGAAGCCATGGGAACGAATGCCGTCAACATCGTGATGGAAAGCATTAAGGCCGGGCTCGAGAAACGGGACTGGAATACCGTGCGGCAGAAGATGAATCCGGAGCTGGTGATTCGAGACTCCACGCGTGACGTGGCGCACTCAAGCGATGATTGAGCTTTTGTCGTTCCTTGCCGCGCCCCCCTCCCCCGTTTTTTGTAAACGTTGCAGCCAAAGGACTTACGTACTTCGAAGACTCGTCACAAGTCGTTTAGAATCAGTGTTTACGGACCGGCCTGTAAGTGTTGCTTCTAAAGAGGTTAAGACTACCGGGGGATGTCTGAGATTCGAGCTTGTGTGCCTACCAAACGGAAAAAGGCGGCGTAGAATCGTCGCCGTTCGCACTATTGCCTAGCTCTTCTTATATCAAAAAGATTATCACTTGTAAAGGGAAATTGGGCAATCGGGTCAGTTTCCGGTAAAGCGACTACACGCCCTCTTGCGGATTCAAACTGGGGCGATGCGTAGCAAGCGGTAGAAACTATTCGTACCTTAGCGCCTCCATCGGCTCGATCTTCGTCGCCCGTCGACCGGGCAGGTAACCTGCGACTAGCGCCACGATGGACAGTGCCGCCACTGCCACGACGAGAGTCACGGTATCGCGAGGACCGATCGCGAACAATAATTGCTGGAGCAGTCTTGTGACTGCCACTGATATGGCTATACCCGCGAGGAGACCGACAGCGACAACGGAAATAACGTCGAGCATGACCAGTCGGAGGATCGAACCCGGTTCCGCCCCCAGTGCCATGCGGATTCCGAACTCTCTTTGCCTCTGTGCAACGATGTAGCTAACCGTGCCGTAGAGACCGATGACCGCCAGCAATAATGCCAAGGAACCAAAGAAGCCGGAAAGCTGGGCGAGCAGGCGCTCCTGGACCATAGAGTCGCTTACCTGCTGTGCCAGCGTGTGAAACTCGAGGGTAATCGCGGGACTCACAGAGGCTACCGCCGCCTGGACCGCCGAGATGAGCGCTGTAGGTCGTAGTGCAGTGCGCAACTCGAGCGCACCCGCCAAACCGAGGTCGGGAGCCTGAGTGGCGGGGAAAAAGATCGTGGGGTGAATCTGCTCGCGCAGTGACTGGTACTTGGCATCGCGAACGATACCCACAACCTCGATCGGCGGTCCGGGTTGCTCCGCAATGCCGTCAATCCAGAATGTTCTGCCAACGGGATCCAGGTCTGGAAAGAAGCGACGTGCCGCCGTCTGATCGATGATCGCCACCATGGGAGAGGTGGCTGTGTCGCCGCCATTGAAGTCCCGGCCCGTCACGAATTGCATTCGCAACGTTCCAAAATATTCAGGCGAGACGTTGACGGACATAGACAGGGATCCCGCATCCGTGAAGCCTTTGGACCACTCGGTGTGAACGTTATGTGCCCCGTAGCTTACTTCGGCAGGTGTCACGGATGAGCGGCTCGCAGAAAGGACGCCAGGAAGAGCCCGCAGCCGGTTCTGGATTTGGTCGAGTACGGCGGGACGCTGATCTCGAGGTATTTTCGCCGGCCACAAGTCGGTATACACGATTAGGACATTGTTGCGATCAAAGCCGGGATCGAGCGTCGCCAGCTTCGCGAAACTACGCAACAACAATCCAGCGGCCACCAATAGCACCAGCGAAAACGCTACCTGCGACGCCACGATCAACTTGCGGCTCCGAAACCGAGCGGGACGGTCCAATTCGACCGTTCGAATATCTTTCATGGCCGAGATCAGCGATACACTTGTGGACCGGAGGGTGGGGAGGATACCAAACAGCGCCGCAGTGAGCATGGCAACCGCAGCGGTGAATCCAAGAACACGACCGTCGAGCGAGAGATTGAGAAGCACAGGCATGTTCCCGAGCGCGTAGATATTGTGAATGGAGATACTGCGAATCAGAAGAACGGCGCCCCAGCGCGCAAAAAGAAATCCGAAGATCGCGCCCATCAGAGAAATCAGCATGCATTCCGTAAGGAGTTGCTTAATTAGCCGCCACCGGCTTGCGCCCAATGCGTACCTTACCGCGATTTCCTTTTCACGGACAACGCCGCGGGTCAACATCAGGCTGGCAATGTTTGCGCAGGCAATTAGCAGCACGAGGCCCACAATGGCCATCAGAACCTGTAAGGGCTGGTTGAACTGCTGCCGCAAGGCAACCGAAGTGCCCGTAGCAGCTGAAGTCGCCACCAACTTCTCCTCCACAAAACTCCGCTGCTGATCCGCAGGCCAGTATTGGGGCAAAGCGGCGGTAAATATGCGAGGGGAAAGTACCCGGAGTCGGGCGATCATCTGGGCTCGACTGATGCCGGGCTTGATCCGGCCGGCCACGTTCAGCCACCACAGGGAGCGCGCTTCAAGTGATTGTGCACCAAGAATCGCCGAAGTGCAGATCGGCGCAAAGACTTGCGACTCTCGACCCACGTCCATTCCATAAAAACTAGGCGGAGCGACGCCGATGATTTTAAACGGATGGTCGTTGAGCGATAGGATATTGCCGATAGCGACGCTTGCGCCGCCATAGTGACCCTGCGAGAACCCATAGCTTAGAACAGCCACGGCTGGGCAGCCGCGGTAGTCGTCAGAGCCTGTAATCAAACGTCCGGCAACCGGACGGAGCCCTAAGGTCGTAAAGAAGTCGCCACTCACGAACGACCCTTCCGCGGGATGTACTGTTCCACCTCGAGCGAGATCAAACTCGTCATTGCCCCAAGCGAACACGCCCGAAAAAACAGTCTGTTGATCTCGTACTTGTTCCCACAGAGGGTTACTGAAGGAGGGCGAGGCTCCGCCGTCCCACAGGAAAGAAAGGAGGTTGCTGAAGCTGGCTGGGGCTCCAGCGGCGTATCGCAGATCTTGCCTTTTTAATTGCAGCAGTTCGTCAGGCCTGTTGACCGGCAGCATGCGCAACATGACTGCATCAATGAGGCTGAAGGCGGCCGTATTAGCGCCTATCCCGAGGGCGAGGGTAAGCACAGCGACGACGGTGAAGCCGGGCGAGTTGCGCAGTATGCGGAGGGCGTAGCGCAAATCCTGACAAAGTGTCTGCACGGCTACCTCCTGAATCTGGAGTGCCCAGGGCGAGCAACGAGCATCGACCGCTATCCGCGCATTATAGATGACAGGGACCGGTAAAGTCCTGGCAGCGGTTACCGGAGACTGACCGATTGCCGACAATCAAGCCGAAGTTCGGGACGCGAGGCTAGGGAAGCTGCACGGGGGCGACGTTGAAGCCGTCGACGGCTAGGACGGGTTTGGCGGCGCCGAGGTCGCTGTTTCGGACGTGGACCGAGATTTCGCGTTTCTCGCCGGGGAGCAGCGAGATGTAGTTGTCGTCAAAAAAAACTGGGAGGACTTCGAGGCCGTCTTTGCCTTTGAGAAGTCGAAGGCGAACGAGGAAAGCGAGGCCGGAGCTTGTGTTCTCGACGGTGATGTGGGCGGCGGTTTCCTGGCCGGCGTCGGAGACGGTCATCGACGCGTTGACCGTGGCTTTGGGAAGATCCTGGAGGGCGAGAAAATCGGCCTATTCCGTCAGCGGAGTGTAATACCACTCCGTAAAAAGCAAAAGACGCGGACCTCGCGGCCCGCGCCTCGCACTTTTCGATCGCTTGTTTACACCAATTTACTTAACGGCCGGCAGAAAGACTTCCGAGGGCGTGAGAAACTCCACGTTGGGAGCCTCGGTGTTCACGCGGACGCGCTCGAACTTGCCCTTTTTTCCGCCGTTGCCCACAAAGCTGAGCAAGTATTGATTGTTGAGATGCATCTGAATTTCGTCGAAGTACGGCTTCAACGTAACCGGCATGCCGGAGCCGAGGTAGTAAGACTCCGCCCCCGTCTCTTCGGAAACACGGCTGAGGTTCGATTGCGCGTTGAATACGCGGAACGAACGATTGCCGACGTGTCCAGCGTCCGGAACATAGATCGTCCAGATGTTGATGTTCTGCTTTTGTGCGCGGGAGATGGTGCTATCGAGGTCGGGATCGACGGGATCGAAGCTTCCGCGAAAATAATCGACGCCCGAAGAAAACAACATGATGGATTTGCGCTCTCCGGAATCAGGCCAGCGTTTCATCCAGTCCTGTAGCGCGAGATAGGGGCTGCTAAAGGCGCCAGCACGGCCTAATGGCATGCGCAAAGCCTTGGCAGCGAGTGTGTGATCCTTGGTGAAGTCCTGCGCCACCTGCGCCACACCATTGCTCGCATAAGCTACGGCGATGTACGTGTTCTCCGGCTGGGCCATGAAAAATTCTTTCAAATCGCCCCACTGATTGGCGACGGCGCTTTGCAGCGAATCGTCAATGAGCACGGCGAGGAAAAGCGTTTCGCCACGCTTCCAATCCGCCACCTGCACCTTCTGCTTCCCTTGGTAGAGCTGTACATCCTCTTTCGTGAGCGCAGGCGGCTGTGTTTCTTTCTTGCCCACGGCTGTAACGGTCATCGTGACGCCATTTGAATCTGCAGCCGATATCTCCGAGGCGAACGACAGAGAGACCGCAACAGCCATTACGACCGACAACAGCGCCGCTCTCCACTTCCGATCGTAGTTCATAAGGATTACTCCATTCCTCAGCTTGTGACGTTAGATGCGCAAGATGGCCAGGAAGGGCACAATAAAGTTACGAGGGCTAGGGAAAAAAGAGGCGCGGACCTTTCGGCCCGCGCCCCCGTTGACGAGCATTGTGTTGAACTAAATTATCTTACTGCCGGCAAGAACACTTCCGAAGGCGTCAGAAATCCGACGTTTCGATGCTCCGAGGTGACCTTGACGGGTTCGTACTTGCCCTTCTGGCCGCCATCTCCGAGAAACGCGAGCAGGTACTGGTTGTTAAGGTGCATCTGGATGCGATCAAAATACGGCTTCAGGTTGACAGGTGCCCCGAGACCCAGCGAATAAGACTCGGCGCCGGTCTCTTGCGACAGACGGTCCAGGTTCGATTGCCAGTTGAAGGCACGGAACGAACCGCGGCCGCGGCTCCCTGAATCGGGCGCGTAGATCGTCCAGATGTTGACATTTTTCTTCTGCGCGCGAGCGATCGCCGTATCGAGGTCGGGATCAAGAGTAGCGGGACCTCCACGGAAATAATCAATGCCCGAAGAGAACAGGATGATGGAACTACGTTCTCCGGAGGCCGGCCAACGCTTGATCCAATCCTGAACGGCGAGGTAAGGACTGGTTGCGGCGCTAGTGTTGCCTAATGGCATACGCAGAGCCTTTGCGGCTAGCGCATGGTCCGTTGTGAAATCCTGAGCGACCATCGCGACGCCATTTCGGGCGTAGGCCACGGCGATGTAGGTAGTTTGCGGTTGCGCCATGAGAAATTCGCGTAGATCGCTCCATTGATTTGCAAGGCTGCTGCGAAGCGAATCATCAACGAGCACGGCGAGGTAAAGAGTCTCTCCGCGCTTGAGGTCAGCGACCTGCACGCGTTCCTTGCCTCGATAGAGTTCGAGATCATTCTTGGTTATCTCGGGCGGTTGCGCGTTCTTCTTGGCCGTTGCCGTAACCGTCATGACGACTGCAGAGGGGTCTGAAGCTGCGGGTGCGCTGTTCGCGGCTGCCTTCAACGCGACCGGCACAAATGACGACACGACGAGCGCGCCTAGCAGGAGCGACCCCCTTCGATATATGTTTGTGTTCATAAACTGCTCTCCATTTCTCATCCCACTTTCTTAGATGCGTTGAAGGCCGATTGCGTATACATGTAGTTGAAGAACGCGCGGCGTTCCATCGTAGAATGCATCCCGGCTGGAAAGGGCGGATCTCGTGAAAAGCTATATAGGGGCGATCGACCAGGGCACAACTAGTACGCGCTTTATGGTGTTTGATAAGGCAGCGCGCGTAGTGGCGGTCGCGCAAAAGGAGCATGAGCAGATTTTCCCGCGTCCGGGATGGGTGGAGCACGACGCGCTGGAAATTATGCGCCGCACGGAAGAAGTGATCGGCGAGGCGCTCGAACAACGAGGACTGCGCGCTTCGGATTTGGCCGCGATTGGCATAACCAATCAGCGCGAAACTGCCGTGGTGTGGGAACGCAGCACGGGCCAGCCGATAGCAAACGCGATCGTGTGGCAGGACACGCGTGTTGCGGAAGACGTCGGACATTTTGCAAAGAACGGTGGACAAGACCGCTTTCGCGCAAAGACTGGCTTGCCACTGAGCACGTATTTCAGCAGCTTGAAGCTGCGCTGGCTGCTGAACAATATTGTGGGAGCAAGAGAAAAAGCGGCTGCTGGGGAACTTCTCTTTGGAAATATCGATACGTTTCTCGTTTGGAATCTTACTGGTGGGCCGAAGGGTGGAGTGCACGTCACTGATGTGACCAACGCTAGCCGGACGCAGCTACTCAATCTGAAAACACTGGATTGGGATGCGGAGTTGCTCGACGCGTTCGAGATTCCGCGCGCGATGCTGCCTCAAGTGCGATCGAGCAGCGAGGTTTACGGTGCCGCGACGCTTCCAGCTATTGCGGGCGTGGAGGTCGCTGGAATTCTGGGCGATCAGCAAGCTGCGCTCGTCGGGCAAGCGTGTTTCCGTCCCGGCGAAGTGAAAAATACCTACGGAACGGGCTGTTTTTTGCTGATGAATACGGGCGAGCGCGCTGTTCCGTCCAACTTCGGGTTGTTGACGACAGTCGCGTACAAAATGGGCAGCGCGCCGGCGTGCTACGCCTTGGAGGGTGGCGTTGCGATTTCGGGAGCGCTGGTGCAATGGGTCCGCGACAATCTCGGAATGATTGAGAAGAGCGCGGACATCGAAACTCTGGCGCGCAAGGTGAAAGACAACGGCGGCGTTTACTTTGTTCCGGCATTTTCTGGTCTGTATGCGCCTTACTGGAAAGAAAATGCGCGCGGCGTCATCGCCGGTTTGACGCGGTACGTCAACAAAGGCCATTTGGCGCGAGCGGTTCTGGAAGCAACGGCGTTTCAAACGCGTGAAGTGGTGGAAGCGATGGAGAAAGATTCGCAGATCGCGCTGTCGTCGCTGCGGGTGGACGGAGGCATGGTCGTGAACGAACTCCTGATGCAGTTTCAGGCGGACATTTTGAACCGTGAAGTGGTGCGTCCCGTGATTCAAGAGACGACGGCGCTCGGTGCAGCTTACGCCGCGGGCCTGGCTGTTGGATTTTTCTCAGGCTTGGACGAACTGCGCACCAACTGGGCGGTGGACGAGACTTGGACGCCGCATCTTGCGGAAGCGGAACGCGAGGCGATGTACAAACAATGGAAAAAAGCAGTCACGCGCTCGTTTGATTGGGTTGATTCTTGATGCGCACTGCAGAGTATTGCTCTGAATCTGTTCCACTCAAAGGAGATGGCTGAATGACATCACCCTTTCTCGGCGAATTTCTGGGCACGATGATCATTGTGCTGCTTGGCAATGGAGTCGTCGCCGGAGTGCTGCTGAAGCGATCGAAGGCCGAAGCCAGCGGATGGATCGTCATCACGGCCGGGTGGGCGTTTGCGGTCATGGCCGGCGTCTTCGTTTCGATTGCCTGTGGAAGCAATGACGCACACTTGAATCCTGTAGTTACGGTGGGCTTCGCGGTGCGCGACGCAAGCTTCGGGAAGCTCGCTCCCTATCTTGCAGCGCAACTCCTCGGCGCTTTCGTGGGAGCGGTTCTCGTGTGGCTACACTATTTGCCGCACTGGAAGGAAACACCGGATGCCGCCGCGAAGCTGGGCTGTTTTTGTACCGCGCCTGCCATTCGTAGCTTCGCTGCGAATTTATTCAGTGAAATTTGCGCTACGTTTGTTCTGGTGTTTGTGATTGGGGCGATCTTTTCAAAGAGAGTGTCGGCGACCGGTCCTGCCGCTGGATTGGGCCCTTATCTTGTGGGCAGCCTGGTGTGGGGCGTCGGGCTATCACTTGGCGGCACGACAGGCTATGCCATCAACCCGGCGCGCGACTTGGGTCCTCGCATCGCGCACGCCATTCTGCCCATCGCCGGGAAGGGAAATTCCGATTGGGGCTACTCGCCTGTTCCCGTTATCGGTCCCATTCTCGGCGGAGCGTTGGCGGGGTTGCTTCTGCGCGTCCTCGCCATTTTCTAAAGCACTGCTGCTTGCAGCCCGTTCGCAAGTGCAAGTAACCGATTCCGCATTCGCTTAACGTCCTCGGCACACCGGCCTGCCATGCCTGCGTTACTCTGCAATGGCATGGGAACGATCACCATAGCCCCACCAGAGGAGCGCGCTTCAACGCCTGCTCCATCCCATCGCCCGCAGAGTCCGTGGATCTATCGGCCGTGGATTGATTTGACGGTCGGCTGCGGGGCGTGGTCCGCGCCACTCTTGCTTGCGGGATTTTATTTTGCGAATTCCTACGGGCGCGCCTGGAGCGTGGCGTTTTATTTTCTTGCGTTGCTTTCCAACTACCCGCATTTCATGGCCACCGTTTATCGCGCTTACCACACGCGCGACGAGTTCGAGAAATACCGGATCTACACGGTGCACGTGGCTCTGCTGCTCGCGGTGGCTGGAGTCGTCACGCATGTTTGGTACGGGCTGCTTCCCTGGATCTTCACGCTCTACATTTGCTGGAGCCCGTGGCACTACACGGGGCAAAACTTCGGATTGCTGATGATGTTCGCGCGGCGCGCGGGTGTCTCGCCCACGGAAGCGGAGCGGCGCGCGCTTCGACTCTCGTTTGTGGCGTCTTACATTTTGTTGATGCTAAGTTTTCATACTGGACCGTCCGGCGATGCGCTGATTCTCTCGCTCGGGCTCGCGGCTAAATTCACTCTGCCTGCACGAGCAATTCTGGCGCTGTTCTTTGTCGGCGCCAGCGGCTGGGCTCTCGCATCGCTGGCGCGAAGAAGCAACCTCCGCACCATTCTTCCGGTGCTCACACTGACGGTCACTCAGTTTTTGTGGTTTCTTTTGCCCGCCGTCATCGAACTGGTCAGCGGCCGCGAAATTCCGCAGACGCGTTACAGCAGCGGTCTGCTCGCCGTCCTGCACTCCACGCAGTATTTGTGGATCACGAGCTATTACCAGAAGAAAGAAGCCCGCGCGGCCGGCGATTCCCATTGGTCGTTTTCTCGTTATCTGGTGACGCTGATTGCCGGAGGGATCGCGCTCTTCATTCCCGGGCCGTGGATCGTCAGCCGCATTTTTCACGCCGATTTTGCGGCGAGTTTTCTGACGTTTACGGCGCTGGTCAATATTCATCACTTTATTCTCGACGGCGCGATCTGGAAACTGCGCGATTCGCGAATCGCGGCGTTGCTTCTGGATGGCCAGCAAAAATCGTCAAGCGCCGGTGACACGAAACAAAGCAGTTTTGCGGCAGCGGCTCATTGGTTCACGGGAAGAGCGCCCGGTGCCCGCGCCATTCGCATCGCGACCGTCGTACTGTTATTCCTCTGGGCAGGCATGGACCAGCTGCATTATTGGTGGTTGAGCGAAGCGAGTGCCCTTCCCGCACTAAAACGCGCCGCAGTGTTGAACCCGGACGACAGCGCCGTGCAAGTGCGCCTCGCACGCGCTGAGCAACTCGTCGGGCAGCGCGACGCTGCGCTAGCGGCTATGCGGCGCGCGGCCGCCCTGAATCCCGCAAGTTTCTCGCTACAGGAATCCTACGGCCGTAGCTTGATCGAAGCGGGGCACGACGCCGACGCATATGCGCAGTTCCAGAGGATTATCACGCGATGGCCGCGAGACGCCAACGCGCTTGTCGACTACGGAATGCTGGCGCATCGCCTCGGGCATGACGAAGAGGCAGTGGACAACTGGCAACGCGCGGTCGATGTCGATCCGGGACAAGCCAACGCGCAGCTTTATCTTGCGCAAGTGCTCGATCAACAAGGTCAACTGCAGGCCGCGGCTCGACACTATCGCATGTACCTCGAAATCATCGCGGCACGCCAGGAGAAAAACCCCGCCACTGCGGGTCCGCTGCTTGCAGCGCTCATCAAAGTTGCTGACGCGGATGCCACTGTTCATCACGAGAGCGATGCGTCCAAAGGCTATAACGCGGCTGCCAGTTTTGCGCGGAAGACTGGTGAGAAGACGATGGAAAGCCTGGCCCTAATCCATCTCGCCGACTTGCAGGAGAAGCAAAGCGACATTCGCGGGGCAGCACAATCGTACCAGCGCGCGCTGCAACTTGATGCGGCGCTTTCCGATCCGCGCAGCGCGGCGTCCGACTGGTTCAACTACGCACAATTCTTGCGCAAACAGCAACAGTCTGAGCGCTACGTATTCGCCTGTTTGCTGCACGCGGAAAACATTTTGCAGAGCACACCCAGCGAAGAGTTCACGGTGATAACACAAGCACGCAAAGAAAGCGAAGCTCGTCTTGGGCAAGAAGCGGGCGCCATCCGGCGCAAGCTGGATGAAACTGTCGCGGAGTCTCTGACCCTGCAGGTTTCCGCGCTAGCGGCGACAAAATAGATCTGGGCGAGAAGCCACAGGCAGCAAGCCGCGCTTGAGCACCTTGCAAACTTCTAACGATACTTTATTTTTCCTGGCCGTAGTACGCGGCGCTTCCATGTTTTCGTAGAAAGTGCTTCTCGTGAAGATGTTTTGAAATTGGCCGCACTTTGGGATTCGCCGCGATCGTCTGAAAGGCCATCGCCGCAATCTCTTCCAGTACCACGGCGATGTGCGCCGCTTCCGCAGGCGATTTACCCCAGCAGAATGGCGCATGGCCGGCGACGAGCACCGCCGGTACATGAAGAGGATCGAGTTTCTTGAACCGCCGCACGATGACGTGGCCCGTGTTGGCTTCATAATCCGAGCGAATCTCGCCAGGCGTCAGTGGCTTTGTTACAGGAACCGGCCCGCGAAAATAGTCGGCATGGGTCGTTCCGAAGCATGGAATTTCTTTTTGCGCCTGGGCCCACGCCGTGGCGGCCGAGGAATGCGTATGCGCGATCCCGCCAATGACAGAGAAAGCCCGGTAGAGAATCAGGTGCGTGGCCAGGTCCGACGAAGGACGAAACGACCCTTCGACGGTTTTCCCTTCGAGATCGACGACCACCAAATCCTCGGGCTTCATCGTTTCATACGGCACGCCGCTGGGCTTGATCGCCACCAGCCCCTCTTCGCGCGAAATGCCGCTGGCGTTCCCAAACGTGTACAGCACCAGCCCACGCCGCACGAGCTCCAGATTCGCTTCCAAAACTTCCTCGCGCAACCTTTTCAGAATCATCCGTCGCCTTTAGATGCAGCCGCCGCGTGAGCAGGCAGAATAAGGAGTATTCGCTGGAAAAGGCAAGCCGTCACTTCGGCAGCAACATTCTTGGCGTTTGGATTGTCGCTCAACATAGGGAAATCCCGCCGCAGGTCAGGTCTACGCCGGAGTTTCGTGATGGAAAGCCGCCCCGATATGATCGAAATACTCAACTTGCAGGTCGAGAAGGAGTTCTTGCGTTTTGAGGAAAAGTCGAACCGTCGTAGGGTTATTTAGCCCTATCTGCATCGTTTGCTGAGGTGCTGGCACAACAATGTCAACGCAGATGAGGGCTAGTCGCACCAAAGAATTAGGCTAGCTCTTCGCAAATGTCGCTAAAACGGTCTTGGAAACCGTCATCCTCGTCCGCAGAGGGGGAACGCGGTCGAACCCTCGTCTTTGCCAAACGTTCGGCAAACCTCGCAGGTGAATAAGTAGGACGCCTGCCTCCCAAGCGGGTGCCCGAAGCCGACCACAGTTGCAACAGGCAATAACAATGGGCCCTGGCCGACTGGGCCAGGGCCGCTGTGTTCAATGCGCTTCGAGCGTTTAGAGTTTTGTTTGGGTTAGGAGTTCTTCAACTTAGAACTCGCGCTGGGCAGCGTCCGCCTCTTCCGCCAGTTGGTTCACAACTCTGAAGAACTCCTTTGACTGCCCAACAAATAGGCCGTCGGCTGTGAACGATTGAATGGTCGCGACGGCGCCGCCAAATCTGTCGTCGAGCGGTCGAATTATCGAGACGTGGGGCAAATCCGCGTTAATGAATTCGCAGGGAACAGGAAAGATCAGGCTAGGCTGAATCGCCACATTGTTGGGGTTGCTGGCGCTGGGTGGCTGGTTGGGGTTGATGGGCAGAAAGAAATTAGGGAAGGTAAAACCTGTTGCCGGGTCGGTCACCGGAGCGACAGGCTGCTGAACGGCATTGCCGGCAAAATCAACCCACTCGAGGAAGTGCGCGATCTCGTCTCCACCAATGCCCTGAGTGATTTTCAACACTTCCAGGCTGCTGGCTTTGCGGCCGAGCGCCGGATATAGGCTGGATCCGCCTTGTTCGATGTATCCAAAGTGGAAGGCCGCGATGTTGGCGATAACCTGGATATGATTTGGGTCGTTGAAGTCGGCATTGGTGATGGGGATGGCGGTATGGTTGGTAATGGTCAGGGCTTGCGGAAAAGTCGCACCAAAGTCAGGGTTCTTGGAGCTGCGATAGCGGGTGAACCAGCTAGTGTCGACGTTGAGGTGCATGAGGTTGGTGAGGCGTCCGATGCCTGTGGAGCCCGTCGCTGTGCTGCCTGGGAGTTTACGGAACTCGTCGAAGTTGACGGACTGCGCGCCCTTGGATAGCAAGTAGGCGTTCAAGAAGGCCGCGTGGCTGACTTCGTCGAGGGTGTTGCTGGTGATGTATTGCGGGCCGTCACCGTCGAGTTGCAGGAAAGCATTCTGATAGCTGTTGCTCGGATTGGTCTGGAGCGTTTCCAGCGGTAGGTCGCCAGGAGTGAAACCGCCCAGCTCTGCATATTGAATCCAAAGGTCCGCTTCGATGAGCTCGGCCGCGAGCGCGAACCTGAGAATGGCGGCGTCGCCTGGTGTGAGCCGGTCGTCACTGTCGTGGTCGTGGTCGAATGCGCGTGCGTCACTACTTATTAAGCCAGCGCCTACAGCAATCGCGCCCCCTGCCAGCACTCCTCTCTGCAAGAAACTGCGTCGATCGGTTCCCTTCGTGAACACATTTCCCTCTTTTTTCATCGGTCTATCTCCATTTTTTGTTCGAGTCTTGAATTCCAGTGAAGCAGCACCCCAAAGAAATAAGTAGTTACCCCAAACATCGATCGCGATAGTGGTTCTTGTGGATAGAAGTCCGCCCACCTGGCCGAGCACCCGATGAACCAGGCCGCTTCACAGCGGAGAAAGAGGAGCCAGCAAGCAAAAGCCGGCCCCTCCTTTTGTTATTGGACGGTGAGTGTGACGGTGGCTGAGTGAGTAAGACTGCCCGATGTGCCGGTGATCATCACCGTTGTCGCGCCTCGCTGCGTGCCGTTGCTGGCGCTGTTTGCGTTGTAGCCGCAACCACCCGCGGTGAGCAGGAGCCCTGCGACGATGAGTAGGGCGAAGCTACCCGCGAGAAAGTGGAACCATTTTCTCCCTTGGAGGCGTTGGCGGTTTCTTTTGCCCGCAACAAGCAGGCCGAAGAGTCCCAGGGTGGGCATCGGAAGCAGCGTAGCGAAGATGCCTCCGGTGGAGTTCTTCGCCATCCTCACTGCTGGATTGTAGGGTGACGAAGACGTCGTGATGGTCATGGTTGAAGTTGCGGTTCCGCCGCTTGCTGGCGAAACCGATGCCGGCGAAAAGTTGCAGGTAGAGCCGAGTGGCTGACCCGAGCAAGAGAGCGTGACGGCGGAACTGAATCCATTGAGTCCACCGAGAGTTACCGTGAAGGCGGCAGGCTGCCCTGCTGCGATCGTCAGTGTCGATGGCGACGCAGAGATGCTGAAGTCTGCGCTGGCCGGCGGCGGCGTAGCATTCGCAGTGATGGCTGCGAACAGACCGTGCATTTCGTTGTTAAGACCCGCGGTGATGTACATGGTGTTGGGATTGCCGGATTGTGCTCCACCGCCACCGAACACCATGTCCCAGAGAGAGCCATTGATAATGGGTGCGCCGGTCGAATCTTTCATCTGGTCGACAAATGCGCCAGTGGAAAAGTTATAGGCGTTGATGGCCCCATCACCAAAATTTCCAACGAGCAGATCGCCTGCCAGTGAGCCGCCAAATCCCGCTGGTGGCACCACCACGCCCCAAGGGGCGTTCAAATGAGAGTCGCTAGTGACCCTGCTAATCATTGTGCCGCTCGTGCTGAAGAGGTCCACGAAGCCTGTGCCAGGCATCTTTAGGGGATCATGCATGGGTGTGTCTTGAAGCGCGTAAGTCACTACGACCATGGAAGTGTTGTTGACGGTGATGACGTGGACGCCGAACGGAGCATACCCGGGCGAACCGGAACCAACGGGTACTGCAGGCAGAGCAGGATCATTGAATGCGCCTGCACCCAAGGCCTGGGTCTCCTTGAAGTTGGTGTCGTAAACTTCGACCTGGCCGGAGCGGAAATTGGTGGCTAGTAGAAAACTGCCTGTCCCGTTGGTGACGAGTGCAAGGCCTTTGTACACCGCGCCCGTTGCAGCGGTTGGTTTGGCCGAATTGTCCACCACAAGGATGGAGGATGCCCCGCCCGTCCAGCCCGAGATGGTTCCATCTTCTGTATCAAAAATGAAAAAACTGCTACTGCCATTGATATTGAAGCCTCCGGCGGAATTGCCAACGCATCCCGTCGGTGTGGCGGGATTGGAACTTCCCGCTGGGGGCGCAATCGTAAAAGCTCCTTGTTCGGCTCCGGCGGCGTTGTATAAGGAGCTCACTCCAGTTGGGCTACCGTTGTCGGCAATCCAAATGTCCTGACCGGGGATGATACAGATACCCCACGGGTTAACCAGATTCGGATCAATCACGGGCGCCATGCCTGGCGTGTCCGAAACCAGATTGGTCTGCTTGTAACTGTTTCCTTGGGCTTGGGCACTTGGCGTGGAAAAGATGTGTGCGCAGACACAGACCAGCCCCAGCAAAAACACTCGTACTCTTCGCATGATTCTGAATTGCTCCTCTCATTCATCAGGCAGCCGTTTTCCGTATGCCTATGGTTTCTCCGCAGTTAGATGCCTCTCGAATGTCGGGAATAAATCAAGGGCGGGACAAGTCTTTATCAACTTGGAGGCCTATCAGTGAAAACGACTTACGAGCAAATATCACGGCTTAGCGGCGCGGGATTGGCAACTCTTCCTGCCAACCTTGCTTCCAAAGGAAACAAGGTCCTCGCCATCAACGATATAAGCTATTCCGAATCCATCGTGCGATTTGGGACGTTCGAATTGGATCTTGCGTCCCGCGAATTGCGGAAGCACGGAATGCTTATGCGCCTGGAGGAGAAACCCTTTCACATCCTGCAGCTGCTGATCGAGCAAGCCGGGCGAGTGGTCACGCGCAGAGCATTACGCGAAAAACTTTGGCCGGACACGCATGTAGGCTACGACCAAAATCTCAATACGGCCGTCAACAAATTGCGCGAATTGCTGGGCGACTCAGCACAAAGCTCCCGCTTCATCGAGACTCTGCCCCGGCTCGGCTACCGCTTCATCGCTCCTGTTACGATCCCCGCGCGTTCTTCTTCTCTGAAGGCGAAAAAGATGCTTGCTGTTCTCCCCTTTGAAAATCTTGGAGGGGATCCGGGGCAAGAGTATTTCGCCGACGGCTTAACCGAAGAGATGATTTCTCACCTCGGCCAGCTCGATCCCCGGCGGCTCGGCGTGATTGCGCGAACCTCCACGATCCAGTACAAGAACACGCGAAAATCGATCACGGAAATCGCGTCGGAATTGAAGGTTAGTTACGTGCTAGAAGGGAGCGTACGCTGCGAAGGAAAAGGCGCTCGCATCACGGCACAATTGATCGAATCGCTCGATCAAACGCACCTATGGTCCGCCAGCTACAATCGCGATCTGAGAGACATCTTGAGCGTGCAAGCCGACGTAGCGCGTCAAGTCGGGCGAGCTCTATCCTTGGAATTGCTGCCCGAAGCTGCGGCGAAATCGCCGGCGTTCGACCCCACGGCGCACGAGTCATATCTGCGCGGACGCTTCTATTTTGGTCAGACGACGGAGGAGGGATTGAAAAAGGCGATCACCTCTTTTGAAACGGCGCTGTCCATCGAGCCAAACTGCGCCCGTTCCTATTCCGGTATTGCCGATTGCTGTGGCTTGCTCTCGTGGTTTGGTGCACTAACGCCCGAAGTAGCTGGCCAAAAAGCAGCGGCCGCGGCGAAGCGTGCGATCGAGATCGATGCATCCTTGAGTGAGTGCCATGCCTCACTGGCTCTTGTGCGCTTCTGGTACGAATGGAATTGGGAAGAGGCAGAACAGGAATTCCTCCGCGCCATCGAGCTGAACCCGAGCTACATCTCTGCTTATCAGTGGTACGCGGCCTTTCTGAATACGCAGGGCCGTTTTGAGGAAGCGCAAGCAGCGCAGAGATCCGCGAGGGAACTCGACCCTTTTTCGTTGATCCCTAGCATGAATGTCGCGGGTCCGCTGTTTTTCTCGCGGCAATATGACCGCGCTGTCCAGCAGCTCGTTGCGGTCCTTGAACAGGAGCCCCGGTTCTTCCCCGCCCTTGTGCAACTGGGCCGAGTTTACGTTCAAATGGGGCTATATGCTGAGGCTATTGCCACCTTTGAACGCGCGTTGCAGCTCTCTCGTCAACAGGAAGTATTGTCCGCGCTGGCTCATGCCTATGCTTTGGCTGGAAGGGCTGAGGAAGCGCGGCTTATTCTGAACGAGATGACGAACGATAAGAACGGACGCTACGTAGCTTCGCCGATGATTGCTCGCATTTATCTAGGCCTGGGTGAATTAGAAACCGCTCTCGATTGGCTGCAAAAAGGTCTAGAAGAGCGATCCTATTGGATGGTTTTCTTGAAGGAAGATCCTGTCTACGACCCCATCCGCACCCATCCCAAGTTTGCCGAATTGCTGAAGCTCATAGGTCTGGCTTCCCAGTTGGTGTACCAGCCTCGCTGACTTTGCCGCGGGTGGTGCGCAGATGAACTATGAACGCGATAACATTGTCCAGATTCGATACGGGACTTTGACCTCCGAGCCGGCGGATTCCGGGCGTCGATCCAGCTACAGTTCAGGATTTTTCTCCGCCCAATCCCGAAACTTGCAACGTCCTAATCCAGACTGACGGTCGAGGCTAGGTGATGGAGCTTCCCCGGTAGGCATCAATGCAATTTCTGCTTATTGATCGACAACAACCTCGCCCTTCATTCCTCTATGGCCAACCCCGCAAGTGTGACAGCACCTAAATGTATACGTGCCCGCTGTTTGCGCTAAAAACTCAATCGTCGTTGTCTCTCCTTTTTTGAGCTGCCAACAGTCTTGCGGTGCAGCAAAAACTAGCCCAGGCGTGCCGCTCTGGGCTGCTCCATCGGGAAACGTGCCGATTTTGAAACCGTGATCATGGTCGGTGGCAGTGATCTTGAGCTGAACTTTCATGCCCCTCTTTATGTGAACCGGCTCAGGAGAATACTCGTACTTTTTCGCGGTAACTTCGATCACCTGGACGTCTCGATTCTGCGCCGAGATCCGGCTAACCGGCAGACAGAATGCAACCAGCCAAAAAAACGCCAAGGTTTGCAACATGAAAAATGATGCACTTCTGGTCATCGAGCCTCCCGCTCGCTTGCAACGCGATCTTGATTTTCTATTCGCTTCTCTCCGGGGTTGTGTCACCTCCAAATTCTTCGGCTAGAATTTGAAAGGGAGCCTGGAACAAATGCTGCGGATGCTCGCCTCTGCAACGCCCGTTAGCGAAGCCGTTGAGCCACTGATGCCCGCCAGTCATTCGCTGGCGAGCGTCAGTGGCCGTCTTGAATCGGCACTAATACCTGAGAGTAAGCCCAAAGAAGAGGCGGCGGCTCGCTGCGATACTCGACCCGGGAATCGAATCCCCGGTCAGGCTCGGAGTGGCAAAGCCAGTGCCGAAGCCAGTAAGTCCAGCGTTCTCTATATTGGGAACCACGGTGGCGAAATTCGCATGGTTGAAGACATTTTCAGCCGTAGCTCGGAATTGGAGCGAGGCGCGCTCGTTAAACTTTACGTTCCTGAAAACCGAAAAGTTAGCAATGTTGGAGGGGGCATCCCGCAAGGAGTTTCGGGCCGCGTTTCCAAACGGCGTCCCGAACATTGTCTGAGCAATCCCGGTGTTCGCAATGAATCTGACTTGCTTGTTCGTCACATTCTGGGTGTTTCCGTTGTTTGCGGCGTTCAAGCTGATCAACTGATTCGGGCTCGCGGAACAACCTACACCAAGCAAGGTGCAGGCATCTCCGGCGAAGATGCCGACTGTATTTGCCGGAGCGCTTAGACTGCCCACGAACGGGCGAGCGACGCCTGCGCCGTTGTTGAAATCACCCAAGAAGCCGTTGTCGAAGCAATCGCATACTCCAGTCGCATTGGCAAAGGTCGGCTCGATGGGAGTATACGGCTGTCCGGAGGCCCAAATATAAGTGCCCGACAAACCCCATCCGCCCGCCAAATGACCCACCAGCCCATGCTGTGCTCTAAAGAATGGTAATTCTTCGGTTGCGGTAAGACTGAACTGGTTCGGGATGTCCAAACCGGAGAGTCCCCGCTCGGCATTCGCAGCGTTGAAAGGATCCTGAGCGAATGACGTTGTAGTGGCTGCCCCGTTTGAACCGAAGATTTCGCTGGCGTTGTCCAGGGTCTTGCTGAACGTGTAGGCCGCACGCAGCGTTAGCTGATTGAAGAGGTTGTGAGCGCGCAATTCCGTCTGAAGGGCGTTGTAGCTGGAGGAGGCGGAATTCTCTCTCGAGAGTAAGACTCCTTCGTTGCAATTCACGCGCCCGAAACCTGGCGCACCAGGTGTGGAGCATGCTGTCACACCCGCCGGCAGGAGGTTAGGAAACAACTGCGCTAGACCCGGATCGGCGGCTGTGCCGACAAACGGATTTGTGTTAACGCTCTGGAAGAGATCACTTGCGTGATTTCCTGCGTACCGGATTTCAAACGCGAGGGTTTGGGACAACTCACGCTGCATGCCGAAGCTCCAACTTTGCACTTGGTCTGGCCGGAAGTTTTGTGGAATCACGGTCTGGCCGAAGTCACGCGGATCCAGTTGGCCTAGCGGTAATAATGGAGCTGCCAATGCTCGCGCAGCAGCGCCCGTCGGATTGGCAGGGATGAAGAGAGGGTTGGCGGCTGTTGGAAGAAGCGAGGCCTGAAGAATGTTCGGAGTGCCGTCATAGTTGTTGAGATAGATGTTATAGAACGGTGGATCGTAGGCGAGTCTATAGCCGCCACGAATCACTGTCTTGCCGTTGCCAAACAGACGCGAAGCCCAGTGGGGTGTATATGCAAATCCAACGCTGGGTCCAAAGGCCTTCTTGTATACAGGGACGAGTGGCGTAGTTCTAACAGAAAGGGGCAAGGCCGGATTGAACAGCGGATTGGGACCTGTTTCATTCTGAGTGGTGATCTGATTCAACACATTATTCGGCTGGCTAAAGTACGACCACGTGAGCCCCAGATTCAAAGTCAAGTTCTGCCTGAGCTTCAAATCGTCTGCGAAATATAGGAATGTGTCACTTTCCTTGAAATCGATTTTCGGATCGCCTTGGGCTATGACCAATTGCTGAGGCTGGCCAGAAACATAGTCATTCAGACTGTTGAAGACAAAGACGCCATTGATTGCCGGAAGAAACGTATTGGGTGACAATTGGTGGGTGAAATTCACTCCCGCCTTGAATTGGTTTCTGCCCACGACGTAGCTCCAGTTGTCCTGTACTTGCCAGGTATCTACAATCCGGCCCTGGGGAAAAGCTGCGCCCACGCCAAAACCCTGGGTCGCAGTTAGAAAAGCTGTATTTGCCAGGGCATTCAAAATATTCCCATCGGTGGGAGCTGTGTCATTGGTGCTGCCACCGAATTGTACGTTCTCCCGCCCGAAGCCAACGCGGAAGTCATTCACCATTCGAGTGCTGAAGTTGTGCGTCTCGCTAAGCAGAATGTTTTGGCTCAAAGCGGGAATATTTACGAAATAGCCGGCGACCGGATTATCGAAATTACTGTTGATGTTGGTAGATTTATTGAATAAATAGCGCGCGGACAATGTGTCCTTTGATCCCAACTGATAATCCCAACGGGTCACCCAATTGTAAGCATGATTCGGGTTTGAAACAGTGCGAGTTACTCCACCCACCTCAACTCCAGGGCACCCGCCCAGCGTCTGCATTAAGAAGGTGTTGCTCGGCCCAGTTGGCGTAGCGACAGGATTTCCAATGGTCTCGCCAAATGGTCCGAACCTGGTCAAGGCTGAAACTGCATCCGAGCTGGGCCCCGTCGCAAAACAGCCCGCCAGGGTGGCCAATCCAGCCGGCGTCGGCGTAAGATTCGAACTGTTATAGACGGTTGATGTCGAGACAATATCGGTATCGAAGCCGCCGAAGATAAACATTTTATCCCGGACGATTGGCCCACCGACAGTGGCGCCGCTGAACTCCTCGTTTGCGCGCGGCGGTTTGGTCGTACCAGATGCAATCGCTGTGCTGGTGAGGCTATTCAACTCAGAATTGTTCTCGTTGCCATAGACACTGCCGTGCCAGTCATTTGTGCCGCTCTTAGTCGCGATGTTAACCACGGACCCGCCGTTGCGGCCGTACTCCGCCCCAAAATTATTGGTAATCACGTCGTACTGTTGCACGAATTCTGTATCGCTCAAGAATAACGAAGGCCCACCCAGACTGTTATCGTTGTTGTTCTGGCCATCGATCTCCTGATCGTTGTTGCGGCCCCGCAAACCGTTTGAAGAAAAACCCACGCCGCCATTGGTATTGGAAAAACCCGCATCTCGTGAGGAAACTACGCCGGGCACAAATAACGCCAAATTGTCCAAACCCTGGTTCTCCTGAATGCCAGAGAAATCCGAAAGCGCGATGCCGGAGAATGTATTCGTCACCTGGGCTTCAGACTGTTCCAGAAGAGGCGTGGCCGTCGTGACTTCCACAGTCGCGGTCTGTTCACCAAGTTCGAGCTTCAGCGTCCCGAGGCCTCTGTCCACAGCTATTGCAACTTCCACGCCAGAGAGGGAAATGTTTTTGAAACCACTTTTCGATGTTTCCACCCGATAAATGCCGATGGGCAGAGCATTCAGCCTGAACGAGCCGACACTGTCACTCGATGTTGTGAATTCTTGATTTGTTGTGATGAGGATCGCCTTTACCGTTACATCAGCAACTGCGGCATCTTGCGCATCCAAGATGGTTCCAGAAATCGAGCCCGTAGATACTTGGCCGTTCGTAGTTTGTTGGCTGATAAACGCAAGAACCAGCATCGTCATTGCTGCGATCAACAACCGGAGAGACAAATAAGATTTGCCGAACCGTTGCTTGGCTTGACTCTGAAACACAGACAGATCACTTCGTTCCATTTCCACACCCCTTTGATCGTTTATGAACAGACCGCGTTAAGTGCAGCGGACTGACAGCCTCGCTGCAGAGTAATAGCCATGAGACGCTCAGCTTTTGGGCGAGTGATGAAGTCACCCGCGCTTGAGGCTGATGTCTGTCTTCGTGTTAGAGGACTACTTGCGGAAGCGGGTTACGGGATTGAAATGTAATTTTACTTACAAAAGTACGAAGAAGTTCGAACAGACTTTATTCCTGCGCGGCGCGCTCCAGTCGCTCTCGGTGAAGAATGCGTATTGTCTTCCGTTTTATCGTGATAATGCCCGCGCTTCGCAATTCGCCCAATGTGGCGGTGATGGATTCTCTGTGAAGACCGAGTTGGTCAGCCAGATCTTTGTGAGTCATGCCAGCGACGACGCCGTTCTCCGCCTTCTCTAACAGCAGGGTTGCGAGACGCGGAATCAGACCCTTATGAGCGAGGGTCTCCATCCTCTGGAGAAAGCGCACGCATCGCTCGCTCATCAGATCGACGAGCCTGTGTACCACAGGAGGAGCGCATTCCAAGAGAGCTTGGATACTGTCGCGCGAAATCATTCGAACGCGCGAAGACTCGATGGCTTCTGCGGATGCATAGTACTTTCCATGGCCAAAACAGCCTATTACGCCGAATATGGCCGGAGGTTGAAGCACTGTGAGCGTTAGCTTTCTATCGCCATAGGTCCTGAACGTGCGAACGGAGCCCTTCTCCAGGACGAAGAGAACTCTGCCAGTCTGCTCGGGCTGAAAAAATAGATGCCCCGCACTGCAATTCAAAACATTGCTGTCTTTCTCGAGCGCTTCCAGGCACGAATCGGGCAGATGTTTGAAAACGTCGATCTCCGAAAGGGAACTTACGTCGAGCATGCCGGTCGTCCTTCGCACTGATTGAACACTACGCGAGCAAAGGCTCGCTGGATCGGGAACGCATCTTGACCGCTGTCATGCGCTCATCGCGGGTCTTTTCACGTTGAACTTCGTGGAGCAGTTCGCGCAGCCGCATGCGGGCCTTGTGTAATTGCGACTTCGAGACGCCTACCGAGCGTCCCAATATCTCGGCAATTTCGTGATGCTCATATCCTTCGATATCATGCAATACAAATATCGTCCGGTAGCCCACGGGCAACTGCTTAATGCAGCGTTCGAGATTTACCCGGTCAAGCGATCCCTCCAGCAACAAGTCAGGCGCACCAATCATTGACGCTGGGTCAGGAGAAACCGTTTCATCGTTCGGGTCGAGAGTCGCCTCGATCGAGACGATGGGTGGTAACTTCCTGCGCAAACGCATGAGCACGATGTTAACCGCCAGTCTATGCAGCCAAGTAGAGAACGCCGACTCGCCTCGGAAGGTGTGAATTTTGCGGAGCAAGAGCAAGAAGGTATCTTGAGTCAGATCTTCCGCCTCGGCCGCGTTTCCTACCATGCGCAGGCATACTGCATACACGCGTCGGCTATTCAGACGATAGAGGCATTCAAACGCGGTCCGATCGCCCTCGCGGGCTCGCCGAATGGCCTCCGCTTCACTCAGTTCACCGCTGCCGACAGGAAAGACTGACGGCGCAGCCTTCTTCGAGATGCATTCCTTGCTGGAATGTGCATCCCGGTTTAGGCTGCGCCGCTTCTCTACAGTGGGTCTCGCCAGGGATACAACCACTGGTGTTCTGCCCCCGGCGTTTGCAGTAGCTTGCATGACTTCTTTCCTTAGCGACCCGCAGCGTGAACCGCGATGGAAGTCCTGTTCTCACTGGACTGTGTCGCAGGTGCGGTCTGCGGCATACTCTTTTGATGAGCTTCCTTGCGTCCCATGTGCTTTTGTGCGGGCGTCGAGTAGACAAAAGTCACTCCAAGCTCCGGCGCATCGAAAGTTTCGACGGTCTGCACATTTGCGATGTCCACTAGATTTAATTGTGCGTGGCCTGAAACGCCTCTGTCGTCGGTGGCAGTGGCCATGATGATGGCGTTGACTTTTTCTCCTCGGATGTAAAGTGTGTATGGGGAGCCCGTGGATGGCAGAGCAAAAGTGTAATCGCCTGCTGGCAGTGTGACGCCTCC